>Ga0272441_10012876_pt1 | contig 12130 bp, 8 predicted proteins | sample SSMProp6N_FD_193582 | JGI IMG/M metagenome (GOLD analysis project Ga0272441, IMG submission 193582) | Marine sediment archaeal communities from Little Sippewissett salt marsh, Falmouth, MA, United States - SSM-Prop-6N | ecosystem: Environmental > Aquatic > Marine > Wetlands > Sediment ...
AAAAATTTCTTTTCCCCCTTTTGATACACTTTGGAATTTCGGGTCCAGTCGGCATAATGGGACGGCAGAAGGAAAAACGCCTCAAAAAGCGATGCCACAAGTGCCATGGTAAAAACCATTGGCACCACACGCATAAAACGGCCCATAATACCGGGGAGCAGGATAAGCGGCAAAAAAGCGGCAATATTGGTCCCGATGGAAGTCAGAATGGGTGTGGCTACTTCCGAAGTGCCCCGAATGGCGGCGACCACGCTGTTCTGGCCCATCAGACGGTGCCTGTGACAGTTTTCAATGACAATGATGGCGTCATCCACGATGATTCCCAGCACCATCACCAGGGCAAACAGGGTGCTGCCGTTCAGTGTATAACCGGTCATTTTCATAAAAATAAAGGTAATAAAAAAGGAGACAGGAATACCCAGGGCTGCGAGAAGGGAATTCCGGAATCCCAGAAACCAGTACAAAAGACTGACAATCAGAATCATGCCGAAGATGGCATTGTTCCGAAGCACACGTATGACCCGGTTGATGTAAACAGACGTGTCATTGGTCAGACCAAAATTAACGCCATCGGGTGCCCTGTCCTGATAGGCGGTAACGGCGGCTTTGACCCGGCCAATCACATCAATCGAGTTGGCATCACTCTTTTTGGATATGGAAAATGTGATGGAGGGATGTCCGTTCCGTCGCGATAATATGGCCAGCTCTTCGCGGCGATCCCGAACCCGTGCCACATCCCGGATTTTAATAAAATCACCGGACGGAGAAGTCCGGATCACGGTATTCCTGATTTCATCCAGATTTTCGTATTCACCAATTGACCGGATGAGGTATTCTGATTTCCCAAAGGATATGTTGCCGCCGGGAACATTCAGATTGCGGACCATCAGTGCCATTACAATCTCGTCAAAGGTGACACCGTATGCGTTGATCCTTACCGGATCCACTTCCACCCAGATCTCCCGCTCCGCCAGCCCGGACACCTGCACCTTGGACACTCCGGAAAGATCCGACAAATCCTCCTCCAGATCATCGGCGATGACCTGGGCATTGTCTTCCGGAATGGTGTATGTCATATCGACGGTGATTACCGGCATAAAATCGCCACTGTCAAACGTGTCGATCACCGGATCTTCTGTTTCATCCGGAAGCACGACTTTGTCCAGTTCATTTTTTATGTCGGTATACAACTCACGAAATTCATTTTGTGACACATCTTCGAATTTCACCAGTATTTCTGCAAATCCCTCATTGGCCACCGAAGTAATTTCGCTGATTTTATCAACATCCTGTATCTCGGCCTCGACGGGATCCACCACCAGATTTTCCACCTCTGATGGGGATGCGCCGGGATAGGGAATTACAATAAAGACCCAGTTAAATTCAATCATGGGATTCAGTTCTGTCGGCAACTGCAATAAGGACAATCCGCCAAAGATAAAGAGGCCTATCATCAACAGATTGATTAAAACAGAATTCTTAACGGAAAATTTGGCAAAAGACATCTTTCTCTTCCCTTTATTCCTGACGACCGCGATTCATTTCATTGTATCAATGATTCAATGAAGACCGGTGTTTCCAGCCCAAGGTTTTTCATGCCGACCACAACCACCGTATCTCCCTGATCGAGTCCCCCGGCCACCACAATTTGGGAGCCGATGATCTCATCAATTTCTATTTCTGTCAGTTTTGCCATCCTGCCCGATACCTTGTAAACGTGTTCCCGGCCGTTTTTATTCACCATGGCGTATTCGGGGACAACCAGACGATCCCCCAGGCTTGTTAATATCAAGTCGACTCGTGCGGTCATACCTGCCTTCATGACCATGTCGGCTGTGTTGTGAACCTGTATTTCCGCCTGAAAACCACCGGTTCGCTCATCCGCCTGGGGTGAAATACGGGAAACCCGACCCGTTATGGACTGACCATTCAGCGCGGATATATGGACCACTGCCCGGGTGCCTGGCTGAATATTGCCCACTACTTCCTGTGGAACCGTTAGCATGATTTTAAACCGCTGGATATTCACAACCCGGTACAGCGGCATGCCGGGACTCACCATGGTGCCCAGATCAATGTATTTCCGGGCGATTCTTCCGGAAATGGGAGACATTATTCGGGTGTCCCGGTATTGTTTTTCCATGGCGACGAGCTGGGCCCTGGCAGCAAGCAGAGTGGCCTCTGCATTTTTCAGGGCAAGCTGTGAATTCTGAAATGCCAGCCAGGATATATCGCTGCTTTCATAAAGCATCTGGTCACTTTCCAGATTCAGCTGTGCGATCAGTAAATTGTTTTCCGAGGACATGACCTGGGATCTGGCCTGACGATACTGGCTCAGGGGAATCCGGTCATCAATCACGGCCAGTGTATCTTCGGTTGATATCCGGGCTCCCACATCCTTGAAAACTTTTTCCACTTTTCCGGAAACCTCTGCCACCAGATCCACACTGTGAAACGGTTCGAGAATACCGGTAAACGGTAATGGCTGTTCCACCCGCTGCAGCCTGATCACCATGGCTTCGACCGGGACCTCGGTCTTCTGTGCGGATATCTGCTCACTTGTTCCGTCCGCCTGACCGGACGGTTTTTGACAGACTGCTGAAAAAAGGACGGTTATGGCAAAAACACATAATATGGTAAACTTTATTTTCATTCTTCCCTCCACAAACAAGAAAATACCGTAATCCTCAGGAATGATCGATCAGACTTTCAAGCCGGCCGAGAAGGTAGTACAGCTCAATCAGGGTGGATATGAAATCATAATCCGTGCTGATTTCAAGAAGCCGGGCATCCTGCCAGTTGAGTTTGGCATCAATAAATTCAATGTTGGATACCAGTCCTTTTTCCTTCTGCTGTTCGGCAATACGGTAATTATTCGCGGAATACTCGGCATTGGCCCGCGATAATTCCCGCTGGATTTTAAGATTGATCAAACGGTTTGCAGCATCAGTCATCATGAAACGGGTATTTTTCAGTTGATCCTGAAAATTCTCCACACTTTCCCGGTAGGCATAGTACGATGCTTTTACCGCCGTGGTGTTCTGGAAACTGGTGAACACCGGTATGCTGACATTCACCATCAACATGGTCGGAGAATAATCGTCCAGTTCTATCGTGTTGTTTTCACGCCACCCATAGGAATAACTGGCCGTTACATTCGGCATAAAGGATGCATACTGCCCCTGATAGGCCAGTTTACTCGTTGTCATGCCTGCTCCGGCTGCCGCGAGTGCTGCATTCCGCTGAGTCAGCCTGATATCACTCAATGCAATCATTTCCAGAATCTCATCGTCTTTCATCGCTGATACGCGAGCGGCCTCATCCGAAAGCCACTGCGGTATCTGTCCCTCGACGCGCATCGTCATTTCCATATCCATATTCAGCAGGCTATACAGCATGGTCTGATGAGATCTGAGTGCAGACTGACTCCCTGCAAGAATACTTTTCTGCTGCTGATAATCCACTTTCCATCGCAACATCTCGGTTCTGGAATAACGACCGGCCTGTTCCATCCGGACCGCCTTTTCATAATTCCGGCGTGACAATTCCAGATAATCTTCCTGCAAATCCCTGATTTCCTGCCCCTTGAGTACATCGAGATAGGTACGCACCACCTGATACACAATATTTTCCCTTGTGGACTTGCTCAGATATCCAGCCATCTGATAACCGGCCCGGCTCAGGCGCAGATTGTTCAGAAGGAATCCATTGAAAACAGGCACAGTGGCATCAAAAGATGTAAAATAGGATCTCTGAAATACCGTCTGCGGAATCTGATCGGCCAGTTCCGGCGGCAAATAACGCCGAAAATCCCGCTCGGCAAAGGACTGATCATCGATCCGGGTGACCCGTGTATTGAAACTGATGGCAGGCAATAGCTGCGTCCACGCATTGCCCCGTTCCCAGGCCGCTTTCTTTAATGCAAATTCGCTGGCCCGAACCCGGTTATTCAGCCCCATCGCCCTGAAAACCGCCTCTTCCAATGTAATCACCACCACATTGTCAGAGGCGTGGAGAAACCGGGCTGTGGCCAGAAGAGCCACCATTATCCATACTGCCCGGCCCAATGGGATTATTCTTTGACTTTTCATCATTTCACCATCGTTTTATTTATTGAAAAATATATTCTCTCTCATACGGAGAAACCGGATCAATGTTCCGGAGTATTCAGGACAGGATCAGGATATTTGTACAGCTTGTTCCTATAATTACGAAACACATGATCCTTTCCATCCCGGCCAGCATAATAGGCAGGCAGTACCGGCACTTTTCCCCCACCGCCCGGCAGATCCACAATATAGTTAGGCACTGCCAAACCTGAAACCCGGCCGCGCAAATACTTCATGATGTCCATACCGGTCTGCAGGGAAGTCCGGAAATGATTCGTCCCCCGGGTCAGGTCCGCCTGAAGTAGATAATACGGCCGGATCCTGCTTTTCACCAGAATCCGGAAAAGCGATTCCATTGTTTCAGGCGAATCGTTGATTCCGCGAAGCAGCACCGTCTGGCTTCCAAGTGGAATGCCGCCATCTGCCAATAGCCGGCAGGCTTTTTCCGCAGCCGGCGTCATCTCTTTCGGGTGATTGAAATGGACGTGCATAAAAACCGGTTGATGTTTTGAAATCATTCTGACCAGGGCATGCGTTATGCGCTGGGGCAGGGACGAAGGGACACGGGTACCGATGCGAATCACATCCACATGGGCAATGCGACGGATCTGTCCCAGTATCCAGTCCAATCGGTCATCGGAGAGCAGAAGGGGGTCTCCCCCGGAGAGCAGCACATCGCGAATGCGGGCCTGACACTCAATATACCGGATCCCGTCCTGAATCATGGCATCCGAGATAACGCCAAAGCGGCCTATTTTCCGCTTCCGTGTACAAAACCGGCAGTATATGGCACATTCGCCTGACACCAGAAACAGAACCCGGTCCGGGTATCGATGCGTAACAAGAGGAACCGGTGAATCCCGGTCTTCAGCCAGAGGATCGGTCATGCCCTGATTATCGTGCAGTTCCCTGATATCCGGTATCACCTGTCTTCCCAGGACATCCATCCCATTTATCAAATCCATCCAGTATGGATTGATACGCATGGGATAATGCATTGACACCCGGCGCATGGTTGCGATATCATCCGGCGAAAAACCGGCCAGACCATCCGGCGATTCGACGGCTCTGGATAGTAATTGCATCCATTTCATATTAATCATACGGAATGATAATAACGGCAAACCATTGCGGATATTTTTGAAATGCGTAATCCGGGATCAATCCTTCGCTGGGGCATGCTCGGACTTCTCCATGAAGATGGCCCGCAATTCCCGTTGCAGCCGCTGGGCTTTGGCCAGCGCATCCAGAAGCTGATCTTCAACCGCTTCATCATCGCTGGGACGGATATCCCAGGCTTTTTTCAGATTTTCAAATGTCGCGTCAGCTTTCTTCAACAGTTGAACAGCCACTTCTTTCTGATCCGGATACCGGTGACGGAGCATCACGCGGGGTCCACGGAATAATCCCATGGATTCCATCTCCGATTCAGGCACAATGGATGATAAATCCTGATAATCATCAAAAGCATCATCCTCCACAACACGGAATTTGGGGTGAAAACGGAATGCTTCGGTCAGTGAATTCAAAGAAATATCTTCCTGTTCCAATTCATCCTGAAGAACGTTATATACCCACTTGACCGGAACCACCAGTGATTTGGATACTTCCAGTATGGTCTCAGCCCGCTTCAGCACATGATGCATACGGCGTTTTTGGATCGGAACCGACAATTATTGTCTCCGGCAATGCATATTAAACGATGCGTTCCATCACAGAAATCACAACATGACCGGCCATTTCCCGCAATGATTCAAATGCCACCCGGGTTTCGGGATCATTCTGAATCACATCGGTGAAATCATCCACACTTTTTTCCGTCAGAAACAGCTGTGTGAATTTTTCAGGATGAGATGCATCCTGAAAAAGTGAAACCGTAAAACCCCGGTCATCCCAGAATGACAGCAGTGATTCAGCAGAGGCTGTGAACGCTTCCCTGTCCTCCTCAGCCAGATCAAATGTCAGTGTGATCAGCTGCAATGGTTTCTCCTGAAAACACCCAAGAAAGATACAGAAAAAGAAATAAAAATCAAGTTAAAAGTCGATGAAGGGAAATTTTATTTTATCCGATAACTGGTGGGATCATCATCCGCCGGGAAAACAGGGCATTGTCCGGCCCCCCCCCTGAAATGGGCCGGCTTTCCATATATAAGAATGATTTCAGAATAAAATCCGGTCTGTTTTGAATCAGGAGGGTGTCTCCGGATACTCTTTGTCATTCGTTTCAGGAGATCCATTGCTGTAAAAACCGGATTACCTGATCCGGTGGCATGTATCCCTCAAATCGCCCGAGTTCCCTGCCTTCAGGTGATAAAACCAGAACCGTCGGCATTCCCATGACACGATATTTTTTCCGCAGATCCCTGGAAACATCATTTTCCCTGGTTAAATCCAGTTTGACCGGAATAAACTGCTTCAGCGCTTTGCGTACTTCTGCATCAGGCCATGTTTTTTCATCCAGTTCCCTGCATGCAGCACACCATTCCGCATAAAAATCGAGAAGAACCGGCTTTTTGTTTTCCCGTGCATGGACAAGCGCCTCTCTTTCAGAAGACAGCCAGAAATCGGCGTTTGCTGATTCTGTCGATCCCCGTTGCTGTATGATGGGAATGCCCTGACCGTTGATACGACGTGTGGTCAAAGAAAAAACCAGGCTGGCACTGATAACAATGAGCAGCAGGCCAATTGCTTTGCCAGTTTTACGGGATCTCCCCGATTCTGATGTCAGCGGCGTCAGACCACCGAAGAACACACCGCACAGCATCAGATAAACGGCCCACAAACCGAGATAGACATCATGCGGAAGCACTGGCCTGACAAAGACAATCGCCAGTGTCAGCAGGAGCAGGCCGAAACCCCGTTCGATCCACTCCGCCCAACCACCTGTCTTTGGCAGATTCTTCAGGATTCCTGAAAAAGTACCGATCAGTATAAACAGAATCCCAAGACCGAGTGCAAAGGAAAAAAGGAGTCCGAATCCCAGAAGCACGGAACCGGTACGGGCGACCCATGTCAGAATGACCACGAGCAGCGGACTGATGCACGGGGAAACGATCAAGCCGGCAGCCATTCCTGTAATAAAAGCACCCACAAAACCGGTTCGTTTCTTTCCCCTGAGTTTTGATGCCAGGGCAGGTGGCATCTGGATCACAAAAGCACCCAGCATTGAAAGCCCCATGAGCAGAAATATCATGGCGACAAGGACGATCACAACCGGATGCTGGACATAGGCCCCGAAAATCCCTCCTGTTTTTGCAGCGATCATTCCCAAAATGGAAAATGTCAGCGCAATACCCAGCACATAAAACAAAGACAGGACAAATCCTTTCAGCTTGTTCCCCGTAGCCTGCGCCCCGATCACCGCCACGGTAATAGGAATCATGGGGTAGACACAGGGTGTCAGGCTGGTCAACAGCCCCCCTGCGAAAACCAGCAAAAATGCAATAAAAGAGCCCCTGGCCAGGGCCTGCTCCAGACGGCCGGCGATAGTAGAATCACCAGCGGTCGAACCAGATCCGGCCATACTGCTTCCGGGCAGAATATGAAATGTGAAGGATTCTTCCTTGTCCTGTGGTGGATAGCAGATCTCCCGGGCCTCATAACACGGTTGATAGGTAACGATCAGCTTTTCCGTTTTTTCTCCCGGAGACACGTTCTGTTTGACTGTCACGGGGATCTCAATATCTAGTTTGCCCCGGTAAACCATTCCGAAGCTGTCCTTTTCACCCGGCGGGAACAGAATTTCTCCCGGTAACAATACGGATTCTGGTCCGGTTTTCACAGAAAAAAAGCCCGATTCCGGCGTACTGATGTGAAAATCAGACGGAATGTCAACATGCAGCAACAGGGTTGCTGTTCCGCCCGGAGAGACTGCTTCCGGCTTTAACTCCGCAGCAAACTGAATCCGCATGGGATCCTGGGCCGTCAGTAAACCGAAAAATCCGGCGAACAGGAGCAGAGCAGAAAGAATATATCGTCTCATGTTTCATCTCCTTGCCTCAATAAACCAAAGGTCCGGAACACGGCCGAACCTTTTTCAATGCAATTTAATACTTCCGCTGAATTTTTTCTCACCCGCTAAAATTCTGCGCCCAACGAGAAATAGGATATCGGTTTGGCACTGGTGGATGCAAAATCCGTTGACCAGGCCAGATCATATCTGATGAGCAGGAATCCCATGTTTACCCGCGCGCCGACACCGTATCCGGCCCGCCATGACTCCTTCAGTCTGGGATACCCTGATGATCCGACAACAAAGGGTTTCCAGCCGTTGCTGTCATTCCATGCGGAGCCGACATCCATAAATACAACACCACGAATATTTTGAAATCCCAGAGGCAGCGGCCATCCCAGTATCAGATACTGAATCATGGGGAAGCGTATTTCCAGATTGGTCAGGAAGAACCGGGATCCGATCATTTCATAGTAGAGTGCGCCGCGCAAAGGTGTTATATAGGAAGAGAAAAAGAACGAATCATTGGTATACAACTCCGTGGGATATTGGGCATACTTGTAATTGATCCAGTTGTCCATGCCGCCCAGCAGAAACCGCTGCGGATTTCTTCCGCCGGAATACCCGCTGGCAATCCGCAATACCAGGGCAAAATCTTTTTTCAGACGTAAATATTTCCGCCAGTCTCCCCGAATTGTCCAGAACTCCAGTCCCGACTGCTCTCCGATAAGGGGACTGTAACTGAATGAAACCTGTGACCGTCCCCCATTGGCCGGTCCGGTGGTGCCCCAGACAACTGTATCCGAAGTATACCCGAGGTTCATCAGCACAATCTGGCGCTTATACAAATTGCCCAGATCGTTCATCTCATAGACTGCCTCATAATAATCACCATAATAATAATAGGCATACGGATCGATGGAACCATAATCCCGTGAAATGACCATGCCGGTTAATCCGAAATCCAGCCGCCGGAAACGATTAAACGGCCTGGAAGCATATACGGACAGACCATAATTCCGGTCACGGAGATATCCCGGTATCAGGTATCCACCCTCCTGGTAATAGGTATAAAAAAGATATGAGTAATGAAACGCAGAAATTCCAAAGTCAATTTGTCTGGGCAAATAATAATAGGACAACTGGAAATTGGAGTTCTTGATGTTATAAAAGAGATCCGTGTAAAAATTAATCTGATGATTTCCAAGCACATCCGAAAAGGCAATCATGGATGATCCCTGCAATCCGAAAAACTGGCTGTAACCGGCGCCACCTGTAATCAGATCCGGTGTAAATCTAATTTTGTACTTTCGTGTTTTATAATCACCCTGCTCATTTTTGTAATCCTCCGAGTCCAGAAAAGGTTGATTCTGCCAACGCTGTTTATCCAGGATACCGTCACGAAATTTGTCGTCAAACACAAAATTTCTATAATCCACAGGAGGGTTTTCCTCCGGTCCTGGAACATCGGACCCGGCATATGTGAAGGATTCGCGGCCCGTCGTTTCTCTGTTTTTAATATAGGTTGTGTTCTCCAGAACAATGCTTCCTGGCTGTGTATCCAGCGGATTATTAATCAGGTAAATATCATATCCACCTCTGAAAAAACTGGCAAAGGCCATTCTGGAGCCGTCCCGCGACCACGACATCTGTGATACGCCTGACAATAAATTGGTAATGGGATAACTGTCCCTGGTCGATCTATCCATCATAAAAATATTATTGATGCCGTTCCGGTCCGAGACAAACGCAATTATTTTGCCATCCGGGGAAAATGCAGGACTGTGCTCTGTCGCTTCATCATATGTATACCGTTCCAGATTCCTGGTTTCAACATCGATAGTATAAATATCGTACTGCTGATAGGAATGTCTTTGTATTGAAAAGTTACCCGGAGGCTGACTCTCGTATGATTGCCTGTCGGACACGAATACAATTTTCCTGCCGTCAGGAGACCAGGCTGGATCCAGATCACTGAAAATATCGTCTGTGATCTGCATCAAATCCGATGTCTCCAAATCATACACAAAAATATCGGATTTTCCGTTTTTCACTCCCATAAAACAGATTTTATCCGCTACCGGAGACCAGGCAGGAGAATACACACCATTCATGTCGAATACCAGTTGATGGAGTATTTTTTTGCTGTCTACCTGTACAATATAAATGGCATCCTGAGCCCCGGATTTGGCTGCAAAAATCACACGGCTTCCGTCCGGTGACCAATCCATACCGGGGCGGAGCCAGTGAAGGTTTTCGAAAAGGTCGGAACGTTGCCCCTTGACCAGTTTTCCCGTTATTTTTCCATCTATGGCACGCATCACATAAATATCCATATAGTCTGACTGGTCGGAAATAAAAACCAGACGGTCTCCCCGAGGACTCAACGCCGGAGAATTATTGAGAAAATGCTGTTTCTTGGTGTGATCGGTCAGCCGTTTGGCCATATCTTCTGGCTCATCCCTGTTTTCAATATCCGGCCAGTAATTTTTACGGAGATATTTTTGCCATCGTTTGGAAAGCTCTTCCAGGTCCACGCCGATGGTCTGTTTGAATCCTCTGTCCACACTTTTGTGGATCCGCGCCGATGCCAGAATTTCACCGATCTTGGGAGACCCGTATTTTTCTGCAATATAATTCAATACGGATTGTCCGCCTTTGTATACAAGATAACCGTACATCTGTGAAATAGGCGGCACATAACCATTGATGGTCGCATCCCGCATGTACATGTCACTGTCCGTATCCCAGCCGAGACTTTCATATTCGGCCAACCCTTCAACGAGCCAGAGCGGCAATTGAAATCGCGTCATCCCGGTCAGCATGGATCCCACGCCGCCCCCGTAAAAAACCTGAAGCATATAGGCGTGGGTCAGCTCATGATGAATGACATGCCGGAATTCGTCATAATTGCCCTGAAAGGGAATGACAATCCGGTCCTTCAGAAATTCGGTGAATCCTCCGACCGATTCCGAAATCAACTCCTGGGATGCATTGGTTTGCTGGAAATCATTATGCCCGTTATAAACCAGAATGGGAATCCTTTTTTCTATATCATGCCGCAGATCGCGCTTTAATTCCACGTAGCTGGATTCCGCCACATCCGCAGTAAATTCAGCCAGATGCTTTTGATCATCATAATAGTAAACATCAAAATGCCGGGATTGCACATATCTCCAGTCAAAATCACGATACTGCACTTTGTTTTTACCAAAATACTGGGCCCGGCCTCCGGCCGGACAGATCAGGAAGGCTGCAGTGATAATTCCAAAAAGGATCCTGTTTCCGACTGGCTTTATTCCCGTTTTCATAATTCGCTCCATATTACAAATACATATATCAAATATCAGATTCATCCTTCCAGCGGGTAATACGCCATCTCTCGTCGGCACAACGCCGAAACGAAAAAAGGGCCCGTCCGGAAATATTGTAATCTGTATCTTCACCCACCAGTGTCAGATTAAATCCTTTGCTGATTTCCCCTTTGTCTCCTTCCAGCATCTCGTACAGGGTGCTGTTCCAGTGCAAGTCCACGACCTGAAAAAACCGGAACAATTTCCCTGTCGTCTCAAGATCCACATCCCGCCCCCATGAAACAAACTGCCCTGAAGCCCCGATGTTCGGATCATAATAGACAAAGAGAAATGAGCTGTCCAATACGTCACTGTAAAGCAATGAATCCCGGAATGCATATGCCACCTTGAAATTTTGCAGCACCTCTTCCGGATTTCTCTGCTCCGTAACAACCAGATCAGAAGCATCCAGATTATTGGTTAACTCAGGTGCAAAAGGATTAACACATCCCGCACACAAGATCAGCAATGTCAATACTCCGATACCGGACAGCACATAACAGAAAAAATATTTCCTGCTTTTTTTGAACATCTTTAATCTAAGGACGTTCCTTTTATATTTTGTCCCTATCTTTTTTTTTATCCAAACAAACGTTTCCTAGGATGTAACGCCCGGCATGATTTAAAGGTTTCTGAACAACAACAAATAAGGCAGATCGAGATCTGCCCTGGTTTATCAATTATCCGTGTGATATTTTACTCTCAACAGCAATCAA
>Ga0272441_10012877_pt1 | contig 12128 bp, 7 predicted proteins | sample SSMProp6N_FD_193582 | JGI IMG/M metagenome (GOLD analysis project Ga0272441, IMG submission 193582) | Marine sediment archaeal communities from Little Sippewissett salt marsh, Falmouth, MA, United States - SSM-Prop-6N | ecosystem: Environmental > Aquatic > Marine > Wetlands > Sediment ...
GCTGCGGCGCCTCGTAGCCGTGGTAGTGAATCAGCTTCCATGGTCCCGAGCGAACCATCCGCGACGGCGGCTCGCTTTTGCCGCTGTAGTGTTCGGCGAACGTTTCGTCCGGCCAATCGGTCGTGTCGACCTCGTCGGGACGGAGGAACCGCAACAGGCTTCGGCCTCGTGCCGACGGTAGCGGTTCGCCTCTCGCCAGTTCCAGCAATGTCGGGCCGACGTCGAGCAGACTGCTCACCTGACGTACCGTCCGACCCTCTGCAAACTGTCCGGGCCATGAGACGATTAGCGGAACGCGTCCGGCGCCCTCGTAGAAGTTGCTCTTCCACCACATGCCCTGTTCGCCGGCCATGTCACCGTGGTCGGAGGTGTAGATCACAACGGTGTTGTCGCGCAGTGCGGTGTCGGCAAGCGCATCCGCAATGCGGCCGACCAGGCCGTCGACGATCGTAATCAATCCGTAATAGGCTGCCCGGGCGCTTCGGACCTGCTCGTCGGTCAAGTCCTCGATCTGCCGCAGACGACGATAGTCGCGGACGAACGGGTGGACAGCATCGAAATGTCCGTCGGGCAAAGACGGTAGCTGGACCTTGTCATGGTATTCCTGATAGAGATGCCTGGGACACACGAACGGGCAATGTGGCAGTACGAATCCCACAACCATGCAGAGTGGACGCCCATCAGTTCGAGTTCTTAGGAGCTCACAGGCCGCGTCGGTCACGGTTTCGTCGAAAACCTGGTACTCGGTTTGCCCTGGACCTGAAATGGTGGCCGCCGGGCGTGTCTGGCTGGTGGAGCCGTGCAGGCTCGGCAGTAGCCCGGGGCCCGGCGTGCCCGGGTGTTGCGGCGACAGGTCGCCAACCAGGCGTTTCTCGAAGCCGTGACGTTGGTCGGGGCCGATGAAGTGCATGCGACCGCAAAGGACCGTCTCGTAGCCGGCTACCGACAGCCCGTGGGCGAAGGTGGGTATACTGGAATCGAGCACGCAGGAATTGGACCACACACGCTGGTCGGACGGATAGCGCGACGTCAGAAAGCTCATTCGCGAGGGTACACAGAGAGGCGACGGGCAGTAGTTGCTGGCGAAGCGAACGCCGCGCTCCGCCAGAGCGTCGATGCGCGGGGTCTGCACGACGGTGTCGCCTTCGCAGCCGATGATGTGGGGGTTGTGCTGGTCCGACATGACCAGCAGGATGTTCGGACGTCGATCCATGCTGCTGCCTCCCTTGCCCACACGAGGCGGGCCTGGCTGCCTGCCAGCATAGCCGACCATCGAAGGGATTGCACATCGCTGCGACTATCTGTCGGCGCGGCATTCCTGAGACCGACACGCCTGGACAAGGTGAGGGTCTGCTATTGTGTGTGGCTGAGAAAGGCTAGCATTCCTGCGCGGAGTTCAACATGACGGGGCCGCGCGGCATGCTACCCAGCGCCTCAGGGTCATGATCCCACCAAGAGCAAAGAGGATGATCGTCGAGGGTTGCGGGGTGGTTGCGGTTCCGCCGGGTGCGCCGGCTGCCGTAATCGACACCGAGTCGAACCCCATCGCCTGCCCACCTTCGCTCTTGTATCCGGTCAGTACCAGGGCGAAGTACTCGTACGACTCGGCGTCCGTTGGCGAGACCGCGAAATCTCCGGAGAACTCATGCCATTGGCCATCGGCGTCTTTCTGCTTGACGCGCCCTTTGTCGACCTTCCTGACGTGCCCGCCCAACCCACCGTCCAGTGGGTCGCCGGCCAGCGACAGTTCCGCACTGTCGTCCAGCAGCAAGACCTGCCAGGAGGCGATCTGCGTGCTGTAATCGCTGACTTGTGCGAGTAGTTCCAGCACATAGCTTCCCGGTGGTGGTATGAAGCAGACCTGCACCAATGAGCGCTGGTCCTGTTCCTGCTGCCGGTGGTTCCCGGGCGAGCCGACAAAGGTCAGCTCGGCATAGCCGGCGGCGTTGGAATAGTCCATGCCGTGCCAGGCGCCTGTTGTGTTGATGCCCGCCGTCCATACCGATGCGGATGTAATCGGACTGCTGAGGCTGCCGTCAACGATGATGTTAGCGTCGAGCTGTTCATGCAGAACCGGCGCTGCCGAAATGATCGGCGTCAGCAATGTTATGAGTAGAGTCGACGTGCGTACCGCTCTCATCCTACTCCTCCTTCCGCGAGAAGGTCTTATCGGCGAGGTCCCCTTCTGCGGGCGCTGCGGGGCCTCGAGGCCCGGTAACGTTGCTTTCGCGCGCTTCCTGCAACCCGGGCACGAAGCCGCATAGAGCTGTCGCTCGGCTGCCCGTCGACGCGCGACGGACAACCGACTACTCATTCAGATACGATTCGTTCCAAGTCCGGTCAAAGAAGCTCGCAAGAAATGCAGGTCAGATCTGCTCTCAGGACATGCTGGCTAGAGAAGATGCCGCGTTATCGGTCGCCACCGCGCGGGCAAAGCCGCCGATCGGATGTTGCAGTCCGACATCGTTACAGGTACAGCGCGCCCGCCCGGGGACGGGCGGGCAGTCCGCTCATAGGCGTCGGATTAGCGCGGATCGAAAGCAGATGACCTATATGAGGGTACAAAACGCCCTCACCCCCATAGCCATCGTCCGTATCGCCCGGATGTAGATTACGGCTGCAACTCGAATGTCACGGTCTTCTCGGCGCCGGTGAGGATCTCGGTCAGCCGTACCTTCCACTCGCCCTGCGGATCGCTCAGCGCCAGCGGGATCGACAGTCGGCCGCCTCCCGCCTCGCACGCCCAGTTGGTGGTGTATAACTCGTGCACCTGTCCGTCGGGCTGGACGACTTGGGCGTGATACACAAACTCATCAGCCTGGTCCGAGCCGGGCTTGATCGCAATCTCGCACGGCTGGCCGGCGCGTACGTGCCCGGGCGCCGTGGCCGTGAACTCCGCCGGCTCGACCGGCCACACCGAAAGGATGGTTGGTTCATGCGGACCCACACGAACTTGAACGGTCGGTCCCTCGCCCACGCGTCGCCCTTGGCGCATGTCGTAGTACACAAAGCTGCGGTTTTCGCCGGGAAGATTCGTGTGCACCGTAACGTCGATCGGCGCCGCCAGCCCTTCGATCGACTGGTATTCCTGTGGGCCGAGCTCGCTGATGCGCAGTTGCAGGTTGCGTTGCAGGGCGACGATCCGCACCTGACCGACATCCTTTACGGTCGTCTCGATGGCGAGCGGTATGTGTTCGTCGGCCGCCACCACTCTGGGCGTGCGGCGCTGCGGGCCGACCGCCTCCAGGATTCCCGGCATGAGCAGTTGCCTGGGCGCCGCTTCCTCGCCGGGATGCAGACGCCAGCGATGGTAGTCAATCAGGTCGAGATTGACGTACACGCACCGCCCGTTACCCACTTTGCTCTGCAGCATCGCCTGAGGCGCCTGTGTATGGGCGGGGGCGGCCGAGGTCGGCTTGACCTGTTCCTCCAGCAGCTTGAGCGGGTCGATCCCCGACTCGGCCGTTCCGGTCTCGGCGATCGTATACTCACCGGGCCGTTCGACCCCGAACAGATCGTCAAGCCGCCCGGCCTCGAGTCGCTTGCCGTGCTCGTCGAACAGACCGACCTGACCGTCGGCGATCACCGTCCCGCCCGCTCTGACGAAATCTCGGATGGCGTGGGCCTCCTCGGACGACAGCGCGATGATTCGCGGCATGACCAGCAGCTTGAAGCCTTCCTTGGTGATCGGGTCGTACGGTTTCAGCTCGCCTTGGCGAACCTGCGCCGCGGCGAGCATCTTGTATTGCAGGCCAGTGTCTTCCACCATTTTTATCCACGACTCGCGCACACGCGAATAAGGGTTGTCGACGCGCTCGTGGTAGCTGTAGCGATCGATCCACGCCTCGCCAATGGGTCGCACGTGCAGGACCCAGTGGACGCGGAGCGACGGTTGCGAGTGATAGATCGCCACCGGGTCGTCGATCCGCGGAGTGAACATGTACTGTCTGCCCAATCCGCCGGTCAGCTCGGCCAGCCACTTCATGCACGTCTTGGCCCGTTCGTTGTAGTTGCCCTCGTCGTCCACAAACGTCGAATCGTCGTCCCACAGCATGGCGCCGTGGTCGCCGTGGACGAACAGGTACCAGCGCTTGTAGCGTGCGTCGGCGTCGGCCCGCCCGTTGATCGAGATCAGATGCATTTTCGGATTGAAGCTTCGAAGCATTTCGTAATTGTTCGCGATGTAGTACGGCTCCATGCAGTCCAACACCTGACAGAGCTTCCAGAAGTCCCACCCGCCGACGGCCATCGGGCCTTGTGCGCCACCGATGGCCACGAATGTGCCGGGATCGAACCGCTTGATCGTGTCGGCGCCCATCTGGTACGCCTTCATCAGCACGTCGTCCATGAAGTCCTTGTGATCGCACCACGGGCTGAAGTTGTCGCCCGGACGCGCGAAGGTCTGGTCGGTCGTCAGTGCGATCACGTCTTCCCACCGGTCGAACTCGGTGTCCCACTCGGCGTTCAAAGCGGCCAGATCGGCGTATCGCTCCTTGAGCCATTCGCGGAAAGCGTCGCGACACGCAGGGGAGAAGCAGAAATCCGAAGCGGCCGCCTGTCCGCCGATGCCCGGCTCGTCTGCCAGGCTGTACCAGAACGGCCGATAGTCGCGCCACTGCCGGGTCGGATTCAGCATCATTCTCTCGATGATCCAGTGCGTCACGTGGTCCGACAGGCAGGGCGATCGCTGAAGACGGTTCAGGTTGCCTCGCTCGGCCTTGACCTGCTCCTTGTGCAGCGTGAAGTAGTGCTCCACCTTTTTGTCGGGGAACCATCGATGGTAGGGCGCGTAGATCGAAGTGGCCGTGCCCTCGACATACCAGCGGTAGTTGGCGTCGACAAAGTGATCGGGGGTGAAGTCGCTCGCGCCCGGCCAGATACTGCCGTGGATGTTAGCCTTCTTGAGGAAGGGCAGACGTTTGGCGTTGTGGCGCTGCCACATGACCACGCGATAGTCGTGCCAGCCGGGTCTCGGCCGAAAGATGACCGGCTCCTGGGCATAGTAGGTCTGCCCGTTGACGTCGGTGGCCGCCACGCCCAACCAGTGTCGCATCACCAGCACGCCGGGCACGTCGACCCGGACGTTTACGCTGGTGCACGTTGTATCCTCACCCGGCAGGGGCTGGCTGCGATCGACCAGCACTCGCCCGAACGAATCGGTGACTTGCGTGGCGAGCACGGCCCCCGCGCGAGCGACCGGCACGGGCAGTTGAAGCTCCGCCTCGATGGGTTCGCCCTGTTCATACGCCGGGCTCGTCAGTACCAGCTTGGCCTGACCGGTCGCAGGCTTGGCTACAACCTCCGGGCCCATCGTCACCATCCCACAGACCAGAGCCATCCACAGTACCCGCAAACTCATGGCCATCTCCTGTTTAATCCACTTGTGACGCATGGTTGGTCGACCGGCCGATCACTCTACCCCAGCGTTGCGACATGGTCAAAAAAGGCAAGGATTGTGGCCTGACGTACGGCCCGGCCTGCACGCAACCTTGACCGATGGTGGGTGGCCTGATACCGTCAGAGCTTGCGGCGGGTGCCTGCATCGCTGCTCGACGGGTCTCAGCCCATCCGGACGGCGGTAAGGATCTGTCGTATCGTGGTTTGGAGAGGTGTCCGAGCGGCTGAAGGAGACGGTCTCGAAAACCGTTAGACCCCTTTGGGTCTCGGGGGTTCGAATCCCCCCCTCTCCGGGACGGCTTGGCTATTCGAGTCTTCCCGGAGAGGGGGACCTTCGGTGGCCCGGAGGCCGCCAGCATGGCATTCGGAGAGGTGTCCGAGTGGCCTAAGGAGCACGCTTGGAAAGCGTGTGTACCCCTTGGGGTACCGCGGGTTCGAATCCCGCCCTCTCCGGGGTGGCTCGGGCTGAGGTTCCCCGGACGGGGCGGGCGTGGCTTGTCCCGAGGGCGTTGCGCCACTACCCGTGGCCGCATCGGTCCGTCATCGGGCGGGTACAAATGTGGGTCCCGGCCGGGTCTGGGGTCGAACGTGCAGTAGGCCTCTTGACGGTGGCTACCGAGCTCGGCGGGTGAAGCCCGGAGGAACGACAGCGTGTCCTGCTCATATCTGCTATCGGTCATTGCGGTGCTGGCGAGTCAGACCACTCAACCGGCGCCTCTGCCGACTGTGCCCTTTGAGCACGTCAAGCCGGAGTTGCGAACGCCTCGCACGACCGTAAACGCCGGGCAGCCGGTCTGGACCGAGTTCGTGCTGCGCAATACGTCCGATCAGCAGGTGGAGATCAGCGTACCGGGCGCCGTGCCGTCTGCGGTGGCTGCGTCGGCCATGGGATTGCCTGTCGAGCACATTTTCAGTGGTGCGTCGTGGCAGGCGCTGACTATCAGCGACGGCGTCCGGCGTCGACTGGGCGACAACGTGCGGCGACCTCCAAGCGCCGCGGTGCCCGTCATCCGTCTGGCCGCGAATTGTAGTGTGGGGATCACGTTGGATGCGGCACAGTGGTATCCGATGCTTCGCCAGCCGGGGCGCTACGCGCTGACGTGGAGGCCTTACGGTGGGCTGATCAAGAGCGACCCGCTGGTGGTCAGAATCGAAACGCTCAAGCAAGTAATTATCCAGACCGACTTCGGGCAGATGACGGTCCACCTGTTATACGACGAAGCTCCCCAACATGTGGCCAATTTCCTGGACCTTGCAGGGCAGGGCTTCTACAACGGAACGACGTTCTGGCGCGTGGTGCGAGGAGCGCTGATTCAGGGCGGCGACCCCAAGGGCGACGGGACGAGCCTGCGCCCGGACGGTAGGACTCTCGAGCCGGAGTTTAACGACACGCCGTTTGAGGCCGGCACGATCGGTATGGCGCTGACGCCGAATGATCCGGATTCTGGAAGTTGCCAATTTTTCGTCTGCCTGCGTCGGATGACGGCATTCGACGGGCAGTTTACGGCCTTCGCACAGGTCGTGGGCGATCAATCGCTGGAGACGCTTGCTCGCATCGGGTCGGTCCAGACCGACCAGGCGGACAGACCGACGCAACCTGTGACGATCCAGTCGATGACCGTCCGCCCGATGCCCGTGCGGCAGGAGAAGTAGTGCCGCGAATGCTATGGATAATAGGCCGTGCTAGGTGGGGCGCTGCCGGTGCCTTCGGTCCGTTTCGGCGGGCTGCCCGAAATCCGGCTATGCGGGGCCGAACACTCTTTGAGGTCCGGTTGGTTGTGGCCGCTGCGCCGGTCGGAGGCGTTGACGGCCGGGTCCCATGCAATGGGGCCTGTGGATAACGGGTCAGGCCTTGACGGGAGCAGCCCACCCACCGAGGTCTCAGGTGCCGTGGGGCAACCTGGCCTGAGCCGATCGATCGGCGGATGCTGCGGCGAACCGAATCGACCAGAGCCGCACGGCCTGTTTATTTTCCCGTTCGTGCACGTCTGTGCTTGGCAGCACGGCGAATTACCACGGAGCGAAAAATGTCGTACACGGTGCTGGCCAGGAAGTATCGAAGCCGCACGTTCGACGAAGTAATCGGTCAGGAGGCCATCGCGCGCACCCTCAAGAACGCTGTGGCCAACGGGCGAGTGCACCACGGCTATCTGTTTTGTGGGACGCGCGGCGTGGGCAAGACGTCCATGGCTCGGATCCTGGCCAAGGCCCTCAATTGCCTGGCCGCCGATGCGCCTACGACCGATCCGTGCGGTGCCTGCGAAGCCTGTCAGGCTATCGCCGTCGGTCAGGATCTGGATGTCATCGAGATCGACGCGGCCAGCAATACGGGCGTCGATAACATCCGCGAGTTGAGGAGCCACGCCCAGTACCGTCCCGCGCGGTGTCGGTTCAAAGTCTACATCGTTGATGAAGTGCACATGCTCAGTACCGGCGCGTTCAACGCGCTGCTTAAGACTTTGGAAGAGCCACCCTCGCACGTGAAATTCATTTTCTGCACAACAGAGCCTCACCGTGTGCCGGCCACCATCCAGAGCCGCTGTCAGCGGTTCGAGTTCCGAAGTATCCCCACGGATCAGATTGCTCAACAGTTGACGTCCATCTTACAGGCCGAATCGATCGACGCCGACGAAGCACTGGTCCGTCGCGTCGCCAGACTCGCAGACGGTTCGATGCGCGACGCCCTGTCGCTTTTAGATCAGCTCCTGTCGCTGGGGCAGGACCATCTGGCGGCTGACTTGGTCGACGAGATCCTGCCTCGTGCCGGCGACGAGTTGATGCTCGAGCTGACCAGCGCACTGGGCGGCAACGACGCGGCCGCAGCCCTTTCCTGTACGGAGCAATGTCTGGCCGCGGGATTGGGTTTCGAGCGGTTTGCGGTCTCGCTCATCGATCACCTGCGCTGCCTGATGCTGCTGCGCGTCTGCGGGGCGGACACCGAACTGGTCGAGGTGCCGGCCGGGCTGCGGGAGGAAATGGTAAGCCAGTGCCGGCAGTTTGACGCGACGGCATACGTCTACATGATCGGTCTGCTAGAGCAGCTCAGACGGAACGTACGTTTCAGCACGTGCGGACGGGCGTTGGTGGATGCCGCTGTCGTGCGGCTTGCCGATGCGGAAAAATTCAGTTCGATCGAGTCCTTGCTGGCTGAGTTGGGCGGTGTCGAGTCGGGTGCTGCGGCGGGTGAACGAGCGCGTCGAACGACAGCCGATGTGCCCCCCAAGAGCGGCGCCAAGCCGTCGGGATCGGGAAAGCGCGGCACACCCGTCGCGAATCGCCAGCGGGCTGCCGCAAAGCCTGCCAGCAAGCGGGCGATCCAGCCTTCCGGTCCGTCCGGGCGTACCGACCGGCCCGCGCCCAGTAGCGGCCAAATCCAGGCGGTTCTGAGGGATCCACTTGTGCAAAGGGCCATAGAGGTCTTTCAGGGCAGGCCGATCGACGTCAAACGGGTTCCTAGAGGACACTAGCTGTTCGTAGAGCGCTATGATGGTAGTGAGGTGAGCGTATGGGGTTACTGGGTAACCTGGGCCAGCTCGGCGGGCTGCTGAAACAAGCGCAGCAGATGCAGCAGAAGGTGCAGCAGTTGCAGGAGTTGCTGGCGGAACAGCGATTTGACGCGGAGGCCGGCGCCGGCCTGGTCAAGGCGACCGTTGACGGCCGTGGCAACCTCGTGGCCATCAAACTCAAGCCTGAGGCCCTTCAGCCGTCTGAGGCGGAGATGTTGGAGGAGCTGATAAAGTCTGCGGTCTGTGCGGCTTCGGCCAAGGCCCAGCAATGTTATCGGGAGGAGATCGGGAAGATGACGGGTGGACTGAATCTGCCCGGTCTAAGCGAGATGCTTGGCCTGGGTGGGTTGCCTGAATCGGAGGGCACGCCGTGACGGCGGGTCCGGGCTCGGAGCCATTGTCGGAGTTAATCGAACGGCTGACCAAACTGCCCGGTGTAGGGCCGCGCAGTGCCGAGCGTCTGGCGTTCCACCTGCTCAAGGCCGATAAGCAGGAGGTCTTCGAGTTGGCCAAGGCGCTGCGGGACATCAAGGAGCGTCTTGCTTATTGTTCGGTATGCTATAATCTCACAGAGGTCGATCCCTGTCGGATCTGTGCAGACCCGCGGCGCGATCGGTCACAAGTCATTGTTGTCGAGCAGCCCAAGGACTTGGCTGCATTGGAGCAGACCGGACTGGTTCGAGGTGTATACCATGTGTTGCTGGGCCACATCGCCCCGTTGGATGGGGTGGAGCCCGGCGACCTGACCATCGAGGCGCTGAGGCAGCGCGTCAGCAAAGGCGACGTCAAAGAAGTGGTTCTGGCCATGAACCCAACCATGGAAGGCGACGGGACGGCACTATATATCCACAGTGTTCTCGGTCCTCTCGGGGTCAGGGTTACCAGACCCGCGCGCGGACTGCCCAGCGGATCGCAACTGGAGTATGTTCCGAAAGCGGTGCTTCAGGACGCCTTGTCGGGCCGGCAGCCGATGTAAGTGGCAAAGTTGATGTCGATGGGAGACGATGTAGTCTACGGTAGAGGGTCAGACCGATCGCGGAGACGACGTGTGTTGGCAACGCGACCCGGGTCGACTTACATAGGATAGTCCATGCGCCTGGATACGTCACAAACCATGCGGCTCGAGCAGAAGATGAAGCTCGCGCCGCGCATGATCCAGTCGATGGAGATCCTACAGCTGCCCGTCCTGGCGTTGCAGGAGCGCATCGACCAGGAACTGGAAAGTAACCCCGTTCTGGAGATTCAGGAGCCAAGCGCATCGGAGTCGGACACGCAGACCGAATCGTCCGACCAGGACACATCGTCCGACAACGAGCGCGACCTGGTTGTCAGCAACGATAAAGATCGAACCGCTGATTTTGAGCGGCTTGGCAGGATAGGTGACGACGACGGGTTCGGCGAGTACATGGGTCGGGCCTGGCGTGTTGGCGTGCGGCGGCACATGGGCGAGCGCGACCGCAAGCTGGACGCCATGCTCAATACGGCCGCCCGCGAGGAGTGTCTCAACGATTACCTGCACTGGCAGTGGTCGTTCATGGAGGCCGACGAAAACGTCATACGCGCGGGCGAGTTGATCATCGACCACATCGAAGAGGACGGCTACTTGCGAACGTCCTTGGAGGCATTGGTCGAAAGCCAACTCCCCTGGGCGTGCATGGAGTATCTCGAAGCGGCCCTGCGTCTCATCCAGCAACTCGATCCTGCTGGAGTGGGTGCCCGCGATATCCAGGAGTGTCTCCTTGTCCAGTTGGAGCAACTCCCGGGCAATCATGACCTCGAGAAGCGCCTGGTGGCCGAACACCTGCGGGACATCGAGTTGAACCGGTTGCCCGAGGTCGTTCGCAAGACCGGACAGAGCCTCGAGCGCCTCAAGGAGGCGCTGGCGTTTCTGGGACGGCTCAGCCGTCGGCCGGGGTATCTGGTGGGCGATCGGTCGGTCCCGTATGTGATTCCCGACGTTACTGTCGAGTACAGCGAGGACGGGGAATACCAGTTGCGACTTACCGATGAGCAGCTGCCTCGGTTACAGATATCCGGGATGTATCGTCGGATGCTGCGAGACGGCGCCATGGACACGAATACACGCCAGTTCATCCAGAACAACATGCGCAGCGCACGTTGGCTGATGGAGTCGATCCAACAGCGGCGAAGTACGCTGCTGCGGGTGGTCGAGGCCGTGCTGCGTCACCAGCGCGAGTTCCTCGAACGCGGGCCCAAACACCTCAAGCCGCTGCCAATGGTGCAGGTGGCTGACGAACTCGGCATCCATGTCGGCACGGTCAGCCGAGCTGTGGCCGGCAAGTACATGCAGACGCCCCGCGGCATCTGGCCGTTGCGTCACTTCTTCTGCGGCGGAACCGAGACCGCCGAAGGCGAAAGCATCAGTTGGGACGGCATCAAGCTCAAGCTCAAGGACATCATCGACGGCGAGGACAAGAAGACGCCGTTGAGCGATGATCAGATCGTCGAGCGTCTTCAAGCCGAGGGACTGGCGTTGGCCCGCCGCACCGTGGCCAAGTATCGCAAGCTGCTGAGCATCCCGCCTGCCCGTCAGCGTCGCCAATACTAGCCGGTCTGGCTGATGATCTCCGTGCGGTTTCTACGGGAGTTGCCGGCCAACGACGCAACTCGGTTCGAAACCGACACCCACCACGCCAAATGGGCAAGGCCCCCGATTGGCGACCGACGGCTTCAGACGAATCTCACCCAAACAACGGGCGATGGTATGCGAACCCGGGAGATCCAGCTTGGGAAGAACCGCACACGCAAACCTCGCAAGGACAACGGCTAACATATTGCCGTCAAAGCAGCTGCGTCCCTGATTCCATTTTGACGTCGGACTGTGACTGGACTGTTCGGCTCTGAGTCCGCGGTCCGAGTTGCTCTGCGGCCTTTGCGCCGTTGAGTCGATCCTCACGCCACGGGGGTGAACGACTGGGTGGGGCGACCGCTGCGAGCAATACTGGAACAGTCCGCCGGCCTACCCCGCGCTGTCCGAAGTGCCGCCCGCCCCGGTCCGGAATCACGTGAAATCTCGACGGCAATCCATTAGTATTCATATGTTGAGAGCTTGCGATGGCTTGGGCCAAGGCGTGCTCGGGCGTATGCCGGCCAAGACGAGGACAGGATGGGGAACGAACAGACACAGAACTCTGCCTTACGCGAGCGCGTCAAGGAGTTGACGTGCTTGTACAGCCTGGCCCAGCTTGTCGAACGCTCCGGCAT
>Ga0272441_10012878_pt1 | contig 12127 bp, 12 predicted proteins | sample SSMProp6N_FD_193582 | JGI IMG/M metagenome (GOLD analysis project Ga0272441, IMG submission 193582) | Marine sediment archaeal communities from Little Sippewissett salt marsh, Falmouth, MA, United States - SSM-Prop-6N | ecosystem: Environmental > Aquatic > Marine > Wetlands > Sediment ...
GCAGTATTTCTTTCTGTGTTGCGTTTGATTCTAGCTGAAGTTCTGATGAACTTTTACCGTCTGTTTTGCCTTTGCGTTCATCACCTTCAACACCGTCCCTAGAAAAGTTTTTCTGCAATGCAAACATTAGTTTACCGATGCCTGTCAGTTCACCTTCGCTGTCTAATCCCCATCCTGTGGCTTGATGTAATCCTGTCTGCTTAAACTTTTCAGCGTACATTTTCTTCTGCGTACCAATGTCCCCTGCGGTTTCTTGCGCACCTTGACGTTCAATCATGTATTCATCATTCAGTCTGTTTGATTCAAGTGCTGCGGTAGTCTTTTCATTCTTGTATGCAAGGTTTTCGTCTTGCAGTGTTTGTTCCATTTCCCCGGCAAGGTTGTCTTTGATTTGCATCCCGGCTATTTCGTCTGCTACGCCTTTGTTTGCCTGATATCTTTGCCAGGTGTCTTTTTCTTTGTCTGACAATTCGTTTATTTTCTTGTCACCAGAAAGAACAGATTCTACAACTTCCACACCAGCGCCGACCTTGGATCCCTGCATACCGCTCTTGTTCAAGGCTGCGGCAATACCCATCGTTTCTTGCACATTGTCGTTTTCTGATCTTGACAACGCCTTTGCCAGTTCCTCTGGTGTCATTGTGGTTTTCTGTTGTGCCTGGAGAAACATTGACGACATCTTCGCGGGATCCAGTCCCTTCGCCAATCCCTTTTCAATCAACTCCGTTGACATTTCGGCACCGACACCGAGTTCCCCCAGCTTCAATGATTCGACTGCAACCGATTCTCGCAGTTGTGCATCACCACCAGACATCTGGTTTGCGCGTGTATATATTTCACCTGTGGCTTGTATGTCTGATCCGAACTGACTACCTCTGCTGAAAGCAGCGTCTACTTCTTGTGAAGACATACCACTCAGCCGCATGTCCCGATATACTTCGTTGTTGCTCTTGTTTCTTTCTACAGTTCCTTCTTGCAGTGAATCTTTCGCCTCTATAATCGAGGTCGCGAATCCAGCACCGAGGAGAGCAGGAAGTCCAAGCAAAGTAGCCTTGAGTCCCATCAACATCCCGCCCGCGCCAGCAGCAGTCCCCATCAATCCACCACCACCAGCACCACCAGCACCACCACCTCGACCGCTTGTCGCTGCTCTCATCTGCGTCATACGCGCCTGTGCCTGGGCTTTTTTCAGCATTTCCTGTTCGCGCATCAACGCTGTAGTTGACCTGCGGATTGCGTTTTCTTCTTTGATTTTTTCCAAGGTCATCTTGCGCGTGACTTTTTCAAGTTGCTCTTTGACCTTCAGACTTTTCACTTCTTCCTGCATTTGTTTACGCTGTGCGGCAGTCATGGTGTCAGTTGCGCGTTTCTGTCGATCAAGTCCAGCAGCTGAATTCTTGCTGGTTTTCTCAAACTTTGACAGGTTGTCAGCTACACTCTTTGTGGATTTCTCAAGTTTTTTATTCGAACCTACAACGTTCTCGATGGACTGGACCGCACTGTTTGTGTCGGTTGTAATTTTTAGTTGTACATCACCCATCTTTTACGGTTTCCTCAAGGTTCATTCGCCACACGAAAGCGAAGGTTGGGGCTGGATATTGTCCACGCTTCCATCGACTGTATCGGATGTTTTCGATGTCAAATCTTGATTTTTTTTTGATTCGTTCCATTCATAAACCCTGGGGAAATCAAACAGGGAAGACAAGACCAAAGACACATTCGAGGTGGTCAGAACACCAATCAAACCGAAACCTACTTTATCAACTGCATAGTTGACCTGGAGTGCTTCCGCTGCTGCGGTGTACATCTCCTGCGAAATGGGTGTATCACCTTCATGCAAGTATTGCTGAAATAGTGACTCTGCAGTTTCGCATAGAGACTGAAAGCGGGGAAGTGGTTCCTCGACGTACTCACCATCTTTTCCCCAACCGATCCTCTTCGGAAAGTCCGAGGATCCGTCGAGATATCTGGCAACAGGGACCAGCCATTTGTGACCATCGTCCAAGGTGATGAAATATCCACCGATCTGTTGTGTTTTTCCCAGGTCTTCTGGTGTCGGGATTTTTCCGTTGTAGACTCCCACCCAATAGCCTGGTCCCTCGCGCCATGTCTGCTGGTGTGGAAAGTATCCAAGTTTGCAGTCAGGATCGAGTTCAGCGTTTGCTTTCGGGTGAAACCAGACCACCTTTCCAGGACCACTGGGACCATTCACTACATCAACTTTCGCGTAGCCATGACCAGTGGAAACCGGCGATAGAAGGGAACCGCCTGGGATCTGGTCAAGGTTGGTTTGCGAACCTTGCGGAAAAAAATACAGAAGAGGTTTCATGTATCACCTACGATATTGCGGAAGTGGTTGACACAACGATTGGCGAAGTCGAACCGTCCCAAACCGGGATGTATTCGAGGGACAATGTTGCAGGGGACAGGTGTGAACCACTGGTTCCACGATTGAAAACCATGCCGCCGGTGCTGGTCAGCGATATATGTGTTGCTGTGCCAGTTGCAACGCGAGTACCACCGAGTGTCATCTTCCTGAAGAAGACGGACATGTCAGCGGACAAAGCACCGACCGAGGTGATCGTGCTGAGGTTCGAGATATTCATGCACTCGACCGAAACCTTTGGTCTGTATTCGTGGACTCCAATGTACTGATCGTAGGGAGTTCCGCTGTGTCCGTGCTGCTCGACCTGGGCACCAGTGTCTACTGATATTGACTGAACCGAAGCTACGACTGCACCGAATTCAGCGGATCCCACAGTCCAAACGTCAGGGTTTTTTTTCTCTGGTGTATATGGTGCAGCGGCTGTAGTGATCGTGACAGGTGATGTCGAACCATCTGTAGAACATGCGTACAGGTCGAAGCTGATGGTCGCTTCAGCGTTGTGGTTCGCAGAGATCGTCTTCGGAACGAGCAAGGACTTCGAGAGAGACACCTTGATCGAGGAAGCGGCTGTCCCGTCACCGTATGCACCTCCGAAATTGCGTTGTCTGAAGTAAATATCAACTGCACTACTATACGCAGTTGCGAGTAGTCCACCGACATCTAATCCAGCTTTGACATCCAGTGTGGTGAAGCTGAAGGTCGGCTTGACTGCAGAGACAGCCAGGAAGGAAGGATTGCTTGCACCAGTTGAACCTAGCAGCATTTCTTCAGCACCTGCGGTGTAGGATTGATCTACAATACCTGAAAGAGTAGTGCCGCCAAGTGTGATTGCGGCGATATCAAATACGTTCATGGTTGATTACCTTTCGTAATGTTCTTCAAGTTTTTCTTCAACGAACCTTCGCATATTTTCAAAGTCAGTCATACTGAACCTGACCAGTTCTTCCCTGAGTTTTCCCCGCTTGCTCTGGTAGAAATACTTCGGAATTCCTTTGAGTACTACAGTCATAGCTTTGGTGTCTGAGCGGACCTGATAGCTTCGATATGCAGACCGTCTTGTTTCGCCTGTGTACTCAAGCGGATTTGTTTTTCCTTCGCGTCTTTTCTTCTCAAGATATTTCTTGCTCCGTCTTCCGTACATGTATTCAGATGCACCAGCTTCAGTGAAATGCTTTGGCAACGCTTGATCGTGCCAGAGTTCTCCGTACTCCTGTAGTATTCTAATCTGTGCATCGATGAATTCGCGGACTTCCACTTCGGGTGGTCTATCCCAATATATTTCACATTTGCCGTACTTCGCTGATCGAGGCATTGTCTATCTCTGTCCAAACGTCAGGCGAAGGATAGATCCGAAATAGTCGCCAACGGTCGTTTGCTTCTTGTGTGAAAACATCAACGGTCCATCTTCGAGGATCAATGAAGAGATCACAGGCATATCATCCTGACCAGAGGTTTCGAGTAGACCCATAATCAATTCTTCGAGGTCTGCAAGTGCGGACAGATACTGTTCTGCTTCTGTGGTGACTGTTGTGTCAATGGGTGTCTCGAAGAAGATCCGTAGTTCTCCACCACCTGAAAAACTATACACTGGTCCAGTTGCAATGCTCTGAAACCTGACCGAGTTTGGTGGATTGCTGACCAGGACAAGCGGACGTTCGAGATCATCAGAGTCTTCGACTGATCCAAAGTAGATGTGCTGCATTGCTTCATCTGCTGACGTGGAATCGGTCAGACTTTGGAACGCTGAAGTGCTGGCAACCAGTTCAGCAAAGCCAGTCAGTGCTTCAGTGATAGGTCCACTCATCAATCATTTCTCCTGACTGTTCCGATGGTCTTTCTCTGTGTGCGTTCCAGATCTAATACAGTGACATCACCAATGCTTTGGCGAAGTCCAGCGACAGCCCAAGTGTCACCATCGATGGTGACAGCGGATCCGACCTGGTAGTCAGACCAATCCTCGCTGTTGAAAATCATGTCTGCGTGATCGGTTTGGTTGTAGTCATTGGTGTATGTAGTATCTGAAGTAGTCAGCTGAAGGACTGCTGTGAACTCAATGCTTTCGTCATCAACCACAACCTCTACGGTCTGTCCCAAATATCGCTGGAACGCCTGGAATGCTGCGGTGAAGTCGTTGTTGAATTGAGACATGGTGCGAGATCCTTTGCTTTAGAAAAGAAGGGGAAGAGGAAAGGTTTGATTTCCTCTTCCCCCGATTAGATGGAGAGTTGGTGTACTACTATTATGCGTCGATCTTCAGAAGGAAACCGAAGTATGGATCGATCATCTTGCTATCGGCAAAGTGACGCACTCTGTAGATCTCTGCGTCGCGGTTAGGATCACTGAACTGCTCGATCCAACCTTGACTATCATTGGCAAAGCGGTCCCAGTAAATATTTCTGCCGATTGCCGGTGCTTCAAGACCATCGCCGGGATCGGCGGTCTTGCAAACCATCGCGTAGTCATCGGCCCAAATGTCGGAACCTAGTGTACTAACACCTCCACCTACAATCAGCTTTTTCAAGCCAAAGAGAGCGGCCATGTTTTCGGTGAGCATGTCAGCGGTAACAGCAGCTGCACCAGGAAAACGCGCCAACACCTTCGTATTCGCAAGCATGCTCTGCAGCGTTGTCTCAGAAACGACTAAGGTGTCAGCCTTCATCCCGGTGTTGCTTCTGACCTTCGCCATAGCAAACTGAATATGCGCCGGGATGTCGGAGGCTGCAGTGTCCCAGGGAGCGGACGAGTAATCCTTGTACAGGTCGGTTCCTGTGAAAGTGCTGGTGTTGAAAAGTGCAGTAGCCAATCTGACATCAGCGGCAATCTGCAGCTTGGTTGTGAGGGACTTGACTACGACTAATTCTGCCTGAAAGTCACCATTGGCGGCATAGTTCTCGCGGGTTTCGTTCGTGAGTGGTTCCTGAATTCCGTAGTCTTTACAGACGAATTCCACGTCCTCTGGAGTGGTCTGGGACTCTGCGAACGTTGCGCCATTTGCATGCCTCGCGTCGATGCTCTGGATGATGGATTCACGGGTGATTGCCGAGAAAGTACCAGACTTTCTGCCGGAAAGGAAAGGTACAAACACCTTGTCCGCAATGAATACATCGTTCGCCAAGTATTGCTGGAACGCTTCCCCAAGGTCGGCGCGGGGAGCGGAATATGCAGTTTCTCTATTCATTTTTCTATTTCCTTATTTGTTTGAGTTGGTTGAATGAATGGTTGCTTAGTACAGTACGGCTTCGACTACACCAGCAGCATCACAAGAGGTCAGTGAAAAACCAATGGCTGTACCGAGGTCAACGTCTGTTACTTCGCCGTCTTCGTCCGCATAAATTTCCACGCCTTTGGCGATCGCGTCATTGGCCTGGAGGAGGTAAGTACCTCCGGCATATCCAATCGGCTTGATGGCGACTGGATCACCGTCTTCAGCGAAAGACTGGACCACACCGTAAGCACCTGTACCACCAGTAGTATCATAGGCGACTACAGCAGCAGTCGATGCTTCGAGGGAAACGAGGAGGTAGGGATTCAGATCCTCACCCGCGATCAAGGTGACGTTTCCAATCAGGTTCTGTTGCTTCATTTTTTTATTCCTTATTAGTTGGTTTGGTTTGGGTTACTTATTTGTTCTTCATCGGGACCGAGATGCCTGGGTTTTCCCGATGCACTTCGGCCATAGCTTGAATCTTCGTCTTCCCGTTGCTCGTTTTTTCATTGACAAGCGACCAGAAATCAACCGGCTTTTTCTCAGATGTGCTGAAAGCAAGCGGGGAAGCACCTTTGGCGTTCTTCTTCATTTTTTCGCGTAATACATCACTGTATGCAGCTTTGGCTTCGAGAAGTGACCAGTTGTTCTTCAAGCTTTCGATTACAAACTTTGGATTGTCGCTGAATTCAGCTTCCAACTGATGCACACTTGCAGCCTGTTTGGTTGCTTCTTCGTCTTCTATTTGTTCTGGGTTTTCTTCATCAACTGGGTCTTCTACGTCTACTTCTTCTGTGGTTTTTTCATCGTCTTCGACCACTACTTCTTCATCTACTACTTCTTCATCTACTACTTCTTCGTCTACTACTTCTTCATCAGTCACTTCTTCTTCATCTACTACATCTTCAATTACTTCTTCGTCTTCTGCTTTGGCTTTTTCATCGAGGACTACGTCTTCTTCCTCGACAACTTCAGCTTTGATTGCGTTTTTCATGCTGGCAGTCCTCGTTTCGGTTGAGTTTGATTCAGTTAGGTTTGATTCAATTTGATCTATCAGTCCAAGGTCGAGTGCGGCGGGAGCAGTCCAAACCCGACCGGTCATCCATTCTTTGATCATTTCTGCGTTCTTTTTTCGTCCCCTCGATACATACTTCTGGAAGAGTGCAGCCATTGAGTCAACCAGTTCTTGCTCTACAGCAGATTGTTCCTCTGTCAGCTGGTCCCCTGGCAATCCTGCACCTTTCAAGTTTCCACTTCTGAATACATGTGTGAGTATTCCGTTCATCTTGTACATTTCTGAATAGTCGGCAACGACTGAATACACACCGATAGAACCGACCAATGCTGTCTGAGGTGCAGTGATATTTTCAGCCTGGCTTGCAAGCCAATACGCAGCACTAGCACAACACCCACCACATTCGGCAACTACTGATTTCACGTTTCGTGCGGCATAGATTGCATCCGCTGCGATTTCGACACCATCGACGCAACCACCAGGGGAATCGATTTTCAGTTTGATTTGCTGCACTGCTGGATTGTCAACTGCTTGATGGACTGCGTCTGCAATATCGACGTAACCTGTTGCACTGATTCCGTAGTCACGAAGAAACTGAGGTACTGACTTCAAAAGTGTCCCGCAGACGTGTATGTTTGCAGTGTTACCTACAACTTCAAGCACTCTATTTTTCTTTTTTTCTATGTTGCTTGGCTGAAGTACTTGCAGTCCTGATGTCATCGTGACCGAGGAGATCAATCTGTCAAGGCTGGTGCGTTCCATCGCCCATAGGCTATTTTCAAGATTCGTCATCAGGGATCACCTCATCGTTTTCGTCTACTTCAGGTTCAGGTTTGACTGATGCAGTTGCGTCTTTGCTTTCGAGTCCAGCAAAGATGCGCCAATCAACATCTACACCGTGTTTGCCTTTTATTTCTGCGGCAATTTCAATCGCGTTTTCGATCTCAAGTCTTCTGGCAGTGACTATATCGGTGCGCTCATGTCCAAGTTCAGCACAGACTTCAGCGTGTGTAGCGAGTCCGAGCTTCATCTTGAGTTCTTGTGATTGTGCCTCTTTCAACTGGTCCAACCAGGGGAAGGACGGAGTGATCCATTCATAGTCGATATTGGTGACATCTTCGGGGACTTCGAGGACTCCAGCCGACACCCACTCCTCAATTTTCCAGTCACACACACGGTCGAAAAAGTCATTTACCAATTTCTGTTGCCAGCGTTGAATAGTCTGGAATGCTTGTTCGATGACTGCTCTGCTCTGTGAGTAGTTGGATTTCGACCAGTCGAGAATCAAGACCTCAAGAGGCATGCCGAATGAAAGTCCGACCATTCGAAGGAAAGCGTATAGTGACTGTTGAAAATTTACACCGGGGATATTTCTGTCTATCCCTTTGACTTCGTCCCCAGGTGAACCTTCAAAAATCATTGCTCCGTCGAAATTTTTTATCTTGAGTTCGGGGACCAGGTTGGAGTATTCGTCATCATCTGAGGTGTCGAAATCTTCGGTCCCTGCGTCTGCTCTGGTGATTGCGAGTGCCACACGGGATAGGGTTTCCCAGCACTGGACTTCACTGTCGAGGATGTCACCAAGTCGCATCAACATGTTGAACGAGGACTGACCGGGAGGGACTGCACGAATGCTCGACGGACGCTCTAAGTTTGCAACGAACACCATGTCATCGGGAGATACTGGTTGTGCTTCCCCTGGGGAAATGTATCCGTTCTCATTGTATGGTGCGACATAGTACGCTGTGGGTTTGCCGTATCTGTCAATGTCAATTCCGTACTTGTTTGCTGATGAAACGATTTGCTCTGCTTCGATCAGCTGCAGCAGTCCGTATTCGGTTTTCAGCACACCACAATCACCAGCAAGTAAAATCTCGCGACAAACCATCTCTGCAACGTCTTTTCCAGACATCCCACGAATTTCAGGGGACAGCCAGAATTCGGCCCAGAGTTTCTCAAGCTGGTCATTGAATTCCTTATTGTGTGTACGGGTTTGAAGTTGAAAACCTGATCCGATGATATAGCTGACCAAGCGATTGATCATTCCTGCATAAATCGCATTGTCTCTGTAATATTCTCTGCTCATATCTACCGCAAATTTACGGTCATATTTTTCGTGTGCAGCACCACTTCCAGCTGTCGCGATTTCACCATTTGATCTGGCTGTGAATACTGACCTGTAACCAATTCTTGCGTCCATGTTTGGTCGGTATTCTTCGATGGAAATCTTTCGTTGATGCATGCCTACAACCTCTTATTTCGTGCTGTGTACCAGTGTGTCTTGTTCGAGGATCTTTTCAACCCTGCATAATGTGCAGCAGCGGCCTTTTCCTGGTCCCGAAGGTCAGCGAAATTCAAACTCGCACCATTCAATGAAGAGGATGCTGGACGATTCGCGAGGATGTAACGTACAGCTTCGAGAAAGAGTGCAGTTTTCGTCAAACTCATCTCATACACTGAATTTTCAGAGTATTGTGAAAGAGCATCGGATACAGAAATGAGCATAGATATCTCCATGAAAAAAGTTGAGAGGTAAACTCATAGTATTTGTCGCTGGATGGAATAAAGAGAACTACATATTTGTGAGTGTTATATTGAGAAAAGTACAGAAAGGTAGGAACTGGTTAGTATCGACGTGTTCTTTGGCCTGTGACTGTGTATTTGCGTTCTACTCGCTTATTTTTTTCAACAGTTTGTTTTTTTATCTCAGTCTGACCGAACAAGCGGCAACCCTGCATATGTGCAGCTACGCAGCAGAGGTATGTGCAGTCCAAGAAATGGTTACGTTTATTTATTACGGTCCATTTGACAGTATCTCCCTGTCCCGGTCTATGTACAATCTCTTCTTTTTCAGCCAGGAGGTGCCTAGAATATTCAAGATGTTCGTTTTTTCTCAAGCTTGAGTACAGGCTGAAGTGTCCTGGTGCGGTTGATGGTGTGACTATTCGTTTATGCAGAAATGATTTCCATACATCAGCGTCTGCCTCAACCCTGATCAATCTATGTTGTTGATCAATTACTTCTTGATAGTTTTCCCCCACAGAGCGTATATTTCCTGCGTTTGTTCTGTTTACTGTGTGTTTTTTAGCAATGCTTCCCCCCGCAAGTCCTTTGTAAGCACGCAACCACTTGTGGTTTGATTGTTTTAGCCATCTATATATTGTGGTTGTGTTGTATCCTGAGTCGATCAGACCGAAGCTGGGAAGTAGGATTTGATCTGAATTTTCGAGTCTGTATCCAAGTGATAATGTGTCTATCAGTTCTGAAAGCGTTGATTCGAGTGCTGCTTCTTCACCTTGTCTGTCTGTATCACAATGTTCTTTTCCATAGTCGCATATGTGCAGATTGAAATTTTCAGGATTGACTGCTGCACATACCCAGTGGATGTTGTATTTTCCGATGTCCAGACCGGCAACCAGGACTGAATGATCTGATGGGATGATTCCTTGTGGGTGTGTATCGCTGATCGTCGAGGTGATGAGATCTATTGATGTATTGCTGAAGTCTGAAGCGTCCAATTTGGTCGGCAAGGCCCAGGAGAAGTTCAACAAATCTCTCTCAGAGTCTTTATTATTCGCTGACTGGCTGTTCACCCATTCTCTGGATCCGATGTCAGCAGCAGTTCGGAACAGGTTGTCACCAGCTGTCCACCGTATCCCAGCTGTCGAGGTCTGCTTTGGTTCGCCTATGATTTCCCCTGTCTTGTAGTCGATAGACTGTCCATCATGTAGCAATACTGAATTGCTTAAAGCAGAGTATCTATCGTCCTCTGTCCATTTTTCATTGCAATTTGGACAACACCAGTAGGATGATCTGGCAGCGTCTATTTCGCTGTCCGCATCTTCCCAACCTTGAAGGTTTGCGCGTTCGAGTGCTACGAAATGGTTGCAGAAAGGACACAGTTGATGGATACGGGACTGTGTAGAATTTTTATATTCAGTCCAAGTTCGCCCGGTATTGGATGAAACTGTACATTCGAGGTAGATCTTCGGTCTTGCATAGCTTTCTGTACAGCGTAAAATCTGGGTGAGTTTGTCAGTTTCGGATTTGCTGCTGCTGAATCCGTCTATTTCTGTTGCAATCACTACTCTACTACTGAATCCTGCACGGGATTTGTCACCTCCACCGGCTGTCATGCATTTCAGTGTTGCTCCATTTCGGAACTGAAGCGTGTCGATCTTGCCTCCTCGCGAACCGTTCCCCGAATCTGGGAGGAGATCCCTGTATTTCGATGACTGGATGATCGGGAAGAGGTCCTCTCTCCACTTGTCACCACCCATATCGGAATCAGGCAAGGCCCAGATCACATTCTCTTTGTACTCGAACAGATGGTACAGTGTGGGAATGATGAATGTGGACAGTGTTTTTCCTGACTGCCTGGGACCGGTTGCCAGGATGGTGGTGTATTGGTCGCTGTCGATCAGTTCGAGGAGATGACGAGTGTATGGTTGCCTGTCATAGCGAAAACGCATCCCGCTGTATTCCCCGTCACTCAACACAACTTCTTCCTCTGCGAACTGGGAAATGGACCGAATTGGTTGAGATTTCGCACCAGAAAAGGTGATATTTATGAGATCTTTGGCATTTTCGATCAGTTGTTTGTGGTAATCATAGCGAGGAAGACGCTGATTATTCTTTCCGAAAACACTTATATCACTCATCAGCTTCTCCACTGGCTTCTGAGACGTTTTCTTGATCTTGCGGTATGTTTTCCTTCTGGACCTTGCGTTTTCGCGTCCTTGGCGATTCTGCGAGGTCGTTTTCTTTGGATTGCTGTGTTTTTTTCGGTCTGCCTGGTTTTTTCTTCTGTTTTTCCTGCTCTTCCTCTGCTTCGATGGCTTCGTATACTTTCTGCAGGGAGTCCAGAGCTATCCGGTGGGCTTCATCGAGGGATTCATCCAGAATTCTTTTCGCTTCAAGTCCGTATTTTTTCTGCAACGATTCCCCTGCTGTTCTGAGGATGTTGGATGCTCCCAACCAGGCTGTCTGAAGTTGCGATCTGTCCAATACTAAACCCATCTTTTTTTCGTAATCCAAAGCAGCAAGTCGCCCCAAGTATTCCTGACGCAAATTTGCAGCTTGTGTCGTTGGTTCGTTGTCATCACCATCTATACAGTCCGCTTCCTTTGCTTTTTTTCTTGCGTTCAAACGTAACCAAGCGAACACTTGCTTCAGGTCGAAACTTCGGTCTGGATTTCGCGGACATCCAGCCTCTACATATTTTTCAAGTGATCGTCTGTTTATATCGAATATGCTGCACATCTCAAGGATCGTAAGCTTACCAATTTTTTCCATGACTTCATCACCTAAGAATTTCTCAAGTAATTTCTTTAAGCGTTTGCGTTCAGTGATCGTTACCTTTTTTCCTTCGCGTTCTGCTGACTGCTGTTCAAGCATCATCGCCGCCAGGTCAAAGAGTTCATCATCTGTCAGTTTTCGCATTTCAGTTCAGTTTCCTTTCGATGAAAAGCTGCCAATTTGGCAAAAGTGACAATTTTTGTCAAAACGCCGACGCGCCGAC
>Ga0272441_10012879_pt1 | contig 12127 bp, 7 predicted proteins | sample SSMProp6N_FD_193582 | JGI IMG/M metagenome (GOLD analysis project Ga0272441, IMG submission 193582) | Marine sediment archaeal communities from Little Sippewissett salt marsh, Falmouth, MA, United States - SSM-Prop-6N | ecosystem: Environmental > Aquatic > Marine > Wetlands > Sediment ...
CTTTTTGCCTTGCTGATGATCAACAAGACCTCCTGGAACGGGGCGATTTTACAATCCCTGTCCCATGGCTTCATGACTGCTCTTTTCTTCGCTTTGATCGGCATGATCTATGGAAGGACCCATACGCGTGACGTAACGAAAATGGGTGGACTGCTCAAGGTGATACCCTTTATCTCCCTCATTTACGTCATCGCCGGACTCGCTTCACTGGGCCTTCCGGGATTCAGCGGGTTCATGGCCGAGATGCAGATCTTTGTCGGGGCCTTTGAGCACCCGGACATGTTTCACAGGGTCGCCACGATCATTACGGTGTCGGCCATTGTGGTCACGGCCGTATATATTTTAAGGGTTGTCGGAATGATGCTGATGGGACCTGTTGTTCATCAGGAGTACTTCTCCTTTGAAAAGGCGACCTGGTACGAGAGAACCGGGGTGCTCCTTTTGTTGATCCCGATCGTGTTCATGGGTGTGACGCCACTTTGGTTGAGCGATTTGATCCGCGACAGCCTGGAACCCTTCATCCGCCATATGGCACAAGTTTAATTGTTAAGAATTAGAAAGAAAGATCATGAATCTAGAAACATTTCTTTTGATGCGCAACGAGCTGATGCTCCTGGTGGTGATCCTGATGCTGGTCGTGGGTGAGATTTTCATCTCCAATAAGAAAGCCCTCATACCCTGGGCCATTGTTCTCTTTGCCATACATACGATCATCTCTTTTTTTCCACTGGATTCGGGTTCCGTTTTTGGTGGAATGTTTCACAGCAGCCAATTGATTCACCTGTTCAAGATCGTACTCAACCTGGGTGTCCTGATCATTTTGTTTCAATCGGCCCACTGGCTCGAGAAGGAAATTCTTCCGCAGCACAAGTCCACGGAGTTCTTCATGCTCATGTTCTCTTCCCTGCTCGGGATGTATTTTATGATTTCCTCAGGAGATTTCCTGATGTTCTATCTCGGATTGGAGCTATCGGCCCTGCCCATTGCAGCGCTTGTGGCTTTCGAGACCTCCAAACGCGTTTCGGCGGAAGCCGGGATCAAGTTTGTTTTGTCAGCGGCCCTGGCCTCGGGGACGGCGGTATTTGGGATTTCCCTGATCTACGCGACAGCCGGGAGCATTTATTTTGCCGATCTGGCCGACCTTTTGACCTATTCGAATCTCAGCCTTCTGGGTTTTGTATTTTTCTTTGCCGGACTGGCCTTTAAGATCTCACTGGTACCGTTTCATTTCTGGACAGCTGATGTTTACCAGGGAGCTCCCATCGGGATTACTTCGTATCTGTCAGTGATTTCAAAAGGATCGGCTGTGTTGATCTTGATGATCGTCCTGTTTACCGTGATGAAGCCTTTCGAGGAGGTGACAGCCCAGCTGCTTTACATCGTATCCATCGCCACCATGTTCATGGGTAACCTGTTCGCCTTGCGCCAACAGAACATGAAGAGATTCCTGGCCTTTTCATCGATTGCGCAGGCCGGGTTCATCCTCTTGGGAATACTTTCCAACGATCAGCTTGGAATTTCAGCGGTGGTTTATTTTATCACCATATACGTTTTTACCAACCTGGCAGCGTTTGGCGTGGTCCAGTCGATCTCAACCCAAACAGGGAAAGAGAACATGGATGATTACAACGGGCTGTATCGCACCAATCCTAAGTTGAGTTTGATCATGATGCTGGCATTGTTCTCTTTGGCGGGAATCCCACCGGTAGCCGGATTCTTTGGCAAGTTCTTCCTGTTTACGGCCGCCGCGAGCCAGGGCATGTATCTGCTGGTTTTCATCGCTGTGGTGAACGTGACCATCTCCCTGTATTATTATTTGTTGGTCGTGCGTGCGATGTTCCTGAGAAAGAGCGATGAAGCAATTCCCTATTTCAAGAACAAGCTCAGCATGAAAATAGGATTGGCCATGGCTGTTATCGGCGTGTTGTTCATCGGACTCTACAGCCCGATCTATGCGTATATTTATGAATTGAGCCTCTTTTGAATTGTCTAATTTTTTGAATAGAAACCCTTTTTTCTCATGGCTTTAGAAGGAAAACATCAATTTGGAGCGATCGGCGATCAACGCGTGACGTTTGTAGAGAAGAAGATCGACAAAGAACGCATGGAGTTTTTGAAGAAATTGCTCGAGGTCAATGATTTTGAGGTTGTGATCCAGGAAGAAAAAAGAAAAAGCGACGAGGATCCTCAACTCTATACCGTCGGGGTCACCGACATGGTCTTCAATCCTACCGTTTATGTGTTTCAGCGTCGCTTGAAAACGATCGACGGCAAGCATATCGTCACCCAGGATTACTGGAACCAGGTAACCGAGGAAACCAATCCTCAATACTGGAAGAACGATTGAACCGCTCTCACGGAACCGAATCCGGTCCTTATCTGCATCCTTCCATTTTCGGGGGTTATTGAAAAAATCTCACTAAATTAGCGGGAACAGTATTTCAATAACTAAAACTAAAACCCCCTTTACATGAAAATTAAATTATTACTCTTTCTGCTGGGAACAAGTTTCTTCCTCGCAGCGCAGCAACCTGTGGCTCCGGTAAAAGTCGTCACTGACGAATATTTTGGTCAGAAAATAGATGATCCCTACCGATACCTCGAAGACATGAAAGACGAAGCCGTCATCGACTGGTTCAAGGGCCAGGGCGATTACACGACCGAGGTTATGAAGAACATAACTGGGCGAGATGAACTCATTGCAAAGTTCAAGGAACTCGATGGGAGAAGGTCCAGTCGCGTAACCAATCTTAATATTACTGAGAATGATTTGTATTTCTATTTGAAGATTACACCTGAGGATGAGACTGGCAAGTTATTTATGCGCAATGGCTATGAAGGAGAAGAGGTATTTCTCTTTGACCCCGATGAATACAACAAGGAAGAAGGGAAGCAATATACAATTGGAGCTATCAGCCCGAATCGAGATGGAAGCCTTTTAGCCATTGGTGTTTCTCCAAATGGATCAGAAGCTTCAACAATCCTGGTCATGGACATGAAGACTAAGCAGTTTTTGCCCGAGAGTATCAATCTGACCTGGGGAGGTGCCGCATGGCTGAAAGACAACGTGAGCTTTAGTTATGCGACTCAGAGTTCAGATGATCCGAGTGACCAAAACAGGCAGATGAACACCAAAACTTTTTTGCATAAAGTAGGTACGGATCCGACCGAAGACGCTTTGGTATTTTATGCTCCGGACTATCCCGAATTGGAGATTGCTCCTGAAGAGATACCCTTTATTTATTATGATAAGGATGCGGACAAACTCTTTATGTATGCCTATTCAACGGACTCAAACCAAAGGATATTTATGGCAGATGCGGACGGATTTAATGATAAGCATACGTCCTGGAAACAAATTGTGAGCCGCGATGACATGGTTACAGGAATGGGGACTGACAAGGACAATTTCTATTTTAGAACGACCAAAAATGCGCCCAACTTCAAAGTAATGATGTTACCCCTGTCAGGTACAGATTTGTCAAAGGCTGAGACTTTGATTCCCCACGATGAAGACACGGTTCTTACCGGATTTGCAATCACCTCTGACGGATACTATTTCACGAAAAGGAGAAATGGAGTTGAGACCATGGTGTATCACATGGCCAGTGCAGATTCCGAACCAGAAAAGTTAAAATTGCCATTTACGGCGGGTTCGGCTTCAGTTTCAACGAAAGGGATTGATCATAAAGACGTCTGGATCAATATGAGCGGATGGACCCGCAACTCGGCCCGTTATCGATATGATCCTTCAGACAAGAGCTTTACCTACGAGATGCTCTCCTCTAAGGCAGAGTTCCCCGAATTTGAGAACATAGTGGCAGAGGAGGTGATGGTGGAGTCTCATGATGGTGTCATGGTTCCTGTATCCTTGATCTACAATAAAGATATCAAGAAGGATGGTAACAATCCGGTCATGATGTATGGCTATGGTTCCTACGGGGCCTCAATGAACCCGTTTTTCTCAGTTATATTCTTGAGCTGGGTAAGCGAGGGTGGTATGATCGCCATCTCTCATGTCAGAGGGGGAGGTGAATTGGGAGACGCCTGGCACAAGGCAGGTCAGAAACAGAACAAGCCCAATACCTGGAAGGATTTTATAGCAACCGCGGAGTATCTTCACAAGGAGGGATTCAGCTCCCCTGATAAAACGATGATCTTTGGCGGAAGTGCAGGAGGAATACTGGTAGGTAGATCTATGACCGAGCGTCCGGATCTGTTTGCCGTTGCAGTTCCTGCCGTAGGTTCGATGAATCCGGTAAGAAGCGAGAATTCTCCAAACGGTCCGGTGAATGTGCCTGAGTTTGGAACCGTCAAAGATGAAGCTGAATTCAAAGGGCTTTATGAGATGGATTCCTATCATCATCTCGTTGACGGCACTGAGTATCCAGCGACGTTGATTACTACAGGAATGAATGACCGCAGGGTGGTGGCATGGCAGCCCGGAAAGTTCGCTGCACGATTGCAAGCTGCAAATGGATCCGATAACCCGATATTGTTTCGAGTGGACTATGAGTCCGGCCATGGAAGCGATGCCAAGACCAAGCAGTTCGAGGAATTCGCCGACATCATGAGCTTCTCGTTCTGGCAGATGGGACACCCCGATTATCAATCGATCAAACAGAAGGAAAAGTCAGTCGATTAAGGCCAGGTTAATCTAATTTTATCTTTTGGCCCAGCGCTTTTATATATCGAAACTATTTTCTTATATTATTATTCAGAAACTGAATCCACAGGCACCTGTCAATCAGGTGTTTGTGGTTTAGGTATTCAAAATATTCACCCCGGTTCTGAAGCGTTTTGACTGAAATTTGGATTTTGTTGAATTCTTCATCCGGAAATCGTTCTTTCAAGTTTTACTTTTTTAACCCTTCAATCCTGAGATAAATCCCCAAATGAAAGCACTTTTTTATACAAGAGAATTCCCACCTTATGTCTATGGTGGCGCCGGCGTACATGTTGAATATTTGGCCGAAGAGCTCTCCAAACTTATGGATGTGGATGTGCGATGCTTCGGAGATCAGGATCTCCAGGTGGGCAGTCTCAGCGTGAAGGGCTTTCCTTATGACAATCCTGCGTTTGACGGTTCGAATGACAAGTTGAAAGCCGTTTTTAAGACCCTCAGCACCTGCATACAGATGAATGCCGATGAAATCGATGCTGATGTGGTGCACTGCCACACCTGGTATGCCCAATTCGCCGGTATTGTTGCCAAATTGTGCTATGGGGTGCCACTGGTGATCACGACCCATTCCCTGGAGCCTTTGCGTCCTTGGAAACGGGAACAATTGGGCAGGGGCTACGAGGCTTCCTCATGGGTGGAGAAAACAGCAATTGAAATGGCAGATGCCGTGATTGCCGTATCTGAGGAAACCCGGGAGGACGTTTTGAAATATTTTGATGTGGATCCAGAAAAGGTTCAGGTGATCTACAATGGGATCAATCTGAAAGAATACGTCAAGACAGATTCGACCCAAACCCTGGAAGAGTACGGAATCGACAAATCGAAGCCCTTTGTCCTCTTTGTGGGGCGCATCACGCGTCAAAAGGGAATCATCCACCTGGTCAATGCAATTAAATACCTGGATCCTGATACCCAGGTTGTTCTTTGTGCAGGAGCACCGGACACCCCCGAAATCGCGAAAGAGATGGAGGAAAGCGTAAACGAGGCCACCCAGGGAAGAGACAACGTCATCTGGATCGAAAAAATGCTGGATAAGAAGCAGGTCATCGAGCTGTATTCCCAGGCGAGTGTATTCTGCTGCCCGTCGATATACGAGCCTTTTGGCATCATCAACATCGAAGCCATGGCCTGCGAAACGGCTGTCGTCGCAAGTGCGGTCGGGGGCATCAAAGAGGTAGTGGTTCATGGTGAGACCGGCATACTGGTACCTTTGGAACAGCAAAAGACGGCTCCATTCGAACCCGTGGATCCCGACAAGTTTGCCCGAGACCTGGCCGAGGGTGTCAACAGGGTAATCGCAGATAAGGAACTGGCAAGGTCGATGGCGCTCAAAGGGAGAAAACGAGTCGAGGAAACCTTTGACTGGGCCGCCATTGCCAAAGAAGTTGAAACCCTTTATCGTTCGCTCATCTGAGCTAACATTTTTTAAATTGATTGTCAAATAGAAACATAAATCCCATTTATATGTTCACTAAGAAAGTTTTAGCCATTATACTCGGAGGAGGACAAGGATCGAGACTTTATCCCCTCACCGAGAGCCGATCGAAACCGGCGGTACCCATCGCGGGTAAATTCAGATTGGTAGATATTCCAATCTCAAATTGCATCAACTCTGAGATAAAGCGCATGTATGTGCTGACGCAGTTCAATTCGGCTTCACTGAATCGCCATATCAAGAACACCTATCATTTCAGCTTTTTCAGCAAGGCTTTTGTGGATGTGCTGGCCGCTGAGCAAACCCCTATGAGTGACAACTGGTTTCAGGGAACCGCGGATGCCGTAAGACAAAGCATGCATCATTTCCTGGGTCATGAATGGGATTATGCGCTGATCCTGTCGGGGGACCAACTCTACCAGATGGATTACAACTTCATGCTCTCCCAGCATGAGAATGCCAAAGCCGATATTTCAATAGCCACCATTCCTGTGGATGCAAAGGAGGCCACGTCTTTTGGGATACTCAAATCAGATGAAAACAATGAGATCACCTCGTTCATCGAAAAGCCGGAGGCGAAGCTGCTTCCCGACTGGACCTCGGATGTGAGTGACGATATGAAATCGAAGGGTAGACATTACCTGGCATCCATGGGAATCTATGTCTTCAACCGCGAACTCCTGGTGGAGCTCATGAAGAATCCGGATACGGTTGATTTTGGCAAGGAGATCATTCCTCAGTCGATTGACAACCATAAGGTCATGAGTTACCAGTATGAAGGGTATTGGACCGATATCGGAAACATCGATTCCTTCTTCGAGGCCAACCTGGGTCTGACCGACAACATTCCCAACTTTAATCTTTACGACAGAAACAAGCGCATCTATACAAGGGCCAGGATGTTACCCACATCAAAGATCTCCGGAACAACGATGAATCGCAGCGTCATTGCAGAAGGTTGCATCATTCAGGCGGCGAAGATCGACAAGTCGGTTATCGGCATCCGATCCCGGATCGGTCACGAGAGTACCGTGATAAACACCTACATGATGGGATGTGACTATTACGAGACGCTCGATGAGATTGAAAACAAAAAGATCGACATCCTGATGGGTATTGGTGAGCGGTGTTTCATCAAAAATGCAATCATCGACAAGAACTGCCGAATTGGCGATGACGTTCGTATCAACGGCGGAAAGCACCTCAAAGACAAGGAAACAGAAAAATACGTGATCAAAGACGGGATCGTGGTGATCAAAAAAGGTGCCGTGATCCCAAGGGGTTATGTGATTTGATGGCAAACACCAACTTGAATTTCAATTTATGTTAAGACAACAACGAGTAGTCATTGAGGGGGTGCGCCCTCAAATCAATTGCGGGGAGTTCCACATCAAGAGAGTTGTAGGGCAGCGGATAGAAGTTAGTGCCGACGTATTGGTAGACGGTCATGACGTGATCGCGGCTTCGGTGCTTTACAAGCACCAGAACGAGCGCACCTGGCGAGAACAAAGGATGATCCCGGGATTCAATGATAATTGGCATGGATCGTTTAGCGTTGAAAAGCAAGGTTTTTATGAGTACAAGGTCCAGGGCTGGGTCGATCATGCCCTGAATTGGCAATACGGAATAGGACGCAAAATAGGAGACGGGCAACACGTGAAATCCGAGCTGCTCGAAGGTGCCGAATATCTTGAGGCTGCAAAGAATCAGGCGTCGGCGCAGGAAAACGACTATCTCGATGATCTCATTGCGGCCTTCAGAGACCCGCAGCAGTATGACCGTTCCGTGCAGGAAGCAGTCTCGGATCAACTCCGTGAGATCCTGGAGAAATACCCCGAAAAATTGCTTCAAAACAGTTCGGAGCCTCTCAAGGTCTACGTCGATCGGAAAAAGGCCCTGTTCAGCACCTGGTACGAGTTTTTCCCGCGCTCCTCATCAGAGCAACCCGGACGCCACGGTACGTTCAAAGATTGTGAAAGGCTACTCGACCGGGTTGCGGAAATGGGTTTTGACACCTTGTATTTTCCTCCTATCCATCCCATCGGGGAGGTGAACCGAAAAGGGAAGAACAACACCACGACCGCCATGAACGGCGATGTGGGATCCTGTTGGGGCATAGGCTCCAAATACGGTGGTCACAAGGACATACACCCGGATCTTGGCACAATTGATGATTTTAAACAACTTGTATCAAAAGCCAAAGATTTGGGTCTCGAAGTGGCCATGGATTACGCCCTTCAAGCAGCACCTGACCACCCCTGGGTGAAGGAGCACAGCAGCTGGTTCAAATGGCGACCCGATGGTACCGTTCAGTATGCTGAAAATCCACCGAAGAAGTACCAGGACATACTACCGATTTATTTTGAAAGCAAGGATTATGAGAATCTCTGGAGAGAATGTCTCGATATTTTGTTCTACTGGATCGACTGTGGCATTCAAATCTTCCGTGTGGATAATCCGCACACAAAACCCTATTATTTTTGGAGCTGGATCATCGAGCAGGTCAAGGCCAAGCATCCGGATGTGATTTTTCTGGCGGAAGCTTTCACCAAGCCGAAAGTCATGCAGCAGCTGGCCAAACAGGGGTATACCCAATCATATACGTATTTTACCTGGCGCGAAAGCAAGCACGAGCTGATCTCTTACGTCGAGGAGTTGACCAAAACGGATCAGGCGGAATACATGCGACCCAACTTCTGGCCGAACACGCCGGATATCAACCCCTATCACCTCCAGGGAGCCAATGAGTCAAAATTCATACAGCGATATGCCCTAGCTGCTACCTTAAGCTCCAATATCGGCATATACGGACCCGTATATGAGTATATGATCAGCGAGCCCATTGAAGGCAGGGAGGAGTATTTGAATTCAGAGAAATTTCAGATCTGCCATTACGACTGGAGCCGGAAAAACTGGCTGATCAAGATCATCACGGGGATCAACAAGGCCAGGCAAAACCTGGAAGCCCTTCAGCAGACCAACCATATCCGTTTCTGTGAAATTCAGAATGACGAGATGATGGCTTTTTACAAGTGGAACGAAGATAGAAGCAGCCAGGTGTTGGTGGTGATCAGCCTGGACAATCATCACAGTCGTCAGGGCTTTGTGCAGCTGCCCCTCGATGAGCTGGGGATCGCTGCAGGGCAGCCACTTAGGATGCGGGACGTGGTGCCCAATGTCGAGTACACCTGGGATCGCGAATGGAATTTCGTGGAATTGCACCCTAATATGCCTTTTCATATCTTTGAGATAAATCAGATGTAGATGGCGGAAGAAAAGATCAAAACCAAACTGAAGTCAAACTTTGTTTTTGACGGGGTTTGGGAAGACCTCATGGAGAACAAGGATTTCCTGGAGGTTTTCCTGAGTGAGGTTCTGGAAGACTACATCGTCAAGCAGCGCTGGTACGGAGGAAAAGCCAGTAAATTGAAATACATTGAGCTCTCCGAGTATTTCAGGATACAACAAAGAGGCGAAGTGTATTTCGGTTTGCTTTTGGAGATCGACTTTGTCGAGGCTTTCTACCAGCATTATTTCCTGCCCATCGCCTTTGTGACCGATGAGAATTTTGCCCAGGGAGATCGGATACTGCCCATCACGATTCAAGGCAACCAGGGGTACATCATTGATGCCATAAATTTGGAGGCCTTTCGGAAGCTTGTTTTTGAACGCATCTTGGGAGCTGTGCCCAAGGACCGCACCAAGGTGCAGTATCACCGAAGTGACAGCTTCAAGGACGTCGAATACGAGTCCTCCCGCTTCATGGGGCTGGAGCAAAGCAATACTTCGATCATCTACAACGAGAAATACGTACTGAAATTCTTCAGGAGAATCTTTGCCGACAAGAACCCGGACTATGAGATGAGCCGGTTTTTGACCGAAGAAAAGGACTTTAAAAACACACCGCCTTATCAGGGAAGTCTCAACATCATAGATTCTGACAACATCAACGTCACCATTGCACTGATGCAGGAGTTGATTCCGAACCAGGGTGATGCCTGGGAATACATGTTGGATGAGCTTCACAAAGCCTTTCTAAACCTGACTCACAAGGGTATTGATGTCAATTCGCTTCCAAAGGCGAAGATGTTTGAGAGGTTGAAGATCAAAGACGTACCGCCGGAGATCATTGACTGGGTGGGTCTCAACCTTTTTATGAAAATAAAACTGCTGGCCCGCAGGACCGCAGAAATGCACATTGTCCTTGGATCGGAGTTTGAAGATATGTCCTTTACGCCTACCCACTTTAACGGAGACTACGAGGTATGGCTCAAAAACAGGCTGATCCACCAGTTCCAGAATCGCTTGAATACCATTGAGAACCGAATGCACAAGCTCGATGGCCTGGCCCTTGAGCTGGCGCGGGAATTTTTGGAGAAGAAAAACCTGATACGAAAGCGCATCACAAATTTCGACTGGACCAGGCTCAAAGGAGAACGAATAAGGCTTCACGGGGACTACCATCTCGGGCAGATCCTGGTGACCGAAGATGATTTTTTCATCCTGGACTTTGAGGGTGAACCCGAAAGCACCATACGCGATCGAAAGGTCAAGCAACCCCCGTTGAAAGACGTGGCAGGGCTGTTCCGCTCGTTCCATTACGCGATATACGCTACGGTCTTCAACAACAATGACGAGTATCCTCAATCCCAACAAGAGCTCTTCGAGGCGGCTGAGGTGCTTTACTGTTACCTTACCTGTGTATTTTTGGAAGAATACACGGAGGTCATTCAAAATGCAAACCTGAACATCGGTTACAACCAGGAGAGAATTTTCATTCTCCAATACGCCCTGCTGGAAAAAGCGGTTTACGAGATCGGCTACGAGCTGAACTCCAGACCGAGATGGGCGCTCATTCCCCTGAAGGGAATCTCTAACATTATTAACAACTGACATATGGCAGAAGTAATCACTCACAGTCTATTTACCGATTTCGACATCGACCTTTTCAAATCGGGCAAGCACTATCGCCTCTATACCAAATTCGGCTCTCACCCCATGACCGTGGACGGAGTCGACGGAACCTATTTCGCGGTTTGGGCCCCTTCGGCCAAGGCAGTTTCTGTCATCGGGGACTTCAATTTCTGGAACGACAAACAACACCGATTAAACGTGCGATGGGACGGTTCGGGAATCTGGGAAGGCTTTATTCCCGATGCCCTGGAGGGAATGCGTTACAAATACAAAATCAAGTCGCATCACAACGACGTGGTGACCGAAAAAGCGGATCCTTATGCCTATTCGTACGAGCATCCGCCAAACACCGCCTCGGTCATAGCCACCATAGACGGATACAAATGGAAGGACAAGGCCTGGATGGGGTATCGCAAGGACAAGAACGACCTTGACAAGCCCTATTCGGTTTATGAAGTGCACCTGGGTTCCTGGATGCGCAACGGAGAGGACAACAGCTTTCTCACCTACCGGCAGTTGGCCGAGAAACTGGTAGCCTATGTCAAGGAGATGAATTTCACCCATGTGGAGTTTATGCCCATCATGGAATATCCGTTCGATCCTTCCTGGGGTTATCAGCTGATCGGCTATTTTGCACCGACCTCGAGATTCGGCTCGGCCAAGGATTTCATGTACCTGTGCGACTGCTTGCATCAGAATGACATTGGAGTGATCCTCGATTGGGTGCCCTCGCACTTTCCATCGGATGATCACGGGCTGGGTTACTTTGACGGGAGTCATCTCTATGAGCATCCCGATCCGAGAAAGGGATACCACAAAGACTGGAAGAGCTTGATCTTCAATTACGGACGAAACGAGGTGCGCTCGTTCTTGATCAGCAATGCCTTTTACTGGCTCGACAAGTACCACGTAGACGGGCTTCGCGTTGATGCCGTGGCTTCGATGCTCTACCTGGACTATTCGAGAGAAGACGGGGAGTGGGAGCCCAATGAATTTGGAGGTCGTGAGAACCTGGAGGCGATTTCCTTTCTCAAGGAGTTCAACAAGGAAGTATATGAGAATTTCGACGGAATCCAGACCATCGCCGAGGAATC
>Ga0272441_10012880_pt1 | contig 12127 bp, 10 predicted proteins | sample SSMProp6N_FD_193582 | JGI IMG/M metagenome (GOLD analysis project Ga0272441, IMG submission 193582) | Marine sediment archaeal communities from Little Sippewissett salt marsh, Falmouth, MA, United States - SSM-Prop-6N | ecosystem: Environmental > Aquatic > Marine > Wetlands > Sediment ...
CTCGAAAGCCTGCAGCTGGGCAGCGGGAGCCGGTTCTCGACGACGATTGTCCGGGACTCCGCGTGGGCGTGGCCGTCATCGTCGACCACGGTTAGCGTGGCCGTATATTGCCCGGGGCGCTCGTATCGGTGATCGGTCGCGTAGAGCCGTGATGAGGATTCGCTTCCACCGTCTCCGTAGTCCCACGCGTATTCGATGATCCGGCCGTCATCACTCGAACGACTTCCGTCGAAGTGCACGAGGAGCGGCGTTGGACCGGTGCTCGGCGAGGCGGTCAGGGTGGCCGTTGGAGGTTGTCCGTCCAGCAGGTCGCAGCCGGCGAGCAGGAGGACGGCCCCGACGGCGACTAGTGCGGTGACTGTTCGCAAGACCACCCCGTCCTTTCGACGTGGATCGACACGCCTCGATTTTCGCGCAGCCTGTCGGGCGATGTGCGCTCGCCCGACACGATGTGGTGCGAATTCCCGCACTTCGGGGAGGGGGACAACGGTAACCTGGAAAGGGTCGGTCTGGGAACATGTCTGTTCACATCATACCGGCGTGTCCATGGATGGGCGCGAAACTCAGAGGGTGGCCGAGATGCCTCGGGCGAGCAGCGCGATGATGAGGGCGGTGGCGGTGGTCGCTCCGATGACGAGAGCGGTCTGCCGCCATCCCAGTTCCCTCCCCAAGACGGCGATCGTGGCGATGCAGGGGACGTAGAACATGACGAACAGCGTGAAGGTCATCATCTGGCCGGCCGTGAGGACGGTCAGCACCTGCGTCGTTCCCAACGCCTGGAAGAGCATGACGAGCGAGAGTTCCTTCCGGAAGACGCCGAAGATCAGGGTGACGCCGAGTGCTGCGGGAAGGCCGAGAGCCCAGGTGATTGGGGAGACAACGAGGTTCAGCACGTCGGTGGCGCGAACGACCTCGAGAAGCGCGAGGATGATGCTGCCCGCGACGAGGACGGGAAGCGCATGGCGCAGGAAGTCGTGGACTCGCAGCCAGACTTTGGCTCCGATGACGTGTGCGGAGGGGATCTTGTAGGACGGGATCTCGAGAATCAGCCCGGGGGTGACGGTCGGTGCGAGACGCGTCAGAAGCTTCCCGACGATGGCGATGACGACGATATTGATTACGTAGAGCAGGAACGCCAAGTGAGGGCCGAGGAAGTAGCCGATCAATCCGAAGATGATCGTCGTACGAGCGACGCAGGGAACCATGATGGCCAGCATGGCTGTGACGAATCGGTCACGCCTTGACTCGAGGATGCGGGTTGCCATCACCGCCGGAACGCTGCATCCGTACCCGAGGATGAACGGGATGATCGATTTACCGTGAAGGCCGATGCGATGCATCAACCCGTCCACCAGATAGCCCGCGCGCGGGAGATAGCCGACGTCCTCCAGAAGGGCAAGCCCGATCAGGAAGGGAACGAGGTAGGGGAGGACGATCCCGAGTGCGCCGCCGATGCCCTGGATCAGTCCCGACACGGCGGCGAAGGCGACGGTGCCCTCGGGCAACGCGGTCCCCAGAAGCGCGACGGCGCGATCAAACAGGCCGATCAGTGGCCCTTCGGCGAGCGACCCGACCTTGAAGACAAAGAGAAAGAGCCCGTAGAGGATCGCTCCGAGGGCGAGGAGTCCGATCGCCCGATGCATGAGGATCGCGTCGATCCGATCGCGGAATCCGACGATCGGTTTCCCGACGGTCGAGACGCGCTCGAAGATCTCCATCGCCTGTGCGTGCCGCTCGGCGGCGATGACGCCGTCGGAGGTTCTTCCGCGCCGTGCCGCGAAATCCTCCGATAGGTCCGAAGCGCGCTCTGCGAGATCGCTTCCGCTCGATTCGGCGAGAGCGATGAAGTGCGGATCGCGCTCGATGAGCTTCACGGCGATCAGCCGCGGCGTATGGGGGAGGGTATTCGAGATCGTTTGCCGAACCTCCGCTTCGAGTGTGCCGATCGTCTCCTCGATGTCGGGACTGTACTGTGGGGGCGGCGCGAGCTGGCCGTCACGTGCCGTCTTGACACAGGCGGCCGCGGCGCGCCGCACGCCGATCCCGCGGACGGCAATCGCCGGAATGACCGGGACGCCAAGGATCTCGCGGAGCGCGTCGGCATCGATCTGGATCCCTTTCCGTCTCGCCTCGTCCTCCATGTTCAAACAGACGACGAGTGGGATCCCGAGTTCGAGAAGCTGAAGCGTCAATTCGAGGCTTCGCGACAACAGCGAGGCGTCGACGATGTTGAAGACGACGTCGATCGATTCGTTCAGCAGGTAGTCGCGCGTTTGCGCCTCGGCCTCATCGAGCGAGGTCAACGAGTACACGCCTGGCAGATCGATGACATCCGCGCGCGCGCCGTTGACCAACGCTTCGCTCTCCAGGTACTCGACGGTCGTGCCAGGGAGGTTCGACGTGTGCGCTTTGTAACCCACGAGGTGATTGAAGATCGTGCTCTTCCCGCAATTGGGTTGGCCGACGAGGGCGATGCGGATCATGGCTACTTGCCTTCGGGTTGGTGCGGTTGGCATGACGGGTTGGAGTCTCGTTGGCAGGCCGGGCAGTAGCCGATCAACTCCAGACGAGCCTGGAGGACCTGAAAGCCCTCGGCGTCGACGAGCGATCGCGGGTCGCCGAGGGGTGACGCCTCACGGATGACACCACAGCGGAGGCAGATCATGTGGACGTGGTCGTCGCCGCGAATCTCGTAGTGCCCGTGAGCCTCCCCGAGGGTGCTGACGTCCACCAGATCAAGCTCTGCGAGGAGATTGAGGGTGCGGTAGACCGTGGCAAGGCCGATCTTCGGGTTCACGTCGGTCGCCAAACGGTGGATGGCCGATGCATCGAGATGGGGATTTCGGGTGATGATGTCGAGCAGAAGCCTTCGCTCCGCGGTGATGCGCTTTCCGGCTTCTCGAAGACGATCCGTGATCCGAGACGAGGTTCGAGAGATCATCGGCCGCCTCGTTTGCCGGAGGGTCCGACCGCGACCGGCTCGATTTCGATCTTCCGCGCGATCCCTCGGCCAATGGCGATTTGCGATCCGCGGAAGCTCACGAGAAGCGGACCGCGAAACGCACCACGCGAGGAGACGATGACGACGTCTCCCGGATGGAGGCCCATCTGCTGAAGGTGCCGTTGAAGGCCACGGCCGCCTCCGATGGCGACGATTCTTGCTGTCTGGCCGAAACTCAACTGATCGAGTGTCATGAGCGTGCCGATAATGATAACGTTTCTCATTATCGAATCAACAGCCCTTTGTCGCATGGATAGATCCACGTTCGCGAGTATCCTTGGTCGGTCCGATGAGACAGGAACGACTTCTCACACTCTTCCGCTCCTTGAGCGATGCCTACGGTCGGCAGGGTTGGTGGCCGGCCGAGGGGCCGCTTGAGGTGGTCGTCGGCGCGATTCTCACGCAGCGGACGTCTTGGACGAACGCGGAGCGAGCGATCCTCGGGTTGCGGAACGAAGGTCTGCTGTCTCTCCGGGAGATGCACGTCGCGTCTGCGGAGACGATTGCACGGGCCATCCGTCCGGCAGGCTGCTACAACGTGAAGGCGGCCAAACTGAAGGCATTCAGCCATTGGATGTTCGCGCATCATCGGGGAGACCTTTCGCTGTTCCTCGGACTGCCGCAGGAGGATCTTCGGCGTGAGCTGTTGGCGATCTACGGGATCGGTCCGGAAACGGCGGACGCCATCATCCTCTACGCGGCGGGAAAGCCGAGCTTCGTCGTCGACGCGTACACGCGCCGCCTCTTCGAGCGACTCGGGCTTCTCTCCGGTGACGAGAGCTACAACGCCGTCCGTCTCGCGTTCATGCGCGCGCTGCCGCGGGACGTCTCCCTGTTCAGCGAATTCCACGCGTTGATCGTTCGTCACGGCAAGGTTCACTGCCGACCGACCGCGAAGTGCGAGGGGTGTCCGCTGGACGCGCTCTGCCCGTGCCCGGCGGAACACGGGGAATCCCCGCGATGATGGTGCGTTTCGATCGAGCGAGACTGCGGTCTGGTCATGGGCGCGGCCGGATTCTTGCGTTGCTCGAGGACGGGTTCCTTGCGGTCGATCCTGATCGGCTCGTTCGCTCGGCACTCTTGCTCGAGGCGGACGTTCTCCACGCAAAGCGGGTATGGGTTCTCGCCCTCGGAAAGGCGAGTCTCCCGATGGCGAGGGCGGCGGCCACGAGTCTTGGTGCTCGCCTTGCAGGAGGCATCGCGATCGCGCCGACCGGATATGGCGGAAAGATGGAGCGGATTCGTGTCCTCGAGGCAGGGCATCCGGTTCCGGACGAGGGCGGCCGTGCCGCGGCCGCCGCCGTCGAGCATCTGGCGGCGACCGTCGGGCAGCGCGACGTCATCCTCTGCCTCCTCTCTGGCGGAGGCTCGGCCCTTCTCGCGAGCCCGCCGCCCGATGTTCCGCTTGAGGACCTGGCTTCGATGACCCGACGGTTGCTCACGAGCGGAGCGCCAATCGACGAGGTCAACACGGTTCGGCGGCACGTCTCGGTGCTGCAAGGCGGAGGGCTGGCCCGACTCCTTCATCCGACGTCGGTGCGGACGCTGATCCTTTCCGACGTGGTCGCAGGACGATTGGAGTCGATCGCATCGGGGCCGACGGTGCCGGATCCGACCACGTTCGGCGACGCGGCTGAGGTTCTCCGGCGGTATCGGTTATGGGAGGCTGTCCCGCGGTCGATCCGTGCCCACATCCGTCGCGGATTGCGGGGTGACCAGCGGGAGACGGCGAAGCCGGGAGAGGCGATCTTCCGGACGACATCGGTGCGTCTGCTCGCCGACAACGAAACGTTCGTCGATGCGGTCTGTACGGCGGGTGCGAACAGCGGGCTGGCCGTTGTCCGGATCGGCAAACCGATCACGGGGGAAGCGCGCGATGTTGGGAGGTATCTAGGAGAGAGGGTCGTCGAGCTCGCACGCACGGCGAGCGGGGCATCGATTCTGGTCGGTGGGGGAGAGACCACAGTGACCGTGCGAGGCGACGGACGAGGCGGACGGAACCAGGAGACCGCGTTGGCGGCGGCGACCGTGATCGATGGACAGGCTGGAGTCGTCCTCGCCTCGCTGGCGACCGATGGAGTCGACGGTCCGACAGACGCCGCCGGGGGGATCGTCGATGGGGCGACGATTGGCCTCTCGGAAGTCAGGGGATTCGATACGGACGCTTCCCTCGACGAGAACGACGCGTACCCATTGCTAGCTGCGACGGATGATCTGCTCTTCACCGGGCCGACACAGACGAACGTTGCCGACGTCTTCGCCGCCCTTGTCGATTCGGCTAGACGATGATCCGCTTCCACCCTCCGCGAGCGAACTTCCAGCTCATGATGGCAGCGAGTGCCATCCAGTAGATGAACTCGCCGCCCCAGGCGCCGATGAGTCCGAGCTTCGTCCTCAGTCCGAGCACGTAGACGACGGGCAGATAGAGACTGCCGCAGATGCCGAGCTCGGCGAACATGACGAAGCGCGTGTTCCCCGCCCCCTGGAGAGCCTGCGACAGGACGAGGGCGACGCCGGCAAAGGCCTGCACGAGTCCGAGGAGGAGCAACGGGGTGCGTCCGGCGGAGATGACTGCCGGATCAGGCGTGTAGATCCTCATGAGGAGTCCCGGAATGGCCAGGAAGAGAATCCCCGCGAGGCCCATCGACAGTGCGGAGAGCTTGGCCGCCTCCCAGCCAAGACGCTCCGCGTGTTCCGGCTTCCGTGCTCCGAGCTGCTGTCCCACGAGCGCGGCCGCAGCCGTGCCCATTCCGACACCGAGCATGATCGTCAGATGGTAGACGGATCGAATCGCCGTGGACGCAGCGAGTTCGACGGTTCCGATGCGCGAGACGATCAAGAAGAACACGTACCAGCTACCATTTGAGAGGAGCCGCTGGCCCGCGACAGGAAGAGAGAGTCTCGTGATCCGGCCGGTCCACTTGCGGACGGAGAACGGCCGCTTGAGGACGGCGAAGCGACGTCTGTGGCTGGGAGAGACGGCAACCCACGCAAGATACAGGGTGCCTGCCGCGATGGCCACGGTCGACGCGATCGCTGCTCCGGCGATCTCCAATCGAGGGAATCCGGCGTGTCCGAAGATCAGCAGGTAGTCGAGAACGATGTTGATGGCCGTCGTGATGATCGACGCAACCATCTGGTGTCGTGTCTCTCCGATGCCGGCGAAGAACCCGCGGAAGACCCAGTTGCTGATCAAGAACAACGCTCCGTAGAGGCGGTAGTGAAGATACGTCTCGACGAGGCTGACAACCTGAGTATCGGCCGATTGAAAGGGAGCAAGGAGCTTCGCCAGCCAGGGCGAAGCGATCGTGAGCGGCAGCGCGAGCAGACAGGCGAGGGCCAGGCCGGCATGGACGACCGCGCCACACTCCGCGAGCTTCCCCTCGCCGAACCGCCTCGCGATGACAGTTTGAACACCGATGCCGATGCCTGCGAGGGTGAAGAGGATGCCGAAGACGAGCACGCCCGCGATCCCCGAAGCCGCAAGCGGTGCCGCTCCGATTCGTCCGAGCATTGCCGTGTCGACGAAACTGAGGAGGGTGAACGACATCATGCCAAGCACGACGGGGTAGGCGAGCCGAATCACCCGGCCTGAGGCATCCGGATTCAGGGCCAACCTAGCCAGCGTCGCCCGAACGACGGCCAGAGGGCGGCGTTCACGAAGGCTCACGTCATCCGCTCCGCTCAGGCAGGCGAACTGTCGCTCCGTCCGCGGAGCGAAGCTGCGTGAGAACAACCCCGGCGATGGTCAGCGCGGCGCCGAGTCCCTTGAGCATTGTCAGGGGAACGGCGAACAGCGCCGCTTCCGCGAGGAGGGTGACGATGGGGACCACATTCGCCGTCACGGAGACGCGGGCGGCCGAGATGTGCGACAGCGCATAGTGCATGGCGAGAAACGCTGCTGCGGAACAGATGATGCTGAGGAAGAGAACCTGAGCCCAAAGCAGCGGCGTCATCTCCCCGATCCACGCGAATCCGCTTGTTACCGCCAGCGGTCCGAAGACGACCAGTGAGAAGGCGAACTGGTAAAACGTGAGCTGGAGCGGGGTCACGCGGCGGAGGGCGTCCTTAATCAGCGTTGTTCGCACCGCCGCGCAGAGGACGGCGCCGAGAATGAAGAGGTCACCGATGAGGCTTGCGCCACGATCTCCGCGTGCGGAGACCACGATGGTGAGCACACCAGCGAAAGCAAGGAGGATCCCGGCCGTCTTCCTCCACGTCGCAGGCTCCTGCTTGCGGGCGAACGCGATCAGGTAGACGGCGATGGGGATCGCCGCGATCAGGATCGAAGCGTGGCTAGCCTGGGTGAGGGAGACTCCGTAGGTCTCGAACAGGAAGTAGCCGACAGGGCTGAGCAGGGAGAGGCCGGCGATCACCGCGAGATCGCGCTTCGGCACAATGAGGCGACGACGTACTATGGAGAGCAGGCCCAGCAGGAGAGCGGCGATGGCGAATCGGATGAAGTTGAGCGAGAAGATCGGAATCGTCCCGACGACGCTCTTGATGGCGAGGAAGGAGAACCCCCAAACCAGCATCGCCGAGATCAGCGCTCCGTACACACGAAAGGACATCCGAAGATCCATTCCGCCCGCCCCTCTTCCCGGTTCTCGCCGACCTGATCTAGCAGATTGTGCGGTCCGGCATCCTGGCGATCAACCATCCTAACGGCCGAGCCGCGTGAGGAGAGAGATGCGGGTTCGGATATCATCGTACGAAGTGAAGCCGAAGCTGAAGCGGGTATCGAGATGACCGAGAGCGTTGCCAACGACAAGACCTTCCGCGATCTGGAGTTCGAGCGAATGCGAGAGATCGTGGGCTCCTACGCGTCCTCTCCCCTCGGGGAGGAGGCGGTCGGCCGTCTCGTGCCGACCGCCGAGCGAGGAGTGATCGAGACCGGAATTGCCGAAGTCAACGAGGCGATTCACTTCCTGGAAAGCCACGTTCGCTTCTCTCTCGGGGCGGTTCGGGACCTTGCTCCGTTACTGCGCCGCGCGAAGGAGAGCGCCTTCCTCGACGGCGAGGAGTTCCTCGTCGTTCTGCACACGATGGATGGGACGAGGCGGATTCGCGAGCAGTTGGCGGAGGACGAAACGCACCCGCGGCTTCGGGAGTACGCGTTGCGGCTCACGGCGGGCGGCGGCGAGTTTCGAAAGCAGCTCATCCGGATCCTCGACGAGCAGGGAAACGTACGAGATGACGCATCGTCCGAGCTGAAAGCGCTCGCGCGGAAGGCGAGGACACTCGAGTCCAGGGTCGAGGCCAAACTCCGCACCCTGATCGATCGCCATCCAGAGCTGATCGGCGAGGCGGTGATCACGCGACGGCGGGGACGTTTGGTCGTGCCGATTCGAAGCGGCGCAACCGGTGCGATGGAGTTCGTCGTTCACGATCGTTCGGCGAGCGGGCAGACGTTGTATGCGGAGCCGACCTCGCTCGTCAGTGAAAACAACCTCCTTTCCGAGCTTGCAGGCGAGATCCGCGACGAGATCCGTCGGATCCTCCGAGGCCTCACCGAGGCGTTCGTGGCAGCGGAAGCGCCTTTCTTGAGGGATCGGGCGGTGCTCTCCCATCTCGACTCGCTGTTCGCACGCGGCGCGTTTGCGGGCGCGCATCAGTGCACGTTTCCTACGCTCAGCGATCGTGTGTCGCTCCGGAACGCGCGGCATCCGCTCCTACCGCGAGAGACCGTGGTCCCGATCACGCTCTTGTTGGGCGACAGGCAGCGAATGACGGTGATCACAGGACCGAATACGGGGGGAAAGACAGTGACGCTCAAGACGCTCGGTCTGCTCACCCTGATGCTGCAATCCGCGATTCCGATTCCGGTCTCTCCCGACTCGGAGATCCCCGTCGTCTCCCGGGTGCGAACCGACATCGGAGATGAGCAATCGATCGAGCAAAGCCTGTCGACCTTCTCCGCGCACATGACGAACCTGATCCGTGTTCTCCGCGACGCGGATGTGGATTCGCTCATCCTGCTCGATGAACTGGGAGCGGGAACCGATCCTGAAGAGGGGGCGGCCCTGGGACTAGCGATGCTCGAGGCACTCCTTGAGAGCGATGCGCTCGTCGCTGCTTCAACCCACCTAACGCCACTCAAGTTTTTCGCGATTCGGCATCCGGAGATCCAGACTGCCTCAATGGAGTTCGATCTGGAGACGCTGTCGCCGACTTATCGCGTGATCACGGGGCTTCCGGGTAAGAGCAACGCCTTTGTCATCGCGGAGCGACTCGGGCTCGATCCGGAGCTCGTGGAGCGAGCTCGTACACAGCTGTCCCACGGCGAGATCCGCGCCGAGGACATCATCGAAGAGCTGCATCGGGAACGACAAGCGCTGGCTCGGCATCGAGAGCAGGCCGATCACGACAGGAAGCAGATGGCGCAGCTCAAGGATGCGTACGAGCGGAAGCTCGCCACGTTTGAAGAGAAGAAGGAGGCGGCGCTGTCCGCTCGGCTGCGGGAGCTGGAGATGAGGCTGCGAGATGGGCAGCAGCGTCTGGAGCAGATCCTGGCGGAGGCGAACGCTGCTTCACGACCGGATATCGTTCGGGAAAAGCTTCACGAGATCTCGTCCCTTCGAGGGCAGGCAACGGCGCAACGCGAAGCCCTCGCTCGTTCGGACCACGGCCCGACGCTCGAGGTCACGGCGCTGGAGCCGGGGCAGCTCGTTCACGTCCGCAGTCTCGCGACCGAAGGTCGCGTCGTCTACGTCGATGACGGCGGAAGAGTGTCGGTTGATCTCGATGGGATTCGTGTGACGACGGAGATCGATGATCTCGCGGCGTCTGTCCGTCTCCCGAAGGAGGAAACGCCGCGAGAGCGCCGGATGACTCGCGTTCGGCGTCCCCGGCCAGGGCAGATCCCTCTTCAACTCAACATTCGCGGCAAGACCGTGGCCGATGCGCTGCGCGACGTCGAGGAGTACCTCGACCAGTTGCTCCTCGCGGACATTCGGAGCGCGAGCATCCTGCATGGGAAAGGAACGGGCGCGCTGCGCGACGCGGTGCACGCCTATCTCGGTTCCTGCATTTTCGTTCACTCGCACGGCTTCGCGCCGCCCAATGCCGGGGGAGAAGGCGTCACGGTGTTCGAGCTCGGCGATGTCGAAAAGCGCGATTGAAAGGCCTTCACCCTTCAGCTACCATCACGCGGGGCACGACCGGACGAGAGAGGTTCCGTGGTGGAGATCACGAAGGTTGAGATCCGGCCGATGCGGGACGAAGGGAATCTCAAAGCGTTCTGCTCGGTGGTGTTCGATGATGTTTTCATCGTCCACAGCGTGAAGGTCATCCAGGGGAGAGAGAGTCTGTTTGTCGCGATGCCGAGTCGGGAAATACGATCTGGCGAGTTTCGCGATACGGCCCATCCGATCGACAATGAGTTCCGGCTGGCTCTGGAGCGCACGATCCTCGAAGAGTACTGGGACGTCGTTGGCGAGGACGGAGAGACATCGGACGTGTGCATCCCGACGGAAGACGTCACCTTCTAGGGCGTAGCCAAGCGGTAAGGCAGCGGCCTTTGGAGCCGTGATCGGAGGTTCGAATCCTCCCGCCCTAAGCAGAGGCCGGAGGGTCGCAAGGCCCTCCGGCCTCTGCTTAGGGGTGGTGTGGTGAGATCCTCCGTGGGAGCGCGGAGCGCTCACGAAAAGCCGTCCGGAGGACGGCCGAGGTTACGGATCCTCTCCCCAACATGTCCGCCTGGCCGCATCCCACCACTTGCCACGGCCAGAACCCTCGAGGACGTAGCTCTCGTCGAACTGGCACGTTCTGGGGTGTCGAGAGGATTCGTGAGACCTGATCTGTTCTGGTATCATGCCACAGGGACAGGTCTAGCGAGCGGAGGAAACGAAGCATCTGGTCGCCTGACAGGGGACGGATCACATGAAGTCGAAGCACATGCCGATTGAGGAGCTAGCGAAGAGACTTCGCCTTCGGATTGCTCCAGATGCGCTCGAACGCGCGTTCCTACACAGTTCGTACGTTAACGAAGTCGGTGACTCTCGTGGATCGAACGAACGTCTCGAGTTCCTTGGAGATGCAGTGATTGATCTGGCGGTGACGTCGCATCTGTACTCGTCGTATCCGAATGCCGATGAAGGGAGACTGACCAAGGCGAAGTCCGTCGCCGTAAGCCGGCCGATCCTCGCGGAGAAGGCGGCTGCGCTTGGGTTCGCCGACTTCATTCTACTCGGCCGCGGTGAAGAGGCGAACGGCGGGCGCACGCGTCCGACGAACCTCGGCAACGCATTCGAGGCGTTGGTCGCCGTGCTGTACCTCGAGAGAGGCTTCGCCTATGCCGCCAAGTTCGTCGTTCGTTGTTTGCGCGACGACATGCAACGGTATCTGGCCGAGCAGTCTGCCACAGGTGATTACAAGAGCCTCCTGCAGGAGACAGCGCAGAAGCTGTTCGACTGCCGGCCCTCCTACGAAGTGACCAACTCGGCAGGCAAGGAACACAAGAGAGAGTTCACAGTCAGTGTGAGCGTCGCCGGGCATCGCGGCGTGGGGCGAGGCCGAAGCAAGAAGGAAGCTGAACAGGCCGCGGCGAAGCAGCTCTACTTGATGCTTGAGGAGTTCTAGACACGCCCCCGTAGCTCAGCAGGATAGAGCAACGGTTTCCTAAACCGTAGGTCGGAAGTTCGAATCTTCCCGGGGGTAGAAGCGGGATCGGCTTCATGTCGGTCCCGCTTCTATCTTTGGGGAGTGAGAGGTTTCGTCGGAGCGCGGAGCGCTCTCGAGAAACCCTTCACGACCGGTGCATGGAAGGAATCGGGGGACACATACCTTATCCAGAATCTGAATTGTGGTCTGTGTCCTCCGATCTCGGATGCAGCAGCCACTCCATAATACTGAAGGTCACTTCGTAATTGTTCGGCACTCCGAAGCGGTCCTCGGCGATGTGGAATCGGGGGACACATACCTTATCCAGAATCTGAATTGTGGTCTGTGTCCTCCGATCTCGGATGCAGCAGCCACTCCATAATACTGAAGGTCACTTCGTAATTGTTGGGCACTCCGAAGCGGTCCTCGGCGATGTAGACGACGCGGCCTTCTCCACTCTCAACCGCTGCCGCAAGCGGGAAGGGTCCACGTGGCTCGCCTGGCTAGAATAGCCCGTCGTAGTTG
>Ga0272441_10012881_pt1 | contig 12127 bp, 10 predicted proteins | sample SSMProp6N_FD_193582 | JGI IMG/M metagenome (GOLD analysis project Ga0272441, IMG submission 193582) | Marine sediment archaeal communities from Little Sippewissett salt marsh, Falmouth, MA, United States - SSM-Prop-6N | ecosystem: Environmental > Aquatic > Marine > Wetlands > Sediment ...
GATGTGAACGCCCCAACATAATTGGTACTGTCTATTATACTGATGTGCCATCCATCAGCATCTTGGTAGACATATTTTAAATCACCATTCGTTTCATCATGGTAGCTGATGTGAGGATAATCATTGCTGTCTAGAGCAAGAGAGGTATGATATCCAACATAGCCGATGCTGTCTATTATACTGATGTGCCATCCACTAGCATCTTGGTAGGCATATTTTACATCACCATTCGTCCAGTCTCGATAACTAATGTGCGGATAACCATTCGTGTCTAGGGCCAGAGACGTATCATATCCAACATCTTCAGTGCTGTCAATGGTTTCAATAGACCATCCTCTTTGATTCATGGTAATGACTCCAGGGCTTAAAATTCCCAGGCTTATCATTATCACCAATATGATAATACCAATCTTTTTTACTCTTCTTTCTCCCTCATCTTTTTTTAGCATCATATCTTTTTATTTTTTTAAAAGATTTAATATAGATTGAGTATTTTTAAAAGATAAGGGTCATTTAGCTTGATAAAAAGATAACTGCACAGAGACCTGCAGCCTATTTGATTAACTTAGTAAAAGGCTTGTTTTTTTTTCTTAGACTTGTAGTGTTGGGGACGGGGTTTGAACTCAGACATAAATCTCGCCGGAAATCGACGCTTTATGACAAGAACACACTAGTACACTGTAGCACGGATTGTTGTGGGTTTGGCGACACAATAATCAAAAATAGGATATAGCATAGCCTAGAGTAGAAATTAAAAAATAAAAAAAAGGGGGAAAAGAGTATTTCTATGTTCTCTTTTTTTATAACCGCTTCAATGTTATAACAAGTGCCGAAAGAAGCAACGTCATAGCAGCTAAACCACCATAGAGGGGCAAACCCAACGCTTCAAAGGATTTACCTTCAGAAGAGGTTTCATCACCCAGGATATCTTTTTGCTCGTCATTTAAGAAGTAGGTATCCTGGTCATCCTCGGGCCCAGGTGATATGAGCCAGTCACCGTTTTCATCAGGGTTTTCTTGATCAAGGAGCATCTCCTCGTCTGCTGGTTCATCCTCAAAATCTGGATCCGATGTAACTATTACTTCATCAATTAGATCATCAGGGCACGGGGCAATGATAAGATTGTTGCCACCATCATTTTCCCCTTCCACTATCGGACGATCAAGGGGGTCATCGGCAGCAGCAGTCATCACTGACGCAATCAAGGATATGGCACCTACTACTAGAACCAGGAGATTTATTTTTTTTAGGTTCATAACACTATGTATACACATGCTATTTATAGAGTGTGGGAAAATAGATGGATTTTTCCAAACAATCACCCCCTTATTTTCCTCCAAGTCATACATTTTTTTTACCTCCATACTTATCCTTTTTATCATCTAATGACTTAATTTTTTTTATTGTTCTGCTAACTGCTAATTTACTGATATCTAAACAAGTAAATGTACACATAAAAAATGATTTAAAAGGAAAAAAATAGTGTCGGGGGCGGGATTTGAGCCCGAATACAAATATCGTCGCATATCGTCGCTTTGAGACGAGAATGCACTGGCATGCTATAGTACGGATAGATGTATATTTGGTGGCATAAAAGTAATGCAAACAGATTTGTGAATTAATTTAAGGTAGAACCAATCATCGTAATCATACATAAAGCATAAATATTATATTTATTATAATTATTATGGTAATTATAAAGGTGAAAGTATGGCAAATACTACAATCTCCATAAATCAGCAAACCAAAAAAGCATTATCACAACTGGGCATGAAGGGAGAGACCTATGATACTATTATAAAAAAACTTATTGAAAGATATGCATGGAAAAAAATGGATGAACGATGGAACAAGATTCTTTCTGAAGATGATTTCATCCCATTAGACAAATTGTGATCTCGATGGGATACAAGGTTTTTGTATCAAGGACATTTCAGAAAATATATAGTGAACTGCCAAGGTACACACGGGATAGAATAAAGGAACATTTGCACGAATTAGCAAATGATCCGATTACCTCTCGATCCCATTGTGACATAAAAGTGTTACATGATACTGACCCGAAGAAATATCGGTTAAGGGTTGGAGAGTATCGTATCATCTATGTTATTGAAGATAGGCAAATTAAAATATTAGATATTATTAAAAGAGAAGTTGGGTATGGCCGCTTATAATATTTTTTTACCATTCGTATGGCTTGGTTAAGGGATGCCAGTCAAACTGTATTAATGGATAGACAGGATAAAAAGAGGCTAATATGGGCTTTGGAAATATACCAATCCAGTTATCCCAATAGTTACCACTTAATACATTTGTAAAGAACAAATAAAAATCACTCCAATAATAAATATGCATGTTCTCTTTGGTGAGAAACTCGGTGACGTTATCAATAAGATTATTCCTTGTTACAATGGTAAAATGACATCCATAAAGAGAAACCCCCCATCTGTTATTTTGAACATGGTTCTCATATACTGCCAAATATTCACAGTGCCAAAGAGCTATTCCTTCAAGGGCATTATCAATAACTATGTTCTCTGTAATAATCACATGATTTATCCTGTTAGTCGATATATTTTTTTTTACCAATACACCACACTCTGCATTCGTTACTGTAAAATTTTGAACGGTAACATTACCCACAACTATTCTTACCACAGTTTCTTTACTTAAACCATCAATAATTGTAGTTTCCCTATTTTCACCTAAAAGATTTAGAGATTTATCTATAACTAGGTTTTCATAATAGGGAGACGAATCACTGTAGACAAAAATTGTATCGCCAGCATGTGAAGCATCAATAGCGTCTTGTATCATAGTGTAATTATCTGGTCCTGTGCCACCTACATAAAGGGTTTTACTGTTACAGTAAGAGAGCATTACACTAATGTTAGAAGAGGCAATAGCCACGTTATTACTGCCTGTACTGACAAGAGGTATCATCACACCCCCTAGTAAAATACTGGCGATACAGAGGATAAAAAGAGACTTTAATCCAATATCACTTTTCATTCGTCTCCACACAATTCACATTGTCTATAAAACTTATAAATTTATCTGTTGCATATGTAGTGTCGGGGGCGGGATTTGAGCCCGGACACAGATTTCCTCGCATATCGTCGCTTTACGACGAGAACGCACTGGTGCACTGTAGTACGGATAGGTGTTGATTTGGTGATAACATACTCCTAAAAACATGATATGGCATAGTCTAGAGTAGAGATTAAAAAAAAGGAGATAAGGATTGAAAGGTGTTACCCTAAATACAATAGGATTTGTCGTAGGATGGGGAATAGATGTGGATGGTTTTCCAGAAACTGGAGGAATAATGGATTGGTGTTTAGTATCTTGTTTTTAGGCATGCTCACAATTAATGAATCCGACCATTCACTCTCAGCACCTTTGGTATTTTTTGCTTTAACCCTAATATTGTAAGTTCCTTTTTCATGCCAGATATAAGATGCACTACCTTTTTCTCCAGAATTATATGGACCTATCCATTCACTAAGATTACCGTCACCCCAATCAAATTGATAATATAAATCTAGATTATAAGAATCTGTTGTTATACAAGAAAAGATGTATTCTTCCCCAGCTTTTCCTGATGGTGGCCCAGTTGGTCTTCCAGGTTTCAATGGTTGTTGATTAAGATCACTTTCCCACCATGCTAATTTATCCGCAAAACTGGCACCTGCTATTATATCAATATCTCCATCGCTATCAATGTCATATACAAAACCTGGCCAAGCACCTATAAAAAATGTGTCAATAATTATTTTTGTCCATTTAAAAGGATTGCCACCATCATTTCTAAAAACCACGACATTATTTGCTTGTTGAGCAGTACCAACAATATCAACATCACCATCAGCATCAATATCAATAGGAAGGCCAATGCAAGCTCCTTTAAAATTAGTAGCCACAACATGTTTAGTCCAAGATATTGGATCTCCGCCATCATTTCTCCACCAAGAAATTTCACCCCCATGATATGCAGCACCAACAATGTCAATATCGCCATCAAAATCCAAGTCACAAACCTCTGCTCTATGGGCACCATTGAAGTCATTAACGATAACATTCTCCTCCCAGACAATTGGGTTACTGCCAGAATTCCGCCACCAAATAATATCATCATCCAAAATTGCAGCACCTATCACATCTGACAAACCATCATTATCAATATCTGCTACTCTCACAGATTTAGCACCTCCAAAATTATAGCCAATGATTTGTTCCGTCCAAGTTATCGGATATCCGCCGTCATTACGCCACCAAGCTATTTGATTACTGTTAGATGATGCACCAAGGATATCAACATCTCCATCCATATCAAGATCATAACAATATGCTTCATGTGCAAAATAAAAACCTGATTTGATGATATGTTTACTCCAAGAAATTGGGTTATTGCCTTCATTTATCCACAATGCAATCTCATTAGCATGCCAAGCAGACCCAACCACATCAGTATCCAAATCCCCGTCAATATCAACAGCAAATATACTTGTTGCACCATCAAAGTGATCATCAATAAAAAACTTAGTCCAATTAATTGGATCCCCACCATCATTTCTCCACCAAGCTAAAAAATCACCATCTTGAGAAGCACCAAGAATATCACAATTACCATCACTATCAACATCATGAGCATAAACTCCGAATGCATAATCAAAATCATTATCTATTGTGTGTTTTTCCCAAGATATTTCAATTGTTTCTACCGCAATATTATTACTATTCACATTAGTGAATGATGATATTATACAAATTATCATAAAGCCGCTCAAAATTGTTGTCATTTGTTTCATTTTTTTCACATTTCTTCTATGCAAATTATTATTATTTAAAGATTATCATAACAAAATTGTAAAAAATTATTAATATTTTGCTCATAAGTTGGAAGCTCCCAATTTCAATGATAAATAATTTGCAACAAACTTGATTTTTTAACAAGTGTCGGGGGCGGGATTTGAACACGGACACAAATCTCCTCACATATCGACGATATACGGCGATAACGCACTAGCACAGTATAGCACGGTAGTTTTGTGGATTTGGCTGCTAATCCAAAGATTAATGCAATCTTGCACATGGGATAAATTCCATTAGAACGAGTTAATCAGGTGCAAACATCTTACCAAAATGAATTGATTCGTTAATTATTGGTATTTTTTTCCCCCTAATTTTTTCCATTTTATGTGTTAATGGTTAAATATATCTTATCAACTCTGTACATAAAAAAATCTTTTTATTAAAATAGATTTAATTGACTAGGAAAATATTTCTTCTATTTTAGTTTCAATGTATGGATTTTTGAAGTAAAGGCCCCTATTGCGTTGGATGTCTGCTCAAGGCTTTTCGTCCCTAAACAAACGAATTTTCCAGAATTAAAAATTAGGAAAACTGCGAGATGTTCATTATACCAATACACTAGTCCTGGAAACTGCTCGGGTTCATACTCAACATTCTCTAATCCAAGACTCAGTGCCACATCCATCAAATTCACTTCTGTGCCTATATCAGCTGTTGCAACAATATTTTTGATGGAAATATCTGATTCAACGGATACTTTAAACCCGTATTTAGTGAGTTTTTGACATAATTTCTGGGCGGCAATCGGCAAATCATCAGTGGACTTTGCACCTAGGATTACTACTTTGCCATTCTGAAAAAGCAAGAAGGTTGTTTTGGGTTCATTAATCTGCATTATTAACCCTGGAAAACGGCCTTTGTTATACTGGGTACCTGGTACAGCTAGGGCAATATCTTCCAAATTAAGATCTGTGCCAATTGTAGTGTTAGCAACAATGTTTGCTATCTTCATATCTATCATGAACACATCTTTACCTAGAGGAAAAAGGAAAGGGGTGATATATTAATTATAATTTCTTTACTTCTATTGCCTTTGTTCCTTTTTCTGTTTCTGTTATTTGGTATTCAACCTGGTCTCCGTCACGGATTTGTGTTCCCTCGGGAATGTCAACCTTGTTGACATAGGTATCCTTACCGTCTTCCCCCGTGATGAATCCATATCCTTTGGCGGCATTGAACCATTTTACTGTTCCTTTCATTTATTTCACCTCCTCAGGCATTGCTGCCTGGAGTTTTACAAAAGAATAAAAACAAAAAATTTCAGCATCTCGTAAAAACGTAAATATGAGACAATTTGCCAATATTCATTTGTATAATCCTCTATCAGTTACTCCCTTATATAGGCTCTTATAAGTAGTGTCGGGGACGGGATTTGAGCCCGGACACAGATCTCTCCGCATATCGTCGCTTTACGACGAGAACGCACTGACACATATTAGCACGGATGGGTGTGGATTTGGTGAAAAACAGCATAAAATTAATGCAAAAAGAGAGGCATGTATTAGTTTCAATACTCGAAAAAGATGATAGGGGTATTAGATGTTGAAAACCCAAACGGTTATTTTATCGACAGCTACACCACCCGCATTCCCATAGTATGCCCCAATCGTGAGTTGATATAATCCTCTTGCTGGTTCGTCCCATCGCCATTCATAGGGTGGGCTGAAAATAACAGCTCGGGGCTCATATTCATATTCAACATCTATGTGGCATAGGTAAAATTCTATCCTATTAATGTTTCCCGCAGGATCGAATATTTCTGCGGTCACGGTTATGTCCCCCAGTATAATAGTTCTTCCTAGAGGAAACAGTGCCTTATCGAAGACGTACAAATATTGCTCAGTCGGTTTAACCATATTTATCTGGGGTGGGGCATAATCTGCACATTTAATAATCCACACATCATACTTTCCCATATTGCCAACTGTTTCTGTTTCTCCAGCAATAAAGTAAGTGCCCTCTATTTCAAGTAATGAATTAGCATAATCCCTTTTTCTTCCCCCGAAAGTTCTGTTCCATACCTCGTTACCTTCATCATCTACCTTTACTAGCCACACATCAAAATCACCCACGCTCAAGGGACTGAGGGAACAAGTGCTTCCCGCCAAAATATAGCCATCATCACTTTTTTTGATACTGTTGAATCTTTCATCACCCATCCCATATAGTTTACTCCATATTTCAGCTCCATGATTATCTATTTTGATAAGGTAGGCATCGGAAAATCCACCAGTTATCGATTCTGTAGCTCCAGCCACCATGTAGCCCCCCTCAATTTCGATAACATAGGCAGCCAGTTCAAACCCTCGCCAGCCATAGGTGGTGTTCCATAGTTCGTTGCCATGTGCATCAATTTTAATCAACCATGTGTCCCATCCTCCATGGGTTTCATAAGAAGATGTTATGCCAGATATTAAATAGCCTCCCTCAGTATGTATAATGTCATCAGCGAATTCTGTTTCTTTACCCCCATAGGTTTTGTTCCACAGTTCGTGTCCATAGGCATCTGTTTTTACCACCCATACATCTGGTTTGTGAAGATTATTAAATGATGATGCATCACCTAGAAAAATATATCCTCCATCGTCAGTCTGCAGTACCTTCCGCCCAAAATCGTATTCTTGTCCCCCAAATGTTCCATTCCAAAGCTCATTACCCATCTTGTCTGTTTTAAGAAGCCAGTAGTCTGCTTCGCCATTCCCGTAGGATAAGGTATAGCCGCCGATAACAAATCCATCCTCTGTTTCGATAACGCTATACATAATATCCTCATTATGGCCACCATAGGTTTTATTCCATATCTCGTTACCGTCTCCATCAATTTTAAGAAGCCACCCATCAGACAAAGGCTGGGTGAATCCGTGTATATACCCTGCAACAATGAAATTTTTGTCGTTTATCTGCTTTATGTCCATTGCTCCATCATAATAATTTCCCCCGAAATGTTTATTCCATTCGTCATCTATAATATTTGAGCTAGGGAACTTATCTGTCTGGATATTTTCATCCGTCACAGCTTGAGCTAGCGGAATGCAAAGTAAAAGAATGACTAAGATGACATACTCTTTCCTTATTTTCTTACTCTTTTTCATTCACCTCTACACTATTCACATAGACTGTAAAAGTTATAAATTTATCTGTCAAATATGTAGTGTCGGGGGCGGGATTTGAGCCCGGACACAGATCTCGCCGCATATCGTCGCTTTACGACGAGAACGCACTGGCACACTGTAGCACGGATGGTTGTAGATTTGGTGACCTGACACCATTAAATTAATGCAAAAAGAGACATGTTATAGTGTCAATACCCAAATAAGTTGATAGAGGGTATTAGGGGATGAAAATTCTTACATCTATTTTATCAATTGCAACTCCGCCGGCATTTCCATAATATGCACCAGCTGTTACTTCATATAACCCAAATGCAGAGGAAGTCCATTCCCAATTAAATGGGGGTGAATGAATGACTATTCTGGGCTCGGTTTCATAGTCTTGCCCAGTTAGATAATACTCTACTCTATCTATCTTATTCTGAAGATCATATACCTCAGAAGTGACGATAATTCCCCCTAGTATTATTGTTTGTCTGATAGGTAATATTTCCTTACCAAAAAGATAAAGATAATTTTGTTTTGGTCTTTCTATCAAAATTTCTGGCGGAGGGTAATCCTGGCACTTTATTAACCATACATCTTTTTTTTGTCCATAAGTATTTGTTTCCCCTGATACTATATAACTCCCATCTTTTGCTTGTAAAACACAATTGGCTGTTTCTCTTTCTCGTCCTCCAAATGTCTTATTCCATATCTCATTTCCTTGTTTATCTACCTTTAACAGCCATGCATCAAAAGCCCCGATATCGTACGATGAAGTAATTCCAGCAATAAGGTAACTATCCTGAGCCGCAATAACAGAATTACCGCCATCTTCAGCAAGTTTTCCCACATAATCTCCGAACACATTTATCCATTGCGTATTCCCATTCTGATCAGTTTTTATTAATAAAGCGTCATTCCATTCGCCTGAACTATACGATGTAGAAGATCCTGTAATAATAAATCCCATATCGCTTGTTTGTTCTATGCAACTTCCATCATCCATTCCTTCGCCTCCGATAGTTTTCTCCCAGATTACATCACCGTTTTCATACAACTTTAAGAGCCAAACATCCCATCCTCCTGCACCATAAGAGGCGGTAGAACCTACAATACAATATCCTCCATCGTTTGTTTGAATTAAATCAGAACCCCATTCTACCTCCGACCCACCAAAGATTTTATCCCACATAACATCTCCATTTCCATCTGTTTTTATCAGCCAGATATCTCTATCATTGTCTGTAGATCCAAAAGAAAGAGTTGTTGCAATGAAAGCATATCCACCATCATTTGTTTGTATAATAGATTGCCCATAATCATTGTTTTCTCCTCCAAATGTTCTATTCCAAAGCATGTTTCCATCATCATCAGTTTTTATAATCCATATGTCTGCACCCCCGGTTCCAAAAGAGAATGTATATCCACACAAAAGATATCCTCCGTCTTCCGTTTGGATAACGGATTCTGCACTATCCTCTTCTTTTCCCCCAAATGTTTTATTCCAAAGCATATCACCATCCTTATCCGTTTTGATTAACCAGACATCCCAACTTCCAGAACCATAGCTCTTTGTAAGTCCCCCAATTATGTAACCTTCGTCTTCTGTTAGTGCAATTGATTGTGCACCATCAGAATTATTCCCACCCAACAATTTATTCCATTCGTCATCTATAATATTTGAGCTAGGAAAATTATCTGTCTCGACATTTTCATCCGCTACAGCTTGAGCTAGGGGGATGCACAGTAAAAGAATGATTAGGAGGCATAACCTTCTAATATCTTTCTTGCTCTTTTTCATTCACCTCTACACTATTCACATAGACTGTAAAAGTTATAAATTTATCTGTAAAATGTGTAGTGTCGGGGGCGGGATTTGAACCCGGACACAAATCTCGCCGCATATCGTCGCTTTACGACGAGAACGCACTGGCATAGTGTAGCACGGAAGGTTGTGGATTTGGTGAAAAAAGTAATGCAAAAAAGGACATGTGATAGTGTCATTACTCTGAAAAATTGATAGATAATATTAGATACTGAAGGATACTATATCCACCTATCTAGTTGAGTTTTGTTTCCTTATTATTTTATTGATTGATAACAATAATTACTGTTATTGAAAACAGAGTACAATTGAGTAGCCAGTTTTTTTTGGTTATCCGTCTTCCCCAAAAGGGTTGAACATCTTAATTGTTCTCATATCGCTTCCAACTTTGTCACCATCATTATAATATGCTCTTACACTTATTTGGTCGTGTCTTAAATATTCATTTATATTATGTTTTTCATTCCAAACCCACTCGAATGGGGCAGAATAATCTGTATATTTATGTTCATAATTGACGAAGAACTCTACTGCTTCAATGTTCTCTTGTGATATAATCTCTGGCTCAATCGTTATTTTACCAATAATGGTAGGTATAGATGATTGTGATTTTATTATCTCTCTATTAAAGATGTAGAGATAGCCATTTTTAGGTCTGCCAATCTCGATTCCTTTATCATATCCGTTTCTTATCGCATGTAAATAGCCCCACGATGGTTCTTCACTGCCAAACCAAGATCCTATGTATACTGTTCCATCGGGGCCAATTGCTGGAGACGATGAAATATAACGAAATTGGTATTGTTTACTGCTTAACACTTTTTTTGTCCATTTTTCTGTTCCATCTGGATTGATGGCATAGATTTTCCCGTCCATAGAACCAATAAATAAAATATCATTTTTATCAAGTGCAGGAGAGGAAATGATTGAATCACCTGTAGGGTATTTCCATTTCAATGTTCCCTCTCTATTAATAGCATATACAAAGCCATCATAAGACCCAACATATATTGTCCCGTCATTTCCTATTGCAGGGGAAGAATTATCTATGGAGTCACCTGTTTTCAACTTCCATTTCAGCGTGCCATTAGGGAGAATTGCATATAGATAGTTGTCCCAAGAGCCAACATATATGACTCCTTCGTTATCTATAGCAGGTGCTGACTGAACATAATTTTCTGTTTTGTATCTCCATTTTAGTGTACCATTTGGGTAGAGTGCATAGAGATAGTGGTCATTAGATCCAATATATATTACCCCGTTATTGTCTAGAGCTGGAGAACAATAAATGCTGTCGCCTGTTTCAAATTCCCATTTTTTAGTGCCGTTTGGGTTTACAGCAGATAATTTGTTAGAGCATGATGCCATATATATGGTTCCGTCTTCACCTATTACTGGGGAAGACACTGGGAATGTACCTATCCAGCATTTCCACAGTTCTGTTCCATTTTGATCGAGGGCATATAAGTTGCAATCATTAGACCCAAAGTACACTATCCCATGGTCATCAATAGCTGGTGAAGAACGAACCCAATTCCCTGCCTTAAAACTCCATTTTAGAGTGCCATCAGGGTTTATAGCATAAAAATTGTCAGATAATCCTGTCTTTGCACCAACATATATGACTCCATCTTTTCCAATTGAAGGGGATGAAGTGATACCGCCTGGTATTTCAAACCTCCATATTTCTCTTCCTGTATTAATGGTAGTGTCATATGGGCTTTTTCCTGTATGCTGTGCGTCGTGGCTGAACATGGGCCAGGGTGCATCCTGAAAGCCGCCATCACCCCCCTCATCTATTGACAGTGAGGTTGTCACTAGGATGGGTATGTTGAGTAGGGCAGCCAGGAGGATGAGGGTTAGTATTTTTTTCATAATTTCTTATGTGTATTAACATTGGTTCCTGTCTTATAAAAACATCGGCAGCCATGGCATCACTATTTTTTTTGTTCAGTCCGCATGGCGACATAGCCCGTATGCAGGCAAAAAATGTGATAATAAAAGGTGTGGTTTAACAGGAGAAAAATAGTGTCGGGGGCGGGATTTGAGCCCGGACACAGATCTCGTCGCATATCGTCGCTTTACGACGAGAACACACTGGCACACTATAGCACGGATGGTTGTGGATTTGATGACCTAACAGCATATAAAAATAATGAAAAGAAACAACGAGAATAGTCTGGAAAAGCAATTAATAAGAAAATAAAAAAAAGGGACTATGGAGGTTCTGCATCCAATAATTCATAAAGATTAAAGTAGTGCACTGGATTTTCATGTGCACTTATATCGGCATCAGCAAATGAAATAACGATATCGCCTGTTTCAGGGCAGA
>Ga0272441_10012882_pt1 | contig 12127 bp, 10 predicted proteins | sample SSMProp6N_FD_193582 | JGI IMG/M metagenome (GOLD analysis project Ga0272441, IMG submission 193582) | Marine sediment archaeal communities from Little Sippewissett salt marsh, Falmouth, MA, United States - SSM-Prop-6N | ecosystem: Environmental > Aquatic > Marine > Wetlands > Sediment ...
TCAAGGAAGCCTACGATCGGAACCAACACCTGCAGAACCTGCTCCTGGATCCGTACTTTTCCCGGGTCGTTCAGAACAATCAGCCTCGCTGGCGCCAGGTGGTGTCTACGGCCGTACAGATGGGCGCGCCGATTCCGGGGCTGGCCTCCGCTATTACCTACTACGACGCCTTTCGCAGTGAGCGTCTGTGGGCGAACATGATTCAGGCGCAGAGGGATTACTTCGGTGCCCATACCTATCAGAGGGTGGACAGGGAGGGAACCTTCCACACCGAGTGGACCAAGGCCTAGGGAGGAGACACGATGAGTGATAGAAATCAATATCTGCAGCAGATGTTCGGACTTTCCGACACCGTGGCGGTCATCACCGGAGGAGCCGGCGCCATCGCCGGGGCGGTGGCCGCTTCCCTGTTGAAGGCGGGGGCACGGGTTGCCCTTTGGGGTCATCATCAGAGTACGATTGACGAGGCGCTTGCCCGCCTGAACGAACAGATTCCGGCGGCGGAGCAGCGGCTGTACGGCTACCAGGTCGATACCGGCGGTGAGGAGGCGGTACGCGCGGCGATCGATGCCACGGACAAGGCCCTCGGAACCCCGAACCTGCTGGTAAACGGGGTCGGCGGCAACCGGGGCAAGTGCCCGTTCGTGGATCAGGACATGGAGACCTTCGAGTTTGTTCTCAAGCTGAACCTGGTGGCCGGATTGATGGTGCCGACCAAGGTGTTCGGGTCCTACTGGATAGAGAACAAGATCCGGGGAGCGATCGTCAATATGACCTCCATGGCCTCCTACATTCCGCTTTCCGGAGTCTGGGCGTACGACGCGGCCAAGGCCGGAGTGTTGAACCTGACCCAGGCTGCGGCCAAGGAGTTCGCCCCCCACGGGATTCGCGTCAACGCGATTGCGCCGGGTTTTTTTGTCGGCAAACAGAACAAGGCGTTGCTGTACGATGAACGGACGGGAGAGCTGACCGACAGAGGCAGGGACATCATCGACCACACTCCCTATGGCCGTTTCGGCGATACCGAGGAATTAGCCGGTGCTCTGCTGTTCCTGGCCAGCCCCCGGGCTTCGGGATTTGTGACCGGAATCAGCCTGGCCGTGGACGGCGGGTACCTGATCGACAACATTTAGAGGCGCGGAAGCCATGGCAAGGCCGGAGCTGCGAGGCCTGCAGCCGCAGCACGAGCACTTCATCGGGATCGATTCCGACGGCTGTGTATTTCCGACCATGGAGCTGAAGCACAGGGAGTGTTTCATCCCTGCGACCATCCGGCTGTGGCAGCTGCAGCCGATCTGTGGATACGTGCGGGAGGCGGCGGAGTTTGTCAACCTATACTCTCGGTGGAGGGGAGAGAACCGCTTTCCCGCTCTGCTGCGGGTTTTCGACTATTTGAGAGAGCGCCCGGAGGTGGTTGAAAGCGGAGTGGTGGTTCCCGAGCTGCCCGCTCTGCGCGAGTGGATTGTGCACGCACCGGCTCTCGGAAACCCGGCATTGAGACGGGAGATCGACAACCATCCCGATCCCGAGTTGATCCGGACGCTGAAATGGTCCGAGGCGGTGAACAACTCGATCGCCGAGATGGTGGTCGGTGTACCGCCCTTCCCCGGAGTCGAAGCGGCGCTCGGACGGATGGTCGCAGCCGCCGATATCGTGGTGGTTTCCGGTACGCCCGCCCGGGCGTTGGAGCGGGAGTGGCGCGAGCACGATATCGCCCGATACGTGCGTCTCATCGCCGGCCAGGAGAGGGGTGCGAAGGCCGAGCAGTTGGATCGGGCGGCTTCGGGTAGATATGCGGCGCATAAGATGTTGATGATCGGGGATGCGCCCGGCGATTTGTCCGCGGCCCGGGAGGTGGGCGCGAGTTTCTACCCGATCATACCGGGCCGCGAGAGGCGGTCCTGGAAGCGCCTTCTGGAGCAGGACCTGGATCGGTTCCTTGCCGGTGGATATGCGGGCAAACACGAGAATCGTTTGATCGAGGAGTTCAATCACCTTCTACCGGATAGGCCCCCTTGGAACCGCATCCGTGTGAAACGAATACAGAAAGGAACATGATTATGGTAACAGGCAGAGGAAAACCGGATCTGGATATCGGCCTGGAAGAGGTCAAAACGATCATTGCGGAGGGGATCCCCGAAAGGGAGGTGGCGGGCAAGAGAATCCTGGTGCTGACCCCGGATGCAACCCGCACCTGTCCCTTGCCCCGCCTGATTACGGCTGTCAAAGAAGTGGTGGGCGCCGTGGCGGCGCAGCTTGATTTCATGGTTGCTCTGGGATCCCACCATCCTCTCGACGACGAGCAGATCCTGAAGCTGTATGGGATCAGCCCGCAGCGCAGGGAGACGGAGTTTGCGGCAAATCGATTCTTGAACCATCGCTGGGACCTTCCCGACACCTTCACCAAAATCGGGACGCTTTCCGAGCAGGAGATCGAGTGCATCACCGGCGGATTGTTCCGGGAGGCGGTGGACGTGGACATCAACCGCGCGATCTTCGACTACGATCTGCTGCTCATCCTGGGGCCGGTGTTTCCCCACGAGGTGGTGGGAATCTCCGGCGGCAGCAAGTACCTGTTTCCGGGAATATCGGGCGGGGATTTTCTGCACTTCTTTCACTGGCTGGGAGCGGTGATCAGTTGCTGGAAGACGATCGGGAGAAAGAACACCCCGGTTCGCGAGGTGGTCAACCGGGCCGCGCGGATGGTGAGCGTGCCGCAGCTGGCCGTATGCATGGTCGTGGGCCGCGGAGGGGAGGACGAGGCCGAGGAGCACGGCTCCGGACGGCTTGCCGGTCTGTTCGCCGGCACCACGGAGCAGGCCTGGTCCCGCGCGGCCGATCTGTCGCAGCAGATGCACATCGTGTATAAGGATCGGCCGTACCATACGGTGCTGGGCCGGGCCCCGGAGATGTACGACGAGCTGTGGGTCGGCGGCAAGGTGATGTACAAGCTCGAGCCGGTAGTGGCCGACGGCGGCCGGCTCATCATCTATGCGCCTCACCTCAAGGAGGTCTCCTCCACCTGGGGGCGGTATCTGGAACGCATCGGCTATCACGTGGCCGAGTATTTTCTCAAGCAGATGGAGCGTTTCCGGGATTTTCCGCGCGGAGTACTGGCGCACTCGGCGCACGTGAGCGGCCTGGGGACATACGAAAACGGGGTGGAAAAACCCCGCATTCAATTGATTCTGGCTACCGGAATTTCCGAACAGAGATGCCGGGATCTCAATTTGGGATACATGGATCCGGCCACTGTCCGGATCGAGGAGTACCGCGACCGGGAAGCCGAGGGCATCCTGTTCGTGGATCATGCCGGAGAAGTATTGCATCGTGTTAAAGGAGAACAATAACTATGAGCATCGACATGCAGACAATCGAAGGTTGGATCGCCCGGGCCTCCGAAGCGGGGATCTGGGGCGAGGATGGACTGATTCAGGCCGAAACCGGCAGCGACAAGGCGGAGGCACTCGTGTATCGACGATCGGTCAAGCAAAGCGGCAAGACCACCTTCGCCATGTTGAAGGTGGCCGATGCCTCGCGTGAGGGACCCGTGTTCAGCTGGGATCGGCTGCTCGGGATTTTCGCTCCCGGGGATGTCCTGAAGGGATTCGAGGGACAGGCCGTGGAGCTTTCCCGCGGCAAGGCTCTGTTCGCTCCGTTGAGCCATGCCAATGCCGAGGCTCTCAGGCGGACTTTACCCTTCACCGCGCCCTCGGCTCTGGCCGATCAGCCGATCACTTTCGGCACGGGGGATCGTCTCGGCTCGGCCGGGCCCGGGCACCTGCGGGCCATGGCAGGATATCGGGTATGTCCGGTGCTGGCGCAGCAGTCGGTGCGCGAGCTGGAGCTCACGGGCAGAGACTACGGGCAGGTTCTCGATGCCGCAACCTGGGCCGTGTTCCAGGAGGGATACGAAGGGCCCTGGGGGGCGGACGGGGATCACCTGAAGAGCGAAGAGTGGGTGCGGACCGCTTTGCAAATCGGATTCACCTTCATCACCGCGGATGTGTCCGACTACATCCGCAACGAGTACGCGGCCGCAGACGAAGACGAGGTGCTCGCCGCTTATGAACGGATCCGAGCGGAGGAACGCAAACGCATCGAAGATACCTATCTTCCCCTGGCGATCGAGCTGGATACGGGGGAGAGGATTCGTTTTACGCGGGAGATACTGGCCCGCACCGTGCTGATCTACGCAGAGGCAATCCGGCACGCTCTGCGCCTGTATCGGGCCGGGGTGGAGATCAAGGCGGAGGGGGCGTTCGACTTCGAGCTGTCCGTGGATGAGACCGAGACCCCCACCACCCCCGAAGCGCATCTGTTCGTGGCTTTGGAGGCTCAGAGGCTGGAAATGAAGATCGGTTCGATCGCTCCGCGCTTTGTCGGCGAGTTTCAGAAGGGAATCGACTACATCGGGGATACCGAGGAGTTCCGGCGAACCTTCGCCACTCACGCCGCCCTGGCCAGGCATTTCGGCCACCGGGTATCGGTGCACTCGGGAAGCGACAAGTTTTCCGTTTTCCCGATCGTGGGCGAGCTCACCGGCGGGCGTTTTCATATCAAGACGGCGGGAACCCACTGGTTGGAGGCGATGAAGACTATCGCCGCGCACGAGCCGCAGCTGTACCGCCGGCTGCATCGCGCGGCCCTGGAGCGTTTCGAGGCGGCGCGGCGCTACTACGTTGTCACCACCGATCTGGACAAGGTTCCAAGCCTCGATGAGATTGCGGATGCGGATCTGCCTTCCCTGTTCGAGAAGCGCGATTCCCGGCAGTTGATCCACATCACCTACGGAGAGCTTCTCAAGGACGAGGAGCTGGGGCCGTGCTTTTACGACGCCCTGCATCGTCACAGAGAGGCGTACTGCTCGGCGGTGGAGCTGCATACCAAACACCATCTGGAATCCCTTGGCGTACTCCGCAGCGGGTCGTAGCGGCGAGAGGAGTCACAAAATGAAGAATAGCTTTATCCATGAAGATTTTCTGCTCGATACCGAGACCTCGCGGCGCCTGTACCACGAGTACGCCGCAGGCCTGCCGATCTTCGACTACCACTGCCACCTGCCGGTGGCCGAAGTGGCCGCCAACCGTCAGTTTGAGAATCTGAGCAGCATCTGGCTGGCCGGGGATCACTACAAGTGGCGGGCCATGCGCGCCTTCGGAATCGAGGAGCGGCTGATCACCGGGGATGCTTCGGATTGGGAGAAGTTTTCGGCGTGGGCCGAGACCGTTCCCTACACGGTGCGCAATCCGCTGTATCACTGGACCCACATGGAGCTGAAGGATCCGTTCGGCATCAGCGACAAGCTTCTGTGTCCCGATACGGCCCGGGAGATCTACGAGCACTGCAATTCCCTGCTTCAGAAAGAGGAGTTTCGAGCCAGGGGCTTGATGCGTCATTTCAATGTTCAGCTCGTCTGCACCACCGACGATCCCACGGACAATCTGGAGCATCATCGGGCTCTGGCCGAGGAGTTTAAAGGCGGCGGCTTCGAAATCCGTGTGCTGCCGGCTTTCCGGCCGGACAAAGCCATGGCCGTGGAGAACGTAGCGCAGTTCAACACCTGGGTTGCCAAGCTGGAAAAAGTCTCGGGTGTGCCGGCCGGCGACTACGCGAGCTTCCTCGAAGCGCTGAAGGCGCGCCACGAGTATTTCCACAAACTCGGCTGCCGGCTTTCGGATCACGGCATCGAGCAGCCCTACGCCGCCGAATATAGTGAAGGGGAGATCGCCGCGATCTTCAAGAATCTCCGAGACGGCGGCACGCCCAGCTCCGAGGAAATATCAAAATTCAAATCCGCCGTGCTGTTCGAACTGGCCGTGATGGACGGCCAGGCCGGCTGGACCCAGCAGTTCCACTTCGGGGCGCTGCGCAACAACTCCAGCCGTATGCACGCCGCACTCGGAGCCGATACCGGCTTTGACGCCATGGGCGATTTCGAGATTGCCGGTCCGCTGGTCCGGTTGCTGGATCGCCTGGATTCACGGGGCGTGCTGGCCAAAACCATCGTGTACATGCTCAACCCGCGCGACAACGAGATGGCCGCCACCATTTTGGGCAGCTTTCAGGGTAGCGAGACGTCGGGGAAGATGCAGCTCGGTTCGGCGTGGTGGTTCAACGATCAGCTGGACGGGATGAAGAGGCAGATCGAGGCGTTGTCCAGCATCGGCCTGCTCTCGCGTTTCGTGGGCATGCTCACCGACTCGCGCAGCTTTCTCTCCTATACCCGGCACGAGTACTTCCGCCGCCTGCTGTGCGACATCTTCGGCAGGGATGTGGAGGCGGGATTGCTGCCTGCCGATCTTCCCCATCTGGGCGGGATCGTCCGCGATATCTGCTGGAACAACGCGCTTCGCTACTTCGATATTCAGGTAGAGTAAGCGGGTTCGATCCTCGCCTTCTCTTTCTACGATGTACAGCCGGCAGAGTTGGAGGCGGACAAGCTTGCCAGGATAAAGGAATACGAAAAGGACAAATGTATCTGCCTGCTGGCGGTTAAGCCTTAGCTCTTTTGACCTTGGGGCGGTCAATTCACCGCGAGACTCTATCGGCTGCGATACTCCTCGAGCAGAATCTGAACCTCATCAACCATCTGTTCGGATACGACCTTGCCGGTAATCAGCTGGAGTCCCTGTTCCATCACCCGTTCCCACTCCGCCGCGGATTCGATAGAAATCGGACGGATCTGCAATCCGTTTTCCAGCATGATGCGGATCGCTTCCTGCTCCAGGGAAGCGGTTTCCTCACTCAGCGTACGCAGGTGACGATCCACGATGGCGAGCAGTTCGGTCTGCAGCGGTTCGGGAATGTCCTCCCAGACACGCCGGGAGACCACGATGCCGCTGAGCATGGGAGCCAGGGGAAGATCCATCATATTCTTGGCCAAGCCGAACCACTGCATAGCCGCGGCGGTCAGAGGCGTCAGCAGAAAGCCCTCCAGGAGATCGCTCTGCAGCGCGGTGAGCACTTCCGTTGGGGCTACCGGAACCACGCGAAATCCAAGTTCCTTCCAGGCGTCGAAGATCTCGGGGGAGGCCGGATCCCCGTGGAGTTTCAGCCGTTTTGCCTCCCGCGTTGTAGAGACGGGTGTCTTCGAGAACAGATGGGCCCAGCCGGCCAGAAACCAGGCGACCAGGGTGAAGCCCTTCTCCTCCAGCATACCGGCGAATGTGGGCTCGAGCTCATCCATTACGTAGGCCATCTCCCCGGGGGTACGCACCACAAAGGGAAGCTGGACGGCGTAGAAATCCTCGGCGATGCTTCCCAGGCCCACGCCGGTGATGGCTGCCGCCTGCAGCTGATTGATCCGGATTTTGCGGATCATGCTGGGTTCGTCTCCGGCGATGCCCCCGGCAAAGACCCGTACACGCAGCCGCCCATTCGAAGCCTCGGTCCAGTCGACGGCGATGCGGCGAAGTGCCTTGTCCCACGGCGAGCCCTCCGGGGCAAGGCTTCCGAGTTTGATGGTTTGGGCACTGAGCCCAGCCGTCGCGAGACAGACCAAACACAGGCAGCACAGCAGCTTTCGCAGTCCCACTTCCGTCAAGCAACCTCCGGTTTTCCGGATGTTTCAGCCGTCGGGAGCAAGCAGATATTCTTGATCCTGAAAGAGAACTCCTTTGCCCAAAGTGATTTGGTACATTCGGACGGCGAAGTGGTGCGGATGGCCGAGATAATAGGCTATCCACTGTTTCAGGGGAGGCACGGGAAGCTCCGGGTTTTCATGGGTCTCTTGTCTAAGATCTTTCAGTCGCAAATGGTGCCCCTCGATGAATCGGCGTTCTATCTTGAACCCGCAGGTGGAAAACATCTCGATTGCCTGATTGGGTTTTATGTCCCGCTTGTGGTGGGGAGCGGCCCAGTCCATGGTGAAGGTCGAGGGAAAGGCGAGCACGCAGATGCCCCCTGGATTGAGAGCCTTTTTAATCCAGGAGAGAAAGGAGATTGGATCGGACAGGTGCTCGATCGTACCGGAGCTCATTATGGCATCGAAGCGGCCGAGGCTGTCGAGGAATGCCGGATCGTCGGCGTTTCCGGAAAGAAACTTCACCCCTCCGTTTTGGTAATGCGTTTTGGCATATTCGATGGATTCGGAATCGATATCGACCCCCATCGTTTCCCCCAATTCGGACAGGATCGCCGAGCCGAATCCCGAACCGCAGGCGATATCGAGGATCTTCAGTCTACGCTTCCCAAAATGCTCTTTGAACCAATCTCTGGCCAATCCGTAACGTCGAAGAAACACATCCTTGATAATTCTCTGGATTTCTCTGCTGGTGTCCATTTCGTCGGGATAAACCCGTTCGGTCATGCTTGGCATTCGCTACCTCCATTCCCAGCTGCTGAGTGTGAAAAGAAAGAATAACAGAAGTAACCGCTTTTGACTACAAAACAAATCCGTACAGAGTCATGGTTCCGGCATGTTCTATCAATCCTTGGTGTAGAGCGTAAGAATTTTCAATGCATTCTCACCCACGATCTTGGCGAACACGCCGGGGGCTATCCGGTTCTCTGCACGAAGTGTACGCAGATAGCCCAGATGGGGCATCCTTCCCTCAGCTCCGCCGAAGCATACATCCGTACCGAAAAGGATCCTGTCCTGGAATTCCGTCAGGAAGTTAACGGCAAAGTCCTTGTCGCGGCTGATGGCGTTGAAGCCGCTTTCGGCCGATATGTCGGCGTAAAGATTGGGATAGCTTCGCAGCAGGCGGCTCAGTGATCCTTCCCCGCGAATCGGTCCGGTTGGATAGACGAATTTCTTCTCCGGCGTGATATCCCCCTCGATCTCCGCCCAGAAGCCCGGCGCGTGCCCGATCACCGTGGTATGGGGAACCGCCTGCAATAATCTCTCCAAGCGGGGAAGGCCGACTTCGTCGTACAACCCGTACACGCCTCTGCCGGGACCCGTACAGTGAAACAGCACGGGAAGATCGAACTCGCCGCATTGGCGGAATAGTGTAACAACCCGGGGATCATCCACGGCGATGTTCGCGGTGATTTCCCCGATGCCGACGCAGCCGAACTCCCGGAAGCGGGCCAGCAGCCAGGAAAAATCGGTTTCCGGCGGGTTTTCAAAGTGATGCGGCTCTAGATTGCCGAGGCAGTCCATCCGCGGATCGAGATTGCCGAAGGCAATGATCCGATCCGCATGCTGCCGGGCTGTTTCTATCTGGCTGAGGAGATCCCCGCGGGGTGCCAGGAGGGATGGGGCTTTGACGCTTTCCGGAGATACTCCCGATGGGAGCACCACGGCCTTGTCGATGCCCTCATCATCCAGCCGCTCGATCAGCCCCTCCCAGGTGACGGGCAGACGGTCCATTCGTTCGGGAGTACGGTGGTCTCCAGTGTGGGTGTGAAAATCGATAATCATGATCTATTCTCCTTCAATCGAAGAACGGAAACAGCGCCTGAATATCATCTTTGCTGAACCCGGCGCCGTACTCGCATCCTTCAAAGGCTTCGGCGTAGCGCATCTCCCGTCCCCTCGCTTCACCGTACAACTCGATCAGCACCTGACGATATTCGGTGGCGATATTTTCGAAATACGGGAGACGGCAGGAAGCCAGCCATTGTTTTCGTTGCTGCGGTTCGACGGGGACCTCCTCGGGGTTTCCCTGGTTAAAGGGAAGCCACTCGTAGAACTGTGACTCGTGGCAGTGCATCATCTCTACCTTTTTGTCGATCACCTCATCAATACCCACCACCACATCGGGCTGAAACGGCAGCGGCTTGCGGAATTGGTCATGCATGTAGCAGATCTTGGGGGTCCGGGGCAGGATATCGGTCAGAGCCACCATGTTGGGTACGGTTACGATGTAGGAGGCATCCTGTACCAGTTGAGAGGTGTAACGATGATCGGGGTGGTAATCGTTCGGCCTGTGGGTAATGATCAGATCGGGATTGTACTCCCTGATGATCCGGATAATCAGCTTGCGATTCGCCACCGACGGTTCCAGCTCACCGTTGTGCAGATCCAGGATCTCATACTCGGCCAGCCCGGCTACCCGGGCCGAGGCCTGGGCTTCTGCGTGGCGCCGCCGTGCCAGCTCGATCCCGCCGATTTGGTGATGCCCCGTGTCGCCGTTCGTCGTGCTCAGGAACTTGACGGTGTGTCCCCCGGCGATGTACTTCAGTGCCAAACCGCCGCAGCGGATATCCGCGTCATCGGGATGAGCACCGATGACCATGATTTTCAGCTTCTCTTCCTTCATTCCAACGCTCTCTTTCCTTCACCGATGATGGCGAACCGCTTCGATACTCGAGTATAATAGAGAACTCTCGTGAGAGCCTATAGAAGGAAGGGCAACATGAAAACGGTAATCAACAACGGAAAAATAATTACACCATGCCGGGTGATCGAGGCGGGATCCGTGGTCGTGGAAGGCGGAACGATCAGCGACATCGTCGAGGGAGAAATCCCCCGCTACGAGGACACGGACAGGGTAATCGATGCCGGCCGCAGATACATCGCTCCCGGATTCATCGACATGCATACCCATGGCGCGGGGAACGCGGAAGTCATGGACGGTACGGCGGAGGCGATCCGAATCATGTGCCGTACGCATGCAAGATACGGTACGACTTCGATCGTACCGACAACTCCGGCGGCCGGCTGGGAGGATATCTATCGAGCCGTGGATGCAATCCGGGAAGCTAAAGCAAATAGCGGGGGCGCCCAGATTTTAGGGGTTCATCTGGAAGGACCGTATTGCTCCGCCGCCGAGAAGGGAGCGCAGAATCCGAGCTTCATTAAGAATCCGGATCCGAACGAATACCTGAGAATCCTCGATTACTGGGACGGTATTACAATCATGTCTGCAGCACCGGAACTGGAGGGTGGTATGCAGCTGGGCCGTGAGCTTAGAAAAAGAGGTATAGTAGCTGCCATTGCTCACTCAAACGCCAACTATGAGCAGGTGCTACAGGCATTGGAAAACGGGTACAGCCATATCACCCACTTCTATTCGGGCTGTTCAATGACCCATAGAGAGAACGCCTACCGCATAGCCGGAGTGGTGGAGAGCGGCTATCTGTTGGACGAGCTCAGTGTGGAAATCATCGCCGACGGTCGCCATCTTCCCGCCAGCCTGCTGCGGCTGATCTACAAGGTCAAGGGTGCCGCTTCTACGGCTTTGGTGACCGACAGTACCAAATTCGCCGGAGTAGCGGTGGAAGAGCTGAAGGATATCAAGACCCGGGACGGCATGGAGATCATCTACGAAGACGAGGTCATAAAACTCAAGGACCGCAGCTGCTTCGCCGGCAGCGTTGCTACAGCCGACAGATTGGTACGAAACATGGTTCAAATGGCCGATGTTCCTCTGCACCAGGCCGTGGAGATGGCCAGTTACACTCCCGCGAGGATTCTGGGGATCGACAGGTGTAAGGGCAGTCTGTCGGTTGGCAAGGATGCGGATATTCTCTTGTTCGACGAGAATATTGATGTCTCCCTTACCATGGTTCAGGGCAAGATTGTGTTTGAGCGGGGCCGCTGAAGTTCACCCCTCGGCTTCGATCCGTTCCAGCGACTTTATCAGGTGCATAAACGCACGAGTGATATGGTAGGGGTCTTTTACCGGAAGGGCGACCACCTTGTCTTCCGGTCTGCCCCGGCGGTCGTGGATCTGGATCCACTCTCCGATATCCTTGTCCGGATTGGGAAAGGTATCGAACACGTAGTCGTGAAACTTCCAGTAGGTGTCCATAAACCATGAATCCCGGGTGTGCTCGTAGGCCAGAATCAAGGCATACAACGCCTCGGAGTGAACCCACCAGAGCTTGTTGCTCCAATTCTGGGTGAGCTCCACGATCATGTGATCGTTTCTGTTCTCCGCGGCAACGGTTCCTCTGGGTTGGCCGCCGTCGATGTGCAGGAATTGCGGCAAGCCGCCGTATTGATCATCCCAGCCCTTGGAAGTCATCCAGCGCACGATCTCCGCCCCGGCCTCAAGCGCCTCACGGTCTTTGATGCGGTGGGCGAAATGCATAATGAACCAGGCATCCTCCAGGGAGTGTCCCGGATTGAAGTATGCGCCCAGCATCTCCTCATAGGCGGGGCAGTTGTCCTCTTTCACCGCTTCCAAAAGCACCTTCCGATCCGGCTTCACAAACACGGAGAGGGTTTCAC
>Ga0272441_10012883_pt1 | contig 12127 bp, 8 predicted proteins | sample SSMProp6N_FD_193582 | JGI IMG/M metagenome (GOLD analysis project Ga0272441, IMG submission 193582) | Marine sediment archaeal communities from Little Sippewissett salt marsh, Falmouth, MA, United States - SSM-Prop-6N | ecosystem: Environmental > Aquatic > Marine > Wetlands > Sediment ...
GGGCCACCTTGTGAGAATTGAACAGAAGGACATTTTCACGCTCGACCTGAGCAGGGCGAATGTAGTTACCCTATACCTGCTTCCGGAGTTGAATGTTGAGCTTATTCCGCAGCTTGAGAAACTCAAGCCTGGTTCGCGTATAGTCTCTCACGATTTCGATATGGAAGGAGTCACGCCGGACGAGGTTATTCAGCTTACTTCCGAAGAGGACGGAGGAGAACATGAGATTTATTTATGGACGTCACCGCTTAAGAAAGAGTAAACGCAAACGGGTTTGCCGTGGGCGTTTAGTTTGACATTTGATATTCTTTATGTTTGGTTTTTTTATCGTCTTTTTCAGGCCATAAATCCGGTTTTTGCCGGTAACACCTTCATTTTTCCTTGTTTTCTAATGCAGATGTTGTATAATACTTTTTAGATCTGTATTTTTTGTGTGTTTTTGAGGAAAAAATGACACGAGGAGGATATACAAATCTTTAAGTTTCAAAGAACCTTTGAGTGGTATTTCTATATGAATTTTTAACCATTTATCAGGAGGAGACCAATGAAACATTTGCAAAATTATCTGATGATTTCAATAGCGGCTCTGCTTTTTAGCAGCGGTAGTGTGGAAGGTGTTCCCACGACGGCATACGATGCGGGAAAGGTGGTGGAAGGCTGGTTGATAACCGACTCGCAACCGCTCGGTGCGACAGTTGGGCAGCATGTCAAAAGCGTGGAGACATTCACAGATGAAGGAGGAGAAGCGATTTACTATGTCGTTTATCTGGAGCCTTCAGGTTTTGTGATTGTGCCTGCTGACAATTCGGTGGAGCCGATAATTGGTTTTGCCGACGACGGGATTTATGAACCGTCAGCAGATAATCCGGTTGGTGCGCTGGTTATTTTTGATGTTAAGGAGCGGGTGAGAGCGGCCCGCGAAACCGATGGGGGGGAGACGATGCAGATGGGCGGGGCAGAAGGGGCTGCGAATAAATGGGACAGATTGACAGGCTTAGCTACAAGTGAGAGCAGCGGTCCTTCGGTGCAAGGTGCGGGAACGATTTCCGATGTTCGCATAGACCCTCTTGTTCTTAGTAAATGGGCCCAACAGACCTGCGGGACGAGCCCACCTCTTGCGTGTTATAACTATTATACACCGCCATATGCAAGCGGTGACCCTAACAACTATCCGTGCGGTTGTGTTGCAACAGCGATGTCACAGGTGATGCGTTATCATACTCATCCGGTTGGGCCGATAGCCGGCACTTCCTTTACTATTACGGTTGACGGCGGCCCTGTCAGTGCTACGGTTCGCGGCGGCGACGGCATTGGAGGGCCATATTCCTGGGGGCAGATGATTTACCAACCGGACGGCAGCACATTATTGGCGGAGCGACAGGCAATCGGGGCACTTTGCTATGATGCGGGAATATCGGTTCTAATGAGCTATACAGCTGGTATGTCCACCGCTACTTTGTTGACTGCCGATGCGGAGCTTGTGAACCAATTCGACTACGACAATTCGATTTATGGTGTCAGTGTTTTGCCAGGTTTGAACGCAATGATAAATCCCAACCTGGATTATTCTCATCCTGTGATTGTCAGCATAGCAGCTCCCAACCCGGAACATGCGATAGTTGTCGATGGGTACGGTTATAATGCTTCTACGATGTATCACCACCTCAATATGGGCTGGGCCGGCGTACAGGATATGTGGTATCATTTTTGCACGGATATGCCGCCCGGATATACGACGGTTCTCGAATGTGTGTATAATATTTTTGTAGCTGATGGTAATGAGATAATAAGCGGACTGGTTACCGACACATACGGCAGTGCTTTAAGCGGAGAGACGGTAACAGCAACGAGAAACGGTGGAGGCATTTATCAGGCGGTAACTAATAGTCGGGGGATTTATGCTATCGGTCATGTACCATCGGCGTCAACTTACACGGTCAGCATAACCAAGGCCGGCTATTCTTTTAACGACAGGATAGTTGATACCGGGACGTCGTCGGATGGTTCACCTACGGCTGGCAATGTGTGGGGAGTTGATTTTACTCCGTTCGGAGGGGCGGGAGCGAATATTTATGTTGATGTTAATGCTTTAGGAAATAATGATGGAACGAGCTGGGCTGACGCCTATAATTATCTTCAGGATGCTTTGAGCGTCGCTTCAAGTGGAGACAATATCCTTGTAGCGAAAGGTACTTATAAGCCGGACGAAAGTACTGCCAGTCCGAGCGGCAGCGGTTCTGAGGCTGCGACATTCCAACTAATCAGCGGAACGGCTGTTTACGGTGGTTTTCCCAATGGCGGTAGTAATTCGTGGGATGATCGTGACATAACCGGCGACGAGACTATCCTGAGCGGGGATATCGGCACAGAGGGTGATGCCGGTGATAACAGCGACCATGTTGTTACCAGCAGCGGTACGGATTCCTCGACAATTCTGGATGGTTTCACGATTAGCGGGGGCGATAGCAGCAGTTCGGGTAGTGGAATTCTTAATGATTCCGGTAGCCCGATAATTCGTAACTGTCAAATTATTAACAACACAGGCAGCACTGGTGGCGGTATTTACAACCGTAATAGTAATGCAACAATAGAGAATTGTCTTTTCTCCGGAAATACAGGTTCGTATGGCGGGGGGATGTCCAACGCAAATAACAGCACTGTGACTATAAAGGGGTGTACTTTTAAGGAGAATTCGGCTGGTGTTGTTGGAGGGGGTTTAGAAGATAAAAGCAGCAGCCTGACGGCGATTAACTGTGACTTTATCAGAAATACAGCTGGGCAGTCCGGCGGAGGTATTTATAATGATACGGGGGGTGATCTTATAAACTGCCGGTTTGTCGGCAATTCGGCGACAGATTACTACGGCGGGGCTTTACGTAACCAGCAGGTTAGCGGGACTGTAACGAATTGTATTTTCGTAGGTAACAAGCAGGGCAACAGGGGGGGCGGAGTCTGGAATTACAATAGTAATATAAAATACAGCAACTGTGTCTTTGCGAACAATATAGCAGGAACTAACGGGGGCGGGATGTATAACCAATCAGTTAATGTGAGTAACGCCGATCCGTGTATTGTTAACTGCATTTTCTGGGGTAATGAGGACAGCGGGGGCATCAATGAAACTTCTCAGATTCATAACGACAGTAAAAGTGACGCGATAGTCAGCTATAGCTGTATTCAGGATGATGTTCCGGATGATGCGAATATACCTTACGGGGGAGCAGTTAACAACAATATCGACGTTGAGCCGGTCTTTGAGCGTGAGCCGAACGACGGCGGTGACGGATGGGGCAATGGTAACGACGACTATGGTGATGTTCATCTCAGCTTTGATTCACCATGCGTAGATATCGGCGGTAATAGTGAGGTTAATCCGGATACGGCTGATATTGATACCGATGGTGATGTTATTGAACCTGTGCCGCTTGATCTTGATATGCATTCACGGTTTTCGGACGGCAACTGCGACGGTACGTATATTGTCGATATGGGCGCTTATGAGTTTGCGTGGATTTATATCGGTGATCTGGATGGTGACTGTGATGTTGATATGTTCGACTTTGGTATATTTGCCGGACACTGGTTAGCGGGAACATAATAAGGAAAGAAAAGAGTAAAAGAAAACAGAACTTGACAACCGTGAATGCAAAGGTTGTTCTGTGTGCTATGCGGGCACTCAACGGTTTTTGTACATCTTGTCGTAGTATTTTTGATATTCGCCTGAAACGACGTTGTTTAGCCATTCGGTGTTCTGCAGGTACCAATCGATGGTTTTATTTATTCCCTCTTCGAGATTAACGGTGGGATTCCAGTTTAGCTGTTCGATTATTTTAGCTGCGTCGATTGCGTATCTTCTGTCGTGGCCGGGCCGGTCGGTAACGTGTTCGATAAGGGAGTCGGGTTTATCCAGTCGCTGCAGAATCATTGCCACAATTTCAAGGTTTGTTTTTTCGTTACAGCCACCGATATTATAGATTTCTCCCGGCGTTGCTTCGGTCAGGACTTTCCATACAGCGGTACAGTGGTCATAGACATATATCCAGTCCCTGATATAGAGGCCGTCGCCGTAGATTGGTAGTTTTTTATCAATCAGTGCGTTGTTAATCATAAGTGGAAGCATTTTTTCCGGGAACTGATAGGGTCCGTAATTGTTTGAACATCGCGTGATGTTGTATTTTAGCCCCCAAGTGTGTCCGAAGGCCTTTACGAGATGGTCGGCAGCAGCTTTGCTTGCAGAATAGGGCGAATTCGGGCTCAATGGGGTATCTTCGGTGAATTTGCCTTCAGGGCCGAGAGCCCCGTAGACTTCATCGGTTGAGATTTGGATGAATCGCTGAATATTCTTGTCACGTGCGGCTTCGAGGAGGGTGAGTGTTCCGGTAATGTTGGTTTCAATAAAAACTTTCGGTTCAAGGATGGAACGGTCGACGTGACTTTCGGCGGCGAAGTTAATGATGGCATCTATTTTATAGTCATCGATAATTTTTTCCACGAGGGGGCCGTCACAAATATCCCCCCTGACGAATTTGTGGTTGGGATGGTGCAAAAAATCGCCGAGATTTTCAAGATTACCGGCATAGGTAAGCTTGTCAAGATTGACAACAAAGATATCGGGATGCTCGGAGAGAACCATCCGTACGAATTCGCCGGCTATAAAACCTGCTCCGCCGGTAACTAAAATATTTTTCATAACTGTTCCAGAAAATGTTTTAATGGTATCTGCCAGTATTCAATTGGCTCTTCAAGCATAGCCTGGATTTTCTCACAATTGAAGCGGCTGTTCAAGGGTCTTTTAGCGGGGCTTGGGAAATCAGCGGTTTTACACCTTCTTAAATTGACCGGTATTTTGAGGTTTTCAAAGACAAATCGGGCCATTTCAAAACGAGTTACGTAGCCGGAAGCGGCAAAGTGAAAGCAGCCGGAGGGTCTTTGAGGAAGAAGGCGGCATATTGTTTTTGCAAGCTCGGAGGTGGCGGTTGGTGAACCAACCTGGTCATCAACCACCTTTATATCTTTGTTTTTATTTGAGCGTGCAATCAGTTTTTTTATGAAATTTTTTCCTGCATGGCCGTAAGTCCACTGAGTGCGGATGATACAGTAATCGCATCCGGTCTGTTCGAGAAACTGTTCCCCTGCAAGTTTAGTTTTACCGTAGGCGTTGATGGGATTTGGCGTATCCGTTTCCATATAAGGGGCATCTAATTTTCCGTCAAAAACAAAATCGGTGCTAATATGGCAAACGAATTTTTTTTCTCTTTTGACTATCGTGCCGAGATTTCCCACAGCAAGAGCATTAATTTCATAGGCACGGTTAAATTCACTTTCGGCCTTATCGACGTTGGTGTATGCGGCACAGTTTATGATTATGTCGTTTTTTCCAACGACCTGCTCAATGTGTTCAGTGTTGGTAATGTCGAATTCGGGCAGGTCAAAAACCTGGAATGGTAAGGACGAGCTTTGACAGGCATTTGCCACGTCAGTGCCGAGCATACCCCTGCCGCCAAGAATGGCAACGGTTTTTTCAGCCATCGATTCGTTTCCATTCATAGGGAATGTCATTTTCGTGCGGGTCTGTTCGAAACTCGTCTGGGTCCGAATAGTTGTACATTTCTGAGACGATGTTCAGAATGTATGCTTCTGAGGTGCTGACACACATCCAGCCGTGCTGAACACCCGGCGGTATTCTCAGCAGTCCCGGAGAATGCTCACCGAGATAAACTTCGTTGACAGTTCTGTATGTTGGTGAATCCTGTCGATTATCGCACAGAGCGATTTTGACCGTTCCCTTGATTACATAGAAATGGTCGAACTGCTTTTTGTGATAATGCCATGCTTTTACAACGCCGGGATAAGTGGTGGTGAAGTACACCTGTCCGAATTTTTCGAACCAGGGGTCATCTGCCCGCATTATCTCTCCGAGCCTTCCCCGCTGGTCCGGGAAGACTTTTGCTCGACGTACGGCAACGCCGTCAATTAGATTACCCGAACTTCGAACAATCAGGTCTTCATCTGTAAAAACTGTCTTTAAGTTTGCGGCTTTTTTAGTCATTTGGGGGGTTCCTTCACAACTAATTCGTTTGCTTTTATAAGTGATTCAAAGGTACCGGCATCAGTCCACCAGCCGTCGAGGATATCAAAAGCGAGACGGCCTTTGGCGATATAGGCATTGTTGACGTCAGTGATTTCATACTCCCCCCTGCCTGAGGGCTTTAATTTTTTTATACTATTGAAGACCTCAGCGTCGTAAAAATATATGCCGGTAACAATATAATCGGATTTTGGGTTTTGAGGCTTTTCCTCAATTGCAATGACTTTATCGCCGGCGATTTGGGCAACTCCGAACCGCTGAGGTTTAGCGACCTGTTTTAGCAAAACCCTGGCTCCGGTTTGCTGGGTTCTGAAATTGTCGGCGTATTTTTGCAATGAAGCTTCGAAGATATTATCCCCAAGGATGACGGCGACGGGATGGCCGTGAGCAAAGTTTTCAGCCAGTCCCAGTGCCTGTGAAATACCTCCGGCCTGGTCCTGAACCTTGTAGGTGAAACGGCATCCAAACTCGGCCCCTGAGCCGAGTAGACTGACGACGTGTCCCATATGTTCGACACCGGTTACGATAAGTATTTCGGTGATTCCGGCATCGATAAGCTTTTCGACGGGATAGTAAATCATCGGTTTTTGACCGACAGCGAGGAGATGCTTGTTTGTTACTTTCGTGAGCGGCATAAGGCGAGAGCCGGTACCGCCGGCAAGTATTACACCTTTGAGGTCCACAGGCTTCCTTTCAATTTCGGTTTTCCAATCGGTGAAATTTTAATGCAATTATCTGCAATTGTCAACGTGCAGAACTGAAAGTTTTACAGAGTTTTTTAATACCCGACATATTATCGGTATTGTTGGATTTGGTGCTGTAAGATTATTATTCCTTTAATATCTGTACATTTCTTTGCTGAAGCATCTGTGTATTAAAAACAGGTATAATATTCTTGCAAAACGGAGCGTTTTGATATACAGTTAAAAAAATGATGTGTTCTTACGAATCGGATTTTTGCTATAATCCGGTCGTATTTGGTGATTGTGTCGCCGAGAAAGCCGGAGAGGTGACCGAGTGGCTGAAGGTAACGGTTTGCTAAACCGTCGAGTGGGTATAAACCCGCTCCGCGGGTTCGAATCCCGCCCTCTCCGTTAAAGATGTTAAAAAGATACAAGGCTTGTGGCAGTATTTTACACAGAATAATCGACCTTTAAGGAAATTAAACAAGTCTGAAATAGAGACGATTATTTGTATTTAAAGGTTTCCAAATGGCTTTAGAACTGAATCATTTAGACCGATTAGAGAACCAAAGTATATTTATTATCCGTGAGGCGTACAGCCAATTCAGAGATGTGGCGATGCTCTGGTCAATCGGCAAAGATTCCACGACACTACTGTGGCTTGCAAGAAAGGCTTTTTTCGGCCAAATTCCCTTTCCAGTAGTTCATATCGATACAACCTACAAGTTCAAGGAGATTTATGATTTCAGAGATAAATATGCAAACGAGTGGGGTCTGAATCTTCTCGTTGCCAAAAATGAAAAGGCTCTTAGTGGTGATGTCGGCCCTGATAAAGGTAAATTTCAATGCTGCAACGAACTCAAGACCGTTGCCTTGAAACAGGCTATTGCCAAACACGGCTTTAAGGCTCTTTATCTTGGAATCAGAAGAGACGAGCACGGGATACGCGCCAAGGAAAGGGTTTTCAGTCCACGTGACGAGGACTTCGAATGGGATTATAAGAATCAGCCGCCGGAATTGTGGGACCAGTATAAGACCAAGGCGACTGAGGAAGAACACCTTCGAGTGCATCCCTTACTGGGCTGGCGGGAAATCGACGTCTGGGAATATGTCAAAAGAGAAAATATTCCTGTTGTTGACCTTTACTTTGCCAAGAAAGGCAAGCGATATCGCAGTATCGGGTGCGAAACATGTTGTATGCCAGTCGATTCGGAAGCGGACACGATAAACAAGGTCGTCGAGGAGTTAAAAACATCTAAAGTTTCCGAACGCAGCGGACGGGCGCAGGACAAGGAAGATGATTATATGATGCAAAAGCTGCGGTCGCTGGGGTATATGTAGGATGAAGAACCGTAATAAAGAAGCGCCCCGGCATTCGATACTAAAGGCAGCGAGGCCGATTTTCCCTGCAGTTGTAGTTACGGACTCAATTCCCTTTGTTCTACAAGAAAAAACTAAAATAATGAAAGTATAGCCGCGAGGATTAAAATGGACGTACTTAGCTTCGTTATCGTAGGTCATGTGGACCATGGCAAATCAACACTGATAGGTAGGCTGCTTTATGATACGGACTCACTTGAGCCCGACAAGATTGAAGAGGTGCGGAAGGCTTCATCCGAGCAGGGCAAACAAACCGAGTTTGCCTATCTGCTGGACCACCTGCAGGAAGAGCGCAAGCAAGGTATTACAATCGATACGACGCAGGTTTTTTTCAAGACTGACAAACGACGTTACGTGATAATCGACGCACCGGGGCATGTTGAATTTGTCAAGAATATGATAACGGGCGCTTCACAGGCTGAAGCGGCGGTTTTAATCGTTGACGTTAAGGAGGGTGTCAAAGAACAGACCAGGCGACATTCATATATGTTATCCCTGCTCGGACTGAACCAGGTTATTGTGGTTTTGAACAAAATGGACCTGGTGGATTTTTCCAAAGATGTTTTCGAGAGCGTCAAAAAAGACGTTGAACAATGGCTAAAATCGATAAAAATTTCGTCGACTGTTTATATACCGATATCAGCAATCAAAGGTGACAACATCGCAGGCAAGTCTGAAAAGATGTCCTGGTACGACGGGGCGACATTTCTTGAAAGTTTAGACACTTTACAAAATAAGCAGCCGCCGGAAGACAAAAATCTGCTTTTGCCCATCCAGGATGTTTATAAGATCGGGGACAAGAGAATAAATGCAGGCAGAGTGGAGTCGGGTGTTATCGAAAAAGGCACCGAGATAAAAGTGCTGCCGAGCGAGCAAATAACAAGAATCAATTCAATAGAGAAATTTCTTGAGGATACCGACAAAGCTGTTGCAGGGGAATGCATCGGGATTATAACGGCCGATTCGGTATTTCTTGAGCGCGGCAATATAGTATGTTTGCCGGTGGGTGAGCCGACTTTGACCAACAAGGTTTCGGCTAATATTTTCTGGATGGCCAAACAGGACTTTAACAGGGGTCAAAAGTTGAACATAAGATGCGCCACCCAGGAGACAAGCTGTAAAATAGAAAGTATTAATAAAAGGATTAACTCCTCAACGCTTGAAGTTATCGAGGAGAATGCTGAGGTATTAAAGAATCTCGAAGTAGCAGAAGTGATTATCCAAACTAAAAAACCTTTAGCAATCAAAGATTTTAACGATGTTCAGGAATTGGGGCGTTTTGTTCTTGTCCATGATGAGAATATATGTGCCGGCGGAATAATTACCGTGTTGGATTGAGACTATGGCTGGAGAAGACAAAACTGTAATAATAGGTTTGGACGGCGTACCTTTTGGTATGCTTAAGAACTTTGCTGAAACTGCGGTTATGCCTAACACCAAAAGACTTATTTCGGATGGGGTGTTTAAGAAAATGCAGTCCTCTATTCCTGAGATTTCTTCGGTGGCGTGGTCATCGATGATTACGGGGGAAAATCCCGGCCGACATGGGATATTCGGTTTTATGGATTTACATGACGGCTCTTACAAAATGAGGTTCCCCAATTTCAATGATTTAAAGGCGAGCCCCTTCTGGGATCAGCGGCAGGGAAAATCTGTTATTATTAACGTGCCTTCCACGTATCCGGTGCATGAAATGAATGGAGTTCATATTTCAGGTTTTGTTTCCATAGACTTTGAAAAAAGCGTCCATCCAAAGTCCTTAGTGTCGAAACTGCAAAAAATGGATTATCGTCTGGATGTCGATTCCCAAATGGCACATAGTTCGATGGACCTGTTTCTTTCGGATTTGGATAAGACCCTTGAAGCAAGAATCAGAGCATACCGATATCTCTGGCAAAACGAAGACTGGCAAACCTTTATGTTCGTATTTACCGGAACGGACCGGCTGATGCATTTTTTGTTCGATGCCTATGAAGATAAAGACCACAAGTATCACGGAGTCTTTCTTGAACACTTCAATAAGATTGACCGGATAATCGGTGAAATCAGTGACAGGCTCGGCGACAATGACTTATTGATTATGCTATCCGACCATGGCTTTGAAAGACTTGATTATGATATTTATGTCAATTATTTGCTCAGAGAAGAAGGATTTGTGCAGTTCAAAGACGGTCAGGACGTTAGTTTGAACAATATTTGCTACGGTACAAAGGCGTTTGCCCTTGACCCGGCAAGGATATATCTGAACAACAAAGGCAAATTTCCCTGCGGGACCGTCGAGTCGTCTGAAAGTGAAGAAGTTTTGAGCCGGCTCGAAGAGCTATTCGGTGAACTGAAGATAGATAACCGGAAGGTTGTAAGAGACATATACAGGAAAGAGCAGATATATTCCGGGCCTTGCTGTGAAAAAGCACCTGATATGATTCTGGTTGCCGAAGAAGGTTTTAACCTAAAAGCAAAGATGAACGCTCAAATGCTTGCTGAAAAGGGGATTTTCAGCGGCAAACATACCCAGGACACGGCTTTTCTGGTAGTGAAGGGCATTGATGATGAGAGGATTATCCCGGATGAGCCGAAAGTTTCAGATATCAAATCAATCATAGAGAAGAGCAAAAGCTGACAATATAAAAAAAGCGAAAATGCACACTGCTAATGATTTATTGACAAAAACATAAAGCAGTTTGGATCTTAGTCCGCGTCAATAGATTATCTCACAAATGCCGGACCTGCTTTATGCAGGTTTGTTTTTTTTTAGTGTATCTGCTTAATTGACTGTCTGCTTATTTCATCTCAGGTCACCTTGCCACTTAATAGCCGGTTTTATCGGAAGTGGAAAAAAGCTTCGTTTTTTTAGCAAATGATGGATTTGATTAGGCCGAATTATTATCTATATTTTATTTGGTGTTATTAAGCACGATTTTGGCACGAGAAAATTTAATGAGATAAGATTTGAGAATATGTGGAAAAAAAGCATTATTTTCGGCCTAATTTTGCTGCTCACAGGCGCAGGCACAGTGGGCTGGGCACTGCTTGAGCAGAGAAAAGAAAAACAACAACTTCAGAACCAACTCGAACTACTCGACGGAAAGTTATCCCAGCTTGACGAACTCATCGCAGGCGAGATAGATATTAAATCTTTTGCGAAGGTTTTTTCCGTCGAAGACTGGCACCAGAAAATATACCAGTACAAGGCCAAAAAAAGGACCAGAGACCTGACCTTAAACATCGGTATTGCGTGTATGCTTGCCGGAGGGGGGATTTTCACCTGGCGGCTGTTACTATCTACCGCTCATTTTGTTGCTTTAAGCATATCCTGGCTGGGCAGAAGTATCAGCAATATTTTCAAAAAGCAGGGTCAAGCCAAAGGTAAAAAATCAACCAAGAATAAGGCTAAGGCAAAAAAGCAGGTCTCAAAGCAAAAGAAAAAGCCATGGTGGCATCTTGTCCTATTTAAGAAACAGTCGAAGACCCCTGAATTTTCGGGCTGGCACAATTGCAGTAAGGAGAAAATTGCCGTGCTTTATACCGATGAAGAATCCGTTGAAGTTGAGACTGAAAAACCGTTAGAAGTCAAAACTGAAGAGTCAGACTCAATTGTTAAACATCCCGATGAATTAACAGAAAACATTCGCAGGACCGTTTTATGTGATACCAGCCAAAAGACTTCGGAGCCTGAAGATTTGCTTCAAGAGCAAGGCGATAGTTTGGAAAAGCAGGTCGCTGAATTCAAACAAATGACAGAAACCGTTCAGCAAACAGCCCTTGAAAGTTCCGAACCCCTGAGCGACAGCCTTAAAGAACTTACGCTACAGGTCTCCGCTATTCGTGAGTATGCCTCAGAGCAGCAGGAAAGAGTAAACAAACTTCAAGAAGGATATGACTGGAATATAACCAGGACTTTTTGCCTTAGGATTATTCGTTGTATTGACAATCTTGATGACCGTATTGTCCGGCTTGCCAAACGTGATGTTGATAC
>Ga0272441_10012884_pt1 | contig 12126 bp, 8 predicted proteins | sample SSMProp6N_FD_193582 | JGI IMG/M metagenome (GOLD analysis project Ga0272441, IMG submission 193582) | Marine sediment archaeal communities from Little Sippewissett salt marsh, Falmouth, MA, United States - SSM-Prop-6N | ecosystem: Environmental > Aquatic > Marine > Wetlands > Sediment ...
AGGGAGCGAAAATTTCCCTTACCGGCGATAAGACGAGGGTCTTTCTGGACCGGGAATGTCCCAGATTGCTGCTTCGCGTGGGGCGAGTGGCAGGACACGTTATTAGTTACAAGGACAAGACTGTTCCTCTGCTCACCGTTGCAGAAGGGGGGGATTCGGTGTGGATTCGTCTGGTACAGGGAAGGGAGAAGGAGTGACCATGGGAGAGAAGAAAAATAAATATGTAGATCAGACGCTTGAGGAGGAGATCAGTATTGCGGAGAGTGCCGCGCAGGAACTCCTGGAGGAGTTTGAGAAGAAACGAAAGTACACGGGGGCTGCCGGCCTTGCTATCACGATTATCGCCATCGCGACATCCTGTTACCATTTGATCTATGCCTATTTTCATCCCTTCTTTGCGCTGGACCACCGGGTCATACACTGGCTTCTGATGTCCCTTCTCATCTTTTCTCTCTATCCCTTTTCGAAACAACGGTCGCCCAAGGGGAGAATGTCCGTTTTTGACTGGGTATTTCTGATCATTTCCGCCGGCATATGCGTGTGGATATTTATCTATTCAACGCCAATTCTGAACCGGGCAGGCACGTTTCTGCCTATCGACGTCACAATGGGAAGCATCCTCATACTGCTGGTGCTGGAGGCGGCGAGACGGTCAACGGGACCGGCCGTCCCGTTGATTGCCATTATATTCATCTGTTATGCACTCTTCGGTCCCTATCTGCCCGATGTCCTCTCCCACCGGGGATACAGTATCAAACGAGTGTCTACCTATCTGGCCCTGTCGACAGACGGTGTGTTCGGTGTCCCCCTCGGCGTTTCTGCAAACTTCATCCTCCTCTTTATTCTCTACGGGGCACTTCTGCGGAAAACGGGAGCGGGACAATTCTTCACCGATGTCGCTTTTGCACTGACGGGGTGGTCACGGGGAGGTCCGGCAAAGGCAGCCGTGGCGTCAAGTACCTTCTTCGGGATGATCTCGGGGAGTTCCGTTGCGAATACGGTGACCACCGGTTCCTTCACCATACCTCTCATGAAGAGAACGGGTTATCCGGGGTACTTTGCCGCCGGTGTCGAGGCGTCGTCGTCGACCATGGGGCAGATCATGCCTCCCATTATGGGCGCTGCCGCCTTTATCATGGCGGAATTCCTGTCAATCCCATACTTCAAGGTGTGCGTCGCCGCAGCGATACCTGCCACCCTCGCCTTTTTTTCGACCTTCATGCAGGTGCACTTCAGGGCCGTGTCAATGGGGTTGTCGGGGCTGCCGCGGGCCGAACTGCCGAAGGTCGGAAAGGCCTTCGCCGAGGGATGGCATCACGTCTTTTCCATATTCCTGCTCATCTACTTCCTCATGGGAAATTATTCTCCCGAGAGGGCGGTCTTCTGGGCGATTACCGCCACGGTGGTGTCGTCGTTCATAATGGATATCATCAAACGAAAGTCTATCAGGGAATTCGGGGTCTTGATCCTGGAGGGCCTGAAGGAAGGTGCCACGGGAGCCGTCGAAGTCGCCGCTGCCTGCGCTGCCGCAGGTATTATCATAGGCTGTATCACGATGTCGGGACTGGGAATCAGGTTTTCGTCCCTCGTGGTTGATGCATCCATGGGGCATCTCTACCTTGCCCTGCCCTTTACCATGATTGCCTGTATCTTTCTCGGCATGGGAGTTCCGACTACCGCCCAGTACATTATCATTTCGTCCCTTGTCGCTCCGGCCCTTGCTCAGATGGGGGTGTTGCCCATTGCTGCCCATCTCTTTGTCCTTTATTTCGGTACGCGGGCCGATATAACGCCGCCTGTCGCGTTGGCCGCTTACGCCGGAGCGGGAATCGCAAAATCCGATCCCTGGAAGACGGGTGTCAACGCATTCCAGCTTGGCATCGCGGGATTTATCATCCCCTTCATGTTTGTCTACGCGCCGGAGTTGCTGTTGATCGGAAGTCCCATAGCGATCCTGACGAGCTTTCTGACGGCGGCTTTCGGAATTGTATGTCTTGCGGCCGGTGTGCAGGCCTGTCTGCTTATCAGGGCTAAATGGTATGAAGTTGTAATGCTGCTGACGGTGGCGCTGCTTATGATAAAACCGGGTCTGGTGACGGATGGTGCAGGTTTTGCGCTGTTTGTCCTGGTTTTCGCATCACAGTGGCTGAGGAAAAAACGTGGCATGGTCCCGACAGACGCCGCATAGAGGGAGTTACTAAAAGAGTGAGGGGAGGAAATGTCATGAAGAAATCATTGGAAAAGGTTTTTAATCCCGGGTCGATCGCTGTAATAGGCGCCTCCGAGGTTCCGGGTAAGGCCGCCGAGAGGAGGACGAGGAGCCTTATCCAGGGGGGGTACAAGGGTGATATTTACCTTGTAAACCCGAAGAGGGACGAGCTCTTCGGGATGAAGGCCTACCACAGCATCACCGAAGTAGATAAGGAAATTGACCTTGTTATGATTGTCGTTGCACCCAGATTTGTCGCTTCCGCCGTAGCGGAGAGCGTAAAAATGGGGGCAAAGGGTGTTATCGTCATTACCGCAGGCCTTGGAGAAACCGGTGAAGAGGGCAAAAAGATCGAAGCGGAGATTCTGGCTGAAGCGGCAAAGACGGGGACCTACGTCATCGGCCCGAATTGCAGCGGAATGTTCAATGCTTCGGCTGATATCAACATGCTGGGGATTCCCACCATCAATAAGGGGTCAATCTCGGTACTTACACAGAGCGGCAATGTGATCGACTCGTTGACGCATTTCGCCAAAATGAAGGGGTGCGGCTTCAACAAGATGATCAATGTCGGCAATGCCGTAGGAGTTCAATTACATGAATACATTACGTACCTGAAAGATGACCCCGACACGAAGGTCATCGCGACCTATCTCGAAGGCATCAGGGGAGGACACGAGTTGATCAGGGTCGCCCGGGAAGCGGCAAAGACAAAACCGATCATTGCCCTGAAGGTGGGAAAATCGAGCGCCGGGGCACGAGCCGCCGCCTCCCATACCGGTTCGCTGGCCGGTGACGATATCATCCTGGATGCCGCCTTCAGGCAGGCGGGTATCGTACGGGTGTCCAATGCGGATGAACTGGTCGATATGGCCGATGTATTTTCCAATTGTTCCATTCCGAGGGGCAACAGGCTGGCCATCATGTCGGAGGGTGGCGGTGATAACTCCATCGCGGCGGACAATGCCGAGAAGTACGATATGCAGGTTCCCATCCTCAGCGACGCAACCCAGGAAAAGATGAAACCGATTCTTCTTGCGGGGATGCCCGCCCATAATCCCATTGATTATGGCGGAACCGCTGAAGAAAATCCGGATGTCATTACCCAGTGTGTCAAGACATGCATGGAGGATGATCAGGTCGACGGAATATTGATAACCGGTTTCTTCGGAGGATTCTTCGATATCATTGCCCCCCATATCGCGGCATTGGAAGAACAGACGGCGCGGGATATGGTCGACCTGGTGAAAAAATATCAGAAACCGCTCATTGTCAATACCAGTTACGCCAGAGATCCCATTAAATCGCTCGACATCCTGAAAGAAGCAGGGATCCCGGTCATCGAGTCGTCCGACAGGGCCGCGCAGAGCATGAGTGCTCTGATGCACTTTGCCGTCAAGCAGCAGAAAATTAAAGAGATGAAGATTCCCGAGGAGAAGGTGACGGAACGAGCCGGAGTCAAAGCGCTCTTCAAGAAGGTCACCGACGCGTCACGACATAATCTTCTTCGAGACGGAGTCGAGGGCACTCCTCGGCGAATATGGTGTTTCCCTTCCCGATGCGGCACTGGCGACAACCCGGTCAGAAGCGGTTGAGGCGGCAGAGAGACTGGGCTATCCGCTGGCAATGAAGATCGTCAGTCCCGACATTATTCATAAATCGGATGCCGGCGGAATCAAGTTGAATCTTTCAAACGCCGAAGAGGTGAAGGCGGCTTCCGATGAAATCATGAGGAACGCCCTGAACGTAACGACACGGGAGAATATCGTGGGGGTGCTCCTTTCACCGATGGTTCCTCCGGGGCAGGAATGTATCATCGGGATGATCCGGGATGCGCAGTTCGGTCCGGTGATCATGTTCGGCCTGGGAGGAATATTCGTGGAGGTGCTGAAAGATGTCTCCTTCAGGGTGGCGCCCCTGGCCGATGAAGATATAGATGAGATGATCGAAGAGATAAAGGGGTACAAGATCCTGACCGGCGTGAGAGGGGAACCCCCGAAGGACGTCGAGGCGATAAAGCGTGTCCTGGCAAAACTGTCCGAGATCGTGATCGATAACCCGGATATACGTGAAATTGATCTCAACCCGGTGATCGTTCATGAAAAGGGTCTGTCCATTGTGGATTCGAGGGTGTTGATTGGGTAAGTCTTATAGTCAAACAAGGGAGGTAAAGAAATGAACTTTGAATGCATCATTTATGAAAAAGCAGAAGGCATTGCCACGATCAAACTGAACAGGCCGAAGGTCTTGAATGCAATGAACAAGCAGCTGTGGCTCGATATGCAGGTGGCCCTTGAGGACGCCAAGAATGATCCCGGGGTCCAGGTACTGATCATTACCGGAGAGGGGAGGGCCTTTTCCACGGGAGCGGATCTCAAGGATTCGAAGGACAGGACCATCGAGGCTTACCGGGACTACCTGATAGAATTGCAGGAGGCGTCCCGGAAGATTATCAGATTCGAAAAACCGACGATCGCGGCAATCAACGGCTATGCCCTTGGATCGGGATATGAACTGGGACTTGCCTGTGATATCAGGATTGCTGCGGAAGAGGCGAAAATAGGTTCGCCCGAGGCACGGGTGACATCCTCCATTACGGGTGGTGCCCTGAGGCTTGTGCAGGACCTGATAGGGCCGGCAAAGGCAAAGGAACTCCTTTTTACGGCCGAGTATATCGACGGAAAAGAGGCCGAGAGAATCGGCCTGGTCAATAAGGCGGTTCCCCTCGATCGATTGATGGAGGAGGCGCTGGCAATGGCAAAGAAGATGACGGAGAATTCCGCCTTTTCCATCAGGATGATCAAAAAGGGCCTCAATATGGCACGCGGCGAGGTGAGTCTGGAGGCGCTTATGGAGTATGAGGTCGAAGCATGTCTGGCCTGTGTCTCCACAAAGGAGCGGCAGGATTCCCTCAAGGATTTCGAAGAAAGAGAGCGATAGAACAATCGGGATCAGCAGGGGCCTTTCTGTAATACCGTTCTCTGTTATCCTGTGGATAAGAGTGCAAGGGGTTCTCCGTGGCCTTCGATGAAATATGATGGCTTCGTAAAAAGTGAAGCTCCCCGCCCTCAGGGCGGGGCTTCCCGGTAAGGAATCGTTTAATTATAGTGTGCCCCTTGACCCCGCCTGCAAGGCGGGCTTGCGGGATCACTCCCGGTCCCACTGCTGTGTTGCACTGCATCCTTCCCCCGCCTCCGCGGGGGCAGGCTATGAGGCGTGCTGTAAGTACCTATCATTCCTCAGGGTTTGTGCGCCTTGCCTTTGATTTTTACTTTGCCTTCGGTTATCTATTTCTTACGAATTCGTCAAATATTGAAGAGCCTGAAAAACGTTACAAAACGCCAAATCACGGGACCGCATCGATTGGCGGTTGGGATGTGTCCCTTTCTCTTGTCTGAATTCCATGGGTGGTTTGATGAGTGAACGGGGATACTTTTTTCCCGGCATTACAGGAATATGACCGACCAGAGGATCAGAACGGCAAGGAACAGGCCGAAGATGAGACTTCCCAATCCGAAGGCGGCGGCGGCAAGTTTCGTCAGTATCCCGGGGTGCTCTCGTTTCAGTTCATCCAGTTTTTTTTCGTTGACCAGCCTCTCGTACTGTTCCCGCTTATCTTCGTACATTTCATGAAGGGTGGTTCTTCCCGTAAATATGGTCCGGTCCATGGGAAATTTCTTTGGAATGAGATGGGTGTTGAAGAAATGCACGGTAAAGATAAAGAGAGCGGCCAGGAGCGCTTCTTCCGAGTGCAGCAGGGCTGCGACATTGAGGACCCAGCCAGGGAAGAGGTATGAGGTCCATTCCGGAACCATGAGGAATATCCCCGAGCCGCCGATAACCGTCATTCCCCAGAAAACGGCGAGAAAATCGAACTTTTCCCAGTAGGTCCACCGGTCAAACTTCGGTTGGTCGCCCCTGTCGAAAAACCACCTGAACATCCCCTTCATGTCCTGCCAGTCTTTTCGATTGAAAAAGAGGGATTCCACGCTAAAGAGTCGCGTCAGCCAACCGCTGGTTCCCCGTCCCTTCGGGAACAGAAAACGGATGGTTCGTGCCAGGACATAGAAGAAAAGGATGAAGAGCACCACCGCCGCTGTCCGGTGAAAGATTCCCGCCAGGGAAACGCCGCCCCAGAGATCGATGAAGACCCTCGCCCATGGTGCGTCATGGTACTTGAGGGGGAATCCCGTGGCTACGAGAGTCAGAAAGGAAATCACCAGCAGGATGTGGGCGACGATGTCCCGCCGTGAAAAGCGTTGGATGGATTGGAGGCTTTGCCTGTCGGACATGGGAAGCCGTTGTCTGATTCCCTCTTTTTCCATACGGTGTTTGTCCCAGTATGTCTTTCGCCACCACAGAAAGGTGTGTGCCCAGAAAAAGAGGAACGTTCCCGCCAGGAGAGCAACCATGAAAACGTTCGTCCAGTATAAGGCCGGGTATCTCTCGCGGTTGCTGAAATCGGGATGGGCCTGGTATGCAACGAACCGCGGATGAAACCCGCTGTGACACTTGCCGCAGTTTGTTGCCAGGTTGTCGGGGTGAATCGACGATTCAGGGTCGTCCTTTGGTAGAATGTTATGTGATGTGTGGCAGTCGGCGCATCCGGCGACCCGGGTCGGATGTCCGATGTCCTGGACCTTGCCGTGATACGTTCGCTTATAGGCCGCAACGGTCGAGGTCGACAGATCGTTTCGGATCATCATTGCCCGGTCATCGTGGCACCGTATGCACGTCCGGGTATAAAATTCCCGTGCCTCGGCGGGATATTCCTGCTGAGAGGTATGATAAACCCGGGTGCTGTGCAGTCCATGACAGTCCGAGCAGGTTGCCGCGTCTTCGTTCCCCTCGGCGACGGCGATGCCGTGACCTGAATGAGCATACTCATCGTTGTCGTGACATTCGGTGCATTTCTGGAGGGTCGCCATTTTCAGAGTTGATTCTCTCGCCTGTATGGCGTGGATGTTTCGGTGACAATCGTAACATTGAAAATCCTGGTGCAAATAATGATAATTGACCCGGTATTCCTCTGCCATGATACCGTGACAACTGCCGCAGGCCGTGAGGGTGGACTCTGCCGAGCCTGTCATGTGTTCCTCGATATCCGTGATGCCGTCATGACAGCTCGTACATCCCTGAGTTCCGTGAACTGAAGCGGGATAGGCCGTCCGATACAGGTAATCATCATGACAGGAGAGGCAGTCGACGGAAATCTCCGCGGCGGGTGCTCTATCAGCGTACATCCTTTGGCCGGCGCTGAGGCTCGGGGTAAAGACACAGATCAGGATGACTGCCACCACCGCTTCGAGGGCATGATGCATCAATCTTTCGAACCGCAACGTACCGGTATCCATCTATTCCACCCTTTTCATGAAAGATCGCCAGTCGTTCATTCCGCCGAAGAGACGCTGAATGTCCACCAGTCCCCGTTCGTAAAGATAGCATGCGGCGAGAAAGGACCGGTGACCCTGTTCGTCAACCACAATGATCTTTTTATCCATGGGCAGTTCCCGGTAGGCAGCATCGAGCTCGTCGAGGGGACGATTGACCGCGCCGGGGATGTGCCCCATATCGAAGAGGTCCCCCGACCGGATATCCAGGATCAGCATATCCCGTTTCTCGTTCATCCATCGATTCAGCACATCTGCTTTTATCGATTCGATCCCTGTCCGGGGAATACGATGTTCAGATTCGACTGCATACCCTGCTTCCTTCCACGCGGGCAGGCCGCCGTCAAGGAGGTACACATCCCGATATCCGAGATCACGCGCCTTGCGGGCCGCGTGCATACTCCGATGACAGCCGATACTGGCGCAGTAAATGACGATAGACCGATCGCGGTCTTCCAGCATGGCCGGTATGAGCTCTTCGAACTTCGGGCAGGGGATGCACAGTGAGCCGGGGATACGATGGTCGCGGCATTCAATGGCACTCATGGTGTTGATGAAGACCATGTCGCCTTTTTCCTGCATCATCCGGTGCGCTTCAGTTGGTGTTACCACGGTTGGTTCCGTCTCCGCGGCATCGGAAATGCAGGGCACGCCGATGATGAAACAGAGAAGAGCCAGACAGCACCGCAATAGATGAAGATTACTCCTTTTTTTCATCGGTGATTTCATCGGGTATGGGTACCTCTCTGAAGCCCCAGTGGTACATTTGCGGCTCCGCGTTCGGCTCAACGGGGATCGGGTAGTCATTCACCAGAAAGCGCCCCGGATTATTAACCAGCATCCTGGTAAAGAAGGTTGATGTGTCGGAATGACAGTCGTAGCATCCATCCGGTTTTCCCTTTGCGCCATAGGTCATTTCCGTGTCGATGGGCACAATGTTGTGATGGACGGGGAAGTTGTGCGGATGGGCGGTAAGATGATCCACGTAGGAAACCACGGTGCCGTCCCGCAGTTCGTATATCCTGTCGGAAACAAAGACCACATTGCGGAACCCCATCTCCGTGAGTGCTTCAATCATCGTCCTGATCGTCTCGTCCGTGGCGATAGTGGGGCGTTTCACCGCTTTTCCATGTACGTCCCTGACATCCGCGAGCGTGGGCTCGCTAAGGGTGTCATATGCCTTTTTGACATACTTCAGTATGATCGGACGGATCGTCATAATATCGGTCTTTTCGCCGAACCATTGGGCAACCTTGGGAACGACGGGTATGTACTGCTCTCCGAGGCCGTTACGGGCATCATACAGGGTAATCCAGGGAGGCCAGGGTTCGGGTGTCAGTGTGCCGAAATCATTGCTCCAGGTAATGGCTTCCAGCGTTCCGGCCGTATACCAGATCTGTTTTCCCATTGCCATGTCAAGCAGATATCCCGACATGGCCGGCTGTCGGGTGGTATGGCAGTTGGCGCAACTGATCAGATCGAAATGAAACATGACATCGGGAAATTTTTCTTCGTGAACCTCCGTGGGATCTTTCGCCTCCTCCGGCATGTCCGACCGCGTCGCCTCGTATTGCCCTTCCAGGTGGCATGCACTGCAGGTCTTCATTCCCACTCCATCAAGATCGTCGCGCACGCTGCCCAGAGGATGCCATCCCTTGGCGATCTGATGTTCCAGACGTTCTTTTTCCGTCGTTCCCACCAAATTATGACAGTCGGTGCATTGAAGTCCGGCCTTGTAGTGGGCATCAAATTCGGGCTTGTGGACCCAGCCGACCTTCTTTTGGTCCGGACCCTTGTGACACTGCAGACAGTTATCCGTTTCCACCGTCTCCGATATTATGCCTCCGCGGATTTGGCCGTCCCGGGTAAAGATATTCCGGTCATCCCAGTTATAGGTGACGATGGGACGGTCCGAAAAATTCCATGTTCCCTTCAGAAAATCCTTTGAACCGGGCCCTGCGTCGTTATCGGCAAAGGTGAAAATGGCGCCGTCAATCTTTCCGAGACCGGCGCCCGCCGTTGCAGCCCATCGATAGTTCCTCTTGTTGATCTGCTGATTACGGGCACCGAAACGGTAGTCTTTCATATGACAGAGAAGGCAGTCGGCTTCGACAACACCGCTTTCCTTGAAATGACTCCTGCCGTCGGGAGTCAGCTTGGACGAATAATCGCCGTCGAGAGGGTTCACGGTGCGCCGTTCTCCTTCGATGAGGTTCATGGAATAATCGGGAGTGCCGTCCCATTTCCTGCCGTATTCCAGGGAAGCTCCCCCGGGGTGGCACCACCCGCAGGAGGGCGATTTTATTTTCTTCGCAGGATTTAATTTGCCGTATCCACCGATCCAATCGTAGGTGGACAGGTCGATCTGCTTGGGATCATCGTTGTTTTTGCTGGCAACACGGCCAGACCGGCTTGCGGGGGGTCACCACTTGCCGAACATCCCCGGTGACAGAATCCATGATTGCCAGGGATTGTAATCATCGCTCATTTCCGTAAATCCCTGCTGGAAATGGAATCCTGAGGAAATGGTAGAGTAGGGATGACATCCGCCGCAGGTCTTTCCCGGACTGTACGGATCACCGTTGTTCTGACCGGTCGTGATGAGCTCCCCCCGCTCGTTTTTCAGTGTTACATCACGGTGATTCCATACGTCGGAAACTGCGGAGGAACAGAAAGAGAGGATGGAAAAAACGACAACAGCTATCCCAAATCCCAGATTCGGTTTCATGGCGGTCTCCTGTCGGCAATTCAGCCAAATAATGACGATAGGTAAATACACAAAGACCTGATGAGTTGTCACTTTTTTGTTATTATACGGAATTAAGGTTACAAGTCAACGTGAAAGAAATAACGTTGGAAAAAGACAACATCTTCGGCGATATAGATTGAACGATCGGTTCGGATGTAAAGGAGGACGGGAGTCGGTTGATGTTTGATTCCTCAATATCCGCATTGATGGTTACGGATTGGGGATTGGAAGCCCCGAACATTTTTCCATTGACTCGCTGCCTATATTTGCCTACATAGACCGCATACTGCGATGAGGGTGTCTTTCATCGCGAAATAACTGATTGGGAGCATGTGAAAAATAGACGTTGGCGGCAGAGTTTCCCTCTGCCGTATCGGATAGAAGGGGAAGGGAAGATCGAATGAGCTGGTGGGGAAAAGTGATCGGGGGAACCGTCGGGTTCATGTTTGCCGGTCCTCTGGGTGCAATACTTGGTGCCTCTCTGGGGCACGGCTTTGACAAGGCCAAGACCGTCGGCGGCGGCGGGTATTTCGGGCACGGTGACCAGGAGCGGGTGCAGATGGCCTTCTTTACCGCGACCTTCTCCGTAATGGGCTACCTCGCCAAGGCGGACGGCAGGATATCGGCGCAGGAGATCGAAGCGGCCCGGAACGTGATGATGCGCATGCAGTTGACGCCCGATCAGCAGCGAACGGCCGTTAATCTCTTTGATGAGGGAAAACGTCACGATTTTCCCCTCGACGATGTGCTGGAGCAGTTCAGGAGAGAGTGCCGGGGCCGGCGCAATCTCATCAGGATGTTTCTTGAGATCCTCCTGGGTACGGCAATGGCCGACGGCGCGATCGACGAGTCCGAACGCCGCATCCTCTATTACGTCTGCGAACGCATAGGATATCCCGCGGTCGAATTCGAGCGCCTCATACGGATGATGCAGGCAGGACAGCAGGGGGGCGGCTATGCCGACTTTGACGGGGGATATGGGGCCGACGGTTCCCGCCTCAGGGATGCCTATGGCGTGCTGGGACTGTCCGAGGATGCCTCCGACGATGACATCAAGAAGTCATACAGGCGGCTCATGTCGCAGTACCATCCCGACAAGCTTGTCTCCAAGGGACTGCCCGAAGAGATGATGAAGTTTGCCACCGAAAAGACGCAGGATATCAAGGCGGCCTACGATCAGATAAAAGAGGCCCGGAGACTCCACTGATAATTGAGGAGTGGGGGACAGGTTTGTTTTTTACGCTTGTATGAAACTTAAAGTTTGAAGTCCTTGCAAAGAGTCCAAGATCCTGTCATTGCGAGGAGCGAAGCGACGCGGCAATCTAAGTTTTTCAATTACTTACAAACATGGAGATTGCTTCACTTCGTTCGCAATGACTGTTATTTTGACTAATCGCAAATTCATCACGTTTCATTCTCGATTAAACCGACCGTGGTGCTGAATTCTGGCTTCTTTCTTTAATTGTAGCTTGCCGATTTATCGGCGTTTTTATTTTTTGCGGAACGGTTCTTGCGCTTATCAGCGCAATGGCCTGATGAATCAGGCAGCTGCATTCAGGATTGCTGGAGTAAAGATTGAAGGAGCAAAAATAACAGCTTTTGCATTCATTGCATGAACCTTCACGTTTCATCCTCGATTAAACCGGCCGCGGTGCTTACTTCTGAATTCTGGCTTCTTTCTTTAATTGTAGCTTGCCGATTTATCGGCGTTTTTATTTTTTGCGGAACGGTCCTTGCGCTTATCGGCGCAATGGCCTGATGAATCAGGTAGCTATATT
>Ga0272441_10012885_pt1 | contig 12126 bp, 10 predicted proteins | sample SSMProp6N_FD_193582 | JGI IMG/M metagenome (GOLD analysis project Ga0272441, IMG submission 193582) | Marine sediment archaeal communities from Little Sippewissett salt marsh, Falmouth, MA, United States - SSM-Prop-6N | ecosystem: Environmental > Aquatic > Marine > Wetlands > Sediment ...
TCGCCGAACGTGGTCGCCACGGGAGGCTTGGCCGAGTTGATCGCAAGCATTGCCACTGGCATTGACCATGTGGACCCTCTGCTGACCCTGAAGGGACTAAAGGCCGTTTTCCGCAAGAATGAGAGGGGCGCGGCATGAGACCCGGGGCATTGACTGTCTTGGCGATGGTGTGTTGGGGCTGCGGCGGAACCCTTGCGCCGCCGTCGGAGGCGAGCCCGGACCAAGTCCCTCGAGCCGTCGCAGACCCGTTGGCCTTGGAGGCGCATGTGGTGAATCTGCGCATGTGGGATACCCGGCCCACGGACGGCGCCCCCCGGAAACCGACGTTTTGGGTCCACGCCGACGTGTTCTCGCGGTCGGAGGAAGAGGTCTGGTCGCTTGAAGGCGCGCGGGCCGTGATCTACGGCCGGAGTGAAGAGGACGAACTGATTACGATCACGGCAGGGCGCGGGCGGTTTCAAGAAATGAAACGCGCGTATCTGGAAGGCGACATCGTTGCGCGGATTCAGGATATGAAACTCGATATGGCGGATATCGAATGGATCAATGAAGAACGGGTGGCCAGGACGGATCGGCCTTTGACCCTGACCATGGAGGACACGCACTTGAAGGCGTCGAGTCTGCGGCTGTATCCCGATGCGAAGGAGTTGGTCATGACCGATGTAACGGGCTTCCTCAGGCTGAGAAAGGAAACGCCATGAGACCTTATCGCGCTTGCGCGCCGATGCTGGCGCTATTCACGGTTGTGGCCGTGGTGGCGGCCATTGCCCAGGAGGACACCGGTACGCTTGGGGACTACGATGCGTTGCGTCTCGATCGCGTGGGACGGTACGAGGGGTTCCTCGATTTCCGGATCGAGAGCTTCAGCGAAGGCGTGGACATCACGTTGTTGTCCGAGGATCCGGCAAAGAAGCCCCTGCCTATCAGCGCGGACCGGATGACGTTCACCTGGCCCGAGGGCAAAGCACGGCCCTCCAGGATCGAACTCGAGGGCAAGGTGGTCATCGAGCATCCGCAGGCCGCGGTCCGTGCGGAAACCGCGGACTGGGATTTCGAAAAGGGACTGCTCGTGTTTACGGGGGACCCGATCCTGCGCGGGGAAGACGGCCAGCAGATCGAAGCCGAAAAGGTTGTCCTGAACTTCCAGGAAGACCGGCTGACGATGTACGGGGCACGGGCGGATAAGCTGTACATCGGGGCCGCAAGCGGGCCCGCGGCCAAGACCGGCGCGTCTTTGCTTGACGCCGGGGACGTTCTAGACTGGCCAGGCTTTCTGGCCACGATAAAGACCCAAGGCGCGGCCGCGGAACCTTCGCCCGGCAAGCAGATCGTCACCTTGTTGGATGCCGATGCCCGCAGTTTCATAGCGACCCTGCCGCCAGCGACGCTTCTCGAGCACACAGACAAACTGCTCAAGCAGATCAACCGCGTTATGACCAGCCCGGACCTGTATGATGCCGCCGCCTGGGAAGGGATCGCCCTGGATGCGCCCACACGCGCGCTGCTCGAACAGGATGCGTTGTCTGCCGTGGACCAGGCCCGGCTGAACCGGGCCCTGCTCGAGGCGGCGTATCCCGACGTGATCCAGAAGCGGCCGGGGACTCGAGGCAAAGCCGAGACGGAATGAGGAGTACTCTTCGTGACGGATGTGTCCCAGCCGCTTCTTCGAACTGAGGGCTTATGCAAGCAGTTCAAGCGGCGCATGGTGGTGCGGGAAGTCGCGATTGCGTTGTCGGCCGGTGAGATCGTGGGACTGCTCGGCCCCAATGGCGCGGGGAAGACCACAACGTTTCAGATGGTGGTGGGGTTGCTTCGGCCAACCGCGGGGAGCGTGTGGTTCTGCGAGCGCGACGTGACGCGGTTGCCCATGTACCTGCGCGTGCGCGAGGGCATGGCGTACTTGCCTCAGGAACCTTCGGTCTTCCGCCAGTTGACGGTGCGGCAGAACCTGCTTGCGGTGCTTGAATACGCGCGGATGCCGCGGGCGGAGCGGCTTGCGCGTGCGGATAGGCTTATCGAGGAACTCGGCATTGCGCACGTGGCGAACAGCCCTGCGTACACGCTTTCCGGCGGGGAGCGGCGCCGCACAGAGATCTGCCGCGCCCTGGCTACGGAACCAAAGATCATCTTGCTTGACGAGCCTTTCGCAGGAATCGACCCCATCGCCGTGACCGACCTGCAGGACATCGTGGCCACGCTCAAAGACAAGGGTATTGGGGTGCTCGTGACCGACCATAATGTCCGCGAGACGCTCGAGGTCACGGACCGCGCCTACATCATCAGCGAAGGCCGGATTGCGGTCGCGGGCACGCCGCGCGAGATCGCCGAGGATCCGCTGGCGCGCAAAACGTACCTCGGAGACAGGTTCAAGATGGACTTCGAGACGTGAGGGGAGGCCGTTGGCAAATCACGTCGCCCCGGGAGTGCCACGGCATCGAGGTCAGGTCTGGAACTTGGCGTCGAGCTTCTTCAAGAACGTCGTCACGATGTCCAGGGCTTCCTCGGATACGGACGCGAACTTGACGCCGGAGGCGTGGCCTTCCTTCTCAGGGATAAACTTGCACCAACGGACCACGGCCTTGGTCTTGACGCGGGGCTCGTCCGGGATGAAGATGGTGAGCCGCAACTCCTGACCCCGCTCGAAGTTCTGCCGCGTGTAGAGCATGGCGCCATCGACGCTGAGGTCCAGCAAACGGCCCTTGATCTCGACGGCGTTCACCGACCAGTCGTCCGACGCCCCGAAACGGACTTTGACAAGCATCTCGATCCGGACTCTGACCTTGTGCCGGATAGTGCGCCGCCGCTCCCGTTTTGGGTCCTTCGGCTCGGACACGTCTTCCTCCTGCTCTTCTTCGGGCTCCTCGAGTGCGATTTGTCCTTCTCTTCGATTTCTCCTGAGCATGACATGATTCCTCGTATACTGGGTACTTCAAATCAGCGTATGCTGCACAAAAAACGATGGTCATAGGGAGATTCGGGGTCATGGCTTGTTGGCCATCCAGAGGCGTGTCTGTGGCGCGAGTTCCAGGCTGCGGCCCTCGATGAACCCCGCCTCGCGGGTCCATTCGTCGACCTGGGCAAAGGAATAGGTGTCGCCCTCGCCCACGGCCACGAGCATGTTCAATGCAAAAATGAGACTGGAGCGCGGTCCGGAGCGGTCGTTATCCGTCAGGAAATCCCTGAGGACGAGCAGGCCGCCGGGAACGAGCGCGTCATAGCATTTCTGAACCATCCGCCGGTTTTTGTCTGCGCCAAACGAATGGATAACGTTCGACACGAGGACGAAATCGTAGCCCGTTCCATAATCGTCGGCCACGATATCACCGGCAAGAAATGACACGCGATCCTGCAACCCGGCGCGGGCGACTTCTTCGCGGGCAATATCGAGAACCGCCGGCCTGTCGAACACGGTGGCTTTCATCGCCGGGTTTGCTTCGAGAAACGCCATCGTATGCGTGGCCGGGCCGCCGCCGAGGTCGAGCATATGGCGACAGGCCGATACGTCCACGGCCCCCACAATCTCAGGGGCGCTCAGTTTGGCCACATCGTGCATGCCGAGGATAAAGGCGCGCAGTTGCTCGGGCGTGCGCTCGGGGACATCCCGCGGCACGGCCTCACCGGTCTCGAGGGCCTCGCCAAGGTGCGCCCACAGCCGGGCAATGTTCGCGTGATGGCGCAGGAGATTCCCCTGATACGCGGGCCTCCCCGGCACGAGACAGGCCGACGCGGCCGGCGCGTTACGGTAGTGGTCTCCCGACCGCGTCACAAGCTCGAGGGCGGCCAGGGCGTCGAGCAACATCCGCGCACTTCGGGCGGGCCAGCCCAGCGCCTGTGCGATCTGGGACGCGGTGCGGTCCTCTTCGAGCAAGGCGAACACCCCGGCGTCATTCGCGGCAAAGAGGATCTCCGAATGCATGAATCCTCTGCCTAGCGCGCTGACACACTCCGCCTTCTGGCGAAATTCTCCGTCCACAACTCGTTGCCTCAAGTTGAAGAGTCGGCCGGCTAATACTTCTCTAAGCCGGGTTGAACCAACTCCTGACCTTATTGTACACCAAAAGACGGCCCGATTTGCAAGCAAACGGCGCCGAAATCCAGAAAAACTCGTAATGAGCGTCCGAGGCGCCCGCAGGCCCGCTCCTGGCAACAGGTTCGAGAGGCCGCCTATTTCCCCTTTTCGTCGCGGGCGTGCTATCGTGCGGGCAGGATCTGCCGCTGGGGTTTGAAACCGAATGTCGCTAGCGATTCTACTAGTCCTGGGGATGGTACTGGGCGATTGGGCGTTGCGCGCGCTGGGCCTTGGGAAGAGGAACGGCGTCGCGTGGCTGGCCTACCGGCTTCTGACGGGGCTGTCGCTTTGTGCGGTGTTGCTGGTGGTGTTGGGGAGTCTCTCACTCAGCGTGGCGCGATTTGTGATCTACTTGCTCGCGGTTGGGGGGTTCGGCTACGAGCTTTTTGTCTACTCGCAACGGGCGCGATCACGTCCGGACGAATCCCTCAACCTTGCCCCAAGGCGGCCCGAGTTGGCATTCGTGGACTATGCGGCCTTTGTGGCCATAGCAGGCGCGCTTGGGCTGTCGCTGGTTGGTGCGCTTGCCCCGGCCACGGGCTGGGATGCGTGCGTCGCACACTTGGCCCTGCCGCAGGACTACGCGCGCGAGGGGCGGATCTATGCATTCGGGGGCAACGACTACTCGGCCTACCCGCACCTCATGCATTGCCTCTTTGCCTTCGCCTACAGCCAGAGCGGGGAGACGTCCGTCACGGTGCTCAGTTGGATCTTCGGCGCGATCGCCTGCGCGGCCGCATTCGCTTTGGGCCGCCGCGTCGAAGGCTTCCGATGCGGCGTGATCGCGGCGGCGATCCTTGCCACGGCCCCGATCTTCATGGACCAGGCGGGCACGGCGTCCCTGGACTTGGCCTTTGCAGGCTTCACGCTGGCGGCGCTGGCCGCGCTGATGGCCTGGCGGGACGAACACCACTCGGGCTGGCTGATCCTGGGCGCGTTTCTGGCAGGCAGCGCGTGCGGCATCCGGCACACGGGCTACCTCGTGTGCGCCCTCCTGGGCATCGGCGTGTTGCTTATGGCCCCGGGTACGCGAGGCCGCGCGGTGCTGTGGTTCGGGGCCGCCGCCTTGGCCGGGGCGCTGCCCTGGCTCGTGCGAAGCGCCGTGGTGACCGGCAACCCGTTCTATCCGTTCTTCACGGCGCTGTTGGGCGCAGGGCAGATCGCCCACCGCGACATTACGGCCTTGGGCGCACACGAATCGATCCGGGGCACGGGACTCAGGCCGTTGCTCGCATTTCCGTGGAACATCATCATGCGGCCGTACTGGTACGACGGTTGGTCCAAGTCGCCGGGCGGGCTCGTGCTTTTCCTCGGGGTGCCGGGGCTACTCATCGGATCCTGGCGGGCACGCGGGCTCGGGGCGTTCAGTATCGTAGGGGGCGTATGCTTCTTCTTCTTTCAGCAGCTCGCACGGTATCTGCTCCCCTTCTTTGCCCCGATGATGGTCGTGGCCGCGGTCGCGGCATGCCGGCTCAAGACGCTGCGCCACGGCGTGGCCGCGGTCCTGGTGGCCGCGTTCGCATACGGCCTGCTTATCGACGTGGCCGCGGTCTACTTCAAGGTGCCCGTGGTGCTGGGCATCGAGGACCGGGAGGCGTACCTCGCGCGCCGCGTCGAACGATATCCGGCGTTCGCGTGGGTGAACGATCATGTCCCTCCCGACGAAACGGTCCTCACCTTCGACCGGCGCACCTACTTCATCGCGGGGCGCACGTACCAGAACGACGAAGTACTCAAGCCGTTGCGAGGGCGCCCGGTTGCCGAGCAGGCCAAATGGCTGCGCGCGCACGGTATTTCGTGGGTGCTCCTGCCGGTAACGTATATCGAGGAATCGCCGGGCTATCGCAGGGATTTCCTGGAGATGGTGAACGCGTGGCAGCGCAACAGACGTTGCTTTACGCCGGTCCGGTTTTTTGACATTGCGCGGACGCGGGCGGAGGGCACGGAACGCGTCGAGCTGTATGAGGTGCAGGACGGATGACGGTGCGCAACGTGATCGCGCGCAATACGGCGTTCAACGCTGCGGGCCGCATCTGGGAAGCCGTCATCAACATCCTTCTGACGGCGTATATCGTGCCGCGTTTGGGGCTGAGTGCCTGGGGGCTTTGGGCGCTGGTCAGCGTGTTTACGGGCTATGTGGCCCTGTTGGACTTCGGCATCGGCAGTGGGTTCGCGAAGTACATCGCCGAGCACGCGGCCCGCGACGAAGACGAGGGCGTCTCGTCCGTCGTGAGCACGGGCCTGTTCATTTACGTGTTGCTCGGCATCGTGATCGTGGCGGTGGGATGGCCGTGCGTCGATCCAGTTATCGGGCTCATCGGCCGGCTGCGCCCTGAAGCGGCCCAGGATCCGGCGGCCATGCACTTCATCGACGACGCCCGGTTCCTCGTGCGGTGGACGCTGGTCTTGTTTGCCGTGTCGAATTGCGCCGCGGCCTTCACCGCGGTCCAGACCGGGCTCCAGCGCATGGGCATTACGAACGCTCTCGGGGTCATTGCGTCGCTGATCAAGGCGGCCGCCGTAGTGGCGTTCCTCGAGACCGGCCACGGCATCCGGGGCCTGCTGTATGCGAACGCGATCGTGCTCCTGGCCTTTGCCGCGGGCAGTGTGACCGCGGCGTTCATCCTCGCGCCGAACTTGCGCGTTTCTTTGCGCTACATTGATCGCCGAACCCTGGCCAAGCTATTCGCGTTTGGGTGGCGCACCCAGGTCTCGAAGCTCTCGAATCTCGTGATGTTCCAGACGGATAAGGTCATCGTTGGCCTGGTCTACAGGCAATTCGGGCTGATCGGCGTGTACAGAATCGGGGAAGAACTGGCGAGCAAGATGCGGCAGGCGCCCGCGCTCCTGGTCAGTGCCATTGTGCCGGCCGCTTCCGACCTCGATGCGCGCGGCGACGTCGAGCGGGTGCGGCGCCTCTACATCCTTTCGTCGAAGTACATCGCCGCGATCACGCTGCCGCTGGTTGCGTTCACCGCGGCCGCGGCCGGGCCCATCATCCGGACCTGGATGGGCTCGGTGCCCGACCTGGATCGCGCGGCGTGGGTCTTCCGTATCCTCGCGGTGGGGTACGTGGCCAACATTATCCCCGGGGCGGGCGTCGGGGTGGCCTTGGGCATGGGGCGGCCGGACATACAGATGAAGGCAGGGCTGATCGCGACCGTCTCGAACATTGTGCTGACCGTCGCGCTGGTGCTGACCCTCGGGTTCTACGGGATCCCGCTCGGCTCCGCCCTGTCCACGTTCCTGTCGTGTGCGTGGTTCATGGTGGCCATGCGGTCTGTTGTCGGCGTAGGGCTGGCGGACCTGCTGCGCCGGTGCATCGCGTGGCCGATGGCGGCGTGTCTGCCCGGCCTGGGCGTGTGCATGGCGGGCGACTGGCTCAGCACGGGCCTCGTGGGCCGGATTCCCAACGGGGGCATCGCGTTGTCCTGCGCCGCGATATTCGGTCTCAGCTACCTGCTCGTCATCCGCTTCACGCCTTTCCTGGACGCCTTCGACGCCGAATTTCTGGAAGCGACGCTCCGGCTGGGCCGCATCCCCGGCTTCCGGGCGTGGACGCGGAGGGCGCGCCGTGTTTGAAGCGCTGGGACAGCGGCTACGCGCCTATGCCGAGAAAGACGGGCGCGGCTATCCGGACTGGGCGACCCGCTATGTGCCGGTTGTGAAGCGGCTGCGCCGCCGGGCGCTGCACACGAGCACGATCCTCGAGATCGGCGCGAACGCGAACGGGTTTGCACGCTTCGCCAAGGAGCGCGTCGTTGTCGTGGACATCGACAAGGCGCACTTGCAGGAGGCCCGTGCCGTGCAGGACGTCCTGCCCGTCGTCGCGGATGCAGGCCGCCTCCCCTTCGGTCCGCAAAGCGTCGACGTCTGCGTCTGCGTCGATACCTTCGAGCACCTTTCCGCGGATGCGCGCGACCAAGCCGTTGCCGAGATCGTCCGCGCGCTTCGAAGCACGGGTACCGCCGTGCTCGCTTTCCCCGATGGGGCACGGGCCGCACGCGCCGAGGAACGGATCAACGCCGAGTACCGCCAAATGACAGGGCGCGCCATCGCGTGGCTCGAACAGCACGCCGCCGGGCACCTGCCCGACGCAGACGCGGTGGTGCGGCGCCTCACTGACCTTGCGCGGGCCACGCACCGGGTCTCGCGCGTCAAGAACGCGTCCCTGTGGGTGTGGGTGTGGATGTGGCGGGTGTTGATGTGCGGGTGGCCGGGGCGCGGCAATGCGCTGTTTCAGGCCCTCTTGCGCCTGGGCACGCCGGTGCTTTGCCGCATGCACTTCGGCACGTGCTATCGTACTATGATCTGGCTCGAACCGACAGAAGGACCATGATCCACCAAGGACACCAAGACGCACGAAAGGCTAAGAGAAGAATGGAAGGCATTGCGCAACGTAGCCGCAATCAAGAGTATTTCCAAAACTTCTTGGATTGTTCGTGGACCTTCGTGGACTTCGTGGGCAGAGGATTCCGGGCGGTGATGCATGACTGACCTGTGCAACGTAGCCGCAATCAAGAGTATTTCCAAAACTTGTTGGATCCTTCGTGGACCTTCGTGGACTTCGTGGACAGAGGATAGCGGGCGGTGATGGATGACTGACGTACCGAACGACGATACCAACCGCGTGTCGGTGGTCATTCCGACGTGGAATAGGAAGGACCTGGTGCTCGATTGCGTGGCGTCGTTGAAGCGCCAGACCTTCCAGGAGTTCGAAGTCCTGGTGGTGGATGACGGATCGACCGACGGCACGGCACAGGCCCTCGAAGAACGATTCCCCGATGTGCGCTTGGTGCGGTTGCCGGAGAATCGCGGGTTCTGTGTGGCGATCAATGCCGGCATACGCGCGGCCGCGGGCGATCTCGTGCTGCTGCTGAACAACGACATCGTCCTTGAGCCGGGGTTCCTCGATGCCCTGGTCAAGGCAGCGGATTCGAGCAAGGCCGCCCTATTCGCCCCGCTGCTGTTCTGGCGCGATGCGCCGGACGTTATCCACTCCGCGGGCGATAGCCAGTACGCCAACGGCCGTCCGGAAAGCATCGGGTTTCGATGTCCGGCAGAGGGCTTCCGCTTCCCGGAAACAATCTTCGGCGCTTCGGCCGCGGCCGGGCTTTTCCGGCGCGCGGTGTTTGATCGCGTGGGTGTGACGGATGAGCGGTTTGTGGCCTACTTCGAGGACAGCGACCTGTGCTTCCGCGCACGCCTTGCCGGGTTCGGTGCCACGTTCGTGCCCGATGCCGTGGGGTATCACATCGGCTCTGCGAGCATTGCCGGGCGCACTTGGTGGCGGACGCGCCAGTGCTACCGAAACCACGCCCTGCTGGTGGTGAAGAATATGCCGCTGTGGCTGCTTGTGAAAAACGCACACCGAATACTCGGCGAGCGGGTGCATCAAGCGCGGCAGTTGTTCTCCGCGGCCCGCTGCGAGTTCGGCGCGATACGTGCAGCAGGGATGCTGGCGCTGGCATGGTGCTCGATCCTGCGGCAGGTCCCCCACGCCCTCGCCGAACGGCGCAGGATTCAGCACAACCGAACGATTACGTGCCGCGAACTCGAGAGCATGCTGTCGAAATGACGCGCGAACACGACAGGACACAGGACAAACAACGCCAGCGCGCCCCCATCCCGATGTGGGTGTGGGCGGTCATGATCGTGTTGTCGAGCATCCCGCCGTTGACGCATTACTGGATCGCGCACTTCCCCCCGGCCGGCACGGTCCCCACCGGACTGCACGGCGGGGACAGCGCCGTGTTCATTCACTGCATGCGGATGTTCGACACCGGCTTCTTCTCGCCGTACGCCAATTGCCACGCGGAACACGGCACGCATTCGGCGGCGTATTTCGCGGCGCCCTTTTTCTGGATGTACGGGCTTCTGGGCACATTGGGCCGTGCGCTGGGTCTGGACGCGTTTCAGGCGCTCGGCTGGGTCAACGGCGTTGGGGGCTTCGCGTACCTTCTGGCCGCCTACGTGTTCCTGCGCCAAGCCTTCCCCAAACAGGCGAACCTGGCGTTCGCCTTGTTCGCACTCGCGGGCGGGCCCGGCGGGGTTCTGTACGTGCTCACCGGTCTCTTCGGGCTCCACCATAGCCCGAATTTCGAAGCGTACTTCGAGCGATTCGCCCACTACCAGTTGTTCGAGGGCGCGGGCCTGATGCCCACGCTGGCGATGACGCGGCTTTACTACACGCTGCCGCTGGCGGGCTGCCTTTGGGCGTTGACCCTCCTTCTCAAGCGGCAGGAGGATGGATCCCGGCACGCGCACGCGGCGGCCATGCTGCTGCTCTTCGTCGCGACGCTCGTCAACCTCCGGTTTGGCCCGATGGCGTGGGGCGTCTTCGCACTCTACTTAATGGCCGACGCGCGGCAACCCGTTGCCCACCGGTTGCGGCTGGGCATCATGACAGCGGCGCCCGTGGCATTGGCGTGGCTGCTGGGCGCCCTCGTGCTCCGCAACAACCCGGCGTACGTGGCCGGTGCGCTGGCCACGGTCCGCACCCACATTTGGCTGTCGCCCTTTATCGCGGCCACGATCTTTCACCTCGCGGTCGTGCCGCAAGAGGTCGTGCGCGGGACGCGCAGCCTGCCGCGATTCATGCGGGCGTGCGCCTGGGGCACGCTCGGATACCTGGCCGCCTACCTCGTCCTGTATGCTGCGTACAATGCCTACTACGGCAACGTCTGGCGTTGCCTGGACTTCAGTTCCGCGAAATGCGTGTCGGATTGGGCGCTGCTCGGCGCCGTGGCGGGCGTCGTGTTCGCGTTCAGGCGACCCTCGGGCGCGCCGTCTGAGGAACCCGCACCCTGCTGGATGGCGCTGTGGTTGCTGCTGTTCCTGGCGGTGGGCATCAGTGCGTTTGGGCAAGGGTGGTTCCTGCGCCTGGCGCCGCAACGATTGGTCGTGTTTCTGCCATTGCCGCTCGCCGTGGCCACAGCGCGAGGCATCCAGCGGGTCCAAGCGGGCCGGCCCCGCTTGGCAAGCGCGCTCGTCGCCGTGATGGTCGCCTGCGGGCTCTGCTCGATTGCGGTGGCGTCCGCCTGTTTTCAAGGGCCGCTCGGACACCGGCCCGGCCACGGACCTTTTGCCTGGACCCATTGCGAACTCATGAGCGAGGCCGACGCAGAGGTGCTCGAGCACCTCGACAAGGGCGTGGTGTTGACGCCCGTGACCTGGGGGCCGGCCCTCGGCGATGTCGTGACGGTCCGGCCCAACGTCGCCACGGTATTCGGCTACGGCACCCTCAACTTCACCGACAAACGGCACACGGACTCCTTCGATCTGCTGCACGTGTTCTTCGACGCGGATACGGCGGAAGCCGCGCGGCGGAAGCTCGTGGACGACTGGTGCGTGGATTATGTGTACTGCCCGGACTCCCATCCCGTGGACGCAGACGTCATTGCCGCGCTGCGCAATACCCCCTGGCTTACGGAGGTGGCCCAATGCGACAGCGCCGTTATCTTCAAGGTGATTCGTGAACCCCAATCTCCCAATCCCGCAATCTCCCAATCCCGCAATCTCCCAATCGCTCAATCACTCAATCACTCAATCATTCAATCACTCAATCATTCAATCACTCGATAGGAACCCGTCTCCGTGTCTCTTCAGCGTAAGACACCCGCCTGGGTCTGGGCCATCATCATTGGCCTGGCTTTGATTGAGCCGGTCACGCACGGCTGGATCGCGTACTTCCCCCCGGAAGGCACGGCGCCGACCGGCCTGCACATCGGGGACTCGGGCTACTTCCTGCAGCCGATGCGGATGTTTGGTACCGGGTTCTTCTCGCCCTACGCAACGTGCAAGTCGCCGCACGGCGCCCACCACGCCGGCTTTTTTTCATTGCCGGACAACTACATGTACGGCGTGTTAGGGCTGATCGCGAATCTCCTTCACATCGATCACTTTCTGTTCCTGGGGATCGCCAACGGCGCGGGGCTGGCCGTCTATCTCTTTATCGTCTACAGATTCCTTTGCGAAATCGTGCCCCAACACGCCAATCTGGCCTTTGTGCTTTTCACGCTGGGCGGGGGCCCCGGGGGCGTGCTATACCTCGTGAC
>Ga0272441_10012886_pt1 | contig 12125 bp, 2 predicted proteins | sample SSMProp6N_FD_193582 | JGI IMG/M metagenome (GOLD analysis project Ga0272441, IMG submission 193582) | Marine sediment archaeal communities from Little Sippewissett salt marsh, Falmouth, MA, United States - SSM-Prop-6N | ecosystem: Environmental > Aquatic > Marine > Wetlands > Sediment ...
TAGTGATTCGGGGGCGAAAGTGCAAACGGGCGCAGGCGGGATGCGTAGTCCAGAATCCGGAATGCGTAATCCGGAATCCGTAATGCGTGATGCGTGATGCGTGATACGTGAATCGTGTCGCGTGGTCCGCGGCGCGGTCGTGTCCTCCCCGCTCCACGCTTCAGGCAAGCTCGCGGGGACGGTGTCGAGCGGAAGAGCACAAGAGCAACCATCGCGCGAGCCGCGCTACACCACTTCCAGCACCGTGAAGTCACCCGTGTCGTCCGGCCAGTCGGTGGGCTTCTTCTCAGGCCACTTGAACTTCTCGCTGCCATCCTGCCATTTGAGCGACTTCAGCTCGCACCAGGCGAAGCCGAAGGGATCGCCGGCGTTGTCGGTGACGACTTCGCGGAGGCTGGCCTTGGTGATGCACCACGCGGCCACATCGCTGTCGATGAAGCTGTCCTGATAGAGCTTGCCGTCCTTGATGCCCTTGACGGTGAAGCTCTTGAGCAGCGTCTGGGCCTTGAAGTCGGCGGCATCGTCGGGGAGGTCCATGCCCGTGACCCCGAGCAGCAGGCACGAGCCGTCCATTCCGCCCGTCTGGAACTTGGCCACGTGGCCCGCCGAGGTGATCGCCGTGTCGCGGGTCCAGCCTGTGACGGCGAGCTTGGCAAGGGCCTTGAGCTTCGGGTCGACGGCCTGCGTGAGGTTGATGGTGGCACCATCGAGGTTTCGCTTGACGCTCATGGACTTCACGCTCAGTGCATCGAGGTCGGCGCAGAAGTCCAACCCCGTGAGGATGCTGCCGACGGTGCCCGCGATCGTCCACGTGCCTTTGGCCACGGAGCCGGCGACCTTCGCTTTCCCGAGCGGACCGTCTAGATCGAGGCTGGCCTCGAAGTCGCCCGCGATGGCGGCGAGGGCCTTCTTCGCGTTAGCCTTCTGACCCTTGGTGGTGAGGCTGCCCAGGGAGGGCGCGGTGAGGGTGTCGGGCGTGGCATCGGTATCGAGCCAGTCGAGGGCGGTGAAGCTCTTGACGGGGGCGCCAGAGGCGAAGGTAAGATCCTCAATGTGGCTGGCGATGAAGGTGATGGGCTTGTCGTCGGGCGTGCCGCCGAGGGTGATGACGTGCTGAGCCGCGATGTCGCCGAGGATGGTCTTGCCGAGCCAGTCGTCCACCGTCAGGTCGCCGAGAAGCGCCGTGGTCTTGGCCACGAGCTGCTTGAGGTCGCCGTGGACGATGATGTCCCAGATCGACGTCTGGCCCTTCGAGGTGATCTTGAGGGTGCTCTTGGCATCGGTGCCGGTGAGTGTGATGCTGATGGCGTCGCCCGCTTGGTCGTCGTCGACGGCGCGGACGATTTCGGCCGTGCCGACCTTGCCGCTGAGGATCACGGTCACGGGGTCTCCGTCGGCATCGATGAATGTCCACTTGCCTGTCTTACCGCCGGGGGTGAGGACGTGGGTGTAGAGGATGGTCTGGGTGGTGGCTTCGGCGGCCGCCTTGGGGGGTTCGACGTGGCCTACGTTGTCGGTGGCGATGCTGTAGAACACGTAGGTATGGAAGGGCTCGCCGGGGTAGGTGGCCGAGGTGTCCGTCGTGTCGTCGAGCCAGAGCTCGTACGCCCCACCGTCGGTGGCGACGTAGATGTCATAGGCGGCAATGCCCGAGCCGCCGGCATCGTCGGTGCCCGACCACTCGACAAGGAACTCGGGGGCCGTCATCTGCGCGGGGAGCACGAGCACGTTGCTGGCCGGGACACCCGCATCGATTGTGTTGATCCAGGGGCTTGGATTCTCGCCTTCGTCCTTGGGCGCGGGATGGTCGAAGAGGTCGCCCGCGAAGTCGAATTCCACGTAGGACTGGTTTGGGATCGCAGTGCCGCTGGCCAGATCGGGCTGCGGGTCAACGCTGAACTCGACCCAACCGATCTCGAAGCCCGTAGCCGGGTTGTAGGGCGGCAGAAAACCAGCCATGGGGTCCTCGGGCCACTCGCCCGTCTGCGGGTCGACCGTATGGAACCACCAGACGAGCGTGTTCTCGTTGATATCGTTGTTGTGAGCAAAACCAGGGATCTCCATGCCCAGGCCGGCCTTCACGTCGACCGCGATGTTCATCTCGGGCCGGCAGTCGATGCGTGTGTCGATGGCCCGCACGCCCGGCAGCTCTGCGTCCCAGTCGAGGAACCCGATCCGCATCAGCTCAAGGCTGGACAGGTCGACGAGCGCGGGGTCCAACTCGTCGAGGATGATGGCGTCCTGGGTGGGGACGGCCGCGTCCTCCCTGTTCCAGAACTCGATCCGGTAGTCGAGAGTTTGCGAATCCCGCACATAGCGCTCCTCGCTACCCGGCGACGCGCCCGGTGCATCGTAGCCCGATACGCCGAACTTATCCTCCGGAGTCTGCGAGGTCCGCACCTGCGTGGTGTCAGAATCCTCCTCTTCGCCTTCAGGCTGGGGGTCGCCCTCCGCTTCCTTCGCCCCATCGCAGCACTCGTCCGGGATCGACGGGAACGAGGAGCCCGTGGGGGCACCGGCAAAGGCGGCCGCCGCGGACGCCGTAGACGAGAGGGCAGGCACGCATCCATCTGCGAAACCCTCGGCGGCGCTCCACGCACCGTCCCGCACAGAGCATCGAAGCACAGGCTCTACCGTATCCGGTTCGTCGTCGGCCTGAGCATCGGCGACCCAGAGCGCCATCGGCTTCCCGCCAGCCAACCCAGCACATGGGGACGCGATCGCTGCACCGGAAGAAACCGTCTCAGGAGCGGACCAACCCTGACCATCCCAGGTGGATGCTAGGAGGTCGCACGCATCCCCGACCTCGTGGACCCAGAGCACGAGAACTCGACCATCGTCTGTGCGGACCACAGACGGGCTGTGGTCGTGACCGTCCAATGTAGCAACACTGGCGGGAGCAGACCAGACGCCGCCACTGCGAGTCGAGTAGACAATGTCGCCAGCCCCCATGGCCTCCACGATATCGTCGGCGGGCGTATCGAGGGTGATCGCTGCCGCCGACGCTGCGGACCAGATCAGCAGAGGAGTCTCATCGCTTGCGTAGACGAGCTGCATGCCGCTGTTGAAGCCGCGGCTGTCGGGGACAGCGTTCGGGACATACCAGCTCGTATCCTGCCACTGGCTTACCATAACCTCGCTGCCCACCCAATCCTGCGGATCGGCGGAGTCCTTCGCCCAGGCCAGCACTGCTTCCCCACCACCATTGACGGCAACGGCCGGGTCACTATCGTTCCGGATGTCGTCCGATACGTCGGGGAGAACTGTCTGCCCGTCGTACATGTTCCCCGTGCCGGTGAGCGGCTCAACCTCGAAGACGAGATCCTCGAGACCGTCTTGGGCCGCGGCGAGAGCAAGCATGCCCGCTTCTGCTGACCAGGACCACGTCCTCTCGAACCAGACCTTGATGATGCCCAGCCCCTTGAGGTGACCGTGGACCGTGATGTCCGCGCCCAGGAACACGATGCCCCTGTTGTTCACTGTGGCAGAGACGCTTCCCTGACCATAGACCTCGCCCTTCAGCGCGCCACCCAGGAGCTTGGCCTTCCCGTAGGGGCCCAGCGACAGCGACAGCGCTACGTCGCTTGCAGCAGGCCAGGACGGGAAGTTCGAGCCAGTCCACGTCAGGGTCCCTGCCAGCGAACCTGTGACTTTCGCCCCGAGCTCCAGCGAACCCACTGGCCCTGCGCTCCATGCCCAGACAGGAATGCTGGCGCTTACGGAGGCGCCGAGTCCAAGCTCCGCGCTGTCGAACACCCAGTCGCACGATTCTGGGCAGACGACCCAGGTTCCGCTCCCGGTGACCGTCCCCTTGGCGCTCGCGCGACCGTTGAACAGGCCGACCTCTATGCTCCCTTTGCCCGACGGGGGGAACGTGCACAGGTCACTGGCCGTGTCCGTAAGCTCCGCCGAGATGTCCACCCTGCTCGTGCCACCAACCAACGGGATCCATGAAGGCAGTTGGCCGCTGCGCGAGAAGCACACACTCACTCCGTACTTACTTCCATCAACGGCAGCCACGGCGCGCCCGGCCCCGGGCACTGCCCGGTCCATGGCAAAGGACAGCGGAGGCAGAGGGCCAGCCTGGAAGTAGAGGTCAGTGTCGTCCGAAACCTCAGCGTCCTGCTTCTCCCAGACAAGGAGCGGCGTCTGTCCGCCCATGAGCGCGACGGCGGCGTTGCTGTTGGCCTTGTCGGCCGTACCCGCGAGGGCCGGCACAGTCCAAACGAACGCGCCTCCAACCTGTTCGCCCACGGAGTACCGCAGTTCGGACTCGTTGCCGGCTCCCGTTTCCCAGACGACCAGGACCCCAGGCGACCCATCAGCGATCGTCTCGCCGGCCACGATGATGGGATGGAACCCCTCAGCTCCCGGGATCGCGCCCGTGGCCTTCCACGATTCGTCGTCACGGAACGCGTGGTAGATCTCACCATCGCGCTGCCAAGCCAAGTGGGCTGTGCCGTTGGCGCCGATGGTGAAGCTGGGCGCTTCCTCGCGAGGAACAGCGGGCTCCTCCAGCACTGCATCCGGTACAGCGGGCCGCGCTTCGAGAGAGAGCCCCACGATATCTGAGTCCGCGGAGACCCCAACGGTGACAGCCGGCTCCAGGTAGTGATCGTCGACGAAGAGCTCATACGTCCCTGGTTCAAGAGAGCCGATGATGAAGACGCCCGAATCGCTGGTCGCCCCCATGCCTCGCCACCCGCCGTCGGTTCTGCGGGCCCTCACGGTCGCGCCCGTCAGCATCCTGCCCGTCGCTGCGCTGTAGAGCGTGCCCGTGACGGCCGCCGTGGGCAACCCCAGCGCCTTGTCGAGCGACAGCCCGAGCAGGGTTCGTACGTCGTAGGCCCGACGCCCTCGCCGCACGAAGCGCTCAGCATTCTGGCGGAGGAGGTCGGCGTACTCCCCCCACGTACTGCCAATCGCTGCCTGCAGTTGGGCGAGCGCAGGGCCCCATGCCCCCGCATCTATGTCTGAGGGTCTGACCTCCGCCTCGAACTTGCCCCAATCGATGGCTGTCTGGGAGCCGTCGGACAGGGTGGCGCCGACAGAGGTGAGGACCACGTGGACGTTCGCGGGACGGAACGGAATCCGCAATTGCACGTCAATGGACTCGCTATGGCCCGGGCGGAGAACCGTGGCAGGCCCGTCCGAACTCAGGCCCATGATGCTGAAGTCTGAGCCAGCGATCCAGGTGTCGCACTGCGGCAACTTCCAGCTACAGTCATCGGCCCCGCTGTCGAGGGTGAGAATGGGGCTGGGGACATCGACGATGCCGGGGTTCGTGTACTTGATGCGCACCGTGATCACGCGGCCCGGCCGTGCGAGGCCGGGCATGACCAGCTCTCCCTCGAGGCGAGCCGTCCCGCCCTCCTCGACAACCACCGCGTTGGGCGCCGTGACCGACACCGGCCCCGGAAGGGTAACTGTGACGTCGTAGGCGCCCGGCTCCACCGCGGCTCCCGCAAGATCGAACGTGGCAAAGAGGGTGCTAGGGTCCTCGTAGTGCTCTTCGCCCTCATAGACCGCGCCGCCGTCGGCGACCAGTTGGACCTCCGCGTCGGGCGTGAAGCCATCACCGACCACCTGGATGGTCGCGTGCCCGGCATTGCCAACCCTGTCCGGGGCGACAGTCCGGATGCCCAGTGCAGCCGAGTCGGCTGACAGCGTGTAGCTCGTCGGGCCGCGACGTCCGTAGACCGCCACATAGTACGTGCCGGAGAGCCCGCTCAGCAGTCGGGCTTCCTGGTCGGGCCCTGTGGCGAGACCGGCCACGTCGTAGGCCGATTGCGTTGGCGGCAGTCCTCGGCGGATGTACAGCTCGCACACCCCCACGTCCCCATCGAGTCCGAGGAGCACAGGCTGACCAGCCTCTGTCTCGATGCGGTACGTGTCCCAGTTCCCGTCGAGCACCTCGCCGGTGACTGGCGTGCCGACGGACAGCAGGGGAACGTCGATAGCCAGCACATGCGGCGCGACGCCCACGTTGTTCGCCTCGACTGCCTCCCGCTGGCCCCCCCCGACCACCTTGGTGTGTACGAGGACGTACTTCGGCCCGGGCGCCGCTGGCACCGTGGCCGCGATGGTACCCGTGTAGCTCGCACCAGCCGGCAGCGGACCGCTGTGGTCGACTGTGTCGAGGAGGAGGTCGTCCCCAAGGTAGGGGTCGTCGGACAGATAGACTCGATCCTGCCATGTGCCGTTGGCTTCTATCGTGCCCATGTTGGCAACTGTCCACTCGAGCCTCACGGTGTCCCCCACCCCGAGGGTCTCCGGGTCGGGTGCAGACACGCCGGTGACGACCAGGTCGGGGGCTTCCGTGTTTCCCTGGAGCTCGAAGGCTCCCATGTCCACGTAGGAGGGATAGCCGCTGCCGAGGTTGGGCCTGCCCAGGTCGTCGTGGCGCGCACGGCCCAGGATGTCGGTGGCCGGCGCGTGGAGGCCGCCACCGGAGTCAATGCAGGGCGAGTCGCCGGAGAGTTCGTAGTTGCCAGCATGGCGCCCGGCGAGCCCCGGCGCCGCCGTTAGATTGCCGCCCGCCCCGAGGTCCGGCATCCCCGGGTCGCCGTCCCACACGATGTCCTGGCCATCGGGGTTGTGGAAGTCGGAATTCCTGACCGTGAGGAGCGGTGGATCGCCCGAGTGATGGAGGCCGTTGCGGTTGAAGGCGACGATGCAGTTCTCAACGGTCAGGGTAGCCCCACCCAGGTGAATGCCGGTGCCGTCCCAGCCCGTGCCCTGGAAGCCGTTGCCGGCAACCGTGCAGTTGCGGAACACGTGTCGGGAGTCCGCCCGCACAAAGACGCCAGTCTTCGCGTTGTTCGCGATCAGGCAGTTCTCCGCTTCGACCTCCGCGTAAGGCGAGTAGACGTAGACGCCAAAGGTGCCGTCGCGGAGCACGGCGTTGCGCAGTTGCACGTGAGCATACCAAGCGTCCGCGTCCACGGCCGTGGCGGCGTACCGCACGTCCACGTTATCCATCAGGCCAACAGCATGCTCCGCGAACGCGACCCCAAGCCAATCCCCGGCCGATGGTGTGCTCGCGCTGCCATCCCCATTCGTGTCACCACCGGCCGCGTCGTCCCTGCGCGATGTGAAGATCACAGGCGCCTCGGGAGTCCCCCGAACGTCCAGAACCCCCTCGACGACAAGACCCGCGGAGGCGGGGAACTTGATCGTGCTTCCCGCCTCGATGGTTAGCGTGGCCCCGGAGGCCACCGTGACAGTATCCTCGAGAATGACCGGGGGATCGATCGGGCCCAAGGTCACGTCTCCCTCGACCGTCCCCGATGGCAGGAGCGCGAAGGTGGCCCTGTACTGGTCATCGAGTGGCTCTGCCGTGGTGAAGTCATTGTCCTGGTCCATGGCCCTGCCGATCGGATCCAGGATCTGCGGGCTGATGACCATCGTGTACTCGCCGAACGCTGTTTGTTCATCGAACGTGATCTCCAGAGTCTGTTGGTCGCTCCAGACATGCGCGGTGACCGCGATGGGGCCATCCGGCCCATCGAAGCTCACCACGTCGGCGGCGGGGTCGAAGCTCGTTGGGTCCATGGGATGGCTAAAGCTCAACTCAATGGCCGCAGTGGAGCTGAATGCGAACCCCCTTGGTGTGTGGCTCAGCACGCGGGGATACTCGATGCGGAACAGGGCCGCGTACTGGTCGTCGAAGGCCTCGCCACGGACGGCGTCGGAATCCAGATCCAGCGGCATGCCCGCCACATCAAGGATGTTCGGGCCGATCACCAACTCGTAGTTCCCAGCCTCGGCCTGTGGCTCGAACGTGACTTCAAGCGTATGGTCGTCGAGCCATGCGTGTCCGGTGGCCGTCAGCGGGCCGGCAGGCCCGGCGAACGCGACGATATCCTCGGCCAGTGAGAAGCTCTCGGTGTCCATCCGGCGTCGGAAGGTGAACTGCACAGCGGCCACGGGAGCCTGAGCTCTCCCAGCGGGAGTGTGGGTGACGGCGGGCCCTGGCTCGCGGACGAGCGCTGCGAAGGCGTCGTAATACCCGTCCATGGTCGTGTCGAACCCACCCGAGGCCCAGCCAGAGGAGTGTGTGTAGCCCGTCACGAGAGCGTCATCCGCTATGTCCAGTGCGATGCCATTCGCGAAGTCGGAATCCCATCCGCCCAGATACGTGGACCACAAGTGGGTGCCTTGGCCGCTGAGCTTTGCCACGAAGGCGTCCCAATACCCATCCAGGCTCGTGTCGAATCCCCCCGACACCCAGCCGGAAGAGTCGGTCTTGCCCGTGATGAGGACATCGCCCTTCCTGTCCACTGCGATGCCGTACCCATTGTCGCACGTGTCGCCGCCGAGGTATGTGGACCACACGTGCGCCCCCTCGCTGCTCAGCTTCGCGACAAAGGCGTCCAACCCGCCATTGCGGCTCGTATCGAACCCGCCCCACACCCAGCCAGGAGATTTGGTGAGGCCCGTGACAAAGACATCCCCCGCCCCGTCCGTAGCGATGGCGTGGCCCTCGTCCCTGCTATAGGATCCGAGGTAGGTAGACCACAGGTGCGCGCCGTCGCCACTGAGCTTCACCACGAACGCGTCATTGAGACCGTGGTGGAATGTGGAGTATCCCCCAGAGACCCATCCTTCTGAGTCTGTGTAGCCCGTGACCACGACATCACCCGCAACGTCCACGGCAATGCTCTCCGCCATCTCATCGTCCTCGCCGCCGAGGTAGGTGGACCACAGGTGGGCACCATCGCCGCTCAGCTTTGCCACAAAGCCGTCGATGCCGTCATTGTAGGTCGTGTCGAACCCGCCCGAAACCCAGCCTGCGGACAGCGTCGTGCCCGTTACCAGCACGTCGCCCGCGCCATCCACAGCGATGTCCGATGCCCGGTCAATGTAGGTGGACCACAAGTGCGCACCGTCGCTGGTCAGTTTCGCCACGAAGCCGTCTTGAAGCAAGTCACGAGTCGTGTCGAACCCGCCTGAGACCCAGCCCGATGAGCTCGTGGAGCCCGAGACGAGAACGTTGCCAGCGTTGTCCGTGGCGATGCCATACCCCCAATCATATGAATCGCCGCCGAGGTAGGTGGACCACAGGTGCGAGCCATCGCTGCTCAGCTTGGCCACGAACGCGTCCGACGAACCCCCGTTGTAGTCTGTACCGAACCCCCCAGACACCCAGCCGACAGACTCCGTGTCGCCGGCCACCAGCACGTTGCCCGCGCCGTCCACCGCGATATCTCTGCCGAACTCGTCGTTGTCCCCTCCGAGATAGGTGGACCAGGCCAACTCGGGATCGATGACCAACTCCCGGCTCGCGTCGTAGTCGCCTGTGAGGATGAATCCGTACGTGTGCCGCTCGATGAGCTCGAACCGGCCAGTCACCTCGATGCGTTGGCCGGCGATGTCCTGGTAGATGTAGGGTGTCTTGTCGACCAGTTCTCCCAGTTCGGTCACGATGTGCAACGCACCTGTATCATCCAGGTAAAGGGTCTCGATGCCTTGGTAGCTGACCTCGATTCCCCTGTAGTCCGCGCCTGGGGCGACATGGAACTCGTACTTGAGGCTGTCGCGCCGACCCCAGGTGAGCAGGTCGATGCCGTCGTACAGCCCTTCGTAGGCCACGACCTCGTAGCCGGGGACACATTCGCGCCACTTGCTCTGGTCGCCGATGCAGTAGTTGAAGACGCTCCCGGACGGCTGCCGCCCGACAGGGTCCACTGCGTTGGCGCCGTCGAAGTGGACGGAGAACTGGGTGGCGCGGGTGACGAAGTGCTCCTCTTGGCCGAAGGGGTCCGGGATGCCCGGATCGCCTTCTGCTTCCTCGACGGGCTCCCGCTGGAAGACCTGGAAGACCGGGCCGCCGTCCGTGTGGGCCACGCTCGCGCCGCTGCCCTGGAAGAGGTAGCGCACGGAGGCATCGGCCCATTGGCCCTGATTATCGACGAAGAGGGCGGGAAGCGCACTGAAGAGCTCGAGCGTCGGCTCTGCCGCGCTCAGGAGCACGCGCGGCTCGAGGGGCTCGAGCCTCAGCGTGCCGTGGCGGCGTTGCTCGCCGCGATGGGCACGACCATTCCGGGCGCGACGGTGCATGCCTCTCTCCTGCCAGGCGCGGACGGCGCCGGAGATGGTGGACTCACGCTGACGGACGATGGTGCCACCGCGTTAGCAGATGCTCAGTTGCGGTGAGGGAGAGAAGGTAGACAGAGTCTGCGGGATTGCCTCCCCGAGGCAAGGCAGCAAGAAGATCCCATCCCTTCCCCGTGCCCTCCGGCTCATCGCCAGTCCTCCAGTGCTGCTATGGTAACGATGCCGAGAGGCGGAAGTCAAGCATGATCTTCGGCAGCGCGTGAGAAGTTGCAGGCCAGGAAGACGCGTGAATCTTCTCGGTGTCCTCGGTGGTGAAGTCTGGATCCGAGATCGAGATCGAGGACGAGATCGAGATCGGGAAGATGATGCGTGACGCGTGACAGGAGGGGCGGGTAGGGCGGGCCGAAGAGTCGGGGGCAGAGGTCGGGGGCCTGCCCTGAGCGAAGTCGATGGGTCGGGGGTCGAGGGAAGAGGACAGCAGGGGGACCGGGGGGTTGGCCCTGGGACTTGGCGCCTGGCGCTTGCGGCCGCCTTGCTCTGGCTCGGAGCTCGCGGCTCGTGGCTCGGAGCTTCTTGGTGGCTGGCTTCTCCGGGCTTCGTGCACCGTTTCGGTACACGGAATGGTACCGTTTCGTGTACCCACGGCGAGGCGAGAGGGGCAGAAACCCGTCAGAAACCGTCAGAACACGTGCAGAACTGTGGTACTTTCCGTGACCTTTGGGCACCCCTTTCGGGGGCCGACCACAATATGTTGTGGATCCGGGCGCAGCGGAGCACAAGTCGGATCGGGGGACTTCGGGGCGGGTGGGGGCGGGTGGCCATGAGGAAGGCGCCCCGAGCCGCGGGGGGTCGGGACGCCTGGGGTGTGGGTGACTGGTTGCACGGGGCTCAGCGTCGGCGGCGGCGCCGTGCGAGGGCGAGGGCGCCGAGGCCGAGCAGGCTCACGGTGGCCGGCTCGGGGATGTTGACCTGGGGGGTGGTGACCTCCGCGGCGCCGAGCATGTTGGGTACCTGCTGGTTGAGGAGCGTGGCAACGCCCGTGCCCATGTTGATGTCGTACACGCCGAACCCGCCCCCCGGCAGGCCGTTGGCGGTGCCGAGCAGGCGGCCCGAGGTGGGGTCGTAGGCGATGTCGACGATCTGGCCTCCTCCGGTGATCAGCGGTCCTCCGATGGCCGTGATGGCCGCCGTGGACGTGTTGATCTGGTAGAGGAGGTTCGTCGCCGAGTCGGCGCCGTAGAGGCCTTGGCCGGGCACGTAGGTGAGGCCGAACATCGACGAGACGCCGAAGGCGCCTACGAGGGTGTTCACGACCGTGGTGGGGTTAACGATGTAGAGATTGGCATCGTTGCTGCCGTAGAGGATGTTGTTGGCCACGTCGCAGGCGAGGCCATCGATCCGCGTGGTGGAGCCGCTGGCGTTGCCGATGGCGGTTGTGGCGCCCGTGTTGACGTCGACCGTGTAGAGCGTGGTCGGCGAAGCCGCCTCGGTGGCGTAGATCTGGTTCATGATGGGCGACGTGCAGGCGCCGTAGATCTTGGGGCTGCCTGCGGGCAGACCTGTGGTGGTCCGCAACGTGGTCGCGCCAGTGAGGGGATTGATGTCGTAGAGATCCCCCGTGGTCACCTCCACACCGACGATCGGCACGGCCTGGGCGACCCCTCCCCCAATGAGGGCAAGAGCCGCCACGATCCCAATGAGTTTGCGCATGGACCCACCTCTTGGTTGACCTTCTCCGCACTCCCGAGAGGCCGGCCTGGAGAAGGCGTTGATGGAACGCCCGATTAACAAACTAATGCTTGCAAACGGCGTGCCGGTGGGTCGGCGATGGCGGGGCGCACGGCGCCCCAGCATCACAAACCCAGCGCTGCCAGTCACTAAGGGTCCTGCGGCCCGGGCTCGGCTGGTGGGGCCATTCCCGAGACTGGTGGAAGATCATGTTGCGGTGTGGCAACGCTCCCTGCGGTTCCTGGGGAGGCTTGCGGGCGTAAGAGATTGCTGGATAGAGCGTTACGTTGACGTTGACGCCTGGCAACGGTATGTAGATGCCACGCCACGCGGGTGGG
>Ga0272441_10012887_pt1 | contig 12125 bp, 12 predicted proteins | sample SSMProp6N_FD_193582 | JGI IMG/M metagenome (GOLD analysis project Ga0272441, IMG submission 193582) | Marine sediment archaeal communities from Little Sippewissett salt marsh, Falmouth, MA, United States - SSM-Prop-6N | ecosystem: Environmental > Aquatic > Marine > Wetlands > Sediment ...
GGATTTCTGTGTTGCTTGGTACCAGCTGGGTTACTTGTACGTGTTCTCCGCCTATTTCTTGGGTGAAAAACGCGAGTGGGTAGAATGTGGCGACTACTTGTAGCTTGTCTGTCTGTTGTGTTGTTGTGGAAAAGTTGGATGCCGCAACGATTAGGATGGTTGCTGTTAGGGCTGCGGCGATGATTAGGGATGCCTGTTTTCTGTTCATAAGTGTCAAAGTGTTGGGTTGCTTGAACCTATTAAGCTTTTTGTTAACGTTAATAATTTTAGCTGCATTAGAGGGAAAAATTAATAAAATTTATTAACTTCCACACTCAACATTAGTAACGGTGTTCCACGTTGACCATCATCAGTCTGTCCATACCTGACGCGCTTCTGGAACAAGTAGACGCCACCATAACCGAGCGGGGATTCGCCAGCCGCTCCGAGATTACACGGCAAGCACTGCGCCTGTTCCTGAAAGAAGACATCCAAATCGAGAAACTTGAAGGCGAAATAGTAGCCACCGCCACAATAATCTACAAGGAAAAAGCCGACCGCAAACGCCTACTCGACGCACAACACGTCTACAGCGGACTCGTCTCAACCTTCCTACACGCCCACATACACGAAGGCTACTGCCTAGAAGTCATAATCCTAAAAGGACAAGCCAAAACCATAAGAAAATTCACAAACACCCTCAGAACAAACGAACAAATAACCAAACTAAACATCACCATACTAGCCCAACTATAGCAATCTCACTCAAATTTTGGGATAGTCTTTCCTCTTTCTTTTTCAATCTCAGGTATAGCTGAAAGTATCTGGTTTACTCTTTTTATTGATAAACCGAGAAGTTGTGCAATCTGATATTTTGGTACTTTGTTATTCTTCAACTGATTAACGAGCATATATCTGCGTTTTTCTTCAAGCCGATAGTTATCATAAAACTCTCGTGGACCAACTTGAAATTTCCAATCTTCTTGCTCTTGTCCTAAATTCTGGAAGAAAATTACACTTCTGTGAACTTTTCCATCTAGTAAGTCATATCCTATAAGATGGATTATCAAATGTAGTAAATTGGTGATTATATCCCAATCAGTATTCTGATCCTCTGAGATTTTCTTAGCGTTTGCTTCTAAACTATCTAAAATGTTTCCTAAGTTCTGCGTCAATCTTTCATCCATAGGTATTTCACCAAATCTATTTCGTATTCGCCTAATCGCTTTCAGAAGAACATCTCTGCAATATGAAGCCTCTCTAAAACCTCCCGCCATTCCGCTGTAATGTTTAGGTCCAAAAAGGTCATACATAGCGTATTCCAGTGATAAATTATGTTTAAAACGATTAAAGCGTTCATCCTTTAGCATTTATTATTCCTTCTCAATTATTTCGCTTTGTTATGTTATGATCTGCTAAATTCACATATCAATTTTTCTTGTAAATAAATCAGTGGAACAAGCCTTAAATTTGAAAAAGGATAAACTGCTACATTGGTGGGGGAATGAGCGGTAACGATGCTATAGGAGCACTCAGTGGATTACTACTCTTTGTAAATTTGTGAATTGGCGAATTTCGTTAGGGTTTTTATGGGGGTGTTTTGTGGGTTTTTGCAGGAGTGTACCCTGTTTAGTGAATGGTTTAGAGAGGGCGGTGGAAGCTGGGAAAGTATGGTTCTTTTTAGTGTGGGCTGTTCTGTAAAAAGCCCAATTCATAGGCAAGCCATCATATTTGGATCCTAATAGAAATAGTATGCAGAAAAGGAGGGGGGTCTACTCGTATTGGCGCTTTCAGCAACCAATAGCATGTTGAAACGAGCACGAACATATTTGACGCCTAATAGAAATTCATTGCAGAAACCAGTAGGGGGTCTACTCGCACCAATCTTGCCGCCTTTATAAAAGGGAGGGGGTAGCCACCGAGAGCACAAAAGACTATCTATTTTTTGAAGCATACAGCAGCGTATCCGACAACGCTGGAGTAGTCGCCGGTTACGTCGCCGCTGCTTTTGTAGCAGAGTAGTTTTGCTTCTTTTGCGCCTAATCCTTTTGCAGCGGTTATCACCGCAGCTATGGGTCCGTAGCCGCAGGCGGTTACGTTTTGTGTTTCGATAATTGAGTAGAACCGTTTTTCATCCATTTCTTCCACGGCTTTAAGTGCCGCCAAGTCTTTCGCAGCCGCGTTTCCTTGTGGTTCGTAATGGGTCATGTCCGATGAAGCTATGACCACTGCGTTCTTGTTGGCTAAAACTTCGACTAAAGCTTTTCCAACTTCGACAGCAGAGTCTAAATCCTGCATCTGGAAGCATACTGGGACAAACTTGAACTCAGAACCGTAGAGATACTGCAGAAAAGGAAGCTGAACCTCAATGGAATGTTCAAAACGGTGCGCAACATCGTCCACATCAACGAGGCGCGTTTCATGCACTATCTGGTTGGCTGTCGCGCTGTCAATTTCCACATCACCCAAGGGTGTACGCCAAACCCCCTCATTCATCAACGCCAAAGCGCTGCCGTAACCAGTGTGGTTTGGCCCCAGAATCACTGCAGTATCTGGTTTGCCGTCCTGCGCCAATTCATAATATGCCTTGGCTGCCACGGCACCGGAAAACATGTACCCTGCATGAGGACAAACTAAGCCGATTATTTTCCTAGGACCTGCTTTGTTGACTTTCGGATGTTTTCTTGGACCTAATTCTTGGAGGAAACAGTTTTCAATCTGTGTTTTTAGTGCTTCGGCGTCGCCCTCGTAGAAGGCACCAGCTTGGGTTGGACGCCGAACTTTCATCGACTTTAGGTGTCCTCCTCGTCCCTTGAGAGTTTGGCTTCAAAATCTTCAATTGGCACTGCTGGATCCTTGTCGATTGACAGCTCGCCTCTTTCTCGTAGAATCTGTCTTGCGAGCATCCAAAAGATAACTGCTAAGGCTCTTCTGCCCTTGTTGTTTGTTGGTATGACCAAGTCTACTCCAGCGAATTCGTTGTCAGTGCTGCACAACGCAACTATCGGTATTCCAACTTTTGAGGCTTCCCTGACGGCTTGACCGTCTGCTCTCGGGTCGCAAACAACTATAACTTCTGGGTCGATTCGGTTAGCATACAAGGGATTCGATAGAAGTCCTGGAATGAAACGACCTACTACGGGCGTAGCGCCTGTTAACGCGCAAAACTTCTTAACTGGCTCGTGAGCGTAAAGTCTGCTTGCTGCCACCGCTACTTTTTCGGGTTCAAAACGCGCTAAAAATTTGGCGGCAACTTTTATGCGCTCATCAGTTCTTTGGACGTCAAGAACAAACAATCCGTCTGGCCTGACACGGTATATGAACGGTTCCATGTCTCTGGTTTTCATTCTTGTTCCAATGTGTATACCTGCGGACAGCATGGTGTCTCGCGGTAACAAGAGTCCATCTGCAGTTGGTGTTTCCGGAATCGGTTCAGGACTCGGTTCAGGAACATTCTCTGGAATCTCCTCTGAGATTGTCTCGGGGATCGTTTCCGGAGTTGTCTCAACATCGTTTTCGATTTGATTTTTAGATTCATCTTCTGCCATTTCGTTTTTTCTCCTTAGATTTTTAAATCAGCCATTTTGGCTCTGTTTCCTAAGAAATGCTCGATTCTCACTAACTCGTTTATTTTCGCGATTCGCGCTCCTTCAACAACGCCTGTCTTTATTATTGGACACTTGAACGCCACTGCCAATTGGGCTATGTGCCAATCACACGTGTCGCCTGAACGGTGTGACATTACCGTTGTGTATCCGTGTCTCTGCGCGTTTTCGATTGTTTCCGAAGCGTCTGTGAGCGTACCGATCTGGTTGACCTTGATTATAATGGAGTTCGCTGCATTAAGCTTTATTCCATAGTTTAATCTTTCGTTGTTGGTTGTGAAAAGGTCGTCGCCGCAGATCAAGCAGTTTTTAGATTTTTTAGTGAGTTCTTTGAAGCTTTCAAAGTCTTCTTCTTCGAAAGCGTCTTCAACATAAACAAGATGATACTTTTCGATCAGGTCTAAAAGGAACTCTAAGTGTTCACCAGCATCCATCTTTTTGTCGTCGCGCTGGTAAAAGTACTTCTCCTCTTTTGGATTCCACAGCGAAGAGGCGGCAACATCGATGCCGAACCCGCATTCAAAATCCAGCTCGTTACCTACTTCTTCGCAGGCTTTAGCTATAATCTCGAAGGCATCCAAGTTTCCGATGTTTGCAATCCATGCGCCCTCGGAGCCTTTTCCGCCGCTGAACAGTTTATCCTTCTTTTTCAGGAGTTCACCTATTCTTTTGTGGATTTGAGCGTTTGCTGTCGCGGCTTCCAAGAATGTTTCTGCTCCGTGTGGAAGCGCCAAGTACTCTTGGATGTCTGGAGCTTTGCCGCGGGTATGTTGCCCTCCGCTTATGGTGTTCCCAAGCGGGTACGGAAGGGTGTTAGCTGTGTTTCCGCCTATAAATTGGAACAGGAGAAGGCTGTGAGAGTTCGCCGCTGCCTCTGCGTTGGCAATTGAAACAGCGAAGGCTGTGTTTCCGCCTATAACTTTGAAGTTTGTGGTGCCATCAATCTCGTGGAGCGTGTTGTCGATTTCTTCTTGGAAATCAGCGTTCAAACCAGCAAGCTCAGGTGCTATCAAATCATCAATTGTTTTTAACGCTTGGTCTACTCCGCCTTGCGGGTAATAGGCTACTTCGGCTTTGCCGCGGCTTTTTCCAGCTGGAGCAGATGCTCTTCCGAAACCAGAAGTTGTTATAACGTCAACCTCTATGGTTTCCTCTCCTCTGTTGTTGAAGATTTTTCTGGCAATCAGGTCCTCAATGATTGACGACACGCTTTCAGCCTCAAGGGCTATAACTCTTGTTTAGCTCTTATTTTATCTTTCGGCTTGGGCTTGAGCAGCTGACGGGTTAACTTGCTCTATGCGGTTGCCGCCTTCCGTATTTAAAGATCCCACTTCAGCGGAGAAAACGCGTTCAGTACTTTTGCACTATCGTGTATTGACGGCTCTAGCTCGCATCTATGATGAAACGGTGAAGGAGGGCTTGGTTGATTCTGGAATCGCAAATAATAAAAGTAGGATGCGTTCAACCTCAAAGGTGCGGGAGCATTTCGATGGTTAAGCGCGGGCTTTACGTTGGAAGATTTCAGCCTTTTCACTTAGGTCACCTAGAAACCATAGCCGATGTTTTGAAGGAAGTTGATGAGTTAGTAATCGTCATCGGCAGCGCCCAGTACAGTCACAACATCAAGAATCCTTTCACGGCAGGCGAAAGGCTAGTCATGATCCGACGAGCTTTGCAAGAAGCAGGCATAGACTACTCGCGGCTTTGGATAGTCCCCGTTCCAGATGTGCATTTGCATATGCTATGGGTCTCTGCGCTGGAAGGTTACACGCCGCACTTCAACGTTGTCTACTCAAATGAACCCTTGACGCGGAGACTTTTCATGGAAGCAGGATACAAAGTTAAGAGCATACGGTTCTTCCAAAGAAAAGTGTACACGTCAACTCTTGTCCGAGAAAAAATGCTCACAGGAGAAAGCTGGGCGAAGCTTGTTCCCAAAAGCGTGGCTGACTTCATAAACGAAATAGACGGCGTCAACAGGCTTCGGGATTTAGCGAGAACAGACAAAATCTAACCGTGAACTATCGTGTTCACCACTAAATAAGTGACTTGTTCAATGTTGCTTGCCGTTTAGAGCTACAATACTATTGTTTCTGAGGTTCGGCGGTAAAGACGCCACGCCAGAAGATACGTTGCGACCAAAACGATTAGTCCAGGTATGTACAGTATCGAGACCTCGCTTGAGAATAAGGCGAGGAGGTTATTTGCCAAATGAAATGAAACCGCAATCAGGTAAAACTGTAAAGGTTTCTTCTTGGCTATGCCGTAAGCAGTTATCGCCGCGCTGGAAGCATGAAAAATTATGCCAGGTATCCTAGAAAGTACAGGTGCACCTAAAGTGAAAACGTACAGGGCGAACTCGGTCACGCCAAAGCCCACTCCGACTAGAATGCCCAAGTCAATAAGGGACCTTTCAGTTTCTCCATGACGGTAAAACAGCGGAAAAACTTTGCCTATCTCTTCTATGAACGGCGCAAAAATTACCAGTGCACAGACCTGCGCGAACAGCAGCGGCATAGCTATGCACAGAGAATTTGTGAATTCAGAGAAAAACAGGGTGAAAGGCACACTTATCAGCAAGCCTGCACTGAGAAAGAAGAGTTTTTCCTTAATGTCTGGCTTGTGAACCGATATTGTAGCTTTCTGCTCGGTTTCCATCACAAAAATCCTTCTACGATATATTTTCTTTTTCTCACTTATCAGCGTTACCGCACTGCCCTCGGTAAGGCTAAAATCCAGCTTTTATCGGGTTTTCAGGCTTCATTATCTCCCTGAGAAACACTGTTGCGTAAGAACCACGCAGCAGCATAAAACTCAAGTCAGCTTGACTCGCATTCTGGTCTGGAGCAGAAGCTGAGGTGCCATGCAACTTGAAACCTTGAACAGGCGTGAGAACCGCGCGTAACCCGCCTCTTCCGCTCACTTTGGATATTTCGTTGACCCTGAAGTTTTCTGTTCGGATGCCTTCCTCCTCAAGTATTTGTCGCTCTATATGTCCCATAGCGCCTTGGGACGGCTTTTGCTTTATTCCGATAAGAGGCAACGCAACTCGCATTCTCCCAGCCTTGACCCGTTCGTTAGCTTCCGTAACAGCTTCTGCGCCCACCACTTTAGCCACGTTAACCATAGGCAAGCCTGAACGTTCCACGTTCACCACGTAATCTCCCGCTTCCGCCCTGTTCAAAGAAAAACCGCTCTTGACTCTTTCACTTAAGAAGCGGTTGAACAGGTATGACTGGTACGCTTGGACAAAAAGCGCCTGAAGCTTAACAGGCAACCACGTGAAGGCACCAGCGAAATCGTCTGGTTTCTCAGCTAAATGACGGAGCATCATCCTTTCAAAGCGTAGTTGTCTTGGAAAGTTTTGCAGAGCTTGCTTGAAATCCCTTGTTGACTGCAGTTCTGTGCGGGCGCTTCTGGACGATGGGTGCTCGTGGACACTGGGTTTAGCCAAAAAAAGCATGGCGGCTTCTTCAAAGTCTCCTTCAAGAATGGCTTTCCCCACCAGATGCGTGATGGGGCGAGTTGTTCCGAAGCGCTGGTGCCCAAAAAAGTTCGGAATCCCGCCAGCCACGTCAACCGCTTCAGCGACTTCAGCTATCCGTTTTGCAACAGTTGATTCTGAATGGTTAATCGCTTTGACGCGTATGGTGAAGTGGTTGCCTAAGAGGTAATACGGCGACAGTTTTTCATGGATGTATCCGACCGGGCGAATTTCAATATCCTTAACGTTGACTTCTGCAGCGTCTTCCACCGAACAGTCTTCAACCGTTATGTGCTGAGCCGTAACCGCTTTAGCGTCTTTTATTCCTGCAATTTGAATTTCCCCTTGACCCAAGTCCAGCTGCTTAGCGATGTTTCTGAGGGCTATGAAAGTGTCCCAGTTACGCTTAACCAAAACACACAGCAAATACCGCTGCTTGGACGGCGTCGCATCTAAAACCCGATGTTCCTCGGCTTTCTCAATTGTGGCTTTGGAGCCGTCAACAAGGACTTCCTCAACCCTGAAATCCTCCACAGACTGCCGGATAACCCCGCCGACCCCCTCGGTTTCTGTGGCGTAAACTTCGATGCCGAGTAGCTGGTCAATTTCGGGAACACTCAAGTTCCATACGCCTTTTCTTACAATAGTTTAAGCTTGCCAGTTATCCTGTCAACTTTCGCGGCTGGAGCGGGACCAATTCCCAAGCAGGTAACTGTGCCTGGAGGAATCTCCGTAAGCCCCCTGTCAACAATTAACGCGTTGGGTAAACCCAAATCGTTAGCCTGCTCTTCAAGCTCCAAAAGCTCTTTCTCATCCTTCACCTTAACCGCCACTTTGCGCTGCCCTTCGAAGAGCCACGCGTCCCACCAGCCTCTATGCCTGTTGTGGGCTTCCTGCGCCGCAGAAACCGCTGCGTGCCCAGCTTGAGCAGCAATCTTTCCTTTACTAAGCTTCAAATCACTGCGAAACACGATAACTTGCTTGTACTCGAATTCACCCATTTCAGATTTTCCCGCCGTCTCCTAACACGTTGTTCCCCCAAGATTTTAAGGGTTTGCTGACAAGTAAAGTTTAAGGAAATAAGCCAAAGCCGCAAACATGGCAGGCTTCGTCACGATTTTGAGAAGCAATTGTCCCTGAAAATCTATCTCTTCCACGTTCTCCAACGTTTTATTCACACCTATCCTTGTACAGAAACGCAAAACCTCATCCAGCTTCTCGTCAGAAAGAGAATCAAGAAACCGCCTAAGCCGAAGCATCACGCTGAAATCAAAGCTCAATGTGTCGGCGCAGCGTTTCTGGTACGTCTGCAGGAAACTTGAGGACACATCGTTTCTCCGCGTTGCTTCGTCGGCAACTTCCGCTGCGATTCCAGCGCATGTTAACCCGAAGACTACTCCGCCGCCTGTGGTTGGCTTCACCTGCGAAGCCGCGTCACCTACAGCCAAGAAACCGTTTGCGTAAGCCTTAGCGATTGGTCCGCCTAAGGTTATGGGGTGAAACGTCATGCGGGTGATTTTCGCTTTGCCGAGTTGTTTCGAAGCCACTGGATGCTTCCGCATGAGCCTCTGCAGAAACTCTCGTGGGTTGCCCGCCTTCGTTGCAAGCCCAAGCTTTGCGGTTCCGTCAGGCTTTGGCATAAGCCACGCGTAAAAGCCTGGTGCGTACGCTTTTCCCATAAACACTTCAACCGCGTTCAAACTCACGTTTTTGACGTTTTCTACTTCCGCTTCCACGGCGTAAACAAGGCGTTCGCCGTTAAGCCCTGCCAAACCTGTTTGCCTCAAAAGTCGGGAGGAGATGCCCTCGGCGTCAACCACAATTTTCGCTGTAACGCTTTCTGTTTCGTCTTCTTGCTTGACCGCCACGCCTTTAACGGCGCCGTCGTCGATTAATAGTGATTGGACTCGCGAGTTTAGACGGTAGCGTGCGCCTGCGGCTTCGGCTTTATCCGCGATGTACTTATCGAAGGCTTCGCGGTTGACGGAGCAGGTGACTGGCTTGGCAAGGGTGACAGGGAACTTGAAGCCTGAGGGCGCATAGAAGTTGGCTTGAGAAAAAGTGTTTTCCACGATTTTCCTGGGAAGCGGGTACAATCCCAGGTTTCTTAGGCTTCGGATGCTCAAGTGTCCTGCGCAGTGTGATGGACTGCCAATCGCGTTGTGTTCTTCGAAAACTGTGACTTCGACGCCTAGTTTAGCCAGTTTTAAAGCTGCGAAGGAACCGACAGGTCCGCCTCCGACAACGATGACGTCTGCCGCGTCTTTCATTAACTGCACACTGAGCATTAGTAACGTAAGTTTACTGTATAAGCTCGACGCGTCTTTTTCCGCGGGACATGGAAGTGGTGCGGATTTTGCCGCTGACTTCCAGCCGCAACAGGATGTCGTTGAAGTCTTTGTAGCCTAAATCGTCAAACTCCTCTTTCAGCTGACTGAAGAGGTCATCGTCTACCATGTCGCCTTTCTTGTTCAAGATTTCTAATACAACAAAATAGGCGGGACGGATTTTCCAAGTTTTAACAGTTGGCATACACTTCTCTCCCTACGCAACGGGCGTTGCCGGTTTCTGTACCTGCCGAATCTGCTGCATAAAGCTCTTGTACCATTTCTCCATTTCAGGCGTGACTGATGGCCCTACCTCTTTAATGGCGTCCTGGAAATCTTTCATCGTAACTTCCACGGCTTTGACGTCGTTTCTCAGCGCGTGCATAGCGGCTTCCCTGCACAGCGATTCAATGTCTGCGCCTGAATAATACTTCGTCATTAAGGCAAGCTGGTTCAAGTCCACGTCTTTGGTTACAGGCATCTCTTTCGTGTAGAGTTTGAATATTTGAAGCCTGCTTTTTTCATCTGGCTCTGGCACGTAAATCAACCTGTCAAATCTTCCAGGCCTCAGAACCGCTGAGTCCACCATGTCTGGCCTGTTAGTGGCAGCAACGACAACTATGTCCTGCAAGGTTACAATGCCGTCCATTTCTGTAAGCAACTGGCTTATGACCCGCTCTGATACGCCGCTGTCAGAGAAACCTAAACCGCGGCGCGGTGCAAGCGAATCCATCTCGTCTAGAAATATCACTGCGGGCGCTGCCATCCGAGCTTTCCTGAAGACTTCTCTTATGGCTTTTTCCGATTCTCCGACCCACTTGGAGAAGACTTCGGGTCCCTTGATAGATATGAAGTTAGCTTCGCTCTCGGTTGCCACTGCACGGGCTAGCATGGTTTTGCCGCATCCAGGCGGTCCATAGAGAAGTATGCCTTTCGGCGGTTTTATTCCAAGCCTGCTGAAGATTTCTGGTTTTTTCAGCGGCCACTCGACGGCTTCCTGCATGTGCTGTTTAACTTCGTCTAGTCCGCCGATGTCGGTCCAGTTGACAGTGGACACTTCTATGTATACTTCGCGCATGGCTGTCGGCGTGACTTCCTTGTAAGCGTTGACGAAGTCGTCCATTGTGACTTCCATTTTTTCAAGCACTTCAGGCGGTATGCGTTCCTCTTCCAGATTTATCTGCGGCAGATACCTGCGGAGCGCTTTCATGGCGGTTTCTCTGCCCAGTGCGGATAGGTCTGCGCCTGTGTACCCGTGTGTCATGTTTGCGAGTTTTTTGAGGTCAACGTCTTCGCCTGATTTTTCTCCTTCAGGTTTTTCGATGCCGTGGAGAGGCATGCCGCGGGTGTGAATTTGAAGCACTTCGTGTCTTCCCTGCTTGTCTGGAACACCTATTTCGATTTCTCTGTCGAACCTTCCAGGTCGCCTTAACGCGGGGTCGAGAGCTCCAGGCCTGTTGGTGGCGCCTATAACTATTACGTTTCCTCTTCCAGACAAGCCATCCATCAAAGCTAGGAGTTGCGCTACAACGCGCCTTTCAACTTCGCCTGTGACTTCTTCACGCTTGGGCGCTATGGCGTCTAGCTCGTCAATGAATATTATGCTTGGCGAGTTCTGCTGGGCTTGCTGGAATATCTCGCGTAGCCTTGCTTCGGACTCACCGTAGAATTTGCTCATGATTTCTGGACCGTTTATTGAGTAAAAGTTTGCCTCGGACTCGTTGGCGACTGCTCGGGCTAACAGTGTTTTGCCGCAGCCGGGTGGTCCGTGAAGCAGTACGCCTTTTGGCGGTTCTATTCCGAGTCGTTGGAAAAGTTCAGGATGTCTCAGTGGGAGTTCCACCATTTCTCTGACGCGTTGAATCTCCTCGTGTAAGCCGCCGATGTCTTCGTATGTTGTTCTTGGGAGTCCCTTTGTCTCTGGCGCGGGTTCGTTTAGGATTGTGAGTCTTGTTTCGGCTGTGACTTTGATTATGCCGTGGGGGCGGGTTTTTGTAACTGTGAATGGTATGGCGTGTCCAAGCATCATGACGAGGGTTGTGTCGCCTTCAACGAGTGTGCGTTCCATGAGTCTGTTCCTAACGAAGTTTGTGAAGTCTTCGTCAACGTTCAGCCGCATGTCGACTGGCGCAAGCGTTATGCCTAGCGCGGTTTTAACTTTTGCGGGCTTTATGACTACGTACTCGTTTATGGCTGCTCCCGCGTTTTTACGGGTGAACCCGTCAATTCGTATTATATCGCGGTTTTGGTCTTCACTGTAAGCTGGCCAAGCTATGGCTGAGGTTGTTCGCTTGTTAACTATTTCTACAACGTCGCCAGCGCTTATGCCTAGTTTCTGCATTGTCCGCTGGTCTATACGAGCGATGCCTCTTCCAACATCTCGCTGGCGTGCATCTCCTACGCGTAACTGAATTTCACTCAACTAGAATCCTCCTAAATCACTTTGAGCGTGTTGAAACAAAGTTTTATTCCTATATAAACTTTAAAGCGTATCCAAAAAGACTTATGATGTTCAGTATATGACGAGATTTAGACTAGTTTGCTCTTCAGCGACCACATCCCCACAGGTTTCTGCATATATTGACTATTAAGCGACAAATAGGTCCGTCTCGCGTTAGCTCAAAACTATGCATGTTTCTTTAGATGAGGGAGGTGTAGTTTGTTCCGAGCAACTATCCAGCCCTAGTTGAACTATTAGTTGATTTACATAACACTGTTGTTCTAATCGTA
>Ga0272441_10012888_pt1 | contig 12125 bp, 11 predicted proteins | sample SSMProp6N_FD_193582 | JGI IMG/M metagenome (GOLD analysis project Ga0272441, IMG submission 193582) | Marine sediment archaeal communities from Little Sippewissett salt marsh, Falmouth, MA, United States - SSM-Prop-6N | ecosystem: Environmental > Aquatic > Marine > Wetlands > Sediment ...
AGCTTCCCCAGAAGACCGGAACTGAAGTGATCGGCTCGATTCTTGGCAATGCCGATGTCGCCCCAGCGCTGATCCGCTATGTGCTCCAACGCACGGACGGCAACCCGCTCTTCATGGAAGAGCTCACCCGGACATTGCTGGAAAACGGCTCGATACGCATGGAATCGGGACGCTACCGGCTGGACAGGACAGCCGATACAGCAAAAGTTCCCGAAAACATCCACGGCATCATTGCCGCCCGCATGGACAGCCTGGATGACGAAGTGAAACGGGTTATCCAGCTGGCGGCGGTGATTGGGCGCGACTTCACACACCGGGTACTGCAATCCATCACCGGGCAGCGTGAAAATTTGGGTGCCGGCCTTGAAATCCTTCAGGAGATGGGATTCATCTATCGGAAAAGCCGCTATCCCGAGCTGGCATATATATTCAAACATGCGCTGACCCATGAGGTGGCTTACAAAAGCCTGCTGCGCCGGAAACGAGCGCGCTATCACGCAGATGTCGCCGGTGCAATAGAACGGCTTAATGCCCAACGGATCGAGGAATCGTACGAAGTCCTGGCCTATCACTATGACCGGAGCGGAGATGCACAAAAAGCATACGACTACCTGAGGTTATCAGGCGAAAAAGCAATTCGAACCCACTTTTTGTGGGAGGCGTATGACTATTTCAAGAAAGCACTGAGGGCGCTGGACCGTCTATCCCATGGGGATAGCCCCCGCCAACAGGAACTCGAGGTGCTCCATTTGATGGTTATCCCCATCATCGGATTAGGACTGCCCGAGGACAGCCTGGCCTACCTCGACAAGGGCGTCAGGGTTTCAAAAGCGGTGGGTGATCACAGCAGCATGACTCGCTTTTACAGCAACATCGGCGTTTTTTACATGAATCGCGGCGATTATGAAGCGGGGACAACCTACACACGGAGAGCCTTCGAAACCGCCGAGCGCATCAAAGATGTGGATGCCATGGCGCAATCCGGTCCTGATTTGTGTCAGGACTTCATGAACGCCGGGAGATTCAGGGAAACGATCCAGGTTGCCACACGGATTATCGACGCCATCGAAAATACGAGCCGGGAGGCCGATTATTTCGGCGGAATGACCAATATTTATTCTATTTTGAATACATTTATCGGTTATAGTATGGGTATGCAAGGAGACTTCACGAACGGTCTGATTTCCTGTGAGAAAGCCCTTGCTTGCGCTATCCGCTATGCCGGACCCGAAACCATAGGGGTTTGCGAGGTTCAGCTGGGCAGCTTGCATTTGCTCAGAGGCAGCCATGAGCGGGCCTTTAAATTAATCGGTGACGGTTGCCGTCACCTCGAAGAGGCAAACTTCTATTGGCATCTGCCCTTGGGCAGGAGTATGTTTGGTCTTGCGGAGACCTTTCTTGGCAACCCCCAGTCGGGACTGGTGCATATCGAAAAGGCATTGGCGGAAAACCAAAAAATTGGAGTTGAGTGGCGCAGGTCTTTGCTGCTTTTCAATCTGGGTGTCTGCCGATTCACCCTGGCGGATTACCAGCCAGCCATGCAGGCGATGAACCAGGCCCATGTTCTTTCCGTGGAATCGGGTCAGCGTTATGTCGCCGGCAAAGCACTGACCTGGCTGGGTCGCATTCATTTAAGACTTGACCCGCAGTCCTTTGAAGCCGCCTCGGGCCTCATCTGCCAGGGAATCGAAATTTTGGGGGAACTCAACATCCAACCCGAACTTGCCTTGGGCCATCTATTCCTGGGAGAGCTTTATACCCGATCCGGAAAGAGAGATTTGTCCGCTGAACATTTAGGCCGGGCACGGCAGATGTTTAAGGACCTGGGCATGCACGTCAAAAGGAGTAACGGATGACCCCGACCGCGTTCCAGATGTTTTACGAACGTTCAACCTGTATTCTGGGCGAAGGTGCTGTTATCGAACGCCTGCGCAGAAACAGCGACTTCGAACTCGATCCCCATATCGTTAACTCGGCGTTCATCTATGACGAACCGAGACGTGAGACCCTGGCGGCCATCTATCGGCAGTATCTGGACATCGGCCGCCAATACGACCTGCCACTCATCCTTTCCACCCCGACCTGGCGTGCCAGCCGGGAACGGATCTCAAAGGCCGGATGTGAGGGTAAAGACGTGAATGGGGACAATTTCCGTTTTCTCGATGGGTTACGAAACGAATGCGGGCCATATGCGAAAAACGTTGTCGTGGGGGGGTTGTTGAGCTGCCGGGGGGATGCATTCAACCCGGAGGAAGCACTTTCAGCCCCGGAGGCCCGAACGTTTCACGCCTGGCAGGCTGAACGGCTGGCGCAAGCCGGGGTCGATTTCTTGTTGGCGGCCACACTGCCCACGATAGGCGAAGCAATCGGTCTGTCAGCGGCCCTTTCCGACACGGGCATGCCTTATATAATCAGTTTTGTTGCGCGTCAGGAAGGCACATGGATTGATGGTACACCACTGAAAGATGCCATCCAACGTATCGATGCCGCAGTCAGCCCAAAGCCACTGACCTATATCATCAATTGCACACACGCCTCAATTTTTAGAAAAGCGCTTTTTCATGAAGTCAATTCATCTCCTCTGGCTAGAGCGCGGATTGGTGGATTGTTGGCCAATACGGCCGCGCTTAAGCCTGAAGATCTGGATGAGCGTGAAAACCTGGTAACTGAAGCACCTGAAATGTTCGGTCAGGCCGTAGGCGATCTTAAAGATGATCTGGGCATGAAGATACTAGGGGGTTGCTGCGGTACTGACGACCGTCACATTCGGCAATTGGCAAAACGGCTTGCTAGAGGATGTTGATACCCTTTCCTGATGTTGATATCAGAAATAAGACCATCTTTGAAACCTGAACCGATGTTCCGAAAAGATTTATTTGTGACGATAAACCAGCCTTCACGCAGGCAGGGTAGCAGTCATCTCCCGCTCGACCATTTTTCCCAGGTCCCGCAGCAAGTTAATTTTTACCTCATCCAGGTCGCGAGGCCGCGTGTCAACCAGGCACAAGGTGCCGGGAGAGGTCCCGTTGGGAAGGGTCAAGGGGTATCCAGCATAAAAGCGGATGCGTGGTTGTCCAATCACCAGCGGATTATCTGCAAAGCGGGGGTCGAGAAGCGTATCGCGAACGATCATGACTTCCGTGTCAAGGATGGTATGGGCGCAGAATGCCTGGTCCCGCGGCGTTTCGGTGGGACTTAATCCGAAGCGGGACTTGAACCACTGGCGGTCCTGGTCAACAAGGGTCACCAACGCGATTGGAACGTCGAATGCCGCGGCAGCGATCCGGGTGATTCGTTCAAACCGCTCTTCTATTTTCGTATCGAGGAGTTGCAGCGCTTTAAGCGCCTCGATCCGATGCGCCTCATTCTCCGGAAACGGTGCCCGCCCCCAGCGGCACACGCTTCGCATGACCCATGCACGCACCCGTGTGCGTGCATATTCTGCGGTAAAGGGATGGATCAGCCAATCCGTAACGCCGACGTCGGCACCTGCATCGGAATCCGCATCGGTAACGATGACCACCGGCAAGTCGCGGGCATGGTCGATATCCATATCCCGTATGGCTCGGCAGGTTTCCAGGGCGTTACCGCCCACCTGTCCGTCATCGAGAATGACGAGAGATAGTCGTGTGGAGCGGACTATCCCAAGGACGTCCTGCGAAGTCTCGGCCCGCAATATCCGCAGATTGTCGGCCTGAGCGGCCTGCTGAATCTTCTCAGCCAATGTTTCATCCGCGATACCGATCAAGACCTGGTGGTCCTGAAGTGCGGGTTCGATCGGGGCGACTGCCGAAAAGCTTTCCGAGTCTCCTTCTTCTTTGATATTCGACGATGCTTCCAATTCGACCACCATTCCTTCGGCAGCGGCGAAGACCGCCAACGATCTCCCAGCCTGGGACAGGCTGGTGCGTACGTCCTCACAAAGCGCATCGACATGGTCGTCGCTCCGCAAGGGATCGTGGTGCGTCAAAGCCAAACGGCTGACGCCGGCACTACGGCACATGTCAACCGCACAAGCCACCGGGGTGTGCCCCCAGCCGAACTTGTCCGTGTATTCCACCGTCGTGTATTGGGCATCATGGATCACCAGATCGGCCCCTCCCATGAATTCGATGTGGCGGCGATCCTGCTCGCTCATGGTGCCGGTGCCTTGAGCGTACTGACGGGAGTGCGGCTCATGGTCACAGGCATAAACAACCGAAACCCCGTCGGCTTCCAACCGATATCCCAGCGTGAGGGCAGGATGGTTCATGTACAGTGTTCGGACCTTGATATCGCCGATTTCGAAAACGCCTTCGACGAGGTCGTGATAGCGGATGGCTGCCCCAAGTTCTTCCAAGGTAACCGGGAAGTAGGTGTACTGCATCTGCCCCGCAAGGGATTCGCGCAGGGACGATCCGAGGCCGCGGGGGGCGTAAATGTCCCACTCGTTGCCGGGCCCGAAAAGGGGATCGAAAAACGGTATACCTTGGATGTGGTCCCAATGGGTATGGGTGATGAGGATATGACCACGCAGGGGATGAACGCCGCTTTCCATGAGGTCTTGGCCGAGCCCGTGCGCCCCAGTGCCGCAATCGAGGATAACGATGGTGCCAGAAGCGGAACGGGCCTCAACACACGACGTATTGCCTCCGAAGCGAACGGTCGATGATCCCGGCTTTGCGATGGATCCCCGTGTACCCCAGAATCTAACTTTCATTTTGAAGGGCCCTTCCTGACAGATTCTTAAGCCACATAACGATTGCGCGCCAACATGCGAGCTGTTGACACGGCGCTATGGCATTCCGCCTTTTCATTTTTCAAGGAATCCAAACGCTATTTCTTAAGGTAATGGGTTTTTCCTTGAATGCAACACAACAGATTTACCCGCAGCCCTTCAAGCCTGCTGTCTCAAAAATTGTTGAATGTGTCACAACTGTCCATGTCGCCGCTGGCCAAACCAATTTTGAACCATTTCACCCGTTGTGCCGAACTGCCATGGGTAAAAGAGTCCGGGCTGACGTATCCTTGTGACTGTTTCTGTAGCGTGTCATCACCAATGGCGCTGGCTGCAGTCAGACCTTCTTCTACATCACCGACTTCGAGCAGTTGTCGGGAGCGGTTGGCATGATGGGCCCACACGCCTGCGAGACAGTCAGCCTGCAGTTCCTGCCGAACGGAGAGTTTGTTGCCTTCTGCCTCGCTTAGTTTTTTACGGGCCGCTTGTACGCTGCTGGATATACCCACAAGGGTCTGGATATGGTGACCCACTTCGTGGGCAATGACATATGCCTGGGCAAAGTCACCCGGTGCTTTGAAACGATTTTTCAGCTGGTCATAAAAACCCAGGTCGATGTACACTTGCTGATCACCTGGACAATAGAATGGCCCCATGGCTGATTGAGCCATTCCGCATGCAGATTTTACAACGTCACGAAACAGCACCAGGCGTGGTTCCTGATAGGTCTCCCCCTTTTTTCGGAACAAGGCGGTCCAGGTATCTTCGGTATCGGCCAGGATGACTGAAACGAAATCCACGAGTTCTTTTTCTTCCGCGGTTTCCTGAAACGGCACTGCAGGCCTGCTGACGCTTGTGTCTTGTTGTAGACCAAGGCCTCCTAATAAGTTGCCGAGGTTCCCGGTAAATAAGCCGTAAGCACCCAGACACACTGCCAGTATCAAGGTACCTTTAAAGCCTAAAAACTTGAATACCACGGGAAGCAGACGCAACATCCCACCCCCACCGCTTAAGCCTTGGTGTCCGGAGGCTCGCATACTGCGCCGGTCGTCCACATTGCTACTTTTACGATTGCCACGCCAACGCATGATTAGTCTCCCGTTGTCTGATTTTTCTTTTTTGCGATGATTCTGAAAAAAAGGGTTACGTTCGATTCTTCAGCAAATCACGTATTTCCGTGAGCAACAATTCCTGAGCCGAGGGTTCGGGTGGCGCTTCAGGTGTTTCTTCCTCTTTTCGCTTGAGGGAGTTAATTCCTTAACATTCCCTTTGACGGCAAATTCCTTGAACTCTTGCATCATACCCATGACAAATCCCTCCTGATTAAATTGTGAAATGTTTTGGGGCGCTTTTACTCTTTTTTTGAAATGAAACAAATACGCTTTGGGTTTTCGATAGTTAAATAAATCTGTATCAGTTGCAGTCAGAAAAGCCCTTTTTAGGGGCTAATTTGCCTGACCTCGCGTTCATAGGCCTCGCTTCGCAATGGAGTTTTAAGGCTGCCTGCCCGTGAGAGATGGGTTGGAAGCGAAATGGCGGAGACATCAAGGATGATACGGCTCAAATAAGTACAATGGTAATGTTATTCGGATGGAAAGCAAGTCGCAGAACAATTAAGATTGAGTACACCACGTGGAGAACCCATGTCAACATCCCAAATTTTATACAGAAAATTAGCACCAAGCATCAATGAAAAATATCCCAACCATTGTAATCAGACTGGATATCGCCCAGATAGTAAGTACATTCCATTTTCGATCAGCCGATAATCGATTCGCGCGCGGGTACCCACGGAGCGCTGCTGGCATCCCATTCCTATGGATTTCTGATGACCGGTTTCATGCACGTGAAAGATGCAAGCCGTCCGGCAGAGGTAGCCGGCCTGCTGGGAAGGGCGGCGGAAGCCAAAAAAAAGGGGCGAAAACTGTTGGGGGTGGACGCCAAATAAATATCGGGAAACCGGTTGACCCGATGCCCTCTATTTCAGCTTTCATGCAAGCACGGCGTCCAGCCGAGACAGATGTTGACTGGGAAGCCGTGATATCGCGTCAAGATGCTGGGCCCACATGTGAGTGGGAAGTCAGTGGGTTCGAATGTGGAATTTAAATCCTTCGCAATCATACAGATAACAAATCAAGGTCATCAAAAACCAGTTCCACTGAACCATCTTCGGATGAATCGTATAACGCCATGACTGATTCTGCGATTTTGGTAGCATTGGGTTCAATGGGAAATATATTGTGGGTCCGAAGTATTGACAGCAAGGCATTCATTCCTTTGGAGATGGAACTCACGACAATCTCACTTTCATAGGTTTCTTCACCGAGCAATGTAAAACTGCCCCTATTCAGCATGGGAGACGCCGCTTTTTTGAGATCTTTATCGATGATTGCATATTCCTTGATGTTAAGTTTTTTTTTGCTACGATCTCGGAATATCATATATTTTTGACGCATTTATTTTTCTCCTTATCATCCGTTCGTTATACGGATGAATCATCTTTTTCATCTTGAGATTCAGTGGCGGTTTCATCTGGTTGCACAGCACTTTTTTCCAGTCTGCTCCGTCTTTTTTCGGCTTTCTTTTTCTTCCTTGCCAACTCTTTCTGACGTTTATTGAATTGATAATTTGATCTTGCCAAATCGTCACCTCCTTGGCGGTTGTCTTGACAATAAAAGTAAGGGGGCACCCCCTCACTTTTAAAAGGAATGCCCCCTTTACGTAAAACATGGGGTCAGATCACAGTGACATTTACAGCGGCAAGGCCTTGCTATCATCGCTCTATATCAAAGGAAACACGATCGCCTTCCTCGAGGAATTGGAAATTTCATCTGCATTCGTTGGCTTCAATAATAACCTTTATCAGAGCATAAATCAATCTAAATATTTGTTTTTTTTAATAATTTTTTAAATTTTGCATTTAATCGTGCAAAATATAGGTGTTACGCGGAAAACCGTGGAGAGGGCTCATTAATTAGCGGTATCCCGGCATCCAGAAGCGGGTTGGTAATTGAACGTCGGTAGGGCGGTGAAAAGGCAGGCTGCTGCAAGCGACCGGGGCACCCCGCCATTTTTGGTGGAATGCCCCGGTTGTGAATCGATGCGATTTTGTCAGGTTGCTCTTTTTACATTCTTGGCTTCAGGTCCGCGGTCACTCTCCTCTACCTCGAAAACGACCGTGTCCCCTTCGGACAGCGTCTTGAATCCCGTCATGTCGATAGCGGAAAAGTGCACAAAGACGTCCCGACCTTCGTGTTCATTGATGAAGCCATACCCCTTTTTGTCATTGAACCATTTTACTATACCGTTCGCCAAGACACTGACCTCCTCTTCTCAATAGTTCCCCTCCAAAATATCCCTTTGCCTTTGCAGACGATACTCCGGCACATGGAAGATTGCCACTCCGAAGATGTCAGATCAGGGGTTGCATTGGCCAAACTATCATCCAGAAAAAATCTTTAGCCAATGGAATACTCATTGTCAAGAAAAAAACTAAAGTGGAAATCGTTTAATATCCGCATGTTCCTTGATTTTTTCAAGGTAGGCGTCGATCTTTTTCGCCTCCTGCTCCTGGCGGAGGCGGGCGGCAATGGGCTCCTTTACATCGTTGAACGCCATGGTCTGTTCGTCCTGGCGCTCGGTTACCCGGATCAGGTGGTATCCGAAACGGGTCTGCACCACATCGCTCGTCTGGCCGGGCTGAAGGGCGAAGGCGGCTTCGGAAAAAGGCGGAACCATCTGCTCGCGGCTAAAAAAACCAAGGTCGCCCCCCTTGGTCTTGCTGGGGCCGTCCGAGTTCTCCTGGGCCAGCGTGGCAAAGTTCTCACCATTGTCGATACGCACCTTCAGCGCCTGAATGGCGGCCAGGGCTTCTGCCTGCTTGGCCTCAGTGGCGTCTGCCGGCACCTGAATCAGGATATGGGAGGCTTTGACCTGCTCCGGTTTGCGGAACAAGTTTGGATTGTCGTCATAATAAGCGCGGACCTGCTGGTCGGACACGGATATCTTCTGGAGCACCTCTTTGTCGATGAGCGTTTTGATGGTCAGCCCCTGTTTAATTTGGTTCTTGAGCATCTCCTCGGAAAATCCCATTTCCGTCAATGCATTCTGATAAGCCTTCTCATCCTTAAATGCGGCCTTGAATTCATCCAGGGCTTTTGCCACGGCTGTGTCTTTGACATCGATTCCCTCCGATTGCGCCTGCTGAAGCAACAGGGTCCGGTTGATCAGGGTATCACGGATCTCCCCCTCGTAGCGCTTGAGTTGCTGGGCATCCACCGGCCTCCCCTGGCGGGCCAGTTTCAGGGAAACCAGCTTCATCTCACGGTCCAGGTCCTGTCGCAGCAAAACGGTATCATTGACCTGGGCAATCTGTCCGGCAGGTGCGGCTACGGCGATAATCGTTGCCGGAGCAAGCAGGAGGATCGCCATCATGGCGGCGACAGCGGCGAAACGTGTCTTGGGTTGAATAACGGTCATCGATTTCTCCTTGATGGGTTGCGGGGCGATAGCTCCCCAGGATTTGGCCGATCAGAAAGACCATGATGTCGGCCAGTACAAGTTTACGGTGAAGAACGGCGGTCATGCAACAGGTGTGCTGAGGCATGGCGCAGTCCGCACAGGGCCACTTTCAAAACAGCCACCGTCGACAATTGCCGTCCATGTCATTCTCCTGACTGACTCCCCGAAGGCGGCGGACCGATTCCCGTCAAGCTCACCAGTTCACCGGAAAAGCTGCCCACGATCACTTTGCTTTTCAATTTCACCGGCAGGCGCCGGTAATCCGCTGACACCCAGAGTTGGATTTTCGCGTCCGGGCTCTTCTCGAAGACACCGCCCACATGCGTTAGGTCCGGCTCGATGAGAAACGTGTCGAACGTGCCCGCCGACACGGTCACGGTCTCCCGCCGAACCACATCGGCCACCCCCATTACGTGTTTTTTCCCGTCGGTTACCGGTCGCTGTATGCGACTACCGACGACCAGATTCGCCGTGCGGGACCAAAAAAAAATAGACAGGGGGTCAAAGGTACCGGCAGAAATGGAAATCGGTTCCCGGACCTCGTCGGCGTTGGTATATTGGACTGTCATATCTTCCCAATCGAAGGAAACGGTGATGTCTCGACGGGTTCTGCCTTCATGCTGTTTTTTTCGGTACAAGAGCGACTGACGCATGGCACTATCCGCCCAGGCATCGATGCGGTCCCGAACCATGTAGAAGGCGTCCACAAAGGCGTTTGACCGGGCCGTCAAGACAAAGTGATGGGCATCGATCCCTGCCATGTGCTCCTGGGGCAGCACTTCCAGCACCGCCTCCCCGGCCGGGATGATGGTCCATTTGAGGATGAAGGTCAATCGTTCACCCGGAACGAATGCCCGGCTGAGAAAAGGTGCTTCGGCGGACCAGGCCGTACCGGCAATGAACAGCCAGACGGCGGCCCACAAGGCGGCAGCCCAGCGGGTGCTGTGGAGGTACCCGGCATCCTTGATCCCTCCCCGGCCTGTCGGCTGATGAGGCATGGCTGTTTTCATCTGCATCATGACTTTCGCGAATTTTGAACCGTTCTCAGCTGCCGTCAAGAGGCACGCTGATGCCGGCAATGGGCTGGCGGTGTTTTTTCATCCACAACCACAGCCGGTACGCCTGGGTGAAGACCACAGCGGTAACCAGTCTGGGAATCCACAGCCAGAAGGGGTGAATACCCAGGGGCAGAAACAGTGACGGGTCTTCCACCATGGCGTGATTGATTCCGATGGAGACGTGCAGGGTTTTCAACTGATCCGGAGGAAGACGGCGCTCCCGGGTCTCGGCCACGATTACCGCACCGCCGTAGGTGATACCGAACACCGCCGCCGTCATCCACAGCACGCCCACCTGCCGATCCAACCCCAACAGGCCCAGAAAGGGTTCGATGATCCGCACCACCTTGTCGATAAGGCGGTACCGCTTCAAGATTTCCATGAATACCATCAGGGCCGTGATGATGAACAGAATCTTCAGGCTCAGCCATGCCATGGCCGCAGCCCACCCTCGCATAGCCGGCCAGAACATCAACCGGACCGAAGCCAACGGGTCCCCTGGAGATTTCTGAGCCGTTTCCGGCCCCACCACCCAACCCAGTACGAAAACGGTTAGCACAGCAGCCGCCAGCCGAACGACAGTGGCCATCCATGCGGGACATCCGGACTGGCGCTGCACCAGGCCTTCCTGGATCAGGCTGTGGGCGATAAGCAAAAACACCGCCATCAGCGTCATCTGGTCGACGGTGAAGGGCAGCACGGACATGGCGGCAATGGCGCCGTAGATACCGGTCAGCAGACCGGCCAGCAACGGCAGGGCAGCCATGGCCGGCAGATGGATCGCGCCCATCAGCGGCTCCAGCCAGCCGTCTATCCGGTCGAGCCAGCCGGAATAATCCAGCAGAAAGGTGGCAAAGGAGACCGGTAGGATGATCTTACTCATCCAGAGAAAACCATGCCACCCTTTAGCGGCCCCGCGGTCAAAGCTGATTTTAATCGGATGCGTGAGGGGCTCCACGGTGTGTTCCTGTTTGCTAACTGTTTTAGGCCGGTTTCATGGTGAAAAAGACCCTATATCACAGTTTTCTGGGCAGGGCACGAACTGAAATGCATGGCGGGTTTCGCGAATAAAAAAACAGCCGATAGCATCCCGGCTGTCAGGTCTTGAGCGTTCACGTCTTTGGAAAATGGTCGGTCGGCATCCATGTAAAAAAAAGGTCAAGGCATCAGATAGAATCCCAGGGCAGGGTCGTCCAGCTCATTGGGGGGAAAGGAGGCCCCCACGTATATCCCGCTGACGTTGCGGACGATCACACGCTTCTGCATGGGCGTCCGTTTGCGATCGTCCAAGCAAAATTCCACCAGCAGGTTGGCACCGACGGGAAACGTGCGGGGTACGGTCATTTTCAATTTCAAACCGGTGGTAGAGAGATCCACCACCTTCGCCAGGCCGGTGTCCTTGGGGCCGTTTTTTCCCAGCAGGGTGAATTTTCCTGGCAAATCGGCACCTTTGCGGTATTGTTTGCGCTTTTCAAGTCGGCAGCGGAATTGATGGCCGCAGGCACAGGTGCAGTTAACCGAAATTTTCTTTTCAGACGTGGCATATTGGCTCACATCCGCAGTTTTGGCATGGCCGCATTGAGGACAACGGAAGGTGGCGGTGTTGTTCTTGGAAATGAAAACGGTCTGGTCCATTAGATTACCACTCTGTTTGAGGCTGCACCAGCGCGTCCGTCGACGGTGAATGGTGCCCCCTGATCTTGATGATTTCAGGTTTGTAACTGGCATTGGTAGAGAGGCGCCGGCCCGTGATGCGAATGACGATGAAGGCCAGCCCGAAAAACAGGAAACCGAACAGCGCGGAAATCCCGGATGGATCGGTGCCCCGC
>Ga0272441_10012889_pt1 | contig 12123 bp, 10 predicted proteins | sample SSMProp6N_FD_193582 | JGI IMG/M metagenome (GOLD analysis project Ga0272441, IMG submission 193582) | Marine sediment archaeal communities from Little Sippewissett salt marsh, Falmouth, MA, United States - SSM-Prop-6N | ecosystem: Environmental > Aquatic > Marine > Wetlands > Sediment ...
CCCTTTTCCGTCGCGGCGGCCACCGCCTGCGCCATGGCCTTGGTCCCGATATCGAAAGGCGGAATCTCGAAAACGCCCATCGGCCCGTTCCAGACGATGGTCTTGGCGTCCACGACCTTCTCGGAGAACTCTCGGGCGGCCATGGGCCCGACGTCCACCGCCTGCCAGCCGGGGTCGATATCCCCGACGGCGATCCGGTGCTCGACGCCGGGCTCGAGCTTGCGGACCACGGCGTGGTCGGGAGGCAGCAGCACCTCGCAGTTCGCATCGGCGGCATGGTCCAGCAGTTCATGGGCCTTATCGAGGAAATCGTCCTCCACCCGGCTGTTGCCGATGGCCTTGCCGCGGGTCTTGAGGAACGTATACGCCATGGCGCCGCCGATCACGATGCGGTCCACTTTCCCGATGAGGTTCTCGATGACCCGGATCTTATCGGAGACCTTGGCGCCTCCGAGGATGGCCACGAAGGGATGCTCCGCGTTCCGAACCGTGTCGCCGAGAAACTCCAGTTCCTTCTCGATCAGAAAGCCGATCGCCCGCGGCTTGCCCTCCATGACCTGTGGAACGGTGTACATGGAGGCGTTGTCCCGGTGGGCGGTACCGAAGGCGTCATCGACGTAAATATCCGCCATCTCGCCAAGCTGTTTGGCGAAATTGTCCTTGGCCTCACGAAGCTGCGCATCCTCCTTGGCGGCCTTGTCCTTAATGACTTCCTCCTTGTAGAACCGCAGGTTCTCCAGGAGGAGACAATCGCCCGGCTTGAGGGCGGCCGCTTTGGTCTTGGCGTCCGGGCCGATGCAGTCGTTCGCGAAAACGACGTCCTGGCCGAGCAGTTCGGACAGCCTGACCGCCGCCGGCCTGAGCGTAAATGCCTCATCCCGTTTGCCTTCGGGTCGACCGAGATGGCTCATGAGAATCAGCGAGCCGCCGCGATCGAGCACGTTCTTGATCGTCGGCAGGGCCTTGACGATCCGGGCGTCACTGGTGATGTTGCCGTCATCATCCTGCGGCACATTGAAATCCACACGCATCAAGACCTTCTTGCCCTTGACGTCAATGTCCGCAACGGTTTTCTTCGCCATGGTTTTGCCTATTCTAAAACGGTGTTGCCTTTCTTTCGGACGCTCCGCGCACGAGCCATCCTGATCGTTCAAGGCGCGTACACCACTGGGGTGCAGCGCCAGGTCGCATGCCGGTCCGGCCTACAGTTGCGCCAGACGTTCCATCAGATCGACGCTGCGATTCGAGTAGCCCCACTCGTTGTCGTACCAGCTCAGGATCTTCACCATGTCGCCTTTGACCATGGTCGAGAGCGCGTCGAAGATGCTGGAGTGCGGGTCGTTCACGATATCGCTGCTGACGATCGGCTCTTCGCAGTAGGCGAGAATGCCCTTCATCGGGCCTTCGGCAGCCTTCTTGATGGCGGCGTTGATCGCCTCGACGGAGGCCTCCTTCTTCACCTGAACCACCAGATCGACCGCGCTGCCGACCGGGACCGGGACGCGGAGGGCGAACCCGTGCAGCTTGCCGTCGAGTTCCGGGATGACCTGGCCGATCGCCTTGGCGGCGCCGGTGGAGGTCGGGATGATGTTCGCGGCCGCGGCCCGTGCTCGACGCATGTCGCTGTGGATCATGTCGGCGACGCGCTGGTCGTTCGTGTAGGCGTGCACCGTCGTCATCAGGCCCTTCTCGATGCCGAACGTGTCGTTGATCACCTTGGTGACCGGGGCCAGGCAGTTCGTCGTGCAGCTTGCGTTCGAGACGCACTTGACATCCTTCGTCAGGCTGTCGTCGTTGACGCCGAGGACGACCGTGGCGTCGATCTTGTCCTTCGCCGGAACGCTGAGCAGGACCTTCGAGGCGCCGGCCTTGATGTGGTCGGCGTACCCGCCCTTGGGCGACTCGGCGGTGCGGAAGATACCCGTCGATTCGAGCACGACTTTGACGCCCATGTCCTTCCAGGGCAGCTCAGCGGGGTTCCGCACGGCCAGGACCTTGATCTCCTTGCCGTCGATCACGAGAGCCCCATCCTTGGCCTCCACGGTGCCGCCCCAGGTCCCCATAACGGTGTCGTACTTGAAAAGATGGGCAAGACTCTTGGCATCGGCCAGGTCGTTGATCGCGACCAGCTCCAGATCGCCTTTTCTCTGCATAATAATCCGTGCGACGGCCCTGCCGATTCGGCCGAAACCATTGATTCCGACTTTCGTAGCCATGAAAGATTCTCCTTTTCCTGCCACTGTCATTGTATTTTCCTATGGTCAGACACCCCACCTCGCGGGAGTGCATGAAAACGAACGGACCACTGTAGTGAGGGGCGACGGACCTGTCAAGGGGTATTTCCCCGGGGCAGGTGCGAGAGAAACTCGTAGGTTCCCGAATCGACCTCGAAAACGATGCCGTCCTTCTCCATGCGGAGAAAGCGGGCGTGCCGGCCCGTATGGATGTAATCGGGGCCCTCCGCGGCCGCCTTTCGCCTGTCGCTGGGCACGTACACGGTGGCGCGGGTGTTTGTCGGGATCGCGACCTTCAGGCGGAACTGGTCGCCCCGAATCTCCCAGGCGCTGCGGATCGTGCCGTATGGGGATTCATGCTCGGCACGCACCCATTCGATATCGCCCAGCAATTGCGGCCTGATATGGAAGTGCTTGAAGCCGACGGCTTGCGGATCGGGCGCGATCCCCGCCAGGGTCTGGTAGAACCAGGCGCTGATGTGCCCGAACATGATGTGATTGCGGGAGGCCTCGCCGTTCCACTGCTCCCAGAGGGTGGTCGCCCCCTGCTCGAGCCAGAGCCCCCAACTGGGGTAGTCGGTCCGGGTCGCCATGGCGTAGACGACGTCGGCCCGGCCGTTGGCCGTCAGGGCCTCGATCAGGTACTTCGTGCCGAGAATGCCGGCGTCGAGATGGCCGTCGTTCCTGCCGATCATCTCCACCAGATTGTTCACGACGCGAGATATCCGCTCCGGTGGTACGAGTCCGTGGTACAGCGCGCAGCTCATGGCCGTCTGGGTGCCGCCATCGTAGAGTCCCGTGTCCGGCTTGTAGAACTGCCGGTTGAACGCGTCACGGATCCGGAGAGCCAGGTCGCCATAGGTGCGGGCGTCCTCCGTCTTACCAAGCAGCGAGGCGATCCTGGATACGATCAGGGCATCGCGGTAGTAGTAGCCGGTCGATGTCACCTTCTCCGGCGTCTTCGATTTCGCGGGCGCCCAGTCGCCCAGCCCGATGGCGACGATGTGGTCCTGGGCCTTGCTCGTCAGGTAATCCACGTAGCGTTTCAGCCGGTCGTAGTGCTCCGCGAGGACGCGGGTGTCGCCGCAGTACTGATAGAGGTACCACGGAATCAGGACGTAGGCGCTATCCCAGGCGGGCCCGTTGCCCCAGTGGTAGCCCCAGCCGCTCGTCGGGACGATGCCGGGCAACTCGCCGCTTTCCCGCTGTTCGTCCTTGAGGTCGTTGAGCCACTTGGCGTAGGCCGAAGCGGAGTGGAAGTTGTACAGCCCGGTCTCGGCGGCTAAGTGCGCATCGCCCGTCCAGCCGTTCTTCTCCCGGTGAGGGCAGTCCGTCGGGTATCCGTGGAAGTTGCTCACGTACGACCAGAGCGTGTTCTGCTGGATATGGTTGAACAAGTCGTTCGAGCACGCGAACGTGCCGGCCCGGTCGAACGCGGTATGGACGACGCAGGCCGTCAGCGTATCAGCGCGGGGCCTCTCCGGCAGGCCGGCCACCTCGACGTACTGAAATCCGTGATAGACGAATCGGGGCTCCCAGACCTCTGTGCCCTCGCCCTTGAGGATGTAGGTGTCAGTCTGGGGCAAACCCGACTTGATGTGCTGACCGATCTCCTTCTGATCGACGGAGCCGTCCGGGTTCAGGCGTTCGCCGTACTTGAGCACGACCCTGGTCCCGGCCGGCCCGGACAGCTTCAGTCGGGCCCAGCCGGCCATGTTCTGACCGATATCGAATACGTAGACGCCGACTCCGGTCTCGGTGACCTCGACGGGTTCCAGCTTCTGCGTGACCTTGATCGGCGGCATCATCTGGGCTCGCAGCCCCCCCTTGGGCCCGTCGACGACCTGCGCCAGGGGCCAGTCGATATCCTGGTGCTCGGCGCCATCCCAGCCGGGGATCTCCAGGCGGGCATCGTAGATCTCCCCGTTCCGGATGCTGTCGAAGAGAATCGGCCCGGTGGTTACCCGCCACGTGCCGTCGCTGGCGACGACCCTGGTCGAACCGTCGGCAAAGGTGACCTCAAGCTGGCACAGCAAAGCAGGCCGGTCTCGCCAGGGGGCCTTGTCGAAGTTCCAGACGGCCCGCGTGTGCATGTTCTGCCAGCCGTTGCCCAGAATCGCGCCGATGGCGTTTCGCCCCTTCTTCAACCGGTCCGTCACGTCGTAGGTGACGTAGAGGGCCCGCCTGTCGTAGCGGGTAAAGGCGGGATCGAGGACATGATCGCCGACCTTGGCGCCATTGAGATGCAGTTCATAGTAGCCCAGGCCGCAGACATAGACGCGGGCACGGACCGGCTCCGCCGACAGGATGAACGTCTTGCGGAAGTGCGGTGCCGGTTTGGGGGATTTGTCGTCCGTACCGGCGGCACCGACCCATTTCGCTTTCCACTCCTCCGGCCCGAGCAGCCCCATTTCCCAGGTCGCCACGTCGCTGAACGAGTTCGGCCTGTCGTCCACGTCCCAGACCCGCACTTTCCAGTAGCATCGCGTCCGCGAGGCGAGCGGCCGACCGGCGTAGACGACGTGGACGGACTGGTCTGAAACGACCTTGCCGGAATCCCAGAGGTCGGCCTGTCCCTCCTTGAGCATCTCCCTGCAGGTCGCCACGAGGACCTGGTAGGCCGTTTGCCTCTGGCCACGCCGCGACGATTCCAGTTTCCAGCTAAGCCGTGGCTGCCGCACGTCGATGCCCAGCGGCTCCGTCAGATACTCGCACGTCAGGTCCCCAACGCGCAGACGGCCTGAAAACTGCGCAAAGCCCGCCGTCGCAACACAGGCCACCACAATCTGCACCAACAGGATCGTTCTCAAACGGATCATTTCAACACTCCTCCAACGTCAACCGTGAAATGCTCCTCACGCCACGATTCTCCCCGAAACCCGCAGGAAAATCAAGGACTCATTTCACGAAGGGGGATGGATCGATCGTCACTCCACATGGTCGATTCTGGCGTGAAGACCCTGCCGTTCCAGAAAGCGCGTCTGAATGCCGCCTATTGGCGATCCCCCAACTCCTTGCGGAGGCGGCGAGGATCTCTCGCACAATGAAAGAGACCAAAAACGACCACGCCGTCGCCTTCAACTCTGAAGTAGATCGTCGAGCGTCAGCAGCCTGCCCGGATCCTTCTCATATTCCGATAGCCTCCGGTCCAGCTCATCGCGGTGGCTTTGCGGCACGGGGACGCTCGATCCTTCCGAAGCGATGCTGTCCCACAAATCCTCAAGAAGGAGGATCTTCTCGGGGACAGTCAACCGTGCGATTTCAGGGATATCATCAACACGCATCCATCATGCTCCTAATTGAACCGGCCTTTGTCGCGGCGCAGTCACGGAGCAACCTTCTCCGCACAGACCATCATATCCATTGCACTGCCCGGCGGCAAGCCCTTCTCCGGCTCAGCCTGAGGAACGCGGATTCTCCGGCTGCCGAAGGGGCTATTGTAACAGCCCCCAGAGAACCAAGATTGCGTTCCGTGAGGTTGTAAGACGTATCGGCTCACGGGCAAAGGTTCTCAAAATCGCCTGGACAGGCTGATGCCGACGGCCGGGGTCTCGCGGTTGCCGTAGTAAGGCAGGACTTCGAATCCCGCGATTTCCGCCTGGCCGTGGCGACGGGCCACCGTGTGGCCGACGACCCAGCCGAGTGTCGCGCCGAAGAGCACGTCGCTGGCCCAGTGGTCGCCGTCGTCCATCATCCGCCAGCCCACCACGCCGGCCACCGCGTAGGCCGGCAGGCCCACCTTCAGACCGTAGAATTCGTGCAGCACCGAGGCGACGGCAACCGAGCTGGACGTGTGGCCGCTGGGCCAGGCCCAGACCTGACCGTCCGGCTGATCGTTGTCGCGAATCGCCTTGAGCCCGCCCGTGACGGCGCCGGTGATCGTCAGCGCGCTGAGCATCGTCACCGCCCGCTGCCGGGCCGGGTCGTTTTGATTCTCCGCGCTGAGGGCGTACCATATCGCAGCGCCGGCGAAGTGGCTTATGGGCGAGCCGATGATGAAGAGGGCCTCGTCGCTGAAGCCGCCGAACGTATCGTGCCGGTCGAAGTGGTCGGCGACGTCGTCGTCGATGCTCCCGTTATTCATCGCGACGCTGGCCAGCCCCGCCCACGCGAGGGCGGCCAGGTTGTCCCCGTTGAAGAACGTGGCCTTCGCGTCCGCCATCAACCGCTCGGGGAATACGTCGAGGTCGGCTTTCGCCCACTCGAACCAGCCGACCGGCGCAACCGCCACGTCCGGCTCCGCCGCCGCAGCGGGCAGCACCGGCACGACAAGACACATCACTATGCAGAACCATCGCGACATCACGGCGTATGATAGCGTCCCGGCGCGACATCGCCAGAGAATAAACCACAGCGCAGGGACCACTACGGAGGCGTCTTCGCCCAAGGCAATCGCCTGTTCTCTCCCAGAATCCCGGGATCCGGCAAAAGCGGGGGGGTGGCACCGACAAACTCGTTTGTCGGTGTTCTTCTGCCGAGCGGAACCATTGAAGATTCACGGTCAAACAAGTTTGACCGTGCCACCGGGTCACTTGCCCCTGGCGCGATCGGCGGCCTTCTTGAAGCCCTGGGCGGCGCGCAGGATGATGGCCTCGTCCATGCAGTAGGTCAGGCGGAAGTAGCCGGGCAGGCCGAAGCCTCGCCCCGGGACCGCGAGAATTCGCTCTTCGCGGAGCAGTTGGCAGAACTCAAGATCGTCCACCTGACCGGGCACTTTCGGGAAGAAGTAGAACGCCCCCTTGGGCAGGAGGAATTCGATGTCGGCCTCGCGGAGTACGCTCGCCATCGCGTCCCGGCGCCGCTTGTAGATCTCCGCATCCACCGTGGTGTCCAGGGCCGTCTCGACCAGGCGCTGGCCAATCACCGGGGCGTTGACGTAGCCGAGCGTCCGGTTGCAGAAGATCAGACCCGCGATCAGTTCGTCGCTCTGCGGCATCGCGGGATTGACGGCGATGTAGCCGACGCGCTCGCCCGCCAGCGACAGGCTCTTCGAGAACGAGCCAACCGCCATGCTGAACTCGTGCAGCGGCAGGACGGGGGGCACCTCGGTGCCGTCGTAGGCCAGGAAACGATACGGCTCATCGGAAACGAGGTAGATGGGCCTGCCGAATCGCTCGCCGGCGCGGGCGAGGACCGCCGCCAGGGCCTCCAATTCGTTCTTGCTGTAGACGGCGCCGGTCGGATTGTTCGGGCTGTCGATGAGAACGATGCGCGTCCGGGCGGTGACGACCGACTCGATCGCGTCGAGGTCCAGCGAGAAGTCCGGCAGCCTGGATGGGACCGGGACGAGCTTGGCGCCGTAATTGCCTGTGTAGAATCCGTACTCCACAAAGTATGGGGACGGACAAATGACCTCGTCGCCGCGTTCCAGGACGGTGCGAAATATGGCGTTCAGCCCGCCGGCGGCGCCGCACGTCACGATGACGTGTGACGACGTCAGTGGCACCCCCTGCTCGCGCGCCAGGTGCTCTGCCAGCCGCTGGCGAGCGGAGGGCAAGCCGGCGTTGGGCATGTAGCCCAGCGCAAGCGGTTGCTCCACCGTATCGGCGAGGCTCCGCAGCGTCCGAGCCACCTCCGGCACGGGCGGCAGGTCGGGGTTGCCCAGTGTGAAATCGCAGACCTGATCGGCCCCAAACTTCTGCTTCAGTTCGATCCCCGCTTCGAACATGCGCCGAATCCAGGATGCCGCCTGGATGCTGTTGCTGATATCCGTGCCGATCATCTGCATCATACGTCCCTTCCAGAATGTGGTCTTCCCCGGCGCCAGGGCCGGGTATTTCCGCGACGGAGTCACCACCCGGTTGATGCCGACCCATACCGCCCGGCGCCGTCCCGAAACGCTGCGGCGGAGCCCCACCGCCGTGACGGCCGGCTCATTGTACCCTGATCCACCGGCGACTTGAAACGGGCAAATCCAACACATCGAACTCCGAGGCCTTCAGTACACTCGGACTCTACGCGGCATCCCCAGAACGGTGCGTGGAAATCTCCCTTTCGCTGAACCGGGAATGAGCGTATAATCCGGCTTCACCCGCGATCGGAAGTGACGATTCGGGCAATGCGGTGCGACAGGCTGGATGAGACGCAAGAAGATGGGTTACTTTCGTGACAATGTGGAACGGGCGGAGGCGTATGTGCCGGGCTTTCAGCCGAAGGCGACAGACGTGGTGAAGCTCAATACGAATGAGAATCCGTATCCGCCGTCGCCGCAAGTGATGAAGACGCTGACGGAGATGAAGCCGGAGCAGCTTCGACGCTATCCCGACCCGCTGGGCACTGCCTTCCGCGAGGCGGCAGCCGAGGTCAACGGCGTCGAGCCAGCCAATATCATGTGCTGCAACGGGGGCGACGACCTGCTGTCCATCGCGATCCGCGCGTGCTGCGACGAGCAGCGGCCGATGGCCTATCCCGTCCCGACCTATACGCTCTACCCGGTCCTGGCCCGGCTCCACAACTGTCAGACTATCGAGGTCGCGTTCGATGAGGAGTTCAACCTGCCCGCGAAGCTCGCGACGACCGGGGCTGCCTTGATGATCGTCTGCAATCCGAACGCCCCGACCGGCAGCATCATCGGCGCCGAGGAGCTGGCCTCCCTGGCCGCCGAGATCAAGGGCGTACTGCTCATCGACGAGGCCTACGCCGACTTCGCGGAGGACAACTGTGCCCCTCTGGTCAAGGAGTTCGACAACGTCATCCTCCTGCGGTCGCTGAGCAAGGGCTACTCCCTGGCCGGACTGCGATTCGGCTACGCCATCGCAGCCGAGGGCCTGATCGGCGGATTGCTTAAGGTCAAAGATTCGTACAACGTCGATGCCGTGGCAATCGCGCTGGCGACCGCCGCATTGAAGGACCAGGCATGGTTCCGAGAGAACGTGGAGAAGATCAAAACCCAGAGGCGGCTCCTGACGGAACGGTTGCGGTCCCTCGGTTTCATCGTCCCCGCCAGCCACTCGAATTTCGTCCTCGCCCGGGTGACGAACGGCTCGGCCGACGAGATCTACGAGGAATTGGCCCGGCGGGATATCTTCGTCCGGTACTTCCGGGTCCCCGGGCTCAGCGACCGGCTCCGGATCAGCATCGGCACGAACGAGCAGAACGAGAGACTGATGACCGCGCTGCGGGAGATTCTCACGGCATAGGATGGCTCGATTATGGAAGAAAGAAAGGCACAGATTCATCGGCAGACGAAGGAGACCGACATCGCCTGCGAGTTGAACCTCGACGGGATCGGCCGGTACGAGATCGACACCGGCGTCGGCTTCCTCGACCACATGCTCACGCACCTGAGCAAGCACGGCCGGATCGACCTGACCGTCCGGGCCAAAGGCGACCTCCACATCGACGCGCACCACACGACGGAGGATATCGGCATCTGCCTGGGTGACTGCCTGCTGAGGGCGCTGGGCGACAAGAAGGGGATCGCCCGCTACGGCCACAGCTCCGTTCCGATGGAGGACGCTCTGGCGAACATCTCGCTGGACCTCTCCGGCCGGCCCGCGTGCGTCTACAACGCGGAGTACCGCTCAAGCAAGATCGGCGATTTCGACGTGGAGTGCATCGAGGAATTCCTGCGGGCGTTCTCGAACAGCGGCAAGTTCAACCTGCACGTGAACGTCCCCTACGGCACGAACAGCCACCACATCGCGGAAGCGATCTTCAAGGCATTCGGCCAGGCCGTCGCGGCGGCGATCCGGATCATCGGCTCGGACATTCCCAGCACGAAGGGGCAATTGTGATCGAAGAACGCAAACCGCCGAGTTACAGGGTTGGGATCGGCACCGACATCCACCGGATCATCGAAGGCCGAAAGCTCATGCTCGGTGGCGTCTACATCCCCTTCCCGGCCGGCCTCCAGGGCCATAGCGACGGCGACGTCGCCCTGCACGCGATCATCGACGCCCTGCTCGGGGCCGCCGGCATGGGCGATATCGGAACCCTGTTCCCCGATACGGACATGCAGTGGAAGGACGCCGACAGCAAGGTCTTCCTCTACACGGTCAAGGAGGAGCTGGAGAGGAAGCAGTGGGAAGTGGTGAACGTGGACCTGACCATCCACACGGAGGCCCCCAAGCTGGCGCCGGTGAAGGGGCAGATCCGCCGGTGCATCGCCGGCCTGCTCGGAATCGCCTTCGAGTCGGTCAACGTCAAGGCCAAGACGAACGAGGGCCTCGGCGAAATCGGCGCCGGCGAAGCCATAGCCGCCACCGCCATCACCCTGCTCCACAAGAAACCCCGCCGGGGACTATAGCAAGGAGTCGAATCCTCTTCACCTCCACCCACCAGGTCGCCGCAACACGTGGCCATCGGACTTCGTGAGTTGATCGGGGAACTGGCTTCTCGCGAGCGTGGCGCGCCCGAGTGACAAATGCGCGTGCGCAACGGTCTTCAGATGGTGCGAGAATCGCGCCGGCGGGAACACGACGACTACCCGCTTGCGCGGAAACAGCTCTCGCAACACGCGAATCGGCGGGACAAGATCGGAATCAGCCGAAAGAAGAATCGCCGTATCGAACCTGTCTTCAAAGGTATCTCTCAGAAGTTCGGTGGCCATGTTCACATCTGTCATCTTCTCTTCATGGTCTGCCCAGCAGTGCCCGCACCTGTGGCACGTGGTGGGCCTGTGAAGATAGTGGCCGTAGAAGATCCTGAAGTCAGCCAAGGTCTCCAGTGCCTCCAGGAAGTCGGACTGACGTTTACGCTTGGCTCGTAGCTTCTCGCACAGCGCTGGGTTGGAAGGTGAGGCAGCCGCTGAGATCCTGGCAGTAAAGTACTTGGTCATGACGAGGCGTTGGTCCAAACGCAGAAGGTTCTCCACAAGCCGTTTGAGGTTGACCCAGTAATAGCGCCGGTAACCGCTTTCTCGCAACCCAAAGTACAGATTGAACCCGTCGATATATGCGATGATCCGCTGCGTTGCTGACTCGCTCATCCCGACTCCACAGATCTCTGCAATTTCACAGAAACTTCTTGCCCAAACGGCCGATGATGCGTATATAATACTATAGGAACACCCCCGGAGATAGCATCTCCGGGCCAACGCCCTGAAAAGGGCGTTTCTTCTGCGCTCAGCAAGCTTCCGTGTCCACTCTGCTCATTGACTCAAGGTACAAAGTCATGCTCGAGACGCCAGTTCGTGAAAACCGTTCTCGCCATCAGAATGGGGGCTCATCCGGTTTTTGCCTACTTCCGTGTCTCTTGGGGGCTCTGCCCCCAAGCCCCCGGCATTTGACGCTTTGGACCAATAGCATGAAAGAGAGGTGCTCAACGACTGTTGCCCGAAATCGACGCCGCGAGGACTCTATGCGCGTTGCGGCGGAGGGTAGGTCGGGACCCCAAACGCCACGTACCGCGTTTGGGAACCCGCTCTGCTGACAAGCAGCCCGCCCCCGGGCGTGAGCCCGCGTTGCGGGAGGGCAGCCGTCCAGTGGCATGGGCGATGCCGTCGTTCGCGGTAACATCGCCTCGCTCCCATACCATGCTGCTGGCGGAAAGCGCAAAATGCCAGGGGTCCGGGGACAGCGTCCCCGGTCTTTGCCTGCTATCCATGCGAAAGTACGCAAAAACCGGATGAGCCAAAAAATCCTCGAATCCAACTCCCTTGGTGAATTCGACAGCCGTTCTCGCTGCATCCAGCATGTCCCACAGACGCGCCATTTCCTCGGCATCAGGCCGCATAGATTACCTGGCGGGTCTTGAGGATCTCGTGTCTTCTCCACGGGTTCCGCATTGCCTCTTTCTCCACGAGGTCAACGGGGCGCCCCAGGCGAGTCTCCAGTTCCTCCTTCATGTCCAGCAACCGGTCGATATCCAACGGCGTGCCCGGCTCGAAGCTTACGAGAAAATCCAGATCGCTGTTCCGGTTGAAATCGTCCCGCAGCACGGAACCGAC
>Ga0272441_10012890_pt1 | contig 12122 bp, 13 predicted proteins | sample SSMProp6N_FD_193582 | JGI IMG/M metagenome (GOLD analysis project Ga0272441, IMG submission 193582) | Marine sediment archaeal communities from Little Sippewissett salt marsh, Falmouth, MA, United States - SSM-Prop-6N | ecosystem: Environmental > Aquatic > Marine > Wetlands > Sediment ...
TCCGTCTGTATCACCTCGTCCGGTCACTGTACTTCATCCGGTGATCCGACTCGCGGAGCCCGACAACGACCGGCCGGCCTGCCGCCGTCACCCGTCGAGCTTTTCGATGATGGCATTGGTCATCTCGGTCGTGGTCGCAGCGCCCTGACTCACGGCCTGCGGTCCGCCCCGCAGCTTGAGCATGTCATAGGTGCGCACCCGACCCTCCTCGACCACCGAAGACACCGCCGATCGCACACGCTCGGCCCGATCGACCTCACCCAACCAGTCGAGCATCATGGCGGCCGACAAGATCATGGCGATTGGGTTGACGATGGACGGTTCGAGCTCGGCATATTTGGGCGCCGATCCGTGAGTGGGTTCGAAGACCCCCACATCGCGGCCGATGTTCGCGGAAGCGGCGAAGCCGAGACCTCCCACCAGACCGGCAAAGCCATCGGAGATGATGTCGCCGAACATGTTGCCGGCCACAATCACTCCGTAATCCTCGGGGTTCTTGGTCAACCACATCATCTGGGCATCGATATTGGTGTCCCAGAGCTCGATCTCGGGATAGCCCTGCTGCGCCTTGCGGGCCTCGGCCAGCATCATCCCGGAGGTCTCGCGCAGCACATTCGGCTTCTCACAGACGGTGACGTTGGAGAAACCGTGGGCCTTGGCGTAGGCGAAGGCCTCCTCGCAGATTCTCCGGCACGCCGATCGGGTGAAGACACGCGTGGAAATCGCGAGATCGCCGCGCGGGGTGTTTTTGAAGGCCGAAAACTTCGGATGGCTGGCCAACGCCTCATAGACCTGATCCGGTGGGTCGGTCCACTCGAGACCGGCGTACAGACCCTCGGTGTTCTGCCTGAAAATCACAGCCCAGATGTGAGGTTCTTCGGGCTCGCCGTCGGCGCCACGACGGATGAAATTGAGCGGGTTGCCCGGAAAGGTGGGGCAGGGCCGGATCGAGATGTCCAGGTTGAAACGCTGCCGCAGACCCACGATGGGGGAAAAGTAGACGAATCCCTTGTCCCGCAGTTCGGGACGGATTTCCTGAGCGGCCTTGTCCTTCGGTTTCGATGTGATGGCGCCGAAAAGGGCCACCTTGTGTTCGGCGATCAACTCCACCGTCGACTCGGGCAGTGGATTGCCCTCCTCCACCCAATACTGCCAACCGATCCCCGACTCCACATAATCGGCATCGAACCCGGCCGCGTTGAGGACCCGGATGGCCTCCGGGAGCACCACTTTGCCGATTCCGTCTCCGGGCATCGTAACAACCGTTCGTTTCGCCATTTCGCGCGACCTCCGATTTCCGAATTCGCTCTCTACCAAAACTCCGTCACCGAGCACGGCACACAATAACCAACACGCCCATGGAATCCAAGGGTGACGCACAGAAAAAACAAACTCGACCTATCTCGCCCAGAGGTTGTACTTGAGTATCGTCCAGATCGCCGACACGCCGTCCTTCCAGCCGATCTTCTTGCCCTCGGCGTAGGTCCGACCGTGATAGGAGATGGGAACCTCATAGATCCGGCAGCGGAGACGGGCCACCTTGGCCGTCACCTCCGGCTCGAAACCGAAACGATCCGATCTGAGTTGCAGCGAGTCGAGCACTCCAGCGGTGAAGACCTTGTAACAGGTCTCCATGTCGGTCAGGTTGAGATCGGTGAGCATGTTGGACAACAGCGTCAGAAACCTGTTGCCCACGTAGTGCCAGAAGAACAGCACACGGTGCGGCCCGCCGAGAAATCGGGAGCCGTACACCACGTCGGCGAGATCGTTCAGGATCGGCCGCAGCAGCACGGGATATTCGGTGGGGTCGTACTCCAGGTCGGCATCCTGTATCAGCACGATGTCGCCGGTCGCCGATTCGAAACCGGTACGGAGGGCGGCGCCCTTGCCGCGGTTGTGCGGATGCTGCAACCGCACGACCGCCACCGTGACGTCGTCGGACCGTTCACCGGGCTGCCACCCGACCAACCGCCCCCAGGTGCCATCCGCCGAACCATCATCCACCACCAGCACCTCCAAGAACCCCACGCCCTCGGGCAGTGGGGCGGCAACCACTCGGTCGAGCAGGTCGGTGACGGTTGATTCCTCGTTGTAGACGGGAACGACCACGGACAAGCGTTTCATGACGGTCAAAATATCATGCCGGTTGGATCGATCCAGATCAACTCCTCACTGTGGAATTCCGGGTCGGCGTCGAGCTCTCCTTCGGAATCGGGAAGGAACGAGGCACGATTCGAGATTCGCGATCATTCAATCCACGACCCTGAGAGGATGGGCCTCGAGGAATTCCGGTTCCACGGCGTCAACCACCAAACCACCCTGCATGTACTGGGCGGTGGGAAGCCCGACGAGATAACACAGGGTCGGCGCCACATCGGGCAACCGAGCAGCCGGGAAACGGATTCCTTGCGAAACACCAGGGCCCGCCATCAGCAACAGGCCTTCGGGCGAGGATTCGGCGGATGTCCTCCAGTCGTCACCGACGCCGAGCAGCCGGGCCAATCGCTCCCACGAGTCGGGCGGGGCCAGACCGTACGGCGACACCACGGCGATTGTGGCTCCGGGTCCGGCCGCCTCGAACAGGCTGCGGAGATGATCGTCCAACACCTGCAACGCCACGGCCAACACCTCTCGCTCCCTGGTATGCCCCGAAATGGTGGGCTCGAGCTGGCGGCGCGCCGCCGCCAGGCCGGTGAGGGTCAGCCACACGTGGTTCGAACCGCTCTCGAGGGAATCCACCGCCTGAGCCACGACACCGGCGTCCAGCACGATCGCATCCCGTACAACCTCACCGCGTTCGGGAAACGGCTCCAACGCCCATTGGAGGGACGACCGAACGTCGGGGTCCACGCTCGCCATGGCCGCCGCCCGCGGCTCGCCCAGAGTCACATGGGGTCCCCAGACACCCGGCCATGCCACGGCCTCGGTGGCTACTCCAGAGGCCCTGACCCGTTCCCAGATGGGCGGCACGGACGCCGCTGGTGGCGTGACCCGATCCGCAATACCCCAGGGGAGGATCAGTCGCGAGCCCTGGGGGGTCCACGGTAGCAACCGCAGCGGCTCGCCGGGCAACCACGGCAGAAGCCAACCCCACCTTGATTTGACACCGTGTCGGTCCGGATAGCACCCGGTCGCCACCGATGTCCAGGCCGCCCGTCGAAGGTACGGTCTGTGCGGACGCAGCGGACCCCAGCTGCCGTTTCTCCGCAGTTCGGCCAAGGTCGGATATCTGGGATCATCAGCCGATCCCAGGAATAGCCCGGAATCGAGACCCTCGACCCCAACCACCACCAGCCGGCGCTCCGGCTCACCAATGGCCCGTGTCGCCACGTCGAGGGGAAAATCCGGCGGCGTGGAGACCATCAGGAAACGCACAAGAGGCAGCACCATGAGCAACAACGCGAATCCGTATCGAAGACGGGGTGTGGCTCCTCGGCGCCGCACCGCGGCGCCACCCAGCAGAGCGACCAGCGCTCCGATGCCCCAGGCCACGGCATCCTGGCGCATGACGAGCTGGGCGGAGGGTGACAGGAGATGTTCGTGGAGGTCGGCATTCGCCTTCGACATGATGCTCGCAACCACATATGCCAGACCGACCAGCGCCGGGACCGACCAACCCTCTCGGCGCCGCGCGATCTGCCGCACCACGACCGCCACCAGAAAAAGCGGCAACCCGAAACCCAGCGCGCCCCAGCTCGCCCACATGACCGCCCCGATGAGAATCGAAACCGCAGTCTGGCTGACCTCGGGATTGAGTCGGTAGACCATGACCTCGCCCAAGATTCCTGCGGTGGCACCGGCCACCGCAGCATCCAACCAAAGGCGTCCCCGTCGTTGCTCCACGAAGCCATCCTATCGTGTTTGGATCAGGGGGTAGCCATTGGCAGTTGGCAGTTGCTCGCGGCCGATGGCCGCGGCGACTCACCGCCACCAGCGGGTGGGCGGCGGAACTGCAGACTGCTCACTGCTTACTGCTCACTGCTTACTGCTTACGGCCTGGATCTCGTACACTGCCATCGATCGCGCCGGAAAGGTGGTTTGACATGCTTGGATCATCAGCCGAACTGTGCGTCGCTCTCGACGGAACCGATCGCGACTGGATCGCCCACACCGCCAAAGCGCTGGGGCCGGAAGTCGGTTGGCTCAAGATCGGATTGGAGGCCTTTGTCGGCCACGGTCCCGCGTTGGTGCACGAATTGACCGAAGACAACGCGAAGATCTTCCTCGACCTCAAGCTGCACGACATCCCTGTCACCGTCGAGCGCGCTGTCGCAAACGGGGCGGCCTCCGGAGCCCGCATGATCACGGTGCACGCCTCTGGAGGACGCCGGATGTTATCCGCCGCGATGGACGGCGCTCGCCGACGTCGCACCGAAACGCGGATGCTCGTTGTGGCCGTCACGGTACTCACCAGTCTGGACAGCTCCGATCTCCTCGAACTCGGATGTTCCCAGTCGGCCCCCGACACGGTCATCCGGTGGGCAACCATGGCCAAGCAGAGCGGAGTGGATGGTGTCGTGGCCTCACCGCAGGAGGCCGCAGCCATCCGGCAGGCGTGTGGCGACGACTTCTTGATCGTCACCCCGGGTGTGCGGCCGGTGTGGCACGGCAGCGACGACCAGCGCCGCACCCTCACGCCTTCGGAGGCGGTGCGCGCTGGAGCGGATGTGCTGGTGGTGGGACGACCCATCACTCGAGCCGACGCGCCGGTCGAGGCGGCCCGCAGAATCATGGCGGAAATGAACGGCTGAGGGTGCCGGCAGGAGTCAGAAGAGTGGACGGTCTTCGATGTGTTCCTTGTGCCAGATGTAGGTATAGCCCGGGAATTCGATCGGCAGATCGTAGGTCACCCTGATCTTGATCCTGGCGGCGGTGCGTTTGATCCAAATCGACTTGGCATTGATCGGGATATCGTACTGATCCGCCGCGAGGAGCAGGTGCTTGCGGATGTACTTGTCGTCGTGCGCCGGGAGACCGGCTCGATCGGCCTGCGCCTTGACCTCTTTGTCGAACTCACCGACGGAAGTGATCACGGGAATCGCTTTGATGGCGATCAGCCCGACCACCAACGCGATCACAAAACCGATCAGGCAGCCGATCGGCACATCGCCTCGTTGTGTGCGCCATCTGTTCATCAAGGGGTGCCTCCGATCCCTGGTGCTCGAAATAATGGTATCACCGTCGGACATTTACACGGCCATCCGGAACGCCCCGGTCTCACTCGATGAGCTGAAATGTCCTGCTCCACCTGGTCTTGGTGAAAAAGTTGACAAAAACCTCCGCGAGCTGCTTCATTCGGTGGAGAATCCCCCGCCATTCCCAGTCATTACGTTTGGCTTCGTACGACCAGTAGATGAGCACCGCCCGTCCCTTGACGTAACTCAGGGGCACCGGTCCCCAGAACCTCGAGTCGAGGGAGTTGTCCCGGTTGTCGCCGAGGCAGAATATCGTGCCCTCCGGGACCACCCGTGGGCCGTAGTTGTCGCCCGGCAGACCCCGCGTCCGCCCCGCCTGGTTGCCCTTGAAAACCACGTAGGGCTCGTCCTGCGGTTCGCCGTTGATGTGGAGTACCTTGTCGCGAACCTCCACCGTGTCGCCGGCCACTGCAATGCAGCGCTTGATGAAATCCCGCCGCGGTTGGTTGGGGTACTTGAACACCACCACATCGCCCCGCCGCGGCTCACGATAGCCGAAGAGCTTGTGGATCGGCGTCGACGCATGCTCGCCGTAGATGAACTTGTTCACCACCAGGTGATCGCCAACCAGAAGATTGTCCTCCATCGAGCCCGACGGAATCTTGAAGTTCTCAAACACGAACGTGCGAACAAACAGGGCCAGGATAAAGGCCACCAGAATGGCTTCGTAGTACTCGCGGACGACGGACTTCTTCGTACTCATCCGCAAGATCCTACACAACCCGGGGCCGAGACGAAAGCGCCCGCATCCCCGGCGGCTGCCACGCCTCGCGTGACCTCGCATCGATACGCCGTGGATCGTGGCGTTCTCCCCGGGCGTGGGCCACCTGCCCCGCCCGTGCCACCATGGCCGCGTTGTCGGTGGTGAGGGCCGGCGGCGGAAGCAGCACCTCCACGCCCATGCGCCGGCCCGCCTCGGCGAGACGCAACCGAAGATGGGTGTTGGCGGAAACGCCCCCCGACGCGGTCAGCAGATCCGGATGGTATTCGTCGGCGAGTTCCTCCAGAGGGCCCAGAAGCTGATCCACCACGGCCCGTTCGAAGGAGGCCAGGAGGTCGTGCACATCACGCGGGACGTCCGTCCCACAGACGCCATCCAGACCGCGCGACCTGATCCAACGCACAGCCGCCGACTTGAGACCCGAGAACGAGAAATCGAGCCGGCTGTCCTTGAGTTTGGGTCGCGGTAGAACAACCGCCTCGGCGTCGCCGCCACGGGCGAGACGATCCACCACTGGACCGCCGGGGTAGGGCAGCCCCAACACCTGAGCCACCTTGTCGAAGCTCTCTCCCGCCGCATCATCCCGGGTTCGGCCGAGCCGACGAGCCTTCCCATCGCGCATCAGATACCAGCTCGAATGCCCACCGGAGGCAACCAGAGCCAGCACCCTGGAGGGCGTGGGCCGCGCGGGCCCTCCCTCGAGATCGAGAAACGGCGAGGCCAGATGCCCTTCGAGATGGTCGACAGAGACCAACGGCAGAGCCCGGGCCCAGGCAAAGGCCGCAGCAAAGCGCACCCCGACCAGCAGAGCACCCACCAGGCCGGGGCCCCCGGTGACCGCAACCAACTCCGGCGGGGCCGAGGCGTGGTGCAGGGCCCGAGAGACCAGGTGGGGCAGGGCCTTGAGGTGCTCCCGCGACGCCAGTTCCGGAACCACCCCACCAAAGGGGGCGTGTCTGTCGACTTGGCTGGACAGGAGATTGACCTCGACCCGACCATCGCCGTCCAGTACCGCCACCGCGGTCTCGTCGCAGGATGTCTCGATACCGAGGGTTCGGAGGGGACTCATGATCTCGTTTCTCGTCGTTGGGTCCCGAGGTTGTGAGGTCCTGAGGGCCCCGAGACCGTCTCATTCGTCGGACTGGCGCTCGAATCGTCAGACCCATGAAGGTGGGTCCCGGGGGCACCCGCCCCCGGGACCCGGGAGTTGAGCTACTGCGTTATCGGACGGTCGCCTTCACCGGCACGGTCATCTCGGGGAAGTCGGGATCCGTTGTCTTCAAGTTCAGCGTGGCGTTGTGGGGACCGGAGGCCGCATCCTCTTTGACGTTGACGGTCACCTGATACCGGCGGCCCTCTTCAATGGTATCCACCGTCGCCTCGAAGGCGCTGTCGTCCACCGACGCCCCGGTCACCTCCATGGCCGCGTTACCGGTCCGGTTGTTGACCACGATCAGGTTGCGCCCCGGTTTGGCCTGGGCGTCCACCGTTCCGAACTGGACCTGGGACGGCGTCACGTGGATCAACGAACGCACCACTCCGTAGACCTTCACCGTGACCTCCTCGGCCTTGGGATGGTCGGTGGCCACGGTCAGGTTGGCGCTCACCGGGCCCACCGGTGCGTCGTCGGCCAGCGACAGCCGCACCTCGTACTGGGTACCGGGTTTGCCGGGCACCAGATCGCTGCCGCTCAACTGGTGGCTCGAGGCCTTGAGAAAGGGCACGCTGGAGGTCACTCCGGTCACCTTGAACTTGCGGTCGGACTCGGTAGGCACAATCACGACCTTCTCGGTCATACCCTCGCTCTGGACCGCATTGAACCGAATCAGGGGCCGCGGCAAGACCTCCACGTAGGGACGCACATCGGCCTTGATGACCACGGAAACGGTGGGTTCACGGGGGTCGTTGGTCATGATCAGAATCGACTTGGAAATGGGACCCGAAAAGTCCTTGGTGTCGAGCTTGGCCTTCACCACACCCTCGCCACCGGCCGAGATCTCCTTGTCGTAGTCGGCCACGGTGCAGCCACAGGTCGGCCGCACGGCCTTCACCTGAAGGGCATCTGTGCCCTCGTTGAGGATCGAAAAGTCGACCTCCACCATCTCACCCTGAGCCACGGTTCCAACATCCTTGATCTTCTCAGGAACAACCATGTTGGGGCCCTCGGCATGGACGGGCGAAGTCATCACGCCAGCCACCACACACAGCGCGGCGACCGGAATCCAATTCGAAAGACGGGACGTGTTCATCGATGAAGTCCTCCTTGTCATCCTCTCGTCATCGGGTGACAATCCTATGGGTCGAACAATCGACCCACAAGCCGTGGAGCATCCTTTTTGCACGATCGTTACCAGCCATCCGCACACCTCTACTTCCTGCCCATCGGTGGGACGGCCATGGCTCCGCTTGCCGGACTGCTGCACGAGATGGGCCACCGCGTGGAGGGAGTCGACAGCCAGCTCTACCCACCCATGAGCACCCTGATCGAGGAACTCGGAATTCCGGTCCGGTCGGGCTTCGATCCCGACCAGATCCCCTCCGACATCGACCGGGTGGTGATCGGTAACGCGGTGCCCCGAACCAATCCGGAAGTCGAGGCCATCCTCGAGCGGGGCATGCCCTATCTGTCGCAAGCCGAAACCGTCGCCCACGAGGTCCTTGCGCGAGGCCAGGACAGCCTGGTCGTGGCCGGGACCCACGGCAAGACAACCACCGCATCCATGTTGGCCTGGATCCTCGAAGACCAGGCCCGTGATCCGTCCTACCTGATCGGTGGCATGCCGCGGTGGAACCAACGACCCTTCCGGCTCGGTGGCGGCCGTCAGATCGTCATCGAGGGTGATGAGTACAACACGGCCTTTTTCGACCGAGGGCCCAAGTTCCTCCATTATCGACCCCACATCTTCCTCCTCGGCCCGGTGGAATTCGACCACGCTGATATCTACCGCGACCTGGACGCGGTGATGACCGCATTTCGTGCCGGCGTGGCACAGGTCCCCCGCCACGGCTCCGTCGTCGTCAACGCCTTTTCAGACAACGCCGTTGACGCCGCCCACGGTGCCGCGTCGACGGTGACGACGGTGGGCCCCGATTCCAACTGCACCCTCGAGCTCGGTGGATTCACGGACCGCATCGGGTCGGCATCCGCCCGCATGCGTTGGCGGGGTGCCGAGTTCGAATTGGTGGTCCCGATGAACGGCCGACACAATCTGCACAATGCCGCCATGGCCGCGGCAGCGGCCGCCACCGCCGGGTTGCCGATGTCCGACGCCGTCGACTCCATCGCCCGTTTCCCCGGCGTCGCTCGCCGACAGCAGGTGGTGGGCTCGGCCGGCGGCGTCACGGTCGTGGACGACTTTGCCCACCATCCCACCGCGCTGGCCGCAACCATCGAGGCGGCCCGCGCACGCTGGCCCTCCCACCGACTGGTGGTGGCGTTCGAACCCCGCTCGCTGACCGCGGCCCGCCGCAGTTTCCAGGAGCCCTATCTGGAGGCGCTCTCAGCCGCTGATGTGGTGTGCGTCACGGCGCCGTTTCACCGCGGCCGCCTCGAGCCGTCCGAGATCCTCGACCGGCAGGCACTGCAACGGGACCTCGCCGATCGCGGTGTCGACAGCATCATGCCTGCGGAGGGGGAGGATGCCGTTGCGGCGCTGGCGATCCGGCTCAAGCCCGGCGACCTCGTGCTGGGCTGTTCCTCCGGCAGTTTCGACGATTTCCACCGCAGGTTGTTGACCGCGCTCGAGTCCGGTTGAGCTGCTACCATCTGCCGATGTCCAAACCCGACCATCCCGACCGCCACAGCCGCGCTGCGCGACGCATCGCCACCACCTTCGGCCTGGGCGAAATTCTCCCCGCACCGGGCACCACCGCCGGTTCGCTGCCGGCAGCACTGGTGTGGGCAGCGCTGGCGACGACCCTGCCCTCTGCGCGGTTGCTCCTCACCGTCACGGGTGGGCTGACGATCGCTGCCGTGATCATGGGCGTCTGGGCCGCCGGAAAGGAGGCTTCGCGGAGGGGTGCTGAAGACCCGGGGCCGGTGGTGATCGACGAGGTCGCCGGCCAGTGGTTGTGTTATCTCACCGCCCTTCCGTTCATCCCGCTGGATGTCGGTCCTGCCCCGCTTTTCGTCACAGCGGCCGGCTTCTTTCTATTTCGACTGTTCGATGTGTGGAAGCCCTGGCCGATCAGGAGCCTGGAACAGCTCCCGGGAGGGATTGGCATCGTAGCCGACGACCTTGCCGCCGGGCTGCTCGCAGGGATCGTACTTGCAGCCGGCTGGCGTGTGATCGTCGGGTAGACCCATCGCGACGACACCCTGTGCAGTTTTGGAATCCGTCCAGCGGCAGCGACAGCGATCCGGGACAGATGGCAGCGTCAGCAACCAGCGCCGGCGGGCGTCGTCATCGACAGCGTTCAGAATGGCCGGTGCCAGGTGGGCGCGATAGGCGGGCGTGCCGTCTCTGATGATGTTGGGTTGAGGTCGAATGGTCTGCGTGTCGCGACGAGTCCCAAACATCGTCAGAGGGGGCTCCCTCGGGGAGCGCGGCCGGGAGACAGGCGCGACGAAGTCAGTGAATCGGAGTGAGTACGAGGACCCGGGTTCCGGTGCCAGCGTCTGCGACAGCAATCAGCGACAGCGGCAGTCGGGGGCGGCCGGGACCGAGCTCGCCGACCGGATCGCCTGATCGGCAATGGATTTCAGAGGAGCGGGAACCCTCATGACGAGCTGTGTTGCCATGCCTGCTGCTTCAAGGGCTTTCTCGATCGCGATGAGGTTGGTGTGTGTGACGGCGTTGGACATGGACACCTCCGGGTCGTTCATGCGGCGACCCTCAAGCCGGGGAGGCAGCCGATGTCCAGGGTGTGGAGCACCGGAACCCTGGCCCGGCGTGCCCTTCACATCGTCTGACCACCGGCTATTCACCCCATTGGACGACCCGGAGGTGACCAATCCCATGCCGCGAGAGCAACTGATCGCTGCCCCGGATCACTGTCGCTGCTCGCTGTCCCCAGCCGCTGTCGCTGAACGCTGCCGCTGCATGTCGGGCCCGGACACCCGGATTCGCCTCAGGCTGCGTCGTGGCAAGCGGAGACGGGCACGCAGGAACCCCGCTGCCTCCTGCCTGTGGATCCCGGCTCACGCTCACGACCGCGTTATGATTCCATCCTGGTCCGGGAAAGGAGTTCACGATGGAATACCGTTATCTTGGTCGGTCGGGACTGCAGATCTCCGCGCTGTCCTTCGGTGCCTGGGTCACCTTCGGCAGCCAGGTGGACGAGGATCTCGCCTACGAGCTCATGACCACCGCTTTCGACGCCGGGGTCAACTTTTTCGACAATGCCGAGGTCTATGCCAACGGCGTGGCCGAGCAGATCATGGGCGCCGTGTTGAAGCGCGCCGGGTGGAACCGATCGGACTACCTCGTCTCCACCAAGATCTTCTGGGGAGGAGACGGCCCGAACCGGCGGGGCGTTTCCCGGAAACGGATCGTCGAGGGCACGGACGCTGCGTTGACACGTCTCGGCGTGGACTACGTGGACCTCATCTTCTGTCACCGCGCGGATCTCCACACACCGGTGGAGGAGACGGTGCGGGCCATGAACCACGTCATCAATCAGGGCAAGGCACTCTACTGGGGCACCAGCGAGTGGTCGGACGAACGCATTCTGGAGGCCTATCTGGTGGCCCGACGGGAGCACCTGATCCCGCCGCTGATGGAGCAGCCGCAGTACAACCTCTTCCACCGGGATCGGTTCGAGCGCGAGTACGCCAAGCTCTACGAGCGGATCGGCCTCGGCTCCACCATCTGGAGCCCGCTTGCCGGCGGTCTGCTCACCGGCAAATACTCGGGCGGCGTTCCCGACGGTTCCCGGTCGACGTTGCAGAGCTACGAGTGGCTCCGCTCTCGGTATGACGGCGACGAGGCACGACGCAACCTGAAGAAGGTCGACCTGCTGGCTGACGTCGCCAAAGAACTCGGTTGCAGCCTGGCACAGCTCGCGGTGGCCTGGTGCCTGAAGAACCCCAACGTGAGCACGGTCATCCTCGGCGCCTCCAAGGTCACCCAGCTCACCGAGAACCTGGGCGCTCTCGACGTCGTGGAACGTCTCACCCCCGAGGTGATGGAGTCCATCGAGGCGATCGTGGACAACCGTCCGGAACAGGAGCACGACTGGCGGGCGTACTGAGGGGGGGGGGGGGC
>Ga0272441_10012891_pt1 | contig 12121 bp, 11 predicted proteins | sample SSMProp6N_FD_193582 | JGI IMG/M metagenome (GOLD analysis project Ga0272441, IMG submission 193582) | Marine sediment archaeal communities from Little Sippewissett salt marsh, Falmouth, MA, United States - SSM-Prop-6N | ecosystem: Environmental > Aquatic > Marine > Wetlands > Sediment ...
TCGGTATGGCGGACGCGGAAGGTAAGCTCGAGTGCCCGCACGTTCGCGGGCACCGCCAGGGCACGGTAGAGCACGAGCATCTTCCCGGGCGCATCGGGGCGGAGCCGCAGGAAGTGGCCGTCGCCTTCGGTTTCCCAGTGAGCGCCTGCGGGATGGGGCCAGCCATCGGGCCAGCCGGAGCTCTTGGCGTCGGTCTCGAAACCACCGTTGCTCAGCAGCGAATCAGCCGAGGCCTTCCCGGCAGCCGCCCCGACCGCCCACCCGCTCAGCCCCAGGGCAAGTGCCGCGACGCTCACGGCCATTCTCCAGTCGATCATCGAAACCCTTCCGCGCAAAGCAATGTGAAAGACCACAGGCTTCCCTGCGTCGCCGCTCCCGTCGTGTCCCATGACGACAGCCAGATCACAGCGATCTTCGCCGCGACCGCCCGAGTTGTCAAGCGCTCAGGCCAGAACCTGTCAGCAGACCGCTCAGGGGCGTCACCGCGGTGTGGGCGCCCCGGACCCGAACTGGGCCGGCGAGCGAGGCGCCCATGTTGACGCCCAAGTGCCACACAGGTATAAGAACACGTGCTGGACCGCGTGTGACTTGCCAGATAGGAGGCGCAGGATGCAGTGCTGGAAGTGCGGCACGGAAGTGCCCACGTCGGCCAGGTTCTGCCTTGAGTGCGGTGTAGCGCTTGGAGTGGGTGCCACAGACAATCCCCGAGGCGTAGACAACCGCGGCGGCGTGATGAAGGCTCGTGGTGACATCGTAGGCGGCCCGAAGATTGTTGACCAGAGCGTGCACTACCACGGCGCGGCCAGTGGATCGCGGGTCGTGGAGTGCCCGCTGTGTCACGTCCGTAGCGAGCTGAAGGACACGTTCAGATGCCCTGAGTGTGGGAAGGACAACCTGTGCAAACGTCACTTCGACGAGGCCGAACGTGTATGCGAGGAATGCGCCTCCGCGCGTGCTTCGCGGCGTCGGGAGGCGACCGACCAGATCCGTCGGGAGGCGCTCCAACGTAGCGCCGAGCGTGAACGGGCTGAATCCCTGCGAAGGGCAGAAGCCGTGATGCGTGTTGAGGAGCGCAGGAAGCAGCACGCGCACCGACGCCCGGTCCTGATAGGCCTCTGGGTCCTTCTTGTGCTGGGCAGTGCGGTCGCCGCTCCATTCACACGATGGAGCCGCTCATTCGCCTACTTCGCGGTGAGTGGACTCGTCGCGGGCATTCTGCTCACGGCTGGCATTGCGCGCGGCCTTGAGAGAGACGAGGAAGTTGCCGACTCGGCCACTCATACGTTTGCATGCGCGGTGCTCGCCATCGCGGTCAGCGCGTTCCTGGCGTGGCTTCTCAGTCTGGGTGCGGCCTACGTACACGCGCGCCTCTTCGGGTTCGGCTTGCCGCGTTAGGGTCGGCCGGCCCGTGGGCGTGGAGAGAGCCGTGGAGCCCGAGCACCCACCGGCGCCATGGCCGGTGAGCGAAACGTAGGGGCAGGCCCCCGTGCCTGCCCAGGTCCGGGCGAGAGGATGCTGTCCTGGGCGCGGGCGGGCACGGGGGCCCGCCCCTACACCGAATCGCGGCCAGCGTTCCGGGTAGTGATGGCGGAGTTGCCATCTGAGGACCCCACCTTCCGCGCCACATCCGTGGTCGCCAATCGCGGATGCCCATGACAAGCACCAGCCTCACCCTCGGACGGGTTCGGCCATCGCAGAGAAGCCCCGAAACGACAAGGGCTTGGAGCACGATTCGTGCTCCAAGCCCCGTGTGGTGACCCCGACGGGATTCGAACCCGTGTTCCAGGCTTGAAAAGCCTGTGTCCTAGACCTGGCTGGACGACAGGGCCGGGTCGTTCTGCATTTTGGGTGCGCGGCTCCGGATCTGCGTCTTGAGGACACCGCCCGGCGAACCCCGCATGCTCGTGAGGGCGGGAGGGCTCGAACCTCCGACCTACGGGTTAAAAACCCGTTGCTCTGCCGACTGAGCTACGCCCCCCTGGCGCCTCGCTTCGAGCATACACGTAGTATAGCAGATGGAGGAAGCGTTGTGAAGCGCGTTCCGGCCAGCACACGCCCCCCCCGCCCCCGCCCGGCCGAGCCACCCGATGCCTCAGACCTCCATGATCTCGTCGATCTTGTGCGTCAGGGTGCCGTCGATGTTCTTCTCGTGCTCGCCCGTGAGTTCCTGGATATCGTCCTTGAGGCGGAAGGCGTCGTCCTCGGGCATGTCGCCCTTCTTCTTCTCGGTGTCGGTCTGCTTATTGGCGTCGCGGCGGACGTTTCGGATGGCGACCTTGGCTTCCTCGGCCATGCTGCGAAGCTGAGCGGCGAGCCTCTTGCGGCGTTCCTCGCTGAGGGGGGGCACGGCAATGCGGATGAGCTTGCCATCGAGGCTGGGGGTGAGCCCGAGGCTGCTGGCATGGATGGCCTTGTGGACGGCTTCAGCGCAGGTGGGGTCGTAGGGCTTGATGACGATGAGCTGGGGGTCGGGAACGCCGATGGATGCGAGCTGCCTGAGCGGGGTCTGTGTGCCGTAGTATTCGACTCGGACGTTCTCGACGAGGCCGGGGGTGGCGCGGGCGCTGCGGACGGTTCGGAACTGCTCCCTGAGGTGCTCGACGGCCTTGTCCATGCGGTCGCTGGCGTCGAGATAGATGTCGTCGTAGGGCATGGTGCTGGCTCCGAATTCACGTCTGGGGCAACGGGTCAGCGCTGACGAGGGTGCCGATGGTCTCCCCGCGGATGACGCGCTCGACGTTGCCTGGCTTCATCAGGTCGAAGACGAGGATGGGGAGTGCGTTCTCGCGGCAGAGGGTGACGGCCGTGGCGTCCATCACGCGGAGGTCTCGCTTGAGGACGTCCATGTAGGTCAGAGTCTCATAGCGGACGGCGTCGGGATGGGTGACGGGGTCGGCGGAGTAGACGCCGTCCACCTTGGTGCCCTTGAGAAGGATGTCGGCGTTGATCTCGGTGGCGCGCAGGGCGGCCGTGGTGTCGGTCGAGAAGTAGGGGTTGCCGGTGCCTGCGGCGAGGATGACGATGCGGCCCTTCTCGAGGTGGCGGATAGCTCGCCGGCGGATGTATGGCTCGGCCACGTCGGTCATGCGGATGGCCGTCTGCACGCGGGTGACGACGCCGAGGGATTCGAGGGCGTCCATGAGCGCCAGGGCGTTGATGACCGTGGCCAGCATGCCCATGTAGTCGCCGGTGGCGCGGCTGATGCCCTTGCGGGCAACGTCGTGGCCGCGGATGAAGTTGCCTCCGCCGACGACAACGGCGAACTCGACGCCGAGCTCATTGATGGTGCGGAACTGCTCGGCGATGGAGATGAGCTGATCGTTGTCGATGCCGTTCCCGCGCTCCCTACAGAAGCCTTCGCCGCTGATCTTGAGGACGACTCGCTTGTAGCGCGGCTCGGGCATGTGGCCCTACTCCCCGAGTTCGAAGCGGACGAAGCGTGCGACGGAGATGTTCTCGCCGACCTTGGCGACGATGCTCTTGATGTGGTCGGCCACGCTGGTCTTGGGCTCCTTGACGAAGGGCTGGTCGAGCAGGCAGCGCTCCTTGAAGAAGGCTTCGAGCTTGCCCTCGACGATCTTCTCGATGGCTTGCGCCGGCTTGTCCTTGAACTGCTCGCGATAGATGTCGCGTTCCTTTTCGAGGACGCCGGCCGCCACCTCGTCTCTGGAGATGGCGATGGGCTTGGTGGCGGCAATCTGCATGGAGAGGTCGCGGCAGAGCTGGCCGAAGTCGTCGCCGCGGGCCACGAAGTCGGTCTCGCAACGGACTTCGACGAGGACTCCGATCTTCTTGTTCGAGTGGATGTAGGAGCCGATGATGCCTTCGGACGTCGCGCGTCCTGCCTTCTTCTCGGCGGTCTTGAGTCCCTGCTTGCGGAGGTGCTCGACGGCCTTCTCGAGGTCGCCATCGGCGGCCTGGAGGGCTTCCTTGCACTTCATCATGCCGATGCCCGTCATTTCGCGTAGCTGCTTGACGGCGGCTGCGGTGATGGCCATGGAATTCCCCTAGAGCGAGCGAGTTAGCGGGAGGCGCAGGCGTGCTACGACACGGGCGTTGCGTCGGCATCGCCCTGTTCGGTTTGGGGCGGCTCGGGTGCTGGCTGTGGTTCCGGTTCGGGCGCCGGTGCCTGTGGCTCAGGAGCGGGCTCGGGAGCTGGCTCGGGTGCCGGGGGGGGCGGGGGCGCCGGGGCAGGAGCGGGAGCCGGCTTGGCGGCGGCCTGTGGGGCCGCGGTGGCGAGGCCGGTATCAGCACCCGCTGACTCGGCCTCGACCATGCCCTGGTCTACAGCTTCGATGACGTGCCGGAGGACAACCTGGATGGACCGGATGGAGTCGTCGTTGCAGGGGATGGCGATGTCGATATCCTTCGGATCGCCATCCGTGTCGAGCAGGGCGACGACGGGGATGTCGAGCTTCACGGCCTCGCGCAGTGCAATCTTGTCGCGCTTGGGGTCGACGATGACGAGTGCGGCGGGGAGTCGGGTGAGGTCGCGGACGCCGGCGAGGTTGCGCAGGATCTTGCGCTTCTCGCGCTGGAGCGTCGCGATCATCTTCTTGCTGTAGTTGCGAATCTCGCCCGTTTCTTCGAGCCGCTCGAGCTCTTCGAGACGGCCCAGGCTCTTGCGAACCGTCTTGAAGTTCGTGAGCATGCCCCCAAGCCAGCGGTCGGCCACGTAGGGGATGCCCCGCGAGCCTGCCTCCTCTCGCACGACCACCGCGGCCTGGCGCTTGGTGCCCACGAAGAGGACGGGCTGGCCTTTGGCAGCCAGTTGCGACAGGAACCGCCGCGCCACAACGACGCCGCGCACGGTCTGGCGCAGGTCGATGATGTGGATGCTCTTGCGCTTGCCGTGGATGTACGGCGCCATGCGCGGGTGCCAACGGCTCGTTCGGTGGCCGTAGTGCACGCCCGCTTCCAGGAATTCCTTGATCGACAACGTCGACAATGTAGACCTCCGGAACAGTGTGTTGTGAGTTCGCGCGCTCACGGCTCGCACGCGAATGCCCGAGTCTCTATAGTATAGCCATAAGTCCCTTGGGATCAAGGTGTTTTTGGCATTCGCAGCGGTCGTCGCGTGGGCGCAGCCGCGTGAGGAGCACGCTCCGGGGGCACGGTTGGCGGGCCGCGAACGCGATGGTGAGCACGGCGCGCGGGCAGGGTACGGGGGGCGCGTGGAGGCCACGTGCCCTCCGGGCCTTGACTCGTGGGCGTCTGCCGGCCAAGATGCTTTGCACGCATGCCGCGGCGGGCGGCGGCGCCACACACGAGATCGAGGAGACGGCAGATGAAAGTGGGACTCAGCGGGATCATCACGCCACGGGAGTGGAGCTTCGCCGAACTCGTGAGCCAGGCGAAGGGCGCGGGCTACGAGTGTATCGAGGTGGTCCCCCGGGAGGGCAGCGAGCTCACGCTCGACTCCTCGGAGGCCGAACTGGCCGAGCTGGTGAGAGTGGCGGCGGACGGCGGCATCGAGATCACGTCCCTGTGCGGCAGCGGCGGGAAGCCGGCAAACCTGATGACGGGCGACGAGGAGGAACGGCAGGCCGGCGTGGAGACGGCGAAGACGATGCTCCGCACGGCCAAGGCACTGGGGGCCGACACGATTCTCCACACCTTGGGGGGGCGTCCCTCGGCCGAGCTCTACTACCACCATGCCTACGCCAACGCGCTCCGCTCGCTCCAGCAGATCGCACCGGCCGCCGAGGAACTCGGGGTCAATCTGGCCGTCGAGTATGTGTGGAACGGCTTCCTGACCAGCCCGCTGGAGATGGCGCAGTTCCTCGACCAGGTGGCGAGCCCGAAGGTGGGCTTCTACTTCGACCCGGGGAACATGCGGATCTTCCACCTCTCGGAGCACTGGGCGCGCATCTGCGGCCGCCACATCAAGAAGGTGCACGCCAAGGACTTCTCGTGGGAAGGCCGCGTGGTGCAGTGGCCTCCGCTCCTCGAGGGCCAGGTGGACTTCCCCGCCGTGATGAAGGAGCTGCGCAGCGCGGGCTACGACGACGCCCTGATCTCCGAGGTGCCCCCCTCCGTGGCCCCCATCGAGGAGACCGCGGCCGCCATCCGCAAGATCATCACCATGGCATAGTGAGGCGCGATAGTGGACATCGAGTTCCGCGAGTATCGTCCCGAGGACGACGCAGAGGCCGTGCGCGACCTGCTCAACGTGGTGTTCGCCCGCGCGAAGATGACGCCGGCGGGATGGGCGCAATGGACGGCCGAGAGCTTCACGGCGCCCGTGGCGGTGGTGAACGGCCGCATCCGCGGCGCCATCCCCCTGTGTGGACGCACCTACCGCGTGGCCCCCGGAGCCGAGGTGGTGGCCTGGGTGGAGCATCGCGTGGGCGTGGCGGGGGCGTGGCGCGACGGCGGCCTCGGGTCCGGCATGCAGACGGCTGCCAAGGCGTTTCTGCGCGGCCGGGGCGACGTGTTGCTGGTCCACCGCGGGGCCGAGCGCTCGCCGGGCTATCACTTCTACGAGAAGAACGGGCTTTACGACGTGGCCTATCCCTTCGCGGTGGCCCTCGAGCCCCAGACCGCCTCGGAGGCGGGCGTCCGATGGCTCGATGCCGCGGACTTCTTCGCGGCAGATGCGACGTGGCTGGAGCTCTTCGAGGGCTGCTACGAGGCCTTCGGCGGCTACCAGCCCAGGGGGCCCGGCTTCCTGGAGCGGATGGTGGGCACGCCCACGTGGCAGGAGGCGATGCGCCACGAGTTCTCCTACTGCGTGGCCGAGGAGGGCGGCTCCCCCGTGGGGTATGCGGTGCTGGGCTGCCGCGATGGACGGCTCACGGTGATGGAACTCGCGGCTCGCGACGGCTCCCCCGACGTGGTGGCGCGCCTGCTGGCAGCGGCGCGGGGCAGGGGAGTGCCGGTGCGCTGCTACGCCTCGCACGCTTCCCCGATGACCGCTGCACTGCGCGACCTGGGCGTTGAACTGCCGCCCCGCGAGCGGGGAGCCATGATGCTCATGGTGCACGTGGTGGACATCGAGTCGACGGGGCGCAAGGTGTGGCGCGACGTCGAGGCGCTGCGCGACGTGGAGGTGCGGGTGTGGACGCCCGAGCGCGAGGGTGCGATCCACGCCCCCGCGTCGCCCGTGCGGACGATCACGCTCGAGCTCAAGGAGCACACGCTCTCGCGTTTGCTCATGCGCCGGCTCGACGTGGCCGCCGCCGTGGCCGAGGAGCGAATTACCCTGTGCGGCGGACGGCCAGGCGATGCCCAGGCCCTCGGCGAAGCCCTCGCACCGTGCCCCTGGGCCTACCACCCCATCGACTATTTGTAGTGTTTGCATTCGGGTTCCGTTTCTGGGAAAATGGGTTCTCCATGGGAGGGGACACCAGAGACCGTGTGGCACACTGTTGTTGAGAAGGAGGTCGGCCATGGCACTGGTCCCAATGCGCGTGCTTCTGGACCATGCGGCGGAGAACGACTACGGGCTTGCCGCATTCAACGTGAACAACATGGAGCAGATCCAGGCGATCATGATGGCCGCCGAGGAGACGGATTCGCCCGCGATCGTGCAGGCGTCGCGCGGCGCCCGCAAGTACACGAACGACGCCTACCTGCGCCACCTCATGCTCGCCGCGGCAGAGCTGTATCCGAACATCCCGATGGCCATGCACCAGGACCACGGCAACTCGTTCGAGACCTGCATGAGCGCGATCGAGCAGAACTTCACCTCGGTGATGATCGACGGCTCGCTCCAGGAGGACGGCAAGACCCCAGGGTCCTATGAGTACAACGTGGCAGTGACGAAGAAGGTGGTGGACGAGGCCCACGCGCGCGGCGTGACGGTCGAGGGCGAGCTGGGCTGCCTCGGCTCCCTCGAGACCGGCCGCGGCGACAAGGAGGACGGCCACGGCTTTGAGGGCGAGCTGGACCGCAGCAAGCTCCTCACCGACCCCGAGCAGGCCGAGGAATTCGTCGCGAAGACGGGCGTGGACGCCCTTGCGGTCGCCATCGGCACCAGCCACGGCGCCTACAAGTTCACCCGCAAGCCCACCGGCGATATCCTGGCGATGAACGTGATCGAGGAGATCCACAAGCGCCTGCCCAACGCCCACCTCGTGATGCACGGCTCCTCCGCCGTGCCCGAGGAGCTCACCGCGATCATCAACGAGTTCGGCGGCAATATCAAGAAGGCCTACGGCGTGCCGATCGAAGAGGTCCAGCGCGGTATCAAGCACGGCGTGCGCAAGGTCAACGTGGATACGGATAACCGCCTGGCCATCACCGGCGGCATCCGCAAGGTCTTCGCCGAGAAGCCCGAGGAGTTCGACCCGCGCAAGTACCTCGGCCCCGCACGCGAGGCCATGGCCAAGGAATGCGCGAAGCGAATGATTGCCTTCGGCCAGGCAGGAAACGCGGGCAAGATCCCGGTGAAGACCTGCGCCGAGTTGGTCAGCTTCTACAAGTAGGCCCGCCGAACCATCGCGACGCTGCACCCGACGGCCCACGGGCACCCGTTGCTCGTGGGCCGTCGCCGTTCTCCGATTCACCGGGCCTCGCCTTTGCACGGGACTCGCCTCGTGAGTAAGATGACTCCGATCTATCCGCGCATTCCCGACGCCACGGAAAGGAGACCGGTGATGAGCAGATGCGGGGGCCTCTCGCGACGCGACTTCTTCGGACGGGCCGCCGCCGCAGGCGCGCTCGGCCTCGCGGCACCCTACGTGGTGCCCACCCACGCCTTCGGCGCCAACGAGCGCCTGGGCATCGGCGGCATCGGGCCGGGACGCCAGGGGCGCGGCCTCCTCGGGATGCCGAGCAGCCAGCTTCTTGCCGTGGCCGACGTGAATCTGCCGCGGGCCGAGGCCATCGCCGCCAGGACGAAGTGCAAGGCCTTCCAGGACTACCGCAAGCTGCTCGAGCTCAAGGAAATCGACGCCGTGGTCGTCTCCACCCCCGACCACTGGCACGCCCTGTGCTCGATCCACGCCTGCCAGGCCGGCAAGGACGTCTATGTCGAGAAGCCGATGACGCTGACGATCCGCGAGGGGCGGAAGATGGCCGAGGCGGTCGAGAAGCACGGCCGCGTGCTCCAGGTGGGCAGCCACCAGCGGTCGATGGGCGCCAACCTGCTCGGCTGCGAACTCATCCGCAACGGCCGCATCGGCAAGATCACCCGAGTCATCGCGGCCAACTACCCCAGCCCCTGGGAGGGCAAGCTGCCCGAGCAGCCTGTGCCCAAGGGGCTCGACTGGGATATGTGGTGCGGTCCCACACAGCCCGTGCCCTACAACAAGGACCTGTACACCCCCCGCGCCCAGCCTGGCTGGATCTCGTTCCGCCCCTACTCAGGCGGCGAGATGACCGGCTGGGGCAGCCACGGACTCGACCAGGTCCAATGGGCGCTCGGCATGGACAACGCCGGCCCCATCGAAGTCTGGACCGAAGGCCCGAAATTCACCCCCCCCACCTACACCAAGCCCGAGCCCCGAGGCCGCGGCGAGAGGGCGTGCCGCACGCCGAAAATCTTCTTCCGCTACCCTGGCGGCATCGTAATGGAGCTGGCGAACGGCCCTGCGGGCGGCGCCATCTTCATCGGCGAGAAGGGCAAGATCACCATCAACCGGGGCCGGTGCACCTCCGATCCCCCCGAGATCGCCAAGCAGGCCATCAAGGACGGCGAGACGCGGCTGTACAAGAGCACCAACCACAAGGCCGACTTCGTGGCGTGCATCAAGTCGCGCAAGCAGCCCGCGGCCCCCGTGGAGGCCGGCCACCGCTCCGCCACCGTGTGCCACCTGGGCAACATCGCACGCTGGCTCAGCGGGCGCAAGCTCACGTGGGACCCCGCCAAGGAGCAGTTCGTGGGCGACGACGAGGCGAACACCTACATCGATCGCCCGCGCCGCAAGCCCTGGGCGATCCCCGACCAGGTGTAGCGCGCCGCCGAGCGGCCAGGCCGGTGCGTCCGCGATTCGGCCCGTTTGACTGGGCGCGCCGGGCGCTGCTATAATCGGCAGATGCTCGCTATCGACCATCTGACCAAGGAGTTCGGCAGGAAGACGGCCGTCGACGACCTGTGTCTGACGGTCGCCGAGGGGGAACTGTACGGCTTTCTCGGGCCGAACGGCGCCGGCAAGACCACGACCATCAAGTGCACGGCCGGCCTGCTGTGGCCTACCCGCGGGCGCGTGACGGTCGGCGGGCACGACGTGCACGCCGAGCCGGTGGCGGCGAAGCGGCTGCTCAGCTACGTGCCCGACCAGCCCTACCTCTACGAGAAGCTCTCGGGCCGCGAGTTCCTCTACTTTGTCGGCCGCATCTACGGGCTCGGCCGCGAGGCCTGTGCGGAGGGCGTCGAGCGCCTCCTCGAGATGTTCGATGCACGGGACTGGGCGGACGAGTTGGCCGAGAACTACTCCCACGGGATGCGCCAGAAGATCGTCCTCTCGTCTGCCCTCTTGCACAACCCGCGGCTGATCGTGATCGACGAGCCGATGGTGGGCCTCGACCCGCGGAGCGCCAAGATCGTCAAGACCGTCCTGCGCGAGCGTGTGGCCCAGGGCTGTGCCGTTCTTATGAGCACCCACACGCTCTCGGTGGCCGAGGAAGTGGCCGACCGCGTGGGCATCATCCACCGCGGCCGCATCCTCACCGAAGGCACGGTGGACGAGCTGCGCCAGAAGGCCTCGGCGAGCGAGCGTCTCGAAGATATCTTCCTCGAGCTCACCGACGAAGCTGCCGAGAGCAGCAGCGTCGCCGAACCGACCTCCTGAGGCCCCTCCGTGAGCACCCACGACCCCGATACCCACGAACGCGTCGAGTGGATCCTGCGGCCGCTCTTCACAGACTACCGCGTGCTCGAGTTCCGCGGCGGCAGCATTTTCCGAGGCGTGGCCAGCCCCTACTGCATCCAGCACCGCAAGGAGGTGGATGAGGGCCTCGGGCGCCTCCCGGGCGCCTACTGCTTCGAGAGCGTGGACGGGCGCACGATGCTCACCTACACGCTCCCTGGCCCTGACGCCAAGCCGGTGAACCGGCTCCTGCACACCATCCTCCTGCTGGCCACGGTGCTCACCACCCTGGTGGCGGGCGCGCAGTGGCGGTTCGACAGCTTCCTCGGCGAAGTGGTCGCCAGCGTGTCGGGTGCCCGCGGGAGCACGCCGGTGGCCGAGATCCTCTCCGCGCTCGCCACCGAGGGCGGCCTGTTCTCCCTCGCCATCCTGCTCATCCTGGGCACCCACGAGTGCGGCCACTACTTCATGGCCCGCCGCTACGGGATGCTGGTGACGCCGCCGTTCTTCCTCCCCGCGCCGATCCCGCCGATTGGCACGTTCGGCGCCGTCATCCGCATGCGCAGCCCCATGCTCCACCGCCGGGCGCTGCTCGACATCGGGGTGGCGGGGCCGTTCGCCGGCTTCGTGGTGGCCCTGCCGTTTCTCATCTACGGACTCACGCAGAGCGAGTTCGTGATCGTCCGGTACTGGCAGGAGGGCGGCGACCTGACGTTCGGGCATTCGCTCCTCACCTGGGGACTCTCGCGCCTGATCGTGGGCGCGCCCCCGCCAGGCTACGCGCTCGACTGGCTGTCGCACCCGTTCGCCTGGGCCGGGTGGATCGGCATGCTCGTCACGGCGCTCAACCTGATCCCCGTGGGGCAGCTCGATGGCAGCCACGTGGTCTACGCCCTCTTCGGCCGCTGGCAGCGCCTCGTGGCCTACTTCATGATCGGCATGCTCGTCGCCCTGGCCTTCCAGTGGCCGGGATGGATGGTCTGGTGTGTGATTATGGTCCTCTTGATGCGGGTGACCCACCCGCCCGTTGTCTTCGACGATGAGCCGCTCGGCAGGCGGCGGCGCCTGGTGGGCTGGGCAGCATTTGCCCTCTTCGTCCTGCTGTTCATGCCCATACCCGTCGGCGGCGTGTTCTGAGAGGCCGCCACAGCGGCATCGAGGCGAAAGGAGGCAGCCAATGGAACGCGTGAACGCATCGGACATGGAGTATCGCAACGGCGATTCCGGCCCGAAGTACCTCTTCCGCGGCCCGCGGATCGACTGGGGCGTGCTCCGATTCCTGCCCGGCCAGCAGCTCGGAGCACACCTCCACGAGAAGGTCGAGGAGACCTTCTTCTTCACCAGCGGAACCCCTCTTGTCGTCGTGA
>Ga0272441_10012892_pt1 | contig 12120 bp, 9 predicted proteins | sample SSMProp6N_FD_193582 | JGI IMG/M metagenome (GOLD analysis project Ga0272441, IMG submission 193582) | Marine sediment archaeal communities from Little Sippewissett salt marsh, Falmouth, MA, United States - SSM-Prop-6N | ecosystem: Environmental > Aquatic > Marine > Wetlands > Sediment ...
ACCAATTATTGCCAAGGCGCTGGAACAGGAAGACACTGAACAATCTTTGGAGAAAGCTTTCAAGAAGATAGAGTCGCTTGGGACAGAACCCAGGTATGAGCGAGGATTTGAGCAGTTCCAGCAGTTTATGGACGTTGTGAACGCTCAGGTGAAGAAGAGAAGGCTGGATGACTTGTCAAAAGAAGATCTAATAGTGGGATTGATAGCCGACCTGGCAACTGATATTTTTGATGGCAGTGATGAAGAGAAGCAGAGAGTTTTGAGTATTATCGAATCACAGCCTCAGTGGAAGAAAGAGTATGACCGGCTGGTTGCGGAAACGGCGGAGCTAACGAAAAGACCACGAGGAATTCAGATTTCCGTCTTGCGCGAAAATGAGCTACTGGAGTCGATCACATTCCCAGAGATCCCTGCTTCTAAAACCATTGAGCACATTATTCCCGGAGCCTATACAATAGCCTCCGCTACAGGGCGACTCATCTGGGAGGGGGAGCTTTCTGGACAGGAGCTGATTTGGGCCAAGGCATATCCAGGTAAACCTGTAAGACTTGCGGCTGATTCGGCCAAGAGATAACAAAAACCAACAAAGGAAATCTGTGTCTCTGATGGTGAAATCATCATCCGGGTGTTTTCAGGCATTGAAAGTGGCAGCATGGAAGTAACGATGACCGCTCTGGGAGATTCTCAATGAGCGCAGCAGCAACAGGACGAACGAGAACAGTCTTAGTTTTTGGTGAAGGCAGCGAGGTCAAGGCAATTATCTCCTCTGTTATTGCCCATGCAGATAACTATAAAGATAACGAACGTATTAGTTTTGTCGGACCTGTTAGTTTCGATGAATCGACGATCAATCATACAAGAGAGATGCTAATCTCAATCGTAGATAGTATTTTGGATTCGCTGAAGTTAGATAGAAGGAATTTTGAAATATCCTTAATCAATCCTGGTGCAGTTTCTATTTCTGATTTAGGTGTTGAAATCACGGGATTTTCAGCCGATGTTCCGATGTTTCTGGCAATGTTGTCTTCTGCTTTAGAAATAGCCATCCCAGATGATATTATCACGACCGGTCACATCGCCTCTTCTGATGGTGATATTGCAGCGGTAAAAGCACTATATGCCAAAATAGCTGCTGCTTCTGACGACAAGGAAATCAGCAGGTTTGCATATCCCGCTCTTGGCAAGGATAAATCCCTGGAGGTATTATCACCGAAGGAAAAAGAAAGAGCAACAATTGCTGTTATAAACGCCGAAGGCAGGCTGAAGATGACTGCCATAAATGATATATCGGATTTAATACCGACAGTTTTTACAGAAGAGGCCGTAGTGCTATCATCCCTGGAGAAGGGTTTCTTTTCAGTTGATTGTTCGAATCAGTCGAGCAACAATCCTATTTCGGTGTCAGTACGGTTTCTTGTTCAGAATAACGAAGCTCGTTTTTGGAACACTTTGGAAAGGTATTTTCATCGAAGCGACAATGAAAAGGCTAAAAGGTTGCTGTATGCCTATTCACAGTATCACGTCACAAGGAAAAAATATCCTAAAGACTTTGGCCGTAAGCTAATACAACTTCTTCGATCACTACCACCCAATACGAGAAAAAATAGAATAAATTTTCCTCTGTTGCCGACGATTGAATGTATCAGCCTGACACAGTGTGCTGCAGAATACGATGCCGCCGATATCAGATTGCTTTATGATGCAACTGAAGGAATGGGCATCTGGACCGAGCCTGCATTATCCGCAAAATTTACAGATGTTAATGATCGCTCCGCGATTGACAAGGATCAGGCCCTTGTTGATTCTATTACGACCCAAATAGATCGTGCCACACTTGCCAAGGCTATTGGTGTGCCTATTGATACAGCGAGAGCCACCTATATGCTTGACTCGTTAACAGTGAATTCAAATGAACAATTTCATGAGACTGTAACTGCCTTCTATCTGCATCTTCAGCGTCATCTCAATCGGGCATCCTGGTCAGACGATATAGATAAAGCAAAAGATGATGCAGTTGCTCTGCTTGAAAGAAGCTTTGCCAGGAAAGGGGGAATCGTCGCTGCTATGAATGAGGCCTACAGCGCTGTTCATGGAGGCATGAGGCTCGTCTTGGATTATATGACTGAACAACTCAAAGCGGAGTGCCAGGCAAAGCATGTCAATCGGGTGATCAAGGAAGTCATTGGCCCTCTTAACAGGGAGGCCCAAGTCCGCTGTATCTCTGCCTTACTGAAGCGACTGTCCTCTCATTTGCCGGATGAAATCCTGAAGGCCGGTCCAGAGCGTTTTGTCGACCATTATGAGGCTATTGTAAAGGAATACGTAAAATCATTGGATAGAATAAACGAAGTATTTCGAAGGTTCTGATAAAGGAAAGTATTGGGTATGGGAAGTATTAACGCTTTACTGGATGCATTGGATGAAAGAACGATCGCAAGCAAAATAGGCATAGCAAATGATGAGGCTCGCATGCAGTATCGACTTCGTTCCAACACGGTGCATGACTTTGCTGAGTTCACTAGAATGATCGCCGATTATTACAACTACCATTTCGTTAGATGTGTTGCCGGTGGAGGCTCACTTTCACTGACGGAAGCAGGTGGGCGGGCCAAAGATATTGTCCAGCGCCACTATCGCAGACGCGGCGGTGATATAGTCTCAGCATATAACGATGCCCATGACGGTACCAACGGTGGCATGCGAGCTATTCTGGATATTATTGCTGACACCATGAAGGCTGAATCGGTGGAGCTATATATTCGCGACATGTTTGACCGGCACGTAGCACCTAATTCATGGGACGATAAAGTGGACATTATTCGTCAGTTCATAAAACACTGTGGTGGGCAGTTGTCATCCTCTATACGAGACTCTCAACCTGAAGCGTATGCATCTAATTACGAAGATCTTATCCGTTCATATCTTACTGCTCTGCAGCAGACTTCTTCTATTTTTAGGCGCCTTTGATTCCGGCAGGAATTGTCCATCTCAATAGAGGAGATGTCGCATCAGGAGGAGCAAGTACTCAGCATCTTGATCTTCAGTTGCTATGGCAATATGCTAAACAGCTCATGTCTACCCGACTCTGACTGAAAACACTAACTCACCGAGAAACCGAGGTTTTCTACAAAATCAAGTCTTATTGGCTCTTTGCACCTCAAGTATCAGCAAATTTGTGGTAAATCCGTCGGCAGATGAAACGCCAACAGAAAAACTGCCGCTTTCACTTATAGAACCAAGGTTATTGCAGATCGAAGGAGTCATGAGATGACTGTCGGCAATGCACTTGTCACACACGCAGGGCCCTACATGCTGGCTGAAAAAGCCAAAGCCCTTATTTCCGCCGAGATCGGCAAGGGCTGCAACAGCACCGTCATGCCCAATCCAGTAGCCCTGGAACCTCTCTGGACCCCGATTACAATGCCCAGGGATATCATAAACCTAAAGGACAGCCCTTCTTGGGCAAACGAGGCCGTGCCTTCCACCGACGATCTGGCTAGGTACCGGGTTTGGATTTCGCCGGAACAGCCGTTCAACTGGGATTGCTGCGAGCTCTTCCTCAGACAGCTTTGTATGGTCTCGAACCGGGTCGGACTGGAGATCGCGGGTAATGAGGACAAAATCGTCATTTCACTGCTGTGCCACAGGCAGGATATTCCAGTTATCTCCACTGCGTTTCATGGCAAATTCAAGCTCTGCAAATTGTCGCCTTTAAAGGCTGACATGTTATGCGATACTGGTCTGCAAGCTTGGGAACACATTCGGTTTTACGACTTTTTCCCGGGACCGCCTTATTTCTACCTTCTAACCCGGCCAAATGAGCTACACACCTCTCCATATGAGTGTTTGCTTACAGCAATGACAAATATCCCTGCCCCAGCAATCGGCCTCTACCAGGTCCTGTTCCAGCCCGTTTCACCGCTAAGCAATTGGCACCGAAACATTGAGATCCTTATGGATCTTGAATACATCACAAAACTCGTCGCCAATGTGGGGCATTTTCAGCGCTATGCACAGCAAGCGCCCTCCGGAGACTTACGACAGATGGCTGGCCAAGTCGAGACAAAGGCCCACGACGACAAACCTTTCTACGCCGCGGCTGCTCGCATTGCCGTGCTTGGTACCAACAGTTATGCCAATGAATATCTCCAATCGCTGGCCGTGTTCAGCAGTCTCTTCCAGCATGGTGGTATGCGTCTAAACTTCGTAACAGAAGCGCAGTATAAATCTTACCTCTCCCCACAACAGATACGCCAAATGTTTGAATTTGGATTGACGTATCGCCCTGGTTTTTTGGTCAACTCGGCCGAATTGACAGGCCTGGCACACTTCCCATCGCCAACCATCGTCGAACATCTCGATGTCGTCTTCGATACTCTGGATGTGTTGGCCGCTGGTGAGAATGAACTCTCAGAGGGTACCCCCGTTGGAACATGCGATATTGCTGGAAAGAACCAATTCGTTTGCATATCGCGAGACAACCGTATGGGTCACACTCATGTGATTGGCAAACCCGGACAGGGAAAATCCACACTCGAAGAGCATATGATCATTGATGACATCAAAAACGGCGACAGTGTAATTGTCCTGGATCCGCACGGAGATTTGGCAGAGCGATTGCTTGCTCTTATTCCTAAGCAATATGTTGAGAAGGTTATCTACTTCGACCCGGGCGATCCTTATTGGGTTCCCATATGGAATCCGGTGCAAAAAATACCCGGACAGGATATTGGTCAGACGGCCGACAATCTCATTGGGGTGCTCAAGAGTTTTGTCTCAGGTTGGGGCGACCGTCTAGAAAGCATCCTGCGGCACAGCATCTTTGCGATGCTCCATCTCCCGGGAAGCACCCTGATGGATATCGCCAATCTACTTCGGCGCAAGTCCAAGGCTAGCGAGATGATCTACAAGCTCATTCTGGATGTCGTCCAGAACAAAGAGGCCCGTCAATTTTGGCAGCATGATTTTCCAGACTATACGGCAGCGGATTTGGCACCTCCCAAACACAAGCTCGGTAAATTATTGGTCGGTGGGACATCATCCCTTATGTTGTCGCAGCCGCACAGCAATTTCAACTTCAGGCGAATCATGGACGAGGGTATGATCTTCATAGCCAACCTCTCGAAGCTCGGCACCGAAAACCGTCAAATCCTTGGCGGTTTCATTGTAGCGACCATTCATACGACAGCTCTGAGTCGCAGTAATATGCCGAGAGAGCTGCGCAAGCCATGTCATGCCCATCTGGATGAAGCCCATCGTTTTGTCACGGATTCTCTGGAGGATGTCATTGCTGAGACCCTCAAATATGCCGTCCACATGACATTTGCCCATCAGTTCCTGCGCCAGTTCAATAAGAAGAAGGTCGATGCGTTGAGCAGTGTCGGGACAACAATTGTCTTTAACGTTGACACCGATGATGCGGCTCATCTAGTAAAGGACTTTCAGGGTCTGGTTTCATCTGACGATATCAGCGGGCTTGATAAATGGCAAGCTGTCATGCGCTGCGGAACGGACATTGTTAGGTTCAAAACACTAGAACCTCTCCCGGTCCCAGAAGATAATTGTAAAGATCAAATCATTGACCGCTCACGCAGACTCTACTGTGCTCCGGCGCCAGAGGTTTATCAAATGCTCGATCAACCGGGCGAACAAGCCCGGAAGCTAGCCCGATCCTTTGCCGCCCCGGTAGATGACAACGACAAGCCCGACGAGAATGGAGATTGGGGCTATGACGAATACTGACATTCCAGAACAAGCCAGAAGAACGATCGGAACGATCTTGACCCAGCTTGACCAGCGCTTGATCAGGAGTCTGTTCGATGAACCGATCGACCACGCCGCACGGCAATTCATACACGACGCTAGCTGTCCGGCCAGTAACAAGACATTCCACAAGGTCATCGCCGATTTCACAGTGCAGGTTTATGAACAGGGCCTGAACGCATTCTGGAAACTGTCCGGTGACCCGCTCGGTGAAGCACTTGCACTGCTTGACAACTATTACCAGGGCACCTTTGGTTACGGCTACATCGCCGCTGCCCTGACTGCCAATGATCCTGCACAGGGCGGTATTAATGCCGTGCTTGGTATGCTGAAAGAAATCATAAAGCGCGTTGAACGCCAGAAGTATTTTAGACGCGTCTTCGCCACAAGTATTGAGACCGCAGACTGGCACGTCCGATGTGAGATCGTCCGCGTTCTTCTTGAGAATTACAAACAGTTTCTGCCCGAGCAAATGCTACATTGCGAGCCGTGGGAACTGGCAAACCAGATTCCTTCTATGATATCTGTCTACCTTGATAGTGATTCTGCATTAGAGGAAATTTTATCGTATCCCCAAGGAACTTGCCGCAGCCCTAACACTGCTCACTCGGATATTTCCTCTGTTGCGACGGCAGTGAAAAAAGATCGGCAGAGACGGGATTAGTGAGTTATGGTAGAACGAAGTTCAACTGAAAAGATCAGAATCTTTCGCAGACTTTTCACAGGTCTGGATCATGTTTACGGGACCTATGATACTAGCACAGGTAAGGTCCGGCAAGTCAAGGAGCCGGTGACTGACAGGGTCATTCGGGCACATTTGACGGGTAAACAGTCGTACGGTGTCTATCTTCTAACCGGCAACACGACCAGAGCCCTGGCTGTGGATTTCGACGCCGATGAGCTGGCCCTGCCCGTGGCCTTCCAGGCAGGAGCCCGGCGATATGGGATGTCCGCATATATCGAGCGGAGCAAGGCAAAGGGGTATCATGTGTGGATATTCTTTGAAAAACCAGTATTGGCCAGTAAGGCACGACTCGTTGCTCAAAAGATTCTCACCGATATCGACAAAGCAAACATCGAGATTTTCCCAAAGCAAGATGCATTGAACAGCAACGTCTCATACGGCAACTTCATCAATGCTCCGCTCTTTGGCTCGCTTGTACACAAGGGGCGAACCGTCTTCGTCGATCCCGCCGAACAAACTAAACCATGCCCGGATCAGTGGGAATTGCTCGAGAGAATCCAACGTGTTGAAGAAGTAAGACTCAATGCGATCATCAACAGCTGTGGCTTGAACACTCAAAATCACGATACCCGAAAGCCTCCAGCCATGAACCACATAGGCTCGGAAAGAGAGAATACGTCATTCGGGCTCACCCCCTGTATACGCAAAATGCTGGCATACGGCGTGGAGTCATACCAGCGTGTTTCATGTTACCGCCTGGGCATCCAGCTTAAACGAATTGGCATCCCGTATGATCTGGCCGTCATTACGTTGAAGGCCTGGGCTTTTAAGAACCACCCTGCTGATGGTAAACGCACCATAACCGAAGCAGAAGTGGAAAGTCAGACCAAGATCGCCTTCGATAATCCCTACACGAATGTTGGATGTGAAGAGCCGGCTGTAGCTGCTCACTGCGATAAAGGCTGTCCATTGTATTCAACAAACCGGAGGCAGGCCACGGAAAGGGCTATCCAGTCACCAAATGAAAACACAGGAATCATGATCTAAAGGAAAGTGAATCAGTACACGCAATGTCGATGCAAACCTTGAAAGACAATAATCAGCAGACCTTTTGTGATAGTGCTAACTTGCGTTTTGTTCAAATTCGCAAACGGGACGACCGACTGGTTCCCTTCGATGCCGCCAAGATCGAGTCGGCCATCCTGAAAGCCGGCCATGCCACCGGCGAGTTTGGCCAAGAGGCCGCTAGGAATCTGACGGTCAGCGTGCTGAGTTTAGCGCAGATGACATTACTGCAAGAGCCGCCAACTGTAGAACAAATCCAGGACCTGGTGGAAGAAGTCCTGCTCAAATCATTGTTCAAACGAACGGCCAAGGCCTACATCCTCTACCGTGACCAGCATTCCCGGCTTCGGGAAATGATGCAAAAGGCCAGCGCCAATATGGTGGACGACTACTTGGACCGGCATGACTGGGAAGTCCGTGAAAACAGCAATATGGACTATTCACTCCAGGGGCTTAACAACTACATCTCCAGCAAAGTCAGCAAGGATTACTGGCTCAACAAGATCTACCCCGAAGAGGTCCGGAAAGCGCACAATTCCGGGGCGTTGCACCTGCATGACCTCGGCCAACTCACAGTATATTGTGTCGGGTGGAGCCTGCAGGACCTACTTCGCTACGGATTCCGAGGGGTCAGTGGCAAAATCGAAAGCAGCCCGGCAAAGCATTTACGAGCCGCCCTGGGCCAGATTGTCAACTTCTTCTACACGCTCCAGGGAGAAGCCGCCGGCGCCCAGGGGTTTTCGAACTTCGATACGTTTCTGGCTCCATTCATATCCTATGAGAACCTCAGCTACGATGATGTCAGACAAGCCGTGCAGGAGTTTTTCTTCAATATGAACATACCCACCCGGGTTGGTTTCCAGACACCCTTCACGAACGTCTCACTCGATCTGAGGCCGCCAAATGTCCTGATCAATGAACCGGTCGTTATTGGCGGCCAAATACAAGAAGAAACGTACGGCGAATTCCAGGATGAAATGGACATCTTCAATCGGGCTTTTCTTGAGATCATGGGCCAGGGTGATGCCAAGGGCCGGCCTTTTACGTTTCCAATCCCGACGTATAACATCACAGCTGATTTTGACTGGGAAAATCCCGCTCTAGAGACGCTCTGGGAAGTCACTGCCAGGTATGGTATCCCCTATTTTGCAAACTTCGTGAATTCCGATATGTCGCCGGATGACGCCCGATCAATGTGCTGCCGGCTGCGGCTCGACCTTCGAATCCTCGAGAAAAGAGGCGGCGGGCTTTTCGGGGCTAATCCACTGACTGGTTCCATAGGCGTGGTAACAGTCAACATGCCCCGCCTGGGCTATCTGGCTGCGGATGAAGACGAATTTATCAAGCATCTGGATCAACTAATGGAGATCGCAAGAACAAGCCTTGAAACAAAACGAAAGGTCCTGGAGGGCTTCACCGATAAGAATCTTTATCCGTATACGAACTTCTACCTTCGTGATGTCAAACAGCGATTCGACTGCTATTGGGAAAACCATTTCTCTACGATCGGGCTAGTTGGAATGAATGAGGCCTGTCTGAACCTACTTGGGTGTAATATAGGCGAATCTCAAGGGATTACCTTCGCAACGAAGGTCCTTGACCATATGCGCCGGCGCCTGCTCGAGTTTCAGCAAGAAACAGGCAATCTCTACAACCTGGAAGCGACACCAGCCGAAGGAACGGCTTACCGGCTAGCCAAAAAAGATAAACAGCACTACACTGATATCACTTGTGCGAACGAGTCGGCCGTCTCGGAAGGCGGCCGGCCTTTCTACACAAACTCGACACACCTGCCCGTCAATTACACCGATGATGTTTTCCAAGTTCTGGACCTCCAGGATTCTCTTCAGTCACGATATACGGGCGGTACCGTATTGCATGTTTTCCTGGGTGAAGCGGCTCCAAACCCTGAGGCTGTCAAGGTCTTTATAAGAAAGGTTTGCCGGAACTATCATCTGCCTTACCTCACCATCTCACCGGTTTTTTCTGTGTGTCCCGAACATGGATATATCACAGGTGAGCACCACAGATGCCCAACATGCAGTGTCGAGACCGAAGTCTACTCGCGAATCGTCGGGTATTTGAGACCGATCAAGCAGTGGAATGAAGGCAAACAGGCGGAATTCAAGCTGCGGAGGCCGTACAAGATGGACGAGAACTCATGAGAATAGGTGGTCTGAACAAATTCAGTTTGAGTGATTTTCCGGGGTGCGTGGCGGCCGTGGTTTTTACACAGGGATGCAATTTCAGGTGCCCGTATTGTCACAATGGTTCTCTGATTCCATGTCACGTGCCGGTTAATTTTCTGATTCCGGAAGAAGCGTTTTTCGAATTTCTGAAAGTCCGTCTCGACCGCCTCGATGGAGTCGTTATCAGCGGCGGCGAGCCCTGTATCCAGCCGGATCTGCCAATATTTCTTAGCCAAATCAAAGCTATGGGATTTCATGTAAAACTAGACACCAATGGCAGCAAGCCGGAAGTTCTAAAAAGACTTCTAAGAAGCAATCTCGTCGATTACATAGCAATGGACATTAAAGCACCACTGGACAAGTATGACCATCTGTGTGGTATGCACGTGCCGTGTAGCCTGATCAAAGAGAGTATGAAACTGATTTCCCGGAGCAGCGTTCAGCATGAATTTCGAACTACCGTCGTTGAATCGTTGCTGGCCCCATCGGACATCGCATCAATACAGAAGCTTGTGTCTCATGATTCGAAGCATCGGCTGCAGAAATTCCAGCGGGAATATGCTCTTGATCCGACACTACGGGTATGCGTGAGCAAACACTGAGGAGATTCGCCGCTATGAGTATCCGGCCCGACATATGGATTAGAGAAATGGCCCTCGAATACCACATGATCGAACCCTTCGTCGAGAGCCAAATCTGCGCTATGCATGGCCAACCGGTCATTTCGTACGGAATGTCGTCTTACGGTTACGACATACGAGTATCCAACGAGTTTCGAGTCTTTACTAACATCTATGGATCCATCGTTGATCCGAAGAATTTCGATACAAAAGGACTCATTAAAGTTGATGGTGATGTCTGTCTTGTACCGCCAAACAGCTTTGCCTTAGCCCTTAGCGTTGAGAGGTTTCGTATTCCCCGTAATGTGATGACGATATGTGTCGGAAAATCCACGTATGCTCGCTGCGGGATCATTGTCAATGTTACACCGTTTGAGCCCGGCTGGGAAGGCAGGGCCGTACTGGAGATCTCGAACACGACTCCATTGCCGGCAAGGATCTACGCCAATGAAGGTCTGGCTCAAGTGCTGTTCTTCGAAAGTGATACACCGTGTGAGACTACCTATGCTGACCGCGAGGGCAAATACCAAAATCAATGCGAGATAATGCTCGCCATAGTGTGACGCAGAATAAAGCACAAATAGAAAATCAGGAAAGGACCATCATGATTAGAGGAATAAGTACCAAGCGGTTCCGGGGAAGTTCTTATATAGGTCCAAAAGATGCATTGGCAAAGTCTATCCGAAGACCTCATTTGAGGCAATACAGTTCTTTATATAGACCAACATTTCAAAATACTTGTGCAACACCTTGGTTATTTCCGTATGGAAACAGACAGGGTTATCACCATGGATTATATAACTCGAACACTCCCAGAGAATATCACCCGAACCTGAATGCTCCGGCTTTCCAATCCGAAAAATATGTGACAGACACGAATTGGGAATCTCACCATATTCCACATACTGATGAGCCGCAGTTCTATCCTCCATTTCCTGATACCGATCCTGTGGAACGGCCCGTCACCTACGAACAATCTAAGATGATGAGCGAGTTCTTCCTTAAGCAAATGGAAAATCAGTACCAGGGGGTCGAGAACAACGAGGAAATCTCGTCTTTGGGTGGCATCCGGGATATAAATTGCCATTCTGATCCGGAGGGGATGGGTGGAGGGCTTGTCGAGCGACTCGATGGATTTGCAGGAAATGAGCGGGATATTGGCTTGCCAGCCTCTACTCGCGCGACAGGGTCTACACCGGAAGGAGGTGGACAAACCTGTGATATGATGCATAACCAGATCGGTCATGCCATTGATCTAGTATCAGACCAGCAAACGGCTCAAGAAATGGAAATGGACCCCTTTCAGATGCAGTATGATCCGTATGCAATTGCCCAACATATTTTTGACGATCAGATGCAGTATATGTCCAATCCACTTCTGATGCCCATGCCTCCTGGTCCCCCACCTGGTCCTATGCCCGGATTTTGAGTTTTGAAAAGACCGGGTAACATGAGAAATGCTAGGAGAAATGAACGGGTAGCAGAAAATCAATGTGAAAGTCAAGGATGAACAGTACAACATTGTTTGAAAAATACAGACCGACGACGTTTGAGCAAGTATTGGGCCAGGACAAGGCAGTCAACAAAATCCGGTTCTTACTTGACCGTGGCTGGGGTGGACGAGCTTGGTGGATTTCTGGAGCCAGTGGAGTTGGTAAGACAACGATTGCCAGGATTATCGCTTCTCGGGGGGCGGATGATTTGTATATCACCGAGTATGACAGCGCCGATGCACTCTCTGCTTCGGAAATCAATAGGCTTGAACAGGATATGTGCTATCTGGCTCCGGGAAAAGGGG
>Ga0272441_10012893_pt1 | contig 12120 bp, 8 predicted proteins | sample SSMProp6N_FD_193582 | JGI IMG/M metagenome (GOLD analysis project Ga0272441, IMG submission 193582) | Marine sediment archaeal communities from Little Sippewissett salt marsh, Falmouth, MA, United States - SSM-Prop-6N | ecosystem: Environmental > Aquatic > Marine > Wetlands > Sediment ...
GCCGTTTATTACACAGAGCAACTTTATCGGCAGCACGGTATTTCCTGTTGACGGTACATTTATGGCGACCTTTTCCAAAACCATGAATACCGGGTCTTTTGATATCTTCCTGATGAATGATGATGATACCCTGGTAGAAACCGATGTGTCCTGGACCGACAACATTACAGTTTCCATTGATCCCTATGCAGACCTGCGGCCGGGAGAGACCTACACACTGCACATGGATGGAAAAGCAGCTGATGACAATGATTTCAATGAAACCTTTACTATTCGGACACAACCGGGAATAGCCTTTGTTTCCACGAATCTGGAAGTGAGCCAGGGAGTGATGCATACGGCTTTTCCTGTTGAGAGCAATATTGAAATCGAGTTTTCCATGGCGGTGAACCTTGCCGACCCCAATACCTATATTATGCTGTATGATGACAGGAGCATACAGGTAGATATTGACGTGTCCCTTTCGGGCGACCAGAAAACCGTCATTATCAACCCCCGGGGCAATCTGGAATACGACCAGCATTACAGCCTGTATTTTGAGATCTTTTCCTCTATACCAAATGATATGGTCACCAATTCTGAAACCGGCCTGAGTTTTCAGTTTGATACAGAATCGGCAGTAACAGTACCAGGTGCAGTGACAGACTTTGCCCTGGATATGGGTGCGTCGTGGGATGCTGATTATAATACTACATCGATCTCCTTTACATGGAACGCGGTTGAGGGCGCTGCACAGTATGAGATTCTGGCAAAGGATGACCATGATAATACTGATTATGTGTTTCTGCGTTCATTCACCGCCTATGACCATCTGCTGGAACAGAACGGCAGCATTAACCTGCTGTGGGATGGTAACGGCCAGTTTGATTTTTATGATGACGGCATGACAACACCGTTCTGCAACGGCAACACCATCTCTTTCTATATTGTTGCAAAGAACAGCGCCGGAACAGGACCGTACTCGTCGCCTGTTAATGTCAGCGATGAAACAAGGCCGGCTTTGGAGCTGAACCAGTATATCAGCGCCGACAATTCTTCATCCTCATCAGCCAGGACCATCAGTATCGACTGTAATGGTGTGGGCGCATCAGTTGCTGAATATCTCGATACTGAATCATTGGATATATCCATTGATGATGCGGGCACAGACGAAGGGTTTACTCTAAGCGCCGGCAACTGGACCTATGAATGGTACAATAACAGGACAGGATTTACTATTGAGATCACAATCCCGGCAAACAAGGATGCGTCGGGTGATGACCTTACCATTGAATGCAGCGATACCAGCGGTAATTCAAGGACCGTGACAATAACGCTGTTTTAAACACTCTATCAGGATTCATATTGAACGGCTGTTTCGGAATACGAAACAGCCGTTTTTCACTTTGGCCATGTTTGGCGGTTACGTGAGCTAAAATATTTTACTTGCTTATGTAGCAGAATAGATGTATTATTTTGTTAGTCCTATGAAACCCCGTAAAAAACATAGACCCATATCTTCATTTTTTATCTCATTGGTTGTAACATCAGTGTTGCTTCTTGTTCTGTTTGTAACGTTTGCAATGGTTCAGTATATACAGACTAGATCTGACCTTGTTGCCATGATGCGCAATAAGGGTTATTCCCTGCTCGATGCTCTTGGATCAAGCGGAGAACGGTCTCTGGCAGCGTGGGATGCGTATGAAAAACTGCTGAGCAAGAGACTGCTTGACAGTGCACGCTGGGCCGAACAGATTGTCACTAATAAGAAAAGCATATCCAGCGAGGACCTTGCTGCTGTTGGAAGCGATGATTGTATAAAAGCGATATTTGTTGTAGATGAACGCGGAGAAATGTTGCAGAGCAGTATAAAGGACAGGGAACGTCAGAGAAACATCCTTCAGTACATATATGATGATGTTCTTGAATTTTTGTCTGATCCGTCACAGGAGTCTTTGATACTGGGGTTCGGCAATGATGAAACAGCCGGAGCTGCTGAATATTCTGTGGCAAGGAAAATGAGGAGTGGCGGCGCTGTCATTGTTACAGGAAATGCAGATCAGCCGCTTGAATTCAGGAGGCAGTCCGGACCGGGAAGGCTTATACAGGAGATTGGAAAACAGCCTGATGTAAAATATGTGGTACTTCAGGATACAGTGGGAATAATTATGGCCAGCAGCGGTGTGCAGTCAATGCGAACAATTGAGTCTGACATGTTCCTGAAAAACCTGTATAGTAACAAGTCAAGGGGCGGCAGGTTTTACGAGCGGCAGGGTGAGGTCGTATATGAAATAGCCGGAATATTCCAGGCGTTTAACGAACCATCGGGAATGTTCCGCATCGGCCTCGAAACAACCTATTATACTGATATTCTTTCAAAAATCAGATACCGCCTTATCATCATCGTGCTGCTGTATGTGATTGCCGGAGCTGCCGGAGTAGGTGTTCTGGTTTCGCGCCAGAATATCAAATTGCTTTCAGAATCATACTGGAGGGTACAGACCTACACCGGAGAAATTCTTCAGAGATTAACAGATGGAGTTGTGGCTGTACACAAGGACAGGACGATTACAGTATTTAATGATGCTGCAAAAAGGATCTTTCAAGTTGCCCGTGATGAGGCGCAGAAACGACTTAACGATACTCCCTGTTTTGCCATTATAAGGGAGTCGTTTGACAAAGGCCATTCGGTTGACTGGCCCGAAGCTGTAATGTATATACATGGGGAAAAGCATATGCTTCATCTTCGGACGTCCGTCATTGTAGGAAATGAAAAAAATATAGATACTGTGATTCTTGTTATTACTGACCTGACAGAGCAGAAGAGACTGGAAGATCAATTGAGGACAAGAATGCGCCACAGTGCAATGGGGCGTCTTGCAGCAGGGGTCGCCCATGAAATCAGAAACCCAATAAACGCTATAAGCATGATTGCCCAGAGGCTTAAAAGAGAATTTGTCCCGGCCGGGGGTCAGGATGAATACCTAACTCTTCTGCATACAATGATAGGCGAAACAAAACGAAGCGATGATATAATTAAACGGTTCCTTGAATTCACACGTCCCGCAGATTTGATTCTGTCGGATATAAAGGCAAAAGAGTTTTTTATTGAACTTCAGGCAATTTTACAGAGTTTGGTTGAGTCGGAGGGCGTGGACCTTGTTTTTGACATAAAAGGTGATGCGGCTTTGAGAGTTGACAGCAATCAGATGAAGCAGGTTATGCTGAATCTTGTTCGTAATAGTCTGGATGCCATGTCAGGATCGGGCCAGATAACAATCACCGGCAGAAAATTACGTACTAAAGAGTTCGGCATATATATTACTGATACGGGCCGCGGTATCTCTGAAAAGGATATAGGCAATATTTTTGATTTGTATTTTACTACCAGCAAAAACGGGTTGGGCATGGGTCTGGCTATAGTATATCAGATTATTCAAAAACATAATGGCAGAATTGAGGTTAAAAGCGAGCCTGGAAAAGGTGCGACGTTTTCAATATATCTGCCGTTAAAGGATGTATGATGAAGCCATATTCGATTCTTGTTGTTGATGATGAAGCAGCACAGAGAGATATTTTGTCCGGGTACTTCAGAAAGAAAAATTTTACTGTTTATACTGCAGAAAATGGCAGTGCGGCTCTGGACGTGATATCAAACCGGACAATTGATATAATGTTGACAGATATGCGCATGCCTGAAATGACCGGACTGGAATTACAGGACCGCGTGAACAGTGTTAATCCCGATATAAGTGTAGTTATGATGACTGCCTTTGGAAGCATTGAAGACGCGGTGAAAGCCATGAAGAACGGCGCTGATGATTATATACAGAAACCCATAGACCTTTCATACCTTGATGTTGTAATGCAGAAGATCCTCAAGTCTAAACGTATGATGCGGGAGAACAGGGAGCTGCGGGCAGAACTGCAGGAGCGGTATGATTTTAAACAAATCATAAGTACGAGCAAGCCCATGGAAAAAGTGCTTAATATTGCGGGAAGGGCTGCCCAGAGCAAGGCATCAGTACTGCTGAGGGGCGAAAGTGGTACAGGGAAAGAGGTTATTGCCCGTGCCATTCATTTTGGCGGGCCGCGGTCAAACAAGCCGTTCGTTCCGGTAAATGTGGCAGCAATTCCCGAGAACCTGTTTGAAAGCGAGTTATTCGGGCATGAAAAGGGCGCATTTACCGGAGCAATTGCCCAGCGCCGGGGCAGGTTTGAGCAGGCAGACGGCGGAACACTTTTTATTGATGAGATTGGTGATATCCCGGTTTCCAGCCAGGTTAAATTTCTTCGGGTACTGCAGGAGAAATCATTCAGCAGAGTAGGAGGGGCGTCAAATATTCAGGTGGATGTAAGGATTATCGCTGCAACAAGCCAGAACCTGGAGCAAATGCTTGAACAGGGAGGATTTCGGGAGGATCTTTTTTACAGAATGAATGTTGTGTCTATACACATTCCTCCATTACGGGAGCGGCGGCAGGACATTCCGCTGTTGGCAGATCACTTTTTACGGAAATTTGCCGAGGAGGAAGGCAAATCAATACAGACATTTTCAAGAGAGGTGTTCGATATTCTGATGAAATATTCATATCCGGGTAATGTCAGAGAGCTCGAGAACATTGTTCAGAGAAGTGTTGTTATGACGCGGAGCGATTTAATTACTACTGATGATTTGCCGCCTAATGTAATGAATCTGCCTAACCAGCCGGCAATACCAAGCATTGGCTCTTTAGAGGCCCAAGTGGCCGCTTTGGAGCAGAACTTAATCAGCCATGCCCTGTACCAGGCGCAAGGGAATCAAAGCAGGGCGGCGGAAACTCTCGGCATGACAGAGAGAAAACTCCGTTACAAGATAAAAAAATACGGCATGAAATAGAATACGCAGATCCTTTTTTAATAAAAAAATTATGTATGATGAGCATTTGTTTCTTACGGGTTGTATGGATTGGATGATCTGTATTATTCGGCACCCTCTAAGGTGCAGATAAAAAGAACTGTCCTGACAATTTTGTCGAACTGGTTCGACGAAGTCGTCGAATTATCATAAATCGCCCCACGCCGGATTCCTGCTAATAAATGTATAATCAAGGTGTTATGCGTGCATAAATTTTTTTGGCACAGCAATTGCCTTATAGTACGCTGAACAAGAAAAACAGGAACACAATGATTAAACAGAAAGGCTTACCCCTATGAATAACAAGAACAGAGTTTTCGGTTTTCTGATGATAGCTCTTGCGGTTTTACTGACAGTGGGAGATCAGGCTTTGGCGCAGACGTGTGATTCAACAGGTGTCGGCCGCGGTGGCAGAGGCCGGAGAATCATCGACGTGGACGGAGACGGCATACCTAATGGCCAGGATCCGGATTTTACAAGACTGGGCGCCGGCCGCGAACGTGGATTTATTGATACTGACGGAGACGGGCTGAATGACCGTTTTCAGGATTTTGACGGAGACGGAATTCCCAATGGCAAGGATCCCGATTATGTGCGGCCGCAGGACGGAACCGGGCGTAAATCAATGCGGGGTGTGCATTGGGGCAATAGCTCCCGGGATTTTAAAGGCAGTGGCAATAGGCAGGGATCATGCGGCCTTGGTACAGGAAAGGCATCTGCACGCAGCGGATCAAAAGGCAGGCGGAACAGGTAACTGACGTAAAGCCGGGTATGTTAGGTACATGAGTTATAACCCATACCCGGCTTTGAAAAAAAAGGAGGCATGGGATGAAATTATCGGTAATGCGTAAAGGAAAAGCTGGAATTTGGCTGTTTGTAATGCTGGCAGCGGTTTTTTCAGAATCATACTCGCAGCAAAACAAAAAAACCCGCAGCATAGTTATTGAGCCGAGAAATGCCAGGGTGCAGGTAGGCGGCCAGGTAGCGTTCGAAGCGAAAATTGTTGAGAGGGGCGGTGCTGAAACAGACACGGTATTTACATGGAGTGCTGATGCTACAGGATTCGGAGAGATTTCACAGGATGGTGTGTTTTCTGCCAGCGAGAGAGGAAATGTGTGGATCCATGCTGCAGCCGGAACATTGATCGGCAGTGCCCATGTTACTATTATTGACACTGCCCGCGGAGAACCACGCAGGTCTCTATGGTCGCATCTTGAAATATCGCCAACGGATTCCCTGGTTTTAGTTGGAGAAACAGTACAGTTTACAGCCCAGCTGGTTGACAGCAATGGCACGGGACATGATACGACAGCAGCGTGGCATATTCGCGGCAATCAGGTTGGAACCATTACATCCAATGGATTTTTTTCAGCGGAAACGATAGGTGTTGGTATTGTGCGTGCAACATTGGACCGTTTTAATGCAACGACCCGGATACTTGTTTCTACGGCTGCCGATACATCAGTTCGGGATACTGTAAGAGTACGAATAAGAGACTGTGACGGGGTTTTACTGGGTGACAGTTCAAGAGTACACGACAGAGAAGTATTTGTGATACGAGGACTTCCTTTTCCGTTAAATGTCCTCAATGGGGGCGAAATAGTGTTTCCGCCGGGATGCCTCACCGAGAACATAAGCCTTGAAGTAAGCGTTTCTGATGCAGCATTTGTAACAGGAGATTCTACTGTTTCCTTTGCGGATCAGATTGTAAACGGAATATCATTCAAAGTGTATGTAAATGATACGCTTGTGTCTCCCTATTATTTTTCAGAACCGGCAAACCTTATACTGCCCTATAAACAGGAGCTTATGGAGACATTGGGATTAGATGAAGATGACCTGTGGATGTTTTTCTATACAAGTGAAGGCGATTATGATGACAACGGCATAACCAATGTTTATCTTGATACCACGGTTAATAAAATATATGCTGATATTATTCATTTTTCCGACATTGTCATTGCATCACAATCATGCGGGTGTACAGGAATCAGCGAAGCAGAAAATACGGCGCCGAGTAAACACCAGCTGCATCCAAATTATCCTAATCCATTTAATCCTTCAACCAGTATAAATTTCACTTTAGGCGGAAGCGGCATTCAGCAGGTTTCTCTTGTCGTCTATAATATGCTTGGCCAGGAAGTGCGGACACTGCTGGAAGGAAGCAGAATGCCGGGCAGTTATTCGGTAATATGGGATGGAAGGGATAACAGCAGCCGCAATGTGCCGGCAGGCATATTCATTTATCAGCTGAGAAGCGGCGGAACAGTTGAAAACAGAAAAATGATTCTGCTTAAATAAAGAAAGCGTTGACATTGAATAACCGGTAACCTATATTTTTATTATGAATTTACAGCTAACAACAACATTATGCGCCTCTATCTGTCTCTGTTTGTTTCTTTCCGTGACGCCGCTGAATGGGCAGACCCCACAGAATAACGGGAGTTTTGTCGACCGGAACAAAGATGGCGTTAATGACCTGTTTGCAGATGCAAACGGTGACGGCGTGAATGACGTTACAAAAGAACCCTATCCTCACCATTTTCAGTTTTCCGATTCTGATGGTGACGGTATCAATGATGTGTGGAAAGATGCTGACGGCGATGGTGTTAATGATCTGCTGGGGAAGTACCTTGCTGGAACGTCAAGATGGGTCGACACAGACGGTGACGGCCTGGCAGACCAGCAAAGGACCAGTATGCGGGGCAAAGAGCTGATGAAGCATGTTCTTGATGAAAATGGCGACAGAAAAAACGATATTACAGGATTAGGGTTCAGTGGACGGGATCTTATGGGTTACCGGTTTGGCAATGTAGATGAAGAACGAGGAGTGCAGGACGGTGCGTTTTGCGATGCTGACGGTGACGGCATGAATGACAGATTTATGAATCATAAACGCTCACAAATGTTTAAGAGCATGGGGAGGGATGTGTTTATCGATTCTGACGGAGACGGTGTTGCCGACAACAGAAGCCTGAACCGTATACGGGGACGGGGACAGAAAAAGGGGAACAGATAAATAGAATGATGACTGGAATGAGTAAAAGGCGTAATAGAAACAGGCAATTTTTATTTCGCGTTACAGTTGTGTCAATATATATGATCACCGCTGCTGCCTTTGCCTATTGCCAGCTGGGTCTGCACATTACGACCGAGACGCGGATTGACGGTAATGCTTATAGTAACTATGAGCAAATTTCAGATATCATTTATATGCCGGGCATCAGCCTGGACTATTCTGTGGCAGGTGAAAAAAGTACAACCCGGGTTTTTTACAATTGCGCCGCTTCATTGTTCTCGGAGTATTCAAACCGCCAATTTTATCTTCACCGTATCGGCATAAACGGATTATACCGCACCTCTGACACAGCACCTCTGGTCTCGTGGGGCCTGCAGGGAGGGGGAAGATTTAACCGTGACGTGTATGCATATTACAATTATAGAAATATAGATGCGTATGTGCACGTTTCTCTCGACGGCAGTGAAACACACACGCTGGTGTATGGAGCGAGATATTCATACCGCAGTTACTTAGAATTACCCGAGTTCAGCTATGCTGATGTAAACGGGTTTATACGGGCCAGCCTGTACCTGAAGACGCGGTCTACTGTGATATGGTATATACGGGGAGGATTGAAAAATTACCTGCAGCCCGAGATAAATCGCACATCGCTTATTGATGATTTTACAGAAGGACGGGGGAACGGATACGGCAGAAACAGTCACGGCAGCGGAAATTCGAATGACAGCACAAATCCGAGAAATATAACAGTGACTGCATCGGGAGATATGGTATTTCAGGTATATACATCTCTCCGTGTAGCTCAGTCTTTAGGGGAAAAAACAGGTGCGGCACTGGAATTGGCCATTCAGCGGAATCCTTCGGGAGACGGGAGATTTTTATCAGGCCAGGATTCCGGATATGAAACAAATGATGACCTCTATGATGACCCCTACAGTTATGAGATGGATGAATTAAGCGGCGAGATCAACAGATTGCTGCCTTTCGGCGCCAGGTTGCACCTTGGTGCAGCGTATGCAGTAAAACAGTACCAGCGGGGTGCCTACAACCTTGAAGGTTCTCTTCTCGAAGAATCGCGGAGAGACAATGTAAGTACAGCATGGGCCATGATAAGAAAAATATTTCCTGTGGGCGGAAACATTACGAGTATCGGTATTTATCTCAGGTATTTTTATATAGAGAATGAATCCAACGACCTTTATTACAATTACAGCAACAGCGTATTTTCTGCAGGTTTGGATTTGTCTATATAGATGTCAGTATCGATATTTTTTCAATAGTGCGGCAGTATATGCTGTGGTATGTTTCCCGGGCGGTTCACTGCGTTAATAGAATGCATGCTTTGGAAGTACACGTTTTACCTTTGTAAAAAACATCAACTTTTCTTTTGATGTAAAAATCAATTTTTTTATATTGTCCTCTATATTCCAACCATAAACAGTCTGCAGGTACACATGAAAGACAAGTATATCATCGTGCATGATATGGGTACAAGCTCTGATAAGGCCGCCCTTATTACTGTATACGGAAAATTTATTGCAGAAGTCAAGAAAGAGTATGCCCTGGACCATCCCGAGCCGGGGTTTGCCGAACAGAATCCTGATGATTTGTGGGAGGCGGTATGCTCGGCCACAACAGAAATTCTTGCCCGTACAGGCGTACATCCCGATGAAGTTGCCGGAGTGACCCTGGCCTCCCAGAGTCAGTGTGTGCTTCCCGTTGACAGGGAGGGCACTCCTCTCAGGCCCATGATAAGCTGGCTTGACGGCAGGAGTGCCGACATTATGCGGACCCGGGTGTGGAAACACCCGAAAATAAAGGGGTACAACCCCTTTCTGCTGCTCAAATTCCTGTCCATTACAGGTGGGGCACCCGGACATACAGGCAAGGATCAGATCGGCAAACTCCTCTGGCTCAAGGAGCACGAGCCGGACATGTTTGAAAAGGCCGCATTCTTTCTCGATGCCAAGGATTATATTACATTCAAGCTGACGGGAAACATGGTAACGTCGGTCGACCTGGCATATATCTGGTGGATGGTTGATTCCCGAAAGCAGCGGTATACATGGCATCCGTCGCTGTGCCGGATTGCCGGTGTTTCAAAAGACCGGCTGGCGGAAATACGGGAAAGCAGTGCCATAATCGGAGGGCTGACCAGGGAAGCGGCCCGTGATATGGGGCTGGCTGCAGGAACGCCGGTTGTTAACGGCGCCAGTGACCTGGCAGCATCAGCTATCGGGTCGGGAGCGCTGGGAGACCAGGAGTTTCATATATGTATCGGCACGTCAGGATGGGTTGCCGGCCATGCCCTGAAAAGGAAAATAGATCTGGCCCATTATACGGGATGTATCGGCAGCGCGTATCCACAGCAGTATTACCTGGCCATGGCCCACCAGGAGACATCAGGCGTGTGCCTCGAATGGATGAAAAAGCAGGTGCTGTATCACAAAGAGCAGCTCCTTTCCGAGTCGCATGTCACAGAAGTGTACCAGGTGCTGGACCAGCTGGCTGAACAGGCCGGGCCCGGAGCAGGCGGACTGTTTTTTACTCCGTGGATGTATGGTGAGCGGTGCCCTCTGGATGATGACCATATACGGGCCGGGCTGTACAATGTGAGCCTGGACCACTCGCGGCACCATATTGTACGGGCTGTGTTCGAGGGTGTGGCATTCAATACCAGGTGGGCCCTGGAAACCCTGGAGGACCTGTACCGCAAGCAGGATGAAGTTACTATAATCGGCGGCGGCGCCAACAGTGACATATGGTGCAGGATCGTTGCAGATATTATTAACAAACCGGTCAGGCGCGTAAAGAATCCCAGGCAGAGTGCAGGTATGGGTGCAGCGCTCCTGGCGTCCATGGGCCTTGGATTCATACAGCATTTTCATGATATTGCCGGATACATAGAATATGACAGGACCTTCGTGCCTGAACCGGCCAACAGAGGCCTGTATGACAGCATGTTCCGGGAATTTAAAAATATTTACCAGAATAACAGGCGCTGGTATAAACGAGTGGAATCATTCAGAAAACAGGGAGTGTAATGTCCGGTCCGTCAGTATATTCAAAAGATGATTTTGCCTCGCTGTGCGCACGGGGATCACGTGTAAGTGAGGAACTCCTGCAGGTTTCAAAAAGGGTTTGGCTTCGGGTGTTTTTTGTTGAACCGGAAGAGAGGACAGATAATCCTGCGGTACTGTTTGTGCCGGGATGGATAACTCAGCCCACATCGTGGAAACACGTGCTCCCGGAACTGACCAGGGATTTTCCTGTGGTATACATCGAGACACGGGAAAAACGCGGCAACAGGACCAAAGGCGAAAAAGAGTACAGTATCGCGGCTATGGCTGACGACATAAAGGCTGTGCTGAAAACAGTCAGCCCCGGTGCGAGGGAATACCTTTTCCTGGGCAGTTCTCTGGGGGCTACAGTCATTCTGCATGCGGCATCAAGCCTTGCAGTCAAGCCGCTGGCCCTGGTGCTGGTAGCGCCCAATGCTGAATTCAGAGCCCCGCTGCTGTGGAAGATTATTATTACACTCTTCTATCCGCCCCTTTATATGCTGATCAAGCCGGCTGTTAAGTGGTATTTGCGGACATTCCGCATGGATATTCATAAAGATATGGATCAGTATATCAAGTATTGTTCAGCACTGGACGCGGCAGATCCCTGGAAGCTCAAACGGGCTGCTGTGTCGCTGTGGAAGTATTCGGTATGGGAGAGGCTGCCCCGCATTGAAACACCCTGCCTGCTGGTGGGCGGTTCCCATGACAAGCTTCATGAGCCCGAAGCGCTGATGAACATTAAACGGAATCTGAAAAACGCGTCGTATATTGATATGCATACTAACAGTGCGACCCACAGCAAAGAACTGGTATCGCATATTCGTGATTTTATCCGTGATAAAAAATAAACAGGGACTGATGGGTTCCGGCCAATGGAGCCTGCGGGCCGGGGAAAGCAGCATTGTATAATGGCTATGTCCAGGGTAAAGATTATATTTACGCAGATCCGCGGACCTTTTCTCATTCTGGCCGTTGTTCTGGTAACTATAGGTGCGGCTGGTGCAGCAAATGAAGGAGCGGTTAACCGGGTCAGCGCGGTTCTGCTTCTTGCCGGTGTGGTGCTGACACACATTTCAGTGAACCTGTTCAATGAATTGTCGGATTTCTACACAGGCATAGACCATAATACTGTACGTACGCCCTTCAGCGGCGGCAGC
>Ga0272441_10012894_pt1 | contig 12119 bp, 9 predicted proteins | sample SSMProp6N_FD_193582 | JGI IMG/M metagenome (GOLD analysis project Ga0272441, IMG submission 193582) | Marine sediment archaeal communities from Little Sippewissett salt marsh, Falmouth, MA, United States - SSM-Prop-6N | ecosystem: Environmental > Aquatic > Marine > Wetlands > Sediment ...
TCGAGGCCGTTCGCGGCGAGTAGGCCGCCCCACACCCGTGCCCCGGCCGGAGCCCCTGCGGGCCGACAGCCGACTTATCAGATCAGACAAAGCCTAACGCTCCACCCCCCCTTCCGCCGATATGATGCCTGAATGAAATACCCGCTTGCACGGGGATGGGGCAGGGGGCATCACCAACCCACAGACCCGTGGCGATGCTGTACAGCGCTGCCAATGGGGCCTGTCTGGCGCCCCGGAAGCCTGCGCAGACGGGGGGTCGGTAATCGGACGTTCGAGGGTACACGGCGTGAACGGCCACAGAATGCCTTCGCATGGGTCCTTTGGCGCAACCCGTACCCGTCCCTCAGCACCTTGCGAGCCCTGATTTGAGACTGACGCGGATTGGCGCAAAACTCGTGGTTACCGTCGCCGCCATTCTGGCGGCACAGGTGGCTGTCCGCTCCTGGGTGGAGTACCGCTCGGACGCGGACAACTTCCGGCAGGATTTCCTTCGGACCGGCCGAGCCCACGCGCTGGCGCTCGCCAAGGCCGCCGAGTACGGCCTGCTCGCCGGCGACAAGGTGGAATTGGTCCGCGTGGCGGAGGCCCGACGGACGGCCGCCGACTCCGACCTCCTGTACGTGGCGTTCTACGGCGCCGACGGGTACCTCCTGGCCTCGCGCGACTGGGCCGACGACCCCGGCCTGATCCCGGCGGCCGCTGGACCCGTGATGGGTGTGACCGACGAGCGGGCCGGCATCGGCGACCCCGCGGGTGAGTTCTACCGGTTCAAGGTGCCGGTGTTCATGTCGAACCGGCCCGAGGCCCTGGCGGTGCCGGGGTCCACGGCCAAGCCGCCTCGCCGGGCGGGCGGGCGGGCCATGGTCGTCTGCGCACGCTCCTACACGCACGTGACGCGCCGGATTGCCGAGGCCCAGCGGAACGTGGCCCGAATCAGCGCCCTGATGCTGGGCGGAGCCCTTCTGGTGGTCGTCATTTTCGGTCGCGGCCTGGTGCGGCCCATTCGCCAACTCGTCCGGGGCACCGAACGCGTGGCCGAGGGCAACCTCGATACCCGCGTCGACGTGGGTCGGCGCCACGACGAACTCGGTCTCCTGGCGGACAGTTTCAACCGCATGACGAGCCAGTTGCGCGAGCAGCGCGAGCAGATCCTCGGCTACAGCCAGTCCTTGGAGCAGAAGGTTGCCGCACGCACCACGGAACTGGCCGACACCAACACGCGCCTCCAGGCCGCCAACGAGCAACTCGCCCAACTCGCCACCACCGATGAAATGACCGGCGTGTGGAACCGCCGGCGGTTCATCGAAATGCTCGCCCAGGAGTGCCGCCGCGCCGACCGCGCCGACACCCACGTGTCCTTGGCCATGGTCGACGTGGACCGGTTCAAGGCCGTCAACGATACGTTCGGCCATGACTTTGGCGACGTAGTGCTGAAGGCGGTGGCCGACCGCCTGACGCAGGCCGCCCGCGAGACGGACATCGTGGCCCGTTACGGCGGCGAAGAGTTCATGGTGCTGATGCCCGATACCTCCGCCGAGGAGGCCCTTGTTGCGGCCGAGCGGGTGCGGTGCCACATGGCCAACCACCCCGTGGGCGACGGCAAACTCTCCGTCGAGGTCAGCATCAGCATCGGCGTCAGCGCCCGGACCCTATGCGGCCGGACCGACCCGGACGACCTGGTGCGGATGGCCGACGAGGCGCTGTACGCGGCCAAACAGTCCGGCCGAAACTGCATCCGAACCTGGGACGACATCTCTGACGACGAGGACCGCGACGTGGCGACCTCCACCGAAGAGGTAACCGCCCTCCAGCGCCGCATGGCCGCACTCAGCCTCCAGGCCAAGGATGCCTTCGTCCAGAGCATTCACGGCCTGGTCCGCGCGTTGGAGGCCCGGGACCCGTACACACGGCACCACAGCGAAAACGTGACGCAATACGCCGTCGCCATCTCCGAACAGATGGGCCTGGACCCGGACGAGGTGGCCGTCATCCGCCGCGCCGCACGCGTGCACGACCTCGGCAAGATCGGCGTGCCCGATACCCTGCTGCGCAAACGCGGTCAACTCGATGAACGCGAACGCCGGGCCATGCGCAACCACGTCCTGATTGGCGTACGCATCCTGGAACAACTCCGCTTCATGGAACGCGAACTACCCCTCGTCCGCCACCACCACGAACGATGGGACGGGGCCGGGTACCCCGAAGGGGTCTCCGGGGAAGCGATTCCCATGGGCGCACGCATCCTGGCGGTCGCCGACACCTTCGATGCCCTGACGTCCGACCGGCCTTACCACGATGCCATTGAGGTGTCGGACGCCTTGCGCATCCTGATCGAGGAGTCCGGCAAGCAGTTCGACCCGGACGTGGTCGACGCGCTGCTCGCGTGGATGTGCGCCGCCGGGCGCGAGCTGGGTGGGTCGGCCGACCTGACACCCGCCGACATTCTCGCCGCTGGCGCCGAGGAGGCGTGAGGCACCCACGACGGGTGTTAACCGCCTGCCGGCCGGCGCGGCGCAAAAAACTGGGCACGACCTGGAGGGTTGGTCGTGCCCGTGTTGCGGGGATAGACGGCGCTATAAAGATTCGCCCCGCTATCTGAGTTGTGGACACCCACGGCCAAATGTACCACTATGTGGTACCGTGTGTGGGAACGACCGGCGTAGGGTGTGGTGATCCCTCCTTTTAACCCCGCAACACATTTGTCTATCCCGCAACGCCCCGAAGGGCGGTTACTCACAAGAATGGCTCGTTCCTTAATTGGGAGTTAAGGGGGTTGTTTGGCAAAGCGCCTGAGGACTCGCTGCACCCGGGGGAGGGCTGTGCGTGAAGTCGCAAGCGATGCCATTAAAGAACGAGCCATTACACGGGTCTTACTGAGCAAGCGCCGTGCCAAAAGGACCAGCATTCCGCCGATTCCAACCGACAAAAGCTGTAACCCACTGTTAAACAAGCGGATACAATTCTCCGGACGCGGCTTTTTGCGCGGCCACGGCTAGACCGTCTCGGGCGCTTCGTTGATTTCATGCATCGGCCACGGACGCCTCAAACGGGCATGTTCGCCGTAAACCCAATTGTAGCAAGGGGTTAGGGCCAGGTTGCGTGAGCGAGACGTACGTTGCACCGCTGAAACGCTTGTGCGGGGGTTTGCCAGGCGGCTCGCGGCATGACCGTGGCGGGGTGCTTTGCCAGCGTTGGCACGCCCGTTTTCGACGGAAGGCACGCCGGCAAGCGGTGGCGAGCGGGTGCAAGACGCCCACGGGGCAAACGCGGGTTCCGCACGGTTACGGACCGTGGTGCGCTGGGTCCGATAAGTTTCCTAAAGACGGCGCTGGCCATCGGCCGACGAGTATACTGGGTGATACGGCGTAGCAGGTGTGCGCTCCTTGCGAGGGCGGGTGGCTGCGGCGGCGCTCAAGCCGCCGGAGATTCTTCAGGGAGGAACGTTGATGCGCGTCATCGCCGTCTTTAACCACAAGGGCGGCTGTGGAAAGACCACCACGGCCATCAATCTGGCCGGGGCGTTGGCGGCGAGCAACCGCCGCGTCCTCCTGGTGGACCTCGATGCCCAGGCCCATGCCACCATCGGGTGCGGCGTGCGCGAAGACGAGGTCGAACTGACCACCTGGCACGCCCTGACCGGCGAGGACACCGGCGCCGGGCCGCTTGGTCTGCCGGACATTGCGTGGGAAGTCTTCGAGGGCTTCTACGTGGCGCCCGCCAGTGTCCGACTGGCCAGCATCGAGCAGACCCTGGCCGGCGTCGAGGGACGCGAGTATCGCCTGGCCCGGCTCATCGAGCGAACGGACGGCCGGTACGACTTCGTGGTTATCGACTGCGGCCCTGGCCTGGGTATCCTTGCCATGAACGCCCTCATGGCTGCCGGAGAGGTCATCGTGCCCGTGGATCAGGGCTACTTCAGCGTGTACGGTTTGGGGCGCGTGCTGGAGACGATGGACCTGATTACCGCGCGGTCGGGCCATCAGCCGACCGTGGGCATCCTGCCCACCATGTACGACGTGCGGACGCGTAGCATGCGCCGTAGCCTGGCCACCCTGCGCGACCAGTACGCCGCCAACATTTTCAACACGGTCATTCGTCTGAACGTCGACCTGCGCGAAGCCGCCGCCATGGGGAGCCCGGTCGTGGAATACAAGCCGGGATCGCGCGGCCACGAGGATTACCGGTCGCTGGCCCAGGAAGTGTTGGCGGCCGACCTCCAGGTCGAGTACGAGACGCTCGCGCGGCAGGAGGCCGAGGCCCACGAGCAGGCCGAGAAGGCCCTGGACGAGAAGGTCGAGGCCGTCTACGGGGCGCTCGTCGTCGGCCACGGCATCCGGTTCGTCTGCCATGCGCCGACCGCCAAGCACATCCAGGTGGCGGGCGACTTCAACGATTGGCGGGCCGATAGCCAGGACGCCGAGATGCACCTCACCGACCGACCAGGTGTTTGGGACATGGAAGTACGCGTACCGCCCGGCCGGTACGCCTACCGCCTCGTGATCGACGGGCGCTGGTGCAGCGATCCCGCCAACCCGTACGTTGAAAGCAACCCGTACGGCGAACTCAACAGCGTGGTTGAGGTGCTCTAGGCCACCACCGCCGAGGCGCTATGGCATCGCGTGACGGTCCAAGACGGCAGGGTCCGGTCCGGCGTCCCCCCGCCCGCTCGCCGCGCGACGACTTGGCCGCCGTTGCCGACGTCCTCCTGTCCGGCACGTCCGGGCAAGGCGCGCCGGCAGCCGATCGCGCTTGGCCGACCGTCGCTCCGACCGGGCTCGTCGTGGCCGAGCCGCACATCGCGTCGTCGCTCGTCCCTGACGGACCCGCCGGGCAGGAGGGGCCGGAGCCGACGGCCGCCCCGCCCCGGGGCCTGTACGTGCTGGTGCCGGCGGGCGTGGACCCGTCGCGGCGGCGCGACGCGTCGCTGGAGGCCGCCCGGCGCCTCGCCGCAAGCCATCGGCCCGCCGCCGTTCTGTTCCTGGAGAACGGACGCGTGGACGCCCACGTGGTGGGCGAAACGGCCAGCGGCCGGCTCGGACCCCAGAACGACCTCGGGGCGGCCGACCTGGACCGCGCGTTGCGCGAACTCGCCGGCCGGTGCGACCCGATCGCCCTCGTGCCGGTCGACGCGTCGGCCGACCGCGTTGAGCGCGTCGGCCCCGCCATCGACCGCCCGGTCTTTCTGCTTGCCGCCGACGAGGAAGGCCTCCTCGAAACCTACCGTACGCTCAAGGGTTGGCGCCGGGCCGGGGCCGCGGCCGAGGCCGCCGTCCTCTACGATGCCGGTGGCAACGGCCGGGCGACGGTCCTGCATCGCCGGCTTCGCCGGGCCGCGGAGGACTTCCTCGGATGCGACCTGGCCCTCCAGCAAACGCCAAGCGATGGACGCCCCGCCGCGGCCAGGCCGGGTGTCCGCCTCTTTGCCGGCATCGCGGCCGAGGCCGTATGGGGGCCGCTGTTGGCCGTGCTGACGGGAACCCGGCCGGCCGTGGCCGATACGGCCGCACGCGTCACGGGGACCGAGCGCCCGGCCGAGGCGGCCGAGGCGGCGGGTGGGTTGCCCGCGGTGTGTCCGGCGTTCGGCCTGTGGCGGCCCGAGAGTCGGGAGGCCCTGCTCCGCGCCGTCGAGTCGCAGTTGCCCACGCTGCTTGACGAAACGCTGCGGGAGGCGCTGCGGCCAGGGGTCGACGAGCCGGGCGCCCCGCCGCTCGTGGCCGTACGCCACGACGGGACGCTGGTGGCGGTCCTCTTCGGCGAGCCCGACACGTGCGTGCCGACCCGCGAGGCGGAACAGTGGCTCCGCGTCCACTGGCCGCTGCTCGTCCGGGCGTGCCCGGGTGCGGCCGTTGGGACGGAGCCGGCGGTGGCGTCGGTGGTCCTGGTGCCGGCGCGGTCGCAGGAGGCGGCGAGTGCCGTGCGGCGGTTCGTGCCGGTCCGGCTGGGCGGGCACAAGGGCATCGTGCTCCTGCCGTAGGCCGGCCGGGGTATGACCGGGGCGGGTGTCCGCTCGCTTGACTTGGCTGGCTCCGGCCGGTACGGTACGCGGCATGGGAACCGACCGACCGAGTTGGGACGAGTACTTCATGTCGATTGCCGAGGACGTGTCCCGGCGGTCGACGTGCCTCCGCCGCCAGGTGGGGGCGATCCTGGTGGTCGACCGCCAAATCCTGGCCACCGGGTATAACGGGGCGCCCACCGGCGTGCCACATTGTGAGGAAACGGGGTGCCTGCGCGAGCAGATGGCCGTGCCGTCCGGCGAGCGCCACGAACTGTGCCGGGGCCTCCACGCCGAGCAGAACGCCATCATCCAGGCGGCAAAGCACGGCACGCGCATCAACGGCGCCACCCTTTACACCACCTATCATCCTTGCTCGCTATGTGCAAAGATGGCGATGAACGCGGGCGTCCGCCGCATCGTTTGCCGCCGCGACTACCCGGATGACCTCGGCAAGGCCCTGCTCGGCCAGGGGTCGGTGACGCTGGACGTGTTGCCGGCCGAAAACGGGTAAGGGAAGGCCGGTTTGGGCGGCGGGTCGTATTTGGGCGGCATGACGGGTCGTGGAAAACCCTCGGGCGGGATTTCTTGCTTTTCTGACGTAACCCCTATATCATGTGTGTTTGCCCAAAGTCTACCCATTGGGCTGGGGCGTGGCGCCGTTTGTCAAAAGCGGTGGAAAGAAATTTAAGAGCGGTGGAAAAGATTTTGCTCCACACCACAAGGGCTTGTGGTGGGGCAAGTTAGCGAATCGTATGAAAAGTGGAATAGCGGGCGGTTTGGCTTGGGTTAAGGAAATGTGATTGACACCCCATATCGTGGGGATTACCATCGCCGGTTGTCGAGATGAAGTGGTTTGTGGCTGGCACATTCTCATTTTTTCCTGAAGTTGTGCGGGCCGGGAACCCGATGCAGTGTACCGGCGGGCGGCTACAAGATGTAGTGGGTTCGAGGATGGAGTCCGCCGCCGTGGCCTTTCGGCTTGGCACCAGGGTTGAGAAAGCGAGGATCGCTCGGCCGTGGAATGCCCTTTCTGTCACGAAGACAATGACCGTGTGGTGGATTCGCGCGGGTCGGGTGGCGCCATCCGCCGCCGCCGCGAGTGCCAGGCGTGCGGGCGGCGGTTCACGACGTACGAGCGGGCCGAGAGCGAGCCGCGCCTTCGCGTCATCAAGAAAGACGGCACCACGCGCATGGCCTACGACCGCAACAAGATTCGCCAGGGCCTTCTGCGGGCCCTGCACAAGCGGCCGGTGCCGACCGATCGGCTCGACCAGATTCTCCAGGAGATTGAGGACGAGTTGACGGCCGGGTACGACCAGGAGATTCCCAGCCGCGCCATCGGCGACCTGGTCATGAAGAAACTCCGGGATACCGATCAGGTGGCCTACGTGCGGTTCGCCAGCGTGTACCGGGAATTCGAGGACGTGTCGCAATTCGTAGACGAGGTGCAACCGATGTTATCCGGGCGGGGAGGGGCGGCGACGAGTGGCGGCCGGGATGGACCTTGCGAGGAGGGCGAGTCCTCCCGACCGCCGGAGAAACCGACCGGCGGCGACTGACGGTCGGCTTCCGCTTCCACGCCGCGAGGGCGCGGGGGGGCGGTCCCCAAGGGCCGTCCCCCTGGGTATGCCCGGTCCGCGGGCCAGCCAACGCCCCACCGGACTCATGATATAAGGGATGGACGGAATTCCTGGCATAGCGATGGAGAACGATGGAATGTCGAGCCGGATTACCCAGATTCGGAAGCGCAACGGTCGGGCCATGCCGTTCGACCAATCCAAGATCGCCGACGCCATTTTCAAGGCGGCGGAGGCCGTCGGCGGCGAAGACCGTTATGTGGCCGATCAACTTGCTTCGGCCGTCAGCGATTACCTGGACCGCTACTACGAGGGCGACACGCCGGGCATCGAGGACATTCAGGACATGGTCGAGAAGGTCCTGATCGAAACCGGCCACGCCCGGACCGCCAAGGCCTACATCCTGTACCGCGACAAGCGGGCCCAGGCCCGCCGGGCCATGACGGTGCGCAAGGTCACCCGCGGCCGGAACCGACGCGACTCGACAGACGCCGCGCTGCTCGTGGACACGGGTGCCAAAGACGCGCTGCTGTCGTGGGACAAAGGCCGTATCGCCGAGGCCCTCGAAAAAGAGGCCCACCTCGACGCGAAGACGGCCCGGAAGGTGGCGACGGCCGTCGAGCAGAAGGTCATCGCGTCGGGCCTGTCGCGCATCTCGACGGGGCTCGTCCGCGAACTCGTGGACAACGAGTTGTTCGAGCGGGGCCTGACGGGCCGCCTCGAGCGCCAAAAACTGCTCGGCATGCCACGGTACGACCTCGAGGAACTCATCTTCTCGAAGAGCCAGGAAAACTCGAACATCTCGCAGAACAACCCGGAGGCGATTAACCTGACGATCGCCGAAACGGTTCTGAAGCAGTTCGCCCTGAGCGAGATCTTCTCACGCGACCTGGCCGATGCCCACCTCAAAGGCCGCCTGCATCTGCACGACCTCGGGTACCCCACGCGCGTGTACTGTTCCAGCCACAGCCTGGAGTACCTGAAGAAGTTCGGCCTGGACCTGGAGAACCTCGATACGAAAAGCGCGCCGGCCAAGCACGCCCGCACGCTCACGGGCCACCTGAATACGTTCCTGGCGTCCATGCAGGCGTATTACGCCGGGGCGTTGGGCGTGGCCCACATCAACATCATGTATGCGCCGTACGTCGAGGACATGACGGACAAGGAGATGCGGCAGGAAGCGCAGCACCTGATCTTCTCGTGCTCGCAGTCGGCTTTCAGCCGCGGCGGCCAGACGCTGTTCCTGGATTTCAACGTCCACACCGGCATACCGGGGTACCTGAAGAACGTGCGGGCCATCGGCCCGGGCGGCACGTACACGGACCGGACGTACGGCGACTACGAGGAAGCCGCCCAACGCTTCTGCCGGGCCATGCTCGACGTGTGGCGCGAGGGCGATGAGCACGGGCACCTGTTCGCCTTCCCGAAGTGCGACTTCCATGTTAACCAGGAGACCTTCGACGACCCGCGCCAGCGCGACCTGCTCGCGTACGCCTGCCAAATCGCCTCCGAGAACGGCGTGCCGTACTTCATCTTCGACCGCGAAGAGTGCACCCTGAGCGCGTGCTGCCGGCTGCGGACGGCCATCGATGACCGGTACATGATGGTGCACCCGGAGAGCATGCGGTTCTGCGGGTTCCAGAACGTGACGATCAACCTGCCGCAGGCCGCTTACCGCGCCGGCACAGGCAACTGGGATGCCCTGCTCGCCGACATCGGCGACTCGATGGACCTGGCTATGAAGGCCCACCTTCAGAAGAAGGCGTTCATCCATCGCCTGATGAAAGATCCCACCCAACCGCTCTGGCAAATCGGCAAGACGGCCAAGGATGACCGGCCGTACGTCGACCTCGAAAAAGCCACCTACATCCTCGGCCTCGTGGGTCTGAACGAGTGCATCCAGCACATGGCCGGTGAGGAACTGCACGAAAGCGAGAAGGCCCTGAAGCAGGGGCTGCAGGTGGTGGCGTTCATGCACCAGCAGGCCCGCAAGTACGCCGACGAGTACGGCCTGAAGGTGAGCCTGGAGGAATCGCCGGCCGAGAGCGCCGCCCGGCGCCTCGCGAAGGTCGACCTGCGCGACTGGCCGCAGGCCCGCGCCGTCGTCAAGGGCGATGTCGAGGCCGACGAGTTCTACTACACGAACTCGATTCACCTGCGGGCCGATGCCCCGGTCGACCTCCTGACCCGCATCCGGACCCAAGCCAAGTTCCACACCCTGATCGAGTCTGGGGCCATCATCCACGCGTTTGTCGGCGAGCACTCGCCGCCGCCCGAGAGCATTCTCACGCTCGTCCAGCGAACCTACGAGAAAACCGCCGCTGCCCAACTCACCATCAGCCCCGAGTTCACCGTTTGCAACGACTGTCACCAGACGACCCCGGGCCTGAAAGAGGTGTGCTGCCACTGCAACGGGACGGACGTGTACGGCATGACGCGCATCGTGGGCTACTTCAGCCGCGTTGCCAACTGGAATAAGTCGAAACTGGGCGAACTGCACGATCGCCAGCGAGGCAATTACAGTGTGACCGGAGCGGTCCCGCCTATGCGGCCGGCCGAAGTCGGTACGGCTGCCGGCTGAAGCGCCACCCGGACCCCCAGGCGCTTCAGCCGCGGCGGGACACGATGACGGAGACCCCTTGTTGACGGAGGAGCCGGGAGCCGACAGGCTCATTCGCCGCCCCGGCTCCCCGTCGTTTGTCGCACCCGCAAGGGGGACCATGCCGCAGATGCCCTGGGGCCAAGGGGCATGAGGGCGGGGCGCCGGGTTGGTCCGGCGGGCGACGGGTAACCGCCGGGCGTGCCGGGCGCGGTGTCGGGCTGAGGAACGTCGCGCCATGGAGACGGTCAGCGAACACGACAAGGCGTACCGCGGCGGCGCGAGCGGCGTCAAGTACCTCTTCCGCGGTCCGCGCATCGACTGGGGCGTGATCCTGTTTGCCCCCGGCGACCAACTCGGCCGCCACGTGCACCACGAGGTTGAGGAAACGTTCTATTTTGTCGAGGGAGCGGGTGGCCGGTTCCTCGTGGACGAGGCCGAGCACGCCATCGCAATCGGGGCGGCGTTCCGCATCGAGCCCGGCGAGGTCCACAATATCATCAACGATACCGACGTGCCCCTGAAGGCCGTGTTTATCAAGTCGGCGTACAAACCGACAGACAAAGTCGACGTCTAACCCGCCGTGTTGTGGGATAGGTCGGATCATGGCGCGGTGGGCTGCAAGGCCCACCGCGCCGAGGAAACGCGTGGCGCGGACGCATCCCGCGGCTGGAGCGGGCCCCAAGGTTCCTGACCCGCTCACCGGCGGCGGCGAGGACCGGTAGCGGACTACGAGAGGGGAACCATCCATGCTGACGTTCGAAATCTTCGGGAAGACTGGCTGTGCCCGGTGCAAGAGCACCCGCAACAAACTCACCCACCTCATCACGAAGAATGGCCGTACCGCCGAGGTGGACCTGGCCTACCACGACATGGAATCTGTCGAGGGCATGGCCGAGGGCGCGTTCAACGGGGTGACCGACATCCCGACGACCATCCTGCGCAGCGCCTCCGGCGAGGCCATGGCCCGCTGGGACGGGTGCCTTCCCCCGGCCGCCGAGGTCAAGGCCTACCTGGCAGCTCCGGCCGGCGGTGCATGATGGGCGACGACGACCGGACGCGCCTGCCTCCCATCGCGGGGTACCACCCGTCCACGCTCATCGACTGGCCGGGCCGGTTGGCGGCCATCATCTTCCTGCCGCGGTGTAACCTGCGATGCCGGTTCTGCCACGCGGGCGCCCTGCTGCGCGACCCCGACGAGGTCCTGCCCGTCGAACCCATCCTGGCGCAAATGGCCTCGCAGCAGGGGTGGCTTGACGGCGTGGTGGTGTGCGGTGGCGAACCCACCCTCTGGCCCACGCTGCCCGACCTGTGCCGCCGCTTCCGCGATGTGGGCCTCGCCGTCAAACTCGACACCAACGGCACCCGCCCCGACGTGGTGGCGGCCCTTGCCGAGGCCGGCCTCATCGACGCCGTCGCCATGGACCTGAAGGCCCCGCTCGATGCGCGCTACGCCGCCGTGTGCGGCGTGGAGTCGGTAGACCTCGAGGCCATCCGCCGCAGCATCGACCTGCTGATGGGGGGGGACGTGGCGTATGAGTTCCGGACCACGGTCGTCCCCACGCTTCTGGCCGAGGACGAGATCCGGGCCATGGGCCAGGCGATTGCCGGGGCCGACGCGTGGAACCTCCAACGCTTCGAGCCGGAAGGGGCCCTGGACCCCGCCCTGCGTTCAGTGGCGCCGTATCCACCCGCCCGCATGGCCGCCCTGGCCGACCTCGGCCGCCAGTACGTGTCTCGCTGCACCGTTCGCGGGCAGGCGGAGGAGGCGGTTCGGGCCAAGTAACGACGTGCGGCAAGCGGGCACGGCTATACAAGATTTTGGGGTCCGGCCGCGTGCTTGACACCGCCCCTGCGGTCGTCTAGAGTACCCCCAGACAGAGCCGTGAAACGCCACGGACGGCGGGTGGGCCGCCAACCGTGACCAACGAGGGGCCTCGTGCCT
>Ga0272441_10012895_pt1 | contig 12119 bp, 14 predicted proteins | sample SSMProp6N_FD_193582 | JGI IMG/M metagenome (GOLD analysis project Ga0272441, IMG submission 193582) | Marine sediment archaeal communities from Little Sippewissett salt marsh, Falmouth, MA, United States - SSM-Prop-6N | ecosystem: Environmental > Aquatic > Marine > Wetlands > Sediment ...
ATGCTATAATATATAGTGATGTATTAAATAAAAAGGTCGATATAACTTAAATTTAAATAATTTTAAATAAAAAAATGGCAAAAGTAACAAAAGAAGACTTAATTGAATCTTTAGCTAAAGTTTGTTCCTCAAAAAAGGAAGCTTCAGATTTTTTAAATGCCGTTATAGATGATGTCAAAAAAAATCTAGCAAACGGTAAAGATGTTGTATTGACCGGTTTTGGAACCTTTTCTGTTTCTCACAGAAAAGCCAGAATGGGGAGAAATCCTCAAACAGGAGCAACCATTAAGATTGCTGCTAAAAAAGTTCCAAAATTTAAAGCTGGAAAAGGATTAAAAGACGCAGTCAAATAAAAATTGTAAACAAAAATAAAGCCCGCCAGTGTTGGCGGGTTTTGTTTTATAAAAAAATAACTTATCTAAACTTAGTTTTTTCTTATTTAAACGAGAACCAAACACTTTTAGGTTTTCTTTATTATTTTGGTAAATTTAATTTATAAATTGGGAAAAGTAGATTTAATCACGGAAAGTTTAAATTTGACTACATATATTTAATAAAAAGTTTTTTGTTGATAAAATTTCTGCTATAATTAAATTGATGAAAAAAACAATTATTTCTTTACTTCTAATCATTTTTATAGGAAATTTTTTATTTCCTTTTTTAGCTTCAGCAGGGAGCTACTCAGGATGGGGAAACCCTGATATACATTATGAAGGATTAGTTCCTTGTGGTAAATCCACATCATCATTGGAAGAGATGTATGATGACGAAGGTAATGTTATAAAAGCAGAAGAATCTGCTGAAGTAGCAAATCCTTGTGAACTTTGTCATTTATTCGTAATGCTAGATGGAATAATAGATTTTGTTTTAGTTGATATCTTGCCTTGGATAGTAATTCTGATGATTCTTGTAGCAGGAATAATGTTTTATTTTGCAGGAGGCAATCCAAATTTACTGCTCCAAGCCAAGAAACTAATATGGTCTGTAGTTATAGGATTAATTATTATTCTTTGTGCATATTTAATTGTAGGAACCATTTTAACTGTTTTAGGAGTTCAAGACTGGACTACTTTAGATAAATGGGCTGGAGAAGGTCCTTTCCAAGTCATTTGTCCTATAGGGGGAGATGAAAGTGGCCCACCAACTCCAACCCCAACCCCAACCCCGACGCCAACTCCAGTAACCGATGAGGACGAAATAACTACCTATACAGAATCAGTTTACGGCGACGCAGAAGATCAATATATTGAAAAAACAGTTTGGTGTGGTGATGGAGAAATAGCTGACACTGGAAATTGTGAACCAGGAGAGGATACACTCTTAATAGATAGCTTTAAAACTAGTGATGGTAAAGGATGGTATTGCAAGTTTAAACGTTTATATTCTCAAACTTCTAATAGTTTTAAAGTCCCTGCTAGTGGAGAAGCTATTGTTAATTGTATCGATGATCCTGATTATCTGCTCTCATCAACTGGACAGAAGGCAACAATAGAGAAATTAGCAGAATATGGTATCGAGGTTAATAATCCTTGCCCCAATGAAGATTGTCATGATAGTGTTTCTGCCTGTGGAGAAGGGGCAAATAGTAACACTTCTGTCTGTGTCGATGGTCTTCCAAATGCCATTATCAATAAATTAGCTGAAATTAAAGATGCTTGTAATGATAATGTTGTTATTACAGGGGGAACCGAAACATTTGGACACAGCGCAAATACTCCCCATGGCGAAGGCAATGCAGTTGTAGACCTTAGAAAGACTTCTGGACTTGAAGATTATCTTACGGACGAAGAAAATAGTTATGAAGGAGGCGACTCGTGGTGTTCTGCTTCTGGTTATAAAGGATATGTATTAAAAGACGAATCAGCATGGTTTTGTGATGAAGGAGATCATTTCCATTTTGAATTACAATAAAAAATTATCAATTGATCTTTAAATAAAAAACCAGCCTCACTAGGCTGATTTTAATTTATCTTTGGAGATTAAATATTTTTCATTTAATTGTTTCTTCTTGGAGCGGGTGAAGGGAATCGAACCCTCGTCTCAACTTTGGAAAAGTCGTGTAATAGCCACTATACGACACCCGCATGTTAGTCGGGGTGCTGGGACTCGAACCCAGACTAAATCCTCCCAAAGGACTCGTGCTACCAATTGCACTACACCCCGATGTAAAAAGTATATTATAGTTTTTTCTCAGAGTCAATTGTGATATAATAATATAATTATAATTTTATTTTTAAAATATGATCCTAAAAAAAATATGGGAACAGTTGAATGTTAAAAAGCAGTGTAAAAAATATGGGCTTTCTATTTGGCAATGTCCTCAATTTTTATTTTTATTAATGGGAATTATTATTATAATAATAATTATTGTTTCTTATCTTATAGCTGCTCAGAGAATTTATGATCCTGGAACTGCAGGTTTAATAATAATTATTTCAACGACAATATTGATGATAATTGATTATATTATTGTTCACAGTTTTGAGAGATTAGCAGAATCTACAAGAATGAAAATGGAATTTATAGGCATAGTTTCCCATCAATTAAGATCTCCGGTTACAAACCTTAAATATACATTAGAATCATTAATGTCAGGGGGAGGGGGAGAAACTCAAAAAGAACAACTAGATTATTTAACTATTTTAAAGAAAAATGTGGATAGAGTACAAGAACTTATTGACGACATATTGGTTGTTTCTAGGATTCAAACAGGCGTATTAAATCTTAAAAAGAAAGATTTTTCCATGGTAGACTTGGTAGAGGAAACAGTTACAGAAGTTAAACCGCTTTCATTAGCTTCAAACATAACAATAAGCCTAAAAAAAGGAAATAATATCTCAAATATTTTTTCAGATCCTTTTTGGATAAAACAAGCATTTAAAAATCTTTTAGATAATGCAATTCGTTATCAAATAGGTAAGGGCACTATTGATGTTTTGCTTGAAAAACGTGGTAAAAATTTATATCTCGAAGTAAAAGATTCAGGAGTTGGAATTCCAAGGGCAGATCAGAAATATATATTTCAAAAGTTTTTTAGAGCTAAAAATGTTCTTAAAAAACAAACAAGTGGTACGGGTTTAGGTCTTTTTATTGTAAAAGGTGTTATTGAAAAATTAGGCGGAAGAATTAATTTTACTTCTAAAGAAAATAAAGGTTCGAAATTTTGGTTTAGTTTACCAATAAAATAAATAAAAAATATGCAAACTTCTAATAAAGGTAAAAAAATTTTGTTTATTGAAGATGAATCTGCTTTACAAACAACATTTGGGAATATGTTGATTAAAGAAGGGTATGAAATGATAAAAGCAATGGATGGCAAAACAGGATTAGATTTGGCTAAAAAAGAACAACCAGATTTAATATTGCTTGATCTTATTTTACCCAAAATGGATGGTTTTGGAGTATTAAAAGGATTAAAAGAAGACCAAGAAACAAAAGAAATTCCAGTAATCATTTTAACTAATCTTGAGAATACAGGAGATGTGCAGAGAGCATTGGAATTAGGAGCAATGACTTATTTAACCAAAGCCAATTATACTTTAAAAGAAATATTACAAAAAATAGAAAAGGTATTATTATAATTAATAAATGAGAGTAGAAACTCAACAATTAAGAGCTTTTCTATTGGATGCGGGGATGATTAGCGAAAATCAATTTGATAAAGCTAATAATGAAGCAAAAAAAACTCATAGAAAGATTGAGGATATTTTAGTTTCAGAGGGGTTAATATCAAAGAAAGAATTATTAAGATTAGAAGCATATATTTTAGGTGTTCCTTTTGTAGATCTAGAAAAAGAAAAAATACCCAACGAAATTTTAAGAATTATCCCAGAACCAATTGCTCGTTCACACAATATTGTTGCTTTTAGAAAAAAAGGAGAGTGTTTAGAAGTGGCAATGCTTGATCCAGAAGATTTAAAAACCATAGAATTTATAAAGAAAAAATCTAATTTAAAGATTTTACCAAGATTAACTACTCCGGAAAGCATAAAAAATATTCTTAAACAATATCAGGAAAGTTTACAAGTGGAATTTGGTGAAATTATATCCCGTAGTGCAAAAAATATTAGAGAAAAATCAATTTTGAAAAAAGGCAAGATTAAAGAACTATTGGATGAAAAAGTGGGAGAAAAAAAAGAATTAGAAAAACAGGCTAAAGAATTACCAATAATAAAAATTGTAGATACTTTATTAAAGCACGCAATTTTACAAAGAGCCTCTGATGTCCATATTGAACCCATGGAAAAGGAAGTGTTGGTCAGATATAGGATAGATGGAATTTTAAGAGATGCAATGACATTACCTACAGCGACTAAATCAGGCATTGTGGCTAGAGTAAAAGTTTTAAGTAAATTAAAGTTAGATGAGCATCGACTCCCCCAAGATGGTCGTTTCAAGATAAAATTAGAAGAATATAAATATTCTATTAGAGTCTCAATTCTACCGGTTTTTAATGGAGAAAAAGTAGTAATGCGTCTTTTATCAGAAGAATCCGAGGGATATACCTTAGAAGCATTAGGATTGAGAGATGAAACATTAGAAAGAGTTGAAAATGCAATAAAAAAGCCAGTAGGGATGATGTTGGTAACCGGTCCTACGGGATCTGGTAAAACAACTACATTATATTCAATAATGGAAATTTTGAATACTCCAGGAGTTAATATTTCCACTATTGAGGATCCTATTGAATATAGAATGCCCAGAATTAACCAAACTCAAGTAAATTCAAAAATAGGATTGACATTTGCCTCAGGATTGAGATCATTGTTAAGGCAAGATCCAGACATTATTATGGTGGGCGAGATTAGAGATAAAGAAACAGCTTCTTTGGCTATTAACGCTGCTTTGACGGGTCATTTGGTTCTTTCAACTTTACATACTAATTCAGCTGCTGGAGCTATTCCTAGATTAATTGATATGGGAGTAGAACCATTTTTACTTTCTTCAACCTTAAATTTAATTTTAGCTCAAAGATTAGTTAGAAAATTATATGAGAAAAAAGAAAAATATAAACTTAAAAAAGAAGAATTAGATAATTTAGATAAATATTGTGATATAAAGAAAATAGAAGAGATTTTAATCAAAGAAAAAATTTCAAAAAAGAAAAGTAGCATTAAAAACATTGATTTTTATCGTCCTATTCCTTCAAAAACATCCACAAGCGGATATAAGGGCAGAATTGGAATTTATGAGTCATTAATGGTTTCAGAATCTGTAAAAGCATTAATAAATAAGGGAGCTACAAGTCAAGAAATAGAATTGAGAGCTAAGAAAGAAGGGATGAGATCTATGATAGAAGATGGATTTATAAAAGCATCTCAGGGCATAACATCTGTTGAAGAAGTTTTAAGGGTTATTATGGAATAAAATTAAAATGCCAAATTATTTTTATAAAGCAAAAAACCTTGAAGGGAAAGAAGAAATGGGAGTTTTAAATGCTAAAAACACTTCTGAATTAGCTAAAATCTTACGTAAAAAAAAATATTTTTTGACAGAGGCGAAAAAAGAACAAGAAAAGAAGAAAAATATTCTTTCTCTTAATTTGGATTTTTTTGATAAGTTTTTTAAAGTTCCCCTAACCGAGAAGCTTTTTTTTACTAAAAATTTGGGAGTAATGATAAAAACAGGAGTTTCTTTACCAAGATCTTTCCAAATTTTATCTAACCAAGCTAAAAATAGCCAATTTAAGAAAGCATTAAAAACTATTTCTGAAAAAATTTCAAAAGGAAAATCCTTATCAGAATCTTTATCCTTGTTTCCCAATATTTTTTCTAGTTTATATGTAGAAACATTAAAAGCAGGAGAAGAAACAGGTAGTTTAGAAGAATCTTTAAAAATTTTAGATAATCAGATGCAGAGAGAACATGATTTGAAGTCCAAAATTAAAACAGCGATGGCATATCCGATGATAGTTTTGGTTATGACCATGTTAATAGGAGTTTTTATGATGTTCTTTGCGGTTCCAAATTTAAGAATTGCTTTTGAAGAGTTAAATGTTCAACTACCTTTAACTACAAAAATATTTCTTTCTTCGGCCGATTTTTTAATTAAAAATTGGTTGGGATCTGTTATATTTTTATCTATATTTGTAATAATTTTAATATCCTATTTAAAGACAGAAAAAGGAAAAAGACTAAAATCAAGTTTATTACTAAAGATACCTATAATTAGTAAAATAAATAAAGGAAGTAATTCCAGCTTAGCTCTTATGATTCTAAGTTCCCTTTTAAGAGCAGGAGTTCCAGTTGTTCGTGCTTTAGAAATAACATCCGGAGCTTTGTCCAATTTTTATTTTAAAGAATCATTGATTAAAGCATCTGAAATTGTAGAAAAAGGAGGAAAAATTTCAGAATCTTTAAATCCATACAAAGATTTATATTCTCCAATGGTTTTAGAAATGATGGAAATTGGAGAAGAAACAGGAGAAACCTCAGAAATTTTAAAAAGTCTTGCTGATTTTTACGAGGAAGAAGTTACAGCTTCCTTAGAAAGATTATCTTCTACAATGGAACCTTTTCTTATTTTAGTTATTGGGGTGGTAGTAGGTTTTTTTGCAATTTCAATGTTACAACCAATATTTAATATTACCAAAGGTTTATGAAGAATTGTTTTAAAAATAATAATGGATTTACCTTATTTGAAATTCTTATTGTTATCTTTATAATTTTTATAATTTCAGGAATATTTTTTGGAGGATTAAAAGCTTTAGGTCCATCAATGCGACTAGATGGATCTGTACGTAATTTAGCAACAGATTTACGTTATATTCAGCAAAAAGCTGTTTCAGAACAATTTAATTATGGAATATCTTTTTTTATAGATACAAATGAATATCAGATTTTAAAATATATAACCTCTACAACGACAATAGAGATTTCAAAAAAATCTTTAGCTCAAAACATTGATTTTTATGAAATTAAAGATTTTACAGATAACAAAGTTATTTTTAATCCATATGGTTCAGTTATAGAAGCAGGTAGTGTTTCCCTAATTAATGATAAACAGGAGATTAAAATAATAAATATTAGGCCTTCAGGATTTATTAAAATAGGTCAATAGTTATGAATAAAGGATTTACAATTTTAGAAACAATGGTGGCAATCCTAATTTTAGTTATTGGAGTTATGGCTGTTTTACATATTTTTCCATTGTGCTCAAAAATTCAAAAATCAAATGAAATGGAAAATCAAGCTATCTTTTTAGCCCAAGAGAAAATGGAAGAGGAAATTTTTAAAACATATAATAATATCCAAGTAGGAACAGTGGTTGAAGACCCTGTTTATTCTCCCTATAATAGGTTTTCTCGAGAAACAAAAATAAGCATAGAGGACACAGGGACGGATTCAGGATTAAAAAGGATAGAGATTATAGTTAGATGGAATTCTGTTTTAGGGCTGAAACAAGGTAATGTTTCTATCGTTAATTTAGTAGCCGAAAGATAAATTATGAATAAAAAAGGTTTTACATTAGTCGAAATTTTAGTTTTTATAACTATTTTTCTTTTAGTCTCTATAGGTATTTTTAATATATTTTCATTTAGCCAGATTTTTTATAGCCAAAAAACGATACAATCTGAATTACTTCAAAATGGAAGAGTAATTTTAGAAAGAATAACTAGAGAAATTAGGCAGGGAGAATCAGTAGTGTCTCAATTACCTCAAGTTCCGGACAATCCAGGCAATCCCCCTTTATCAGAAATTGAATTTCAAGATGGACATACTCCTTCTCCTTATGAATCTCTAGGGAGCGACTATTATTATATCCGTTATTATTTTTCTTCTTCTACTAAAGAACTATATCGACAATATAAAGTATATTGTTTTGATCCTTGTGACAGTTGTAATACTTATTTTCGATGGGATGATACAAGAATTGAAGGAATAAATACAATACCCACCCATTCTTGTATTTTAGAGGAAAAAATAATTGGAGAATATATTAAGGATCTTAACTTTTGGGGCAGTGGAATGGTTGATGCTTCGTTAATTTTAAGTAATAAAGATCAAGAAATAAGTTTTCAAACTAAGATTTTTGGAAGAAATTTTTAATCATGTTAAAATTATTTAAAAGAAATAAAAAACAAAAAGGAGTAGTTTTAATATTCTCTCTTTTAGTTTTATCTATAATTCTTTTTACAAGCAGTTATCTTATTTCTTTTAGTTTAACTGGTTCCAAAATATCTTTAAGTCAGGCAAATGCTACAAAAGCATATTATTTAGCCGAAGCAGGGGTTGAAGAAGCAATTTTTAAATTAAAAAATGATATTTCTTGGAAAAATGCTTTTGAAACTCAACCTACAATTTTAGATCCTATTTGTTCATCTTGGTCAATACCAGATTATGAAAGAGATCCAGCTTTATTTGACGATGGATCCTATAAAATTACAGTTGAAAATTTAGGTTGTGCTCGAGCTAAAATTACTTCTGTCTCTACCATAATGTCTGGTAATGAAAAAATTGCTCAAAGAATAATTAAAACAGAAGTATTTAAGTCAATTAACACAAATAATGATATTTCAGATTTTGGAATTTTTACTGGTGGATCAACTGAAAATATCAATATAAGTTCAGCTAGTCCTTTTAATATTCATAATGGTAGTGTTTTTTCCAATAACAAAATTAAAATCCAATTTTGCAGTGAAGTCAATGTTGATAAAAAGGCCTTAGCAAATAATAGAATTGATATCTCTTCTGGCCCATTTGCTTCTTTTTTAAATGCTTCTTCTACTTGTGCAAGCAATATATGTGAAGGAGATTGTTCTGAAGGATGTCCTCCTGCTCAAATTTCAATGCCAAGTTTAGATTTTAATTTATATTTAGAAGCTTCTAAAAGTAATGACTGTAGCTTAGTTAGGACAGATGGAGAAACTAATTGTTATTTCAGTTCTTCTGAAAAATTTGAGAAAATGCTTTGGGATAATTATCCTAATATAACACTTAATGGAGTTATATATGTTAATGGAGATATAAACATCAGAGCAGGCCAAAATGTAATCATCAATGGAACATTGGTTTCAGGTGATAATAAAAGTGTAAATATTGGAGAAGAAAATGCATGGTTTAGATCTGAACCCCCTTATGCTCGTTATGGTTTTTGTAATATAAGCATAAATAGGCCTGATGAAGATAGTCCGTCAGGAATTTTAGCTCAAAAAAAGATTAATATCGGAGGATGGTTTGGAACTGGATTAAGTACTTTGTATATTGAAGGATTAATATATAGTGGACACGAAATGAAAATCTCAAGTATTAATGCTCCTATAGAAATACATGGAGGAGTTGCTACTAGTAAATTTACTTTATCTAGTATGTGGAATGGGATTGATCTTTATTTAGATCCAGATATTATTATTGATACCTTTGGCATATCAGGATATTCTCCAGTCATAAGTATAAATCATTGGGAAGAAGAATATTAATATTTATTAGATTAAAATGTTTAAAATAAATCAACAATCTTTTGGTCTCGATATTTCTGAAAAATTTTTAAGAATAATAAGACTTGAAAAAAAGAAGAATAATTTAATATTAAAATCTTTTGGTAAAACAGAAGTTCCTATAAATATTATAGAAAAAGGAGAGATAAAAAATCCTAAAAAGTTAGCAAATGTTATTAAAAAAGCGCTTAGAGAGGTTAATGGTGAAAGAATAAAGACAAAATACGTAACATTATCTATTCCAGAAGAAAAGTCTTTTTTAGACGTTTTGAAAGTTCCTATTTTAGATGAAAAAGAAATTGAAAAGACTATACAATTTGAGATAGAAAATTATATTCCATTAGAAATAGAACAAGTTTATTTTGATTTTCAAAAGATTAAGGCAGAAAAAAATCAGAAAAAATATCAAGAAGTCTTAATTGCTGCTGCTCCTAAAAAAGTAGTAGATCCTTATTTACAAACTTTGAAAAGAGCCGGATTAAAACCTTTGGCTTTGGAAGTAGAATGCTTATCTACAGCGAGAGCATTGATTAAAAAGGGGGTAGAAGTTGATCCTTTATTAATAATTGATATTGGCGAAGATAAAACAAGCTTTATTATTTTTTTTGAAGGAAGTCTAAGATTTACTTCTACAATCCCTATTTCTTCTCAAACTTTAACAAGAGCTATTTCTAAGAATTTGAAAATTGAATTAGAGGAGGCCGAAGATATAAAATCAAAAGAAGGGCTTGTAGGAAAGAAACAAATTTTTGATGCTATGATTCCTTGTTTAACTGATCTGACAGAACAAATAAAAAGTCATTTAGCTTATTATCGTTCTCATAGTAGAGAAAATAAAAAATCTAAAAAATTAGAAAAGATTTTAATTTGTGGCTCAGGAGCAAAACTTAAAGGTCTTGTAAATTTTTTATCCTCTAATTTGAAGATTGAAGTTGAAATTGGAAATCCATGGGTTAATATTCTGGAAGAAGAAGTAAAAGAAGTACCCAAATTGCCGTTCAAAAAATCATTAGGATATACAACTGCCTTAGGTTTAGCTTTAAAAGAATATTATGATTAATTTATTATCAGAACAAGAAAAAAAAGAGATAGTCTTTGAAAAAAATAGAAAAGTTTTTTTTACTTTGATAATAATTCTTTTTATTTCTTCTGTTTTTCTATTCTTTCTTCTTTTTTCGTTTAGATTTTATTTTTCATCTCAAATTAAGGCCCAAGAAAAGATTATTAATATGAAGCAGGAAGAAATTAACTTATCCTCTCAGTTTCAGGATTTTAAAAAGGAGATACAAGAAACCAATGATAAATTAAGAAAAATAGATAGTTTTTACGAAAATCAATTTTTAATTATCCCTATTTTAAAGAATATCTCTAAACTTGTTCCATCTTCAATATATTTTACTCAGCTTTCCACTAATTGGCCTGATTTATCCGAAGAAAATTCAAATTATTTAATTGGCTTATCTATCCAAGGATATGCTCAAACAAGAGAAGATTTATTTTTATTTCAAAAAGCATTAAAGGAGAGTGGATACTTTAGTGAGGTTGATATTTCTTTACAAAGTTGGTTAGAACCGAAAGATGTTGTTTTCTATATAAATATTAAAGTAAAATGATTAATTTAAATAAAACAAATTTTTATATTTTCAGTCTTTTTATCCTGGCAATATTTGTTTTTACAATCTTTTTAAATGTGTCTTTGGTGAACGATATTCAGAAAGATTCAGAAGAGATTATTAAACAAAAAGAAAAATTATATCTTTTTCAAAAACAAATTCAAGAGTTTGAATCTTTTAAAAAAGATGAAAGTTCTTATAAATTAAATTTAGAAAGATTATTTATTAACGAAGAAACTCCTATAGAATTTATTCAATTTTTAGAAAGAGAAAGCCAAGTTTTAGGAATATTGATAAAAATATCCCCTATTAAAATTATTTCCCGAGGAGAAGATTTATGGGAAAATATAGGTTTCAGAATTAGTCTTACCGGATCTTTCCCTAAATGTATGGCCTTTTTACAAAAGATTCAACTAGGAAGATGGCTGTCTGACATTGAAAGGCTAGAAGTAAATAGGATATCGGAAAAAGATGTTGACACTCATAAGCTTGAGAATTTTTTTGAAGGAGACGTTTCTTTCTATATCAATCTTAAGGTTTACACTAAAGAAGAAAATAAATGAACTACAAAATTAAAAATAATTTAAGAATCTTTTCTAAAATCTTTAATTTTATTGCTAATAATCTTTTTTTGATATTTCTTTTACTATTACTTATAGATTCTATTCTAATAGGGTATTTATTTTTTAAGTATTCTATCCAGGAACATAATGTTTCAATCCAAGAATATTCTGTTGGTTTAGATCAAAAAATTATAGATAGTGTTTTAGACAAATGGGGACAAAGAGAAAATCTTTTTGAAGCAGTAGACTTTAATCAATATCTTGATTTATTTCGTTTTTAAGTTAAGATAACCCTATTGCCCCCATAGCTCAATGGATAGAGCACGGGACTTCTAATCCTGGGATAGAGGTTCGACTCCTCTTGGGGGCACAGAGCTTTAATTTATTATGGTGGCTATGGTGTAGCGGTAACACTACTCCCTGTGGAGGAGTCATCGCCGGTTCGAATCCGACTAGCCACCCCATTTTAGCCCCTGTAGTTTAATGGATGAAAAAAATTTGTATTTT
>Ga0272441_10012897_pt1 | contig 12118 bp, 8 predicted proteins | sample SSMProp6N_FD_193582 | JGI IMG/M metagenome (GOLD analysis project Ga0272441, IMG submission 193582) | Marine sediment archaeal communities from Little Sippewissett salt marsh, Falmouth, MA, United States - SSM-Prop-6N | ecosystem: Environmental > Aquatic > Marine > Wetlands > Sediment ...
CGAATGGAAGCGGATGGACCCGGTGAGCTTCGACAAGCTGCGGGCCGACAATGCGGTGGATCGAGTTCAGGAGCGTGCGGCTGAAGCATTCAACCCGGTGGATACACGCCCGGGCAGGACGGTGATGTGCGATGGCACCACAATCCAATTCTATCCCAGTTCGGCGATCTCCCGCAGTGATGACAGGATTTCGGGAACGGCCAACGGAGAGAGGCTCGGCTTCGAGTACTTTCGTACGAGCCCGGAGTACTATTACGATGTGAGCTATGCGTGGTTAGCCGCCGATGGTCCAATCGGAGTCGATCTGACGGTCGATGCGTCAATTAAGCATGCGCGACTACGGACCGTTTTGAAAGACATCCCGTTAGAGCAGTCAGGATCAAACCTTCACTTCTCGCTGCCCGGCCCCGGACACTATTACCTCCAACTGCCCGACCTTGGCCGACCCGAACCGGGCAATCGCTATTCCGGCACATATACCGTCCTTTTCATCATCGACGACATTACTGCGCTCAAAGCCAATCGTCCTGACCTCAATGCCGGCAACATCAAGGAGGTGACTCAACACGGTGTTATTTCAGATCCGACGAAAGACCAGACGGCTGCTATACAACGTCTTGTAGCAAACGCAGGCGACATATACTTTCCTCCCGGTATATACCGAGCAAAGACGCTCCGAATCCCGTCCAACACCGGTATCTACCTGGCTCCCGGCACCGTTATCAAAGCGCCCGATGGCATATCGGTTGATAAGGGCGCTCCCTTTCTGAACCTGGCGGACGCGCAGAACGTCCGCATCAGTGGTCCCGGCACGATTGATGGCAACGGCTATCAATATCATCTCGTCCAGACCGAAAACAGCAGGGACATCACCATTGAAGATGCCCTCTTTCGCAACTGCGGCTCGTGGGCGATTCACCTGTTGCTGGTCGATCGTGCCGTTTGTCGCAACGTTCGTATCCTCAGTGGCAAGGACGGCATTGACCCGGATTGCGCCAAGGACGTGGCGATCGAAAGCTGCCTTATCATGAGCAAAGACGACTCCATTGCCGTCAAGACGCGCAAACCGCCGGCCACCACGGAGCGCATCACGGTGCGGAACTGCATCGTCGCCAGCGATGCCTCCGCCTTGAAGGTCGGCACCGAGACGCGGGCCCTGATAAAGGACATTCTGTTCGCGAACTGCGAGGTCTTCGATAGCGACCGGGGGATCGTAATCTATGCTCGGGATGGTGGTCCGATCGAGAACGTGAACTGGCGGAACATCCACATGTCGTTGGTCCACTGGCCCCACGAAACCGGCGGGCGACCTTTCACCTTCGAAATCACCGAGCGAGGGGGTATCACGCCCGTCTGCAACTGCCTTGTCGAGAATATCGTCACGAATACCATCGTGCCCTCCAGTCTCTCGGGCCTCCCCGAAGCAGTACTCGACGGCATAACCTTTCACAGCGTTGCCATCAATGTCGAAACGCCCCATATGGGGAGCAGTGGGAAGAAGCCCTATCTGTTCTGGGTCGGACACCATGTTGATACTAGAATTCGCGGCCTGAAGATTGATTGGCAGGACAATAAGCCTCTATGGGCAGGAGTATCATCGGGGCCTGGCCTCCAAATCTACAATGTTCAGGAATGAAGCACTTTCTGCCGACTGCGCGAAGATCTGTTCCCGATCATCAATCCGTTGGTTGACGAATGTCGAAACGAAGGTACCGCTATTGGGTGATATTCCTTTAGCAGGGCTACTGTTTCGTAGGCAAGTGAAGAAAGTAAACGGCAGCCGAGGCGTATGCTGCACCGGACGTTTGGAATCGACTTGCTTGGCGGTAAGAGTTCAGTATGATGGGACGGATGGGACCGTGTGGTAGGTCCTTGGCCATAATGGAGCCTGAGGTATTGCGGTGGAACGCGATATGATCGTGTCTCTTCTCATAGAGAGAGGGGAAGACTGGCGTTACGATCGGGTCATATCGGCAGATCAATGGTCTTCCAGCTAGTCTGTCAGCGTTCAGTTTTCGCAGCGATTCGGAAAATGATCAGGAGGTGACCTCATGAGAGCGGGTCGATTGAGTCGTCGTGGTTTTCTTTTGGGAACGGGTGCCGTTCTGGCTATGGCCGTTAGGGACGCTTCCGCGGAGGCGCAGGAAGTGAAGCTTGGCACGCCCTCGGCGGAGAAACTGGGGTGGCGATTGTCGTGTGGACTTTACACGTTCAGAGATCGGAGCTTCTACGAGGCGCTGGATGTGATCGCGGGCCTGGGGATCCGTCGCGTCGAACCGGCCTTCTTTTTGCCGTTGAGCAAGGAACGACCGGAACTCAAGACGAGCGAATCACTTGCGACGGGGCAGCGCCGGGAGATGAAGAAGTGGTTGGATGACCGCGGCATGCAAATGGCGAGCTACTATGCGCCACTTGAAGCTGACGTCAGTGCCTTTCGCAAGATATTCGATTTCGCCAAGGAGATGGGAGTCGAGACCCTCGTGGCCGAGCCGCCGGCGGACGTCTTCGAAACCCTCGACCGACTGTGCCAAGAGTACCAAATGACGCTGGCGACCCATAATCACGCGGAAGCGGCAGGGTCGAAATACTGGCGCCCGGAGAATGTCCTGAAGGTCTGTGAGGGTCGCAGCAAGGCCATCGGCGCCTGCCCGGACACCGGTCACTATGTCCGCACTGGCTTGGCCCCGGTCGAGTGCCTCAAGAAACTGGACGGCTGCATCATCACCGTGCATCTGAAGGACGTTGCCGAATGGGGCAACCTCGAGTCGCGCGACGTGCCGCTGGGCGAGGGCAAGGCCAACTACACACAGGTCCTGCAAACACTGCGGGCACTGAAGTTCCGTGGTCTCGCGACGATCGAGTACGAACACCTGTCGCCGCACTTGATCGAGGACGTGGCTACGTGCGTCAAGTTTGTCGAAGACTTCGCTGCATCATTGGGAACATAGTCCCGCGCGGCCACTCGGAGCACGAGCATTCTGTTGGTTCCAGGGGAGTTGATACAATGAGGATGCCAATTCACCACCCAGCCGCGGTCACATTGGTGTGCGTTCTTTGTCTCTTGCTGTCTGTGTGTGCTTCATGGGCTTGGGCAGGCCAGTCGGAGCCCGCCTCCTCCTGGCAAGTGGGTACACCCATTGCTACCTATTGGGCCGGCCCGGCGCTCACGGATGCTGTCGCACGGCAGATGGTCGAAGGCGGCTTCAACCTCGTCTGGTGCGGCAGCGAAAAGGAACTGGATGTGGCGCATCGTCACGGTCTGCGTGGCCAGTTGACCAGTGGCCTTCTCAAGCCTGGGTCGCTCGACGACCCCGACCGCCATGAGCAACTTGATGCCCTCATTGCCCGCGTCAGCAAGCACCCGGCACTGTACTCCTACCACCTCATTGACGAGCCCAGTGCGTCACAGTTCCCTGCGCTCGGCAGGCTGGTCGCTTACCTGCGTCAGCGCGATCCCTTGCACCTGGCCTATATCAACTTGTTTCCGACCTATGCCAACAACCAGCAACTCGGCACAAAGGGCGGCGTGGTTACCGCCTATAAGGAACACTTACGTCTTTACGTCGACCAGGTGAAGCCCTCGCTGATCAGCTATGACCACTACCAGTTCAGGCTCAAGGACGATAGCAACCAGTACTTCCTGAACCTGGCAATAATCCGGCGTGCGGCGCAGGAGGCGGGTGTGCCGTTCCTCAACATCGTACAGGCCTGTACCTGGGCGCCGGATGCGATGCGCATTCCCAATGCGGACGAGCTAAGATACCTGGTCTATTCCACGCTGGCTTACGGCGCCCAAGGCATTAGCTACTACGTGTACGCCCACCCGAATCACTTCGGCAGTCTGGTCGGCTTGGACGGGACACCCGGACCTCTCTACCAGGCGGTGAAATCCTACAATCGCGAGTTCGTCGCCATGGCGAGAGAGTTCCAGCCGTTGCGGTCGCTGGGGGTCTATCACACCGCGATGCGCGAGCTCGGTTGCGAGCCTCTGCCGCCAGATGCGGCCTTCCACATTGATTTCCCGCCGTCGGCCACCTCGCCGCGAGGCTTCCTGCTCGGCTTCTTCGGGGCCACGGAAAGGCCGACTCACGTAGTCGTGGTGAACTTGGACTACAAGACCGAGGCGAACACATCACTCGTTGGCCTGGGTGAACTCGAACTCTTCGACGCTGCAGCCGCTCGGTGGACTTCTTTGAATAAGGCTGCCGCTGAACTGATCTTGCCGCCCGGTGGGGGAAAGCTTGCGCGGCTTGCCCAATGATAGGGGATGACCAGGACCACTGGGGCTGGCGGCTGCCGCAGGATGAGCGTGCCGACTAGGGTTGAGGAAAAAAGGCGGCCACCGCGTCGGTTACGCCGCTGGGGACCGCCATTTCGGCCAGTTTGGACTCGGCAAGAATAGAAACACTCATCCCTCAAGGCCATAAAAGGCACTCGTGCCACAAGCAGCGGCCGAGCGAACCATTTAAGGCCTTGGCCTGTTTAGGCACGAGCGTCGAGGTCATACAGCGACCCTGGTCCAGTCGCCGTTCGTTACATCACTGTCCCGATTGGACACCTAGATTTCATCCGGAGGTCTTGGCAAATGACAGACTACTTGAAAGTAGGGGAGGGGGGAAGGCCAAGAGGGACGGGAATGGGGGAGGCAGAGGCGTACCAGCGGTAGAGCGCTGGCATGGGCCTATCGGTCCGGCGTCGCCGTGGCCGTGAAAAAGGCACCTTACCGGAGACAAAGCCCAACTGACTACATGTAGCATTCGATTTCGCCGGGTCCCGTTGAGCGTATCCGTGATGGAGATTTGGGTGCATCCAAGTGATGAACATCGAGTGTTCGGACGGGTAAACGGCGATTGCAATCTGCGTACGGCTCTGATATTGTCAGGAGCACCTTTGCCCACGGGCGACAACGTAAGGCCAATAAGGAGACCGACCATGGAAGCTATCACGCGTCGAGGTTTCATGAAGAGTGCCGTTGTGGGCGGGGCCATCATGATCCTGCCATCTACAGGTGTTCGGGGGGCTAATGACCGTATTCGTGTCGGCTTGATTGGCTGCGGCGGTCGGGGTACGGGGGCTCACCTTCCTGGATTTGCGCGCTTACCCGGCGTCGTCGTGGTGGCTGTTAGCGACGCCGACAAAGAGCGAATGGCCGGTGCCGCCAAAGCCATTGAATCCAAGTATGGGAACAAGGCAGAGCAATACGTCGATATGCGAAGACTTCTGGACCGCAAGGACATCGACGTTATCGCCAACGCCACGCAGAACTACTGGCATGGGTTGAGCACGATCTGGGCCTGCCAGGCGGGTAAGCACGTCTACGTGGAGAAACCCTTGTCGCACTACATTTGGGAGGGGCGACAGATGGTCAACGCCGCACGGAAGTACAATCGCATCGTGCAGTGCGGCACGCAGCACCGCTCCGAGGCCCACTTTATCGAAGCGATCCAATGGATTCGCGCGGGCAATTTCGGCGCCATCAAACACATTGTCGCCTTCGCCAACAAACGCCGGTCATCCTGTGGCAAACGCAAGACTCCCCTGCCAATCTCCGAGACCATTGATTACGATCTCTGGTGCGGCCCCGCCAAGAAAGTGCCCGTCTACCGGGACCGGCTGCAATATGACTGCAGCTTTGACTGGAACACCGGGGACGGCGAGTCATGCAATCAAGGGGTCCACGAAGTCGATGTGGCCCGCTGGTGTCTCGGCGAGAAGGGATTGCCGCGCCGCGTCATCAGCCTTGGCGGTCGATTCGTGTTCCACGACGCCTGCAATGTGCCGAATTCGCAGATCACGTTCTACGATTTCCCGACGGCCCCGGTGCTCTACGAGGTCCACAACCTGACCGAGGCCAAGGATTCGCAAGAGATGCCCAACTATCGCGGCGAGCGTGTGGGTGTAATCGTTGAGTGCGAAGGTGGCTCCGTGAGTCTCTATCGCGGCATCGCGTGGGACAAACACGACAAAGAGGTGAAGAAGTTTGTCGGTGGAGGGGATCATTTCGCCAATTTCATCATGGCCGTACGAAAGGGCGACACCAAGGAACTGAACGCGGAGATTCTGGTAGGCCACGTATCTACCGCTGTTTGCCATATGGGCAATATCTCCTACCGCCTGGGGAAGCAAGCCTCACGCAAGCAGATGCAGGCCCGGGTTGCAGATAGCCCTCTCTTTCTGCCCATGTTTGACCAATTTATGGAACACCTCACGGCCCATGGAATCGACGTCAATGCACAAACGGTCACCTTGGGCCCGTGGCTAGGCATTGATATAGAAAACGAACGTCTCCACGGCAACCGAACCGGCAACCGTCTGGTTCGAGGTACTTATCGAGCCCCCTACACCGTGCCAGAAGTGACCATATGACCGTGGCAGCACTGTTTGTCCTGGCCGTTGTCGTGTGCGGTGTGTGTCTGTCAAACGGTTATCAGGCTGCCGCGAGGCTGAATCCTCGATGAATGCTCCATAGGAATAAGGCACAGCTGAGATCGTTAGATAAAGGGGCGCGGATGGGCGCTTGGGACGAGCCAGCCCCGGCCCAGAGTGGGAATTCGGGCCGATGAATCCTGATAGGGGTCATATTACTTGGGGTCCGATTACCCCCCCGTCACGATCCGCCCAAAAGACGCAGGGAAGCTCAGGACTCTGGAGCAGACTGCCAGGAGGGACACTGGCTCCAGAAGCGAGCCGCAAAGACCCACCTAATCCACCGAGGCCAGAGACCGTATCAATCGAAGATCGAGCGTGCCCTTCGCACCCCAGCCTCTTCTGCCACTGGGTATCTGTGGGCGAAACGCCTCATACAAGGCAAAGGCCTGTTCTTCGAGATCATCTGGCGCGAAAGCTCTGGCCAGAACCTCCATTGCCTCTCTTGCGGAGTACAAGTCGTCTCCGAACTTCTGGTTCAGGTATCTTGCAGCACTTTCAGGGTCGATGGGTTTTTCGCCTGAGACCGCCCTGACGCCTTGGTCAGTGTTCTTGGCCGGCACGGGGCGGCCGCACAGTCTCACCCAGAACTCCTCTCCGCGTTCTCGCTGCCTTGCCTGACGAACCGCCTCTGGCTTGGCCTGGAATATGCCAAGGGCTCGTCCCTTTACCTGAGCGTTTAGGGCCGCCACTGCTTTGCCGAGACTCAGGGCTTCGTCCGGATTGAAACCAAGTCGTTCGGCCACGACGGCTGCCCAGAGCGTCAAAACAGGCGCTCTATTGATCAGGATGGTGTCTTTAGACAACATCAACCTTCAACTGACATCGGGACAACGTTGGAGAATTGTACGCTAATAATAGTAGACTCCCGGTGGAATCTTCGCCCGGGCCTTCATCGCAGTCCTCATGGTATACTTGACGCTTCCATCGCCGTTGCCTGTAGGATTATCCGTTGAACGGGAGAATACCTCAAATTCCGTACTCATCCTTAGGGCATCTCCGCCATGGGAAAGATCCCAGAAATGCGCACCAGGCGCATTGCTGATACGATGTGCGACCATTGGAGTCCGGGACGTTGCCTGCATATCATTCTTGGGCCAGTGGATGGTGTTGTTGACTTCTTCGCCTGAAATCGAAAAGACATAGTCCGGTTCCTGCCCAAAGTATGTGTAATTGGCAAACCACAGGTACCCGGACAAAATATTGGCGGGGTCCTGTCCTTCTTCTGGCTTAACCGAATCCCATCCCCCATAACCTGATGCCACATACCATTCGAGATCGCGCATATAACCCTGATTAGACTTCCTGGCCAGATCACGCTGGATCGGGCAAAGCAGGGCGTCCAAATCCTCTATGTATCGGACCATTGCGTCGTATAGACTATTGTGATTTCCGTTGCTGCGTACATATTCCGGACTGTGATCATCATGAGGATGAAACTTGCCGTCGTTCTCTGTTGCGTACATCTTTTGATACAATATTTGATTCTTAATGTTGTTCCCGCAGTAGACCCGTCTGGCATTGGTCCGTGCCTTGTGTAACACGGGTATGAGAACCGCCATCAACATCGCGATAATGGCTATCACGACCAGCAGTTCAATAAGGGTAAATCCATTTCCTCTCCGAGATAGCCGTTTCATTTTCAAGTCTCCTCTAATTGCCCTATACCGTTTATCTTTGTTCACGGTACCAAGCATATTGAGTTGACTTCATTCTAACCCGACATTTCCCATTTGGCTTCGACAACCAAGATCTGCGCACACCTTCACACTTTGCCTAATGCACTCCAATAAAATTCAAGCCCTATGATAACGAGGCTACGCCGTAATTGTGGCAACTTTTCGACAATTTCAGCACGCCAGGCGGAACTTAACGCAAGGAGGACCCGTCGAGGTCCACCGGCGCATACCTCATCGGATCAAACGCCTGCCGATACATCTGCTCCAATCTCTTATAGAGCTCCTCGTCCCAATTCGGTCTGTCGAGTTCCTTCGGACCCAGCACGACCGCTGGAATCTGATTGTACCGATAGATCTTGTCCCTGCTGAGCCTTTGTTCTCGTTGGTCTTGGCCGGTGCCCGCGACATAATCGATCACAGCCCCGCCGTAGCTGTACAGCGTAAACGTCGGCTTCCAGACCTCATTCTTGCCCTCGTGGTAGATGATGGTGGCTTGCTGGTAGAAGAACGGGATGCCGTATCGGTCCAGCATCCGGCCGACTTTGAGTTCGTCCTTGGTCTCGTATGGCGGGTCGAGTTCAGTCAGCAGGTCTTCGAGTTCCTCATTTGGGTTTTTCAACTTCTTTCACCTCCTTGGCAACTGCTTTGGCAATCGTGGACAGTCTGTGCTCTGTCCGCTCGATGATCTTGAAGAGCTTGGAGTTGTGGTGCTGCAGCTTCTCAGCCGCCTTGAGGGTGTGGTAGAGCTGTTGGTGATCGTGTTTGGCTGTGTATTCCTGCGCCTTCGCGGTCAGTTCGCGGATGCGCTTCTCGTTTTCGGCCACGGCATGGTCCAGTCGTTCGAGTCTGTCATCAATGCCGACCATCTGGTCGTATCGGGCCGCCAGTTCTGCAGCGGCCTTTCTCTTGGCTGAGGTCGGCAGCTTGGCGAAGGCTTGTTTTGTTTCGGCGAGGCGAGCGATGTGGCCGTTTCTCAGCTGATGAGCCTTGGCCCGAAGCTGTGCCATGCGTTCTGTCAGATAGCCCTGGGCAGGAAGCATGCGCTTGATCTGACGCAGGATGTCGCCGGCTTCCTCGGGATGTTCATAGAGTGTGGTGGCTGTCTTGCGGAGTTTGCGCAGGCTGTGGTCAAGTCCCTTGGAGAGATGACGCTGGCGATACAGGTCTGCCATGGTGTGTTTGATGTCCGGCAATGCCGGGCCAGGCGAGCCAGCGCCGGGATGCAGATAATGGCGGTGTGACATGAATGCTAGCAAGCCGAAGACCAGTGCCACGACAATGACGGTCTGGATGATCTGAGGGTCAATCGGCACAGGTATGCCGAGCAGCTGAGCTATGATGATACTGGCGCCGATGGTGATCCCTGCGCCGGCCCAGGAGCCACCTATCTGGCGGATGCTTTGGTACATCACAAAGGCCAGCAGCAGGATGGCAAAGCCGACAGCGATTGGCCCGAGATTCTTGATGGAGAAGTTGTTTGCCTGCTCCCACCACACGAGGCCGATAGAAAGAGCAAGACCAATCGCTACGGACATCGCAATGGCCGGCCGTTGTTGTTCGAAGCGCTTGCCCAGCGCGACATAAACCACTGAGGTGAAGAACGAAAAGGAAAGAATGAAATCCGGCAGATAGCTTTCCAGCAGTTCTTCCAGATGCCAGTGGTACCACCAGTCTTCGAGTCTCATACGAGACCTATAGGCACCGCTACTATTTATATGTTGCGCTTTTTTCGGCCAGCTCATCATCATGCTGAGCTGAGCTGGCCTGGCAGAGGTCAGCTTGGGGAGGTGACACAATGAAACGATGTCCAGTATGTGGAAGGCTCAGGAGCGAGGATGAGTTCGATGGCAGTTGTTGTGGATGGTGTGAGAAGATGCGAGCGGATGTACTGATGGATTGGCAGCGGGAACTGGGAATCTGACATGTCACTTGGAAGTAGTCGGGGGATGAGACCTTGGTTAACGCGGTGTGTGGAGTTAACACGCTCTCATCAGAGCGTGGCTTTATCGGGATCGGTGGGCCTTGAGGAGCTCAGTTTACACGCTGGGTTCGGTTAATACGGCCAGTGTGGTTAACGCGTGGGAATCAGTTTATGCTGTGCGCGGAGTTTGTGAGTCGGGTCTGTGAGGAACGCTTCTTCTGCAGATGAAAATTCAGGAGAATGGTTCTGTCGATTTTGTCCACCAGTTCCCGGTCCAATTCCAGGGCGACCTCCAGTGCCCGGCCATACCTACCTCTGGAAAGCACCCGTGTGCGGACAAATCCATAGAGATCCAGTTCGTTGAGGGATTCCCGAAATGCCCTGATCGCTACGGACTTCATACCGGTCTCCCGACAGAAAGCCAGGTACTGGTCATAGAGTTCGTCCGTCTTGTATCGTTTCTGCTGAGTTTTCTTGGCCGTGCGAATGATGGCGCCCATGGCTGCCTGCATCTGGGCCGGTGCGGTGCGAATCATGTCGGAGTATTTGTCTCGTTCGATCTCTTCTGCGGCCTGGTCTACGAGAGACAGAGAGACCTTTGTACCCGCCGCCTGGGCCAGTTCGGCACTTCGAGCCAACAGATCGACTGCCTGGCGGGCATCGCCATGGTCGTGGCTGGATAGGGCCGCGATCTTCTCGATCACGCCCGGCTCTACCGCGTTGGAAGTCAGGGCCTTTTTGACCCGGATTCTGAGGATGTGCTGTAGGTCGATCGCGTTGTACGGATTGAAGAGCAGTTCGCGAATTTTCAGGAAGGAGAGGATCCGGGGATCGAGATTGTCACGCCAGTTGAGCTTGTTGGAGGCAAAGACAAGGATGAGTTTGGCTGGGATGGCCTGCGGCAGACGCCGTACCAGGAAGCTCATAAAGGCATCCTGGTCGGTTCTAACGTTGTCCACTTCATCAACGAACAGCACGAAATAGCCCATGAACTCGGCCAGAGCCGACTCGATGCGGTACATCAGCTCTACGAGAGAGACTCCCTTCTTGTATTTCTTGCTGGCGTTCAACAGGCAGGCCAGATCGTTGATGGCGCGAAAACACGGCCGGGAAGTCGCCAGATTCAGATGCTCCAGGCGTAGCGGAATCCCCTTTCTCTGGCACATTTCCGCCAGAATGCCCATGAAGAAGCGCATGGTCAGCGTTTTGCCGGTGCCCGTCTTTCCCCATAGGGCCAGATGTGTGGGATGATTGCCCTTCAAAATGGGAGCGAAGTGTCTACTCAACTGGGTCATTTCCTCGCTACGGACATTGGCATTGAAGATTTCTTCCAGGACCTGCAACTGTTCCGAGTGAATCAGTTGCTCATCATTGAGATAGCGGGCATTCCGGATGATATCGTTGTTTGCCACGTTCTCCATCTCATCGAACACCTTGGTTTTGATATGTGAGGCTTCCATCGGTCTTTCACTGACTGATGTTGGTCAGGTACGAACCCCTATATAAACTTTTGCTTTCTTCGGGCAGTGGTGACACTGCCGGTGGGAGTAAAATGCCGCTGGAAAATCGAAAAGCGGGTGATTGGGATGTTCTGTTGGCGTTGCTACTGCGCAGTAGTAATGCGTTTCCGCCGTATTAGGCTTTCCATATTGTAAATAATAAAAAGAAGATACATATAATATATAATAGGAAGAGTTCCAGCGGCATTTTACTGTCACTGATGCCATGACGGGCTCGCAGTTGCCGTGGAACTCCAACAGTTCCACTCGAAAACTACAGTGCGGCGGTACCGCTTCCTCTGGAACCACTGCCCGGTAGCCTTCCAGTGGAGTACATGCCGGCTGGTAATCTGCATTGCCTGACGTGTAAACTCCGTCCCCTACCCCCCTGAGTTGATACGTGGGTCGGAGCTTATGTGCTGACCTGTATGTGCGTGACATGTCACTTCCAGAAGTTCCACTGGAAATCTACTGTCCGCAGTTGAAAATGCGAACCTTTATAAACTCAGGCCCCTCACAGGTCACATGAGGTGATCGCAATGCCAAGAGGAAGACCCGTCAAGTGCATTCACTGTGGCAGCACAGACACAACC
>Ga0272441_10012898_pt1 | contig 12118 bp, 18 predicted proteins | sample SSMProp6N_FD_193582 | JGI IMG/M metagenome (GOLD analysis project Ga0272441, IMG submission 193582) | Marine sediment archaeal communities from Little Sippewissett salt marsh, Falmouth, MA, United States - SSM-Prop-6N | ecosystem: Environmental > Aquatic > Marine > Wetlands > Sediment ...
TGTCGTTTCCTCTTCTGGTTTTTTCTCTTCTGGTTCCGTTTCTTCATCCTCATTATCCTCTTCATCAACTTGTTTATCTTCACCTTCAAATCCTTCATATATAATAGTATTTGCTTCAGGTACATCTAATGGTTTGAATCCCATTTCTCTTCTCATCTCATTGATAGTTAATGGTTTATATTTTGAAGATCTAAATCCTCTTATGAAGTTGCCCATCCATTTTGCCTTCATTGCTTCATCTTCATCAGTTATTCCTCTGAACTTAATAGAAACAATATCTGGGTCATATCCTTCTGATTCTAATACTTTATTGAATAGTTGTTCTTCAACTATCTTTGCTAGTCTCATTTGAAATGATTTGATCATTCTTTCGTATAGTAAAGCTTTTACTTTACTAGTTGCTTCTGTTCCACCAGTACCTAAACCAAGTGCCTCTTCTGGACAAAGTAATCCTATAACAACTTTTGATTGAAAGTATTTAAAGTATTGCTCTACACCAGGTACACCACTTTCATCTATAGTACTGACTTTTACATTCCATGGAACAATTAATTCATTTTTCTCGTCTATGTCTTCTACTTCTTTCTCTATTTTTTCTAATACCTCTATTGGAGGTATTTGACCATCTTTTTCTGTACCTACTGTAAATACAGTTTTAGTTGTACCATGTCTTATTGTAGCATTTGATATAGACTGGTCACTTCTTATCATTCTGTCTATGGCTTCTTTGTTTGGTTCTATAATGGATATCCCATATTGCTCTGTTGGATCAGAAAATAATTTTATATGGCATATTATTTCTTTCTTTATTTTCTTTGGTTCAGCCATACCCACTTTATGTAGATATCCTTGGACTATTCCATATTTGTCATCTTCTATTTCCATTGTCTTTGGATCTACATCTTTTAGTCTAGTAACAGAACCTTTTCTATTTGAAACTATTTCTATAAATGCATCACCTAGTACTAATGCATATACTGTATTACTTAATAGATGCTCGTCTAGATTTACTTTTCTACACCATGTCTCTATTAGTTTCCTAGCGTCTAAATTATCAGACTCTATATGGTAACCTACCATCACAGTATTATATGCTATAGAATTTATTGCAGCCCATACAGTTCCTTCTTTTCTATAATATTGCCAGTATGCATTTAGCATACCTTTATTACGACCAGAACCACCGAGTGCAAGTCCTTTTTTCTTTCCAGTTCTTACAACGGTCTGCGGCCTACCTTCATCATCAAGGTATTTAATTTTCTCTTTCTTAAATGGGTTAATCTTGCTAAGATAACCAGTTAAACCATTAGCCATATATATCTTCTCTATTTCTCTTCTTTTTTATTACCTTCAAGTAAAATCTCTATTGTAGAGACGTTTCTGACCTTTCCTGTTGATTTGTCAGTAAACTCTTCACTATTGATATGAATCTCTTCATATGGATTCACAAGTTGTCTTTTTAATATCTCAGATACATCGACTGTTGTTTTTATATTTGTGCCTCTACCATATAGTTTCACTCTACCAGTTTTACTTATTGACCACAAACCAGCAGTTATATAACTTGGTAAGGAACCATTTCCAATGTATACATTTTCATCATTAGTCATAATCGCATTCTCTTAAATTTTTCTTACATACGGATGGTTTCCTTTGGTTTTTACCATCCTAACTACATCATCCCAATTTATTTTTGCTACCCCATCGTCTGATGCTTGTATAGCAAAACACAATGAGTCTACAGTATCATCATGCATTCCTCTTGGAAAAGCAATCATCTCATCAGCTAGTATATCCAATGTTGGATTAATACTAACTCTATGAGTCTCAAGTAGTACAGCTAGCTTTTGTACTCTTGACATTTTATCATTAACCCATGAGGATTTTAATTGTAATATAGGTAAGTTAGTTCTTTCTTTCCAATCATCTGTTATTATTCTTTGAGTAGCATTAGATTCTATTCCTATCTTAATAGGGTTGTGTTTTATATTTAAGGATTCTATAATGTCTAATTGACGTGCCATAGAGACCTTGTCTCTTACACAATCGAGTACATAATAGTTTCCATTTCCATCTTTTGCTATGACAACACAACAGAAAAAATCTCCTTCTTCACTAGCAGAAGCTAAATCCACACCGATATATTTATTACAATCAGTTGGAATATTCATTGGGTTCCAATTTGCTATAGCATCTTGAACCCATTCTTCATCTATAGGAGAATCATCTGTTTGTCTTATTTCATTTTGGTATTGCATAGAGAATGCAACACCACCAATTTGATCATCCCTTAATCTTATTAAATCATCATAAGAGAATCTATCAGGCCAAAGAACTTCTTTCTTATCATGATCTATAATAGCTTGGTATTTTATAGTAGTAAAGTCTTCTTTTTGTGATAGAAAGTTATGCATGTCATCTGAGTGCCATCTGGTTTGGATATTAAATATCTTACCATTGGGCTCAAGCATTTCCATTATCTCAGTTCTATACCATTCTTTTAATTCTCGTCTTCTGTGAGCAGTTGCTGTATTCTTTCTATCACAAACATCGTCCAATATTATAAGATCGTAGTGAGAGGATATCTGTGAAGATGTTACTCCAAGAACCTGTAATGTTGGTTCCTTGTGTATTACTCCTCCACCTCGATTTTTAACCTTCAATTTATTTCTTGACCACAGAGGTGACTTTTGTTCACCAAATAGATCAATTATCTTTTCATTATATTCTAGATGGTGTCTTATGAAGGACATCATCTCTTCAGCTTTATTTTGGTTGACTGTAGTGATTAGTATCCTAATCTTAGGATTAATGAGGATCTTCCATATTATGTATGATTCTACAATTGTAGACTTTCCATGCCCTCTAGGAGCAAGGAGACATACATATCTGTTGTCTTCAAATATGTTGATCCACTCTTCATGAAAAGGTTCTACAGTCAAATTAAGTACCTCTTCCATGAATTTCTTGCAGTTAGTTGTATACTCCAATATTTTTATGTAATTATCAGTCATAGTAATTAAAATAAATAAACATTATAACATAATAGTTAATATATTAACTATGTTGGTATGATTACTCTTCACCGTCTTGATAGCCGGCTACGAAACCAAATATAGCCCCTAAGAATATAAGTATCTTGTCCCACATCAATTCAGGCACTGCACCCATATTCATAAAGATTGTCCCACCTATGAAGCCTAATGTTATTCCTAACAGGCCGCCTAGGAAGGCTTTTGGCAATTTTTCAAATAAAACTCCAAATTTCATTTCTATCCCTTTCTTTATTTATCACATATAATATACATACTATGAGTCTTCTATACGCCATTCTTATAGTTATCTACTAATGTATATATTGTATGTAATACGGCTAGAATTAAACCAGTATATGCTACTAACTCAAGAGGTACTTCTATTGCACCACTCTCTATGGCATTTATTAATGTTAGTAATCCACCAGCTATGAATGTCAAGAATAAGTCAAGAACAAATTTCTTGAAGGCATCTGACACATGAAACTCTGGCCCTGGTTTATACCATGGAATTGGTTGTTGTTTTTTAACCATTTTTCTCCTCCTTTAGATCTTCTAACTTCTCCTGTATGCGTTTCCTACATGCAGGACATAAGTCCCTTGAAATATCAAGAAGTAAATTCTTAATATTAATCTCCTTCTTATATATAATATTTTGCGTAGGTCTTATGATACGATTATCAGTAAACTCACGTAGGGAGACAAGATTCTTCCTATATTGATCATTTATCTTTTGCCAAGATGAAATTAGTTTACTTACTTCACCAGCTTTTAAATCACCACTTCTCAGCTCATCCATATATTTTTGGATTGTTTGTCTTGCTGATTCGGTATCTTGAATAGACTCTCTCATTTTGATATTGAATTGCTGTTGGATAAACTTGGTTGGATCCTTTACCTTGTCAAGTTCTTTTTCTACCATACTTTCATTATGACTATTCAAGAAGCGGTTTACAGACATAGCACTTATTTCATGCAATTCAGGTATGTCTGCATATTTGTTCGATATATGCTCCGCTATAGCATGATCGCTTTTCTTTTCGGTGTTCTTTAGATATAGAACTTCATCCTCTAAGTCCCACCTTGTTATTTTATTTTTCTTGGTCATACATACCACACTCTAATTAAAATTTATACCCTCCATACTCCCCGACATTCTTGTCGCTCCTGAAAATGCAATAGCGAGATCTCGAAAAAAGGCAGAGGATATATAGCTATATACCTTCTCTCATATATACATACGCAACCGTAAACATAGTTCTAGTATATAAAGTTTTCGGTCAAATGGCCCTATTTTTGGCTGCCAGGTGATTTGGTTGCCTTTTTTCTCTTTCCGTTACCCGGTACTGGGGGGACTTAGCGTCCCATAGGTATCTTTGTTGCCATAATCGGTATTTATGTTTTATTCCACCAAAAATTAACAAGCGTTAATTAGCCCAGATATATATGTAGATTATAAAATAATAATCATAATGAATATACATAACATTTGTTGCATATAATCTAATTTCAATTTAAATCCTGTTTTTAAGCCCATATAAGCATTTTAACCTTAACCTTAACCTTATTACCTAGACCAAAAGTTTTTGATTTTACTAGGATAGTAACAGTATATATAATTAGTTAATATAATCAGTTAATTGATACACAAATTTCATATTAACCATATATTACACATATTGCCGTAATATTCATATAACCATTATTACATAACGCCGTTAAATAAATCGAAACTTATATAAAGAAATACCGCCATATAAGGAGTGGAGTTATGAAATATGAAAAACATCAAACAACAACAAAAATCAAAGGCTGTTGAAATAGAAAAAACCATATACCAAGAGTTTTTAGAGAACATCGATTATTTATGTGATGTTCAATTAAACTTTATATATCCTAGAGTACATAATAAAGAAGATTACCCAATTGGTACCAATTGGGATAAACTAATATTAGAATCAAAAACAGGCGCTGAAAAAGTTTTATACGCTCTTGCTTCAATTGACATTGAACTAAGGACAATTGACATGAAAAATAAAAATAACCTATCCGCTTTATATGTAAGAAAAGATAATAGGATAGGATTAAGATTAGCCAATTCAACAGATACAACCAAAATAAAACAGTTTACAACTGTTGAACATGTTATTGCATTTATTAATGAAATAGAAAAATCAAAAAAGTTTTCAAAAAAAGCAAAACGTCAAGCCTTAAAACACAGCGTAAGATTTCATGGACATCATGTCAATGAAATAAATAATGATGATAGATTCTCAAACGTGCAATTAAAAATTGACTTAAAACATCAAGCGCATCATAAACCAAAACCAAAACCAAAACAAGATTCTTACACATACATAAATAAGAAGGCTGAAAAGCCTTCTATACCAGCAGTAGTAAAAAGCCTAGAAAAAAACAAACAAATGAAAAAATATAACAAGAGGTTATAAAAATGACTAAAGTATTAAAGAAAAAAACCTTTCCTACAAGGAGAGGCGCTATAAATTTTGCCAAGACTAAGGCTGAGGCAAAACTCCCATATTGGGATATGGCAATAATACCAGATAAAAAAGGTAGGCTTGTTGAGGTAAAAGTATTCGTAGTCGAATACATAGGTAGGCAATAATCAAGCCTATCTATTCTTTTTTTAATATTACTAATTATATTATTTGCGGAAAGGTTGGGGTTCCGCATAATATTCTATCATTAATATTTTAATCCAGATATAATATTCATACTAGATATGGCATTCCGCATATTATCTATAATCTAGAATATAAATACCTACTGACTAATATTCCAGGCGTAATTAAATGGATCCAAAAAATATGCAATAAAAAAAGAAAAAAATTATGAATGGCCTGGATCTTTATTAAGATCTCCTGGGCCGATGCTTTCAATATATGGATCCGATAAGGCTTTGTGGATCCAGTATTTAGGTATTAGGCAATAGTCGCCTGTATGGAATGTTATACCTAATAGATCGCCTTCGTTAGATATCATTATAGGCTTCTGCTGTTGCATTATTGAATCACCCCAACCGCAACACTTAAGCTATCATATAGGCGTTCTAATAGCATAATATGATAGTGTAGAGTATCTCTTACTATAACTAACTCACATCGTTCTTTATCCATACTCACATCGCTTTGGATCTCGGTTATATATTGTTGTAACAATAGGAGATCTCTTACGTCAGCTTCTATCTTTATTTCAACCACTTTTTTTTCTGCCATACTATCATGTAACAGGTACTAGTACTTAAGTCTTTCTATTTATTCAGATCCAGGATCTATTATATCGGATCTACTAGATATATAGCGGAATACTATTGATCATACGCATACGCGTATTGATCTTACGTATTGACTTATCTTACGATTTATTGTTTCCCATTACTCCAAGATCATTATAGTAGGCCCAGGCCCAGGCCCAGGATCTCGCCTCCGATTTTTATCGGCCTATTAATATATTAATGGCCCAATATTTGATAATACCGAAAGCTTTATATACCCCCCAGCCTATATAGTATTGGACCCAGAGAGGAGGTGGCCCCCCAGTCGATCTCTATTTTTATCCCCCGACTAATATATTAATCCCAAGATAATATCCCAGGCCCCGATTTTTATTCTCATTCTAATATATTAATCTAGAGATATTAATAGCCCCGTTCCGCATTTTATTCCCAGATTAATATTTTAATCGCCATATATATTAAGGAACTATATATCTAGACTATTATATATAAATCTCAAAATAAAACAAAAAATGATGAATTGAATAAAAACGAAACATTTATATACTTAAACCGCATACTATATATTGAGGAATACAAATATGGAATATAAAAAAATAGGAAATTCAGAAGCTATAACCGATATAGCTTTAGAAGTTAGAAATTATCCAGACCAATATCTAGATTATGAGTATAAAGAATCTAAAGATATAACAACAGATATATGTAACTTAATTAAAGCTTCAGTTAAGTATAAGTTATTCTTTAGAGTAACAGCCCCAAAATCAAAGAAGCAGACCGCTTATATAGACCTAGATAATAGAGTTAAACTATTAACAGAGAATAACAATAATACAAAAGGTAATTCTCAAATACAACTATCTAGATTAAAGTATATAATAGCTTATGGTCAGAAGCATTTATCTATCCTAGCTATTATAAGAATACTTAATTGCAGAAGCAGAATCAAGTTAATAGATATAGACCATTGGGATAATAATACATTAAATAATCTATTATCCAACTTAAGAAGCAGACCACATACAATTAATATATCTAGTCATTATGACCACCTAAAGAGATTAGCAGATAAGAATCTAGTCTACAAAGCTAAAGAATACGCCAAAGATAAAGATGTAGAATACATATTACCTTTTGTATTCTAATCATATCTTTTTTTATTTATCATTAATCTAGAGAATAGCTATTCCGCATTATATTTCAATATCAATATATTAATCCAGCTATATTAAGCGGAACCGACCTACCTAAAATAAATAAAAAATAAAAAATAAAAAAGAGAATTAAGATTAAACTTTGCTTAGAATATTCTTAGCTATAACCTGCATACTCATTGGCGGTGCATCTATTGTACCTTTACCTTTCAAATAGACGATTCCACATACAACAACCGCTCTTTTAAATCCAATTCTTCTTAATAGCATCTGCATCATTTCATCATCATCTGAATCTGTTGATTCTGCTGTTGCTAGCTTCTCCAATAACTCAAGACCATTCATATTTTTTATCACCATATATAGAATAGATTACTAGTATATAAACTTTGCTATTGGCATTCCGCTTATTATTCTCACATTAGAATATTAATAGTCAGATACAATGCGGAACTAGAAACTGGTCAGTCTACCAGTTCCTGACCTCTCGACAAAAAGAACAGAGGATTTCACCGCTTCCGCCCTCGTCAATGTAACGCCCACAAACCGCACAGTTTATTTTCAATTCTATTCCCCCCCTCTGTCGATTCTCATTCCGTCAGCGTCTACGCCTGACCCATAAATATAATTATACATTTCTGAATCCATTTCTTCTGCCTCAATTCCTATCATTTCTTCTTCCATACTTCTCTACCTCTATATATAGTATGTGTTACCAGTATATAAGTCTTTCGGTTCCTATTCCGCTTTATATTCTAGACTTAATATATTAATCCAACTATACTATGAGGAACTGGATAGAAAGAAAATGGGAAGGTAAAAACCCCACTACAGAGTGAAAAACCCTTCCCAGAACATGAATGAAGCTGTTATCGAATAATCCTAATTCCATTCTCTACACCTATCTACTAAAGCTCTACCACAAGAGCAGTGCATTCCACCTTCACCTGACTTCTTTACCAAGTCGGTAAGTTTGTTCCTTGCCTTACATATACTACATGTTATTGTTATCATATTCTTTTACCTCTAATACTATAATGTATTATATGTATATAAACCTTTCGGTCCTCATTCCTCTTATTATATACTTATTATTATTTATGTAGAGAGATATTATACGGAACAGAGTGGCGAGGGGAGTGCCCTATTGTCCTCCTCCCATCGTCATGGGTGAGGCGAGGCTCGTCAGCCTCCTCCGTCCTCCAGCATTTACTGGTGCTCGGACATGTGAGCTACCCCGCCTTATTATAGTATAGAGTATAAGTATATAAGGTTTTCGGTACCAGTTCCGCCTTTTATCGTAGAATGTAGATTTTAATGCCAATAGCCTATACTATTCGCCTTCAACTATACCTTTTAGGCCATTATGGTATATATATAGGATTTGAGTATTTAAATGATTTCCTATATGTATACCCGATATTGGCTAGTCAGAAACTGAGTTCCGCTTTTTATCCCCAATGGCCGATATTAATACTCTACATTAGATAGTATGGGGTTATTCTTCCCCATTATATCTATTGTCTGGCGAAACTATTTCATTCATAAGACCTATTAAGGTATCTCTACGACCTTTGAACCACTCTGTCTGCAACTCATCTAAGTCATAAGACTTTAGATATTTATTTGTTCTCTCTAACCTGCGTTCTATCATACTTATTATTTTTGTATCTTTCATTTTATTACCTCTATTTATTATATATGCTACCTACTATATAAGTGTTTTGGTTGACGTTCCGCATATTATTGGCCGACTTATATTTAATTGGCCAGATATTAATTGTGCCATTCCGCTTTTTATCCCAACTTCAGAATATTAATACCCACCAACTTATTGTTATATCGCACATAATATAAAAAAAGAAAAAGAAAAATGATTTATTGAAATGCTAAATCATTAATCATATGATTAGGTTGTGGGAATAGTGCTTCCATAACGTTTTTATGTACTATTACTGCTAACTCGTCTTTGGTGAATTGTTTTTGTATCAATGGTAATATTAACTTACCACTTATCATATTGTTATTGTCTTGTGCAACTTTGGATATATCTTTGTGTAGTAATTTTATCTTGTTGTCTACTGACTTTGCTATTCTTTTATACTCCTCGAAGTTCATATCTTATTACCTCCATTTCATTTCTATATTAGACATCGACTACCTAGTATATATACTTTGTGGTATTCGTTCCGCTTTTTATTCTCTGCCGAGAATATTAATATTCCAGATAGATAGTTCCGCATTTTATTTCACAACCCAAATATAAATACCCACTATCCTATTTTTATTTATATAAAACTAAAAAAATAAAAGAGAATAGAATTATTTGTTTAATTCTATCCAGTCTTTAATCTGGTGCCAAGTATGATTAAATGCATATTGCATTATTTACCACCTTTTAATTGGTTAATTTGTTTTTGTAATTGTGCTAACGCTTTAACGACATCGGATTGATTGTTATCTGGTGCTGTGTTATCTGCTGTTGCTGTGTTATCCCAGTTTAGTTTAGTTAATTTCTCTGCAATATCATTAACAATATTTTTACTGATGTTAACGCTATTACGCCCACACTTGTAATTGATGAACTCTGAACCATTGTTAACCATTGCTCTGATTGTATGTATTCTAGTTTTTTTACTGCCATTGGTTGTTGTGTATTGCTCTTTAACTTCGATTGTATCTATTACTTTACTATTCATATTCATATACCTCCTTTCATTTCTATTATTATATATGCTAGACTAGTATATATAGTTTGTGGTTACCATTCCGCTTTTTATATTTTGTTTCAGATAATACTATTTTTTGGATAATATAGAATGATATACTTATATACTATACTACTTATAATGTATAGTTTTGTCATGTAGTACAATACAAACCATTCCGCATTTTATATTCAACCGCAGATAATAATCCATTCCGCTTTTTATTTCCCATCTAATATATTAATACCTATATACTATACGGAATCCACCTAAATAAGAAAGAAAAAAGAGAATAAAACCTACTGAATAGATTTTATCCAAGATTTAATATCCGTCCAGGTACAAGGTAGTGCATACTGCATTACTTCCCACCTTTCAGGCTATTTATCTGCTTCTGTAGTTGTGCAAGTGCTTTGACTATATCACTATCGTTGTTGTTATCTTTGGCTTCTGGTGTGGCTTCCCAAGATAATTTTTGTATGGCTTCGATTACATCATTTACTATAGTCTTTGATATATTTACAGAATTGCGACCACATTTATAGTTGACGAATTGACTTCCGTTGTTATCCATACTTCGAATAGTATGTACTCTTGTTTTTTTACTTCCGTTGATAGTGTAGGCTTCCTTGACTTCTATACTACAGATAGTTTTACTTCCTATTATATCACCTCTAATCTAGATATATACTATAGACTATATATAGTTTTTGGAGGCCATTCCGCATTTTATTTTGACTTGAGAATATTAATCCTTCTTCCGCATTTTATCCATTCCGCATTATATATTATTATGTAGATAATAATGGCGTTCCGCTTTATATTTTGGTTTGGGGATATTAATGACTTCCGCTTTTTATTTGACTTGCCGAATAATAATTCTAGTATAGTATATAGACTAGCATACATACATAACTAAAAGGCATTCTAGAATATGGGCTTAAATTACATATAGTCTAGGTGGCTACAATAAATAAAAGGCATCTATAATATAGTGAATAGAAATAGTATAGTGGGAAAGGTGTGGGTAGAAAAGACTTATATATAAATAACTAAGTCCTATCCCAAAAACAACCTGCTAATCTAATTACTATATTAATACTAGTCTACTCCTGTTGCCACGATAAGATACTAGTATAATTCTATATAAGGAGAGTGTGCTACAAATTAGGTTTTTGGTGTTACGCTTTCCGTTATAGATTAGTGCCACTATCTTATTCTATTTCTATTCTAAAACCACCGAAACATTTAAATACCATCAGTTGCATAATAAGAATGGTGATACAAAATGTCTAGTAATAAGAAAGTAGATATAAAGGCAAGTGATAACACTATCTATGATAGTAGTGAAATAGAACATAAGATGACTTGTGATAGTTGTCATAAGTTATATAGTATAGGAGAGTTAAACCTATATAAAGATAGATATGATGTAGTGCTATTTGCACTATGTAAGGAGTGTGATAACTAATGAATGAATTAGGTATATTAGATAAGGAAGAAAGGCTAGAGTTAGAGAATAACATTAATGCTATCTATGATACTATACTAGATAGTAAAACTAAAGTAGAAGAAAGTTTGCTTAAAGTATTGAGTAAACTAGGTATTCTCTATATAGAAAAGACTTGTAGTAAGTGTGGTAAAAAGTATATACCTTTACTAGGTAGATACACAACTTGGGAATATGAAGGCAACTATACTACTGATACATTAAGTAAGAAATGCTTTGCTTGTGTAGATAGTAAAGTAATGAAATATGCTATAAGGCAACAGAAAGAATTAGATGACTACAACTATGCTGACTTTAAGAAATATGGGTATAACTATATAGGTGAATATCCAATACTTAAGATAGAATTGGGGGAATAGAGATATGAATATATTAGAGAACATCAGAAATAGTGATGTATATATAAAGCAGGTAAAATATCTAGAGAATAAAGGAATAGAATTTGCTATACTAAA
>Ga0272441_10012899_pt1 | contig 12116 bp, 5 predicted proteins | sample SSMProp6N_FD_193582 | JGI IMG/M metagenome (GOLD analysis project Ga0272441, IMG submission 193582) | Marine sediment archaeal communities from Little Sippewissett salt marsh, Falmouth, MA, United States - SSM-Prop-6N | ecosystem: Environmental > Aquatic > Marine > Wetlands > Sediment ...
TACCGATTACCGATTAGCGATTACTGATTACTGACTACTGACACCCTTGCCCCTGCCAGGCGCAGAGACAATGAGAAACCGCCTACATGCAGTTCTGTTCCAAGGTCGACGGGATCTCATCGCTGTCTCCCTCCTCCTCCTTCTCGTTCTGCTGCTCCTCCTGCCTGCCCTGGCCCGGCGTGCACCGATCCTTCGCGGCGACGGTCTGAACGAAGTGTTCCCGCAACTGCTGGCGGTCGCCAGGAGCCTGCAGAGCGGCGGGCTTCCGCTGTGGAATCCCTACACGTTCGCGGGCGCGAGGCCGTTCTACGCCGACGATATTGCCCTCCTGTTCTATCCGCCCATGTTGCCGTTCTACCTGCTGGCGGACACCGCGGACCCCGTGCAGTCGGTTCAGACCCTGGTTGCCTTGCCGTACGCGCTCCACGTCGCCTGGGCGTGTGTGGGCGCCTACCTGTTCGGACGGCTCGTGCTCTCGCTGCGGCCCGCCGGCGCCTTTGTCGTCGGACTGCTGTGGTGCCTCTCGCCGGACATGACCGACTACCTGGAGCAGGTCCCCGACCCGATGCTGTTCAGCTACGTGCCCTGGGCCATGCTGGCTGCCGCGCGGTACATGGCCACCGGACGCCTGCGCTGGTGGACTGCGGGAGTGCTGGTCCTGGCAACCATGGGCCTCATCGGTTCTCCGCACTACCTGGTCCGGATCTACTTCGCCACGGCAATGACGGTAACGATGCTGTGGATATTCGGGCTGCGTGCCCGCACCGGGCAGCACGCGGAGACCGGCGGCGGTGACGGCCTCGTTCAACGTTTCCGCGTGCTTGCACAGGGAGTTGACTGGCGCAGCGGACGGTTCCTGGCCGCGGCCGGAATGTTCGTGCTCGCGATCGGGTTGGCCGGTTTCGCGTGGGCAGGGATCTTCGAGGCCGCTGCCTGGGTATCTTCGGGCAGGAAGATGACCCACGCGTTGGCCGCCGGCCTGGACCCCCGCAGCAGTACCCACCCCCTCTATCTCGCCACCCTCTTCGTCCCCGACCTCTTCGGGGTCGTAGACACGCGACATGCCTGGGGCGCCCCGTTCGCTCACGGAATGCAATCCTCCTCGTCCTTCACCGGCGGGCTGTGCGTGATGACGGCCGTCCTGGCCGCCGCGCTGTACTGGATTCCCCGCAAAGCGCGCAGCGCGTCCGAGCGCGTGTTGCGAACGTGGACGTGGATTGCCGTGCTGAGTTTCGTGTTTTTCGCGTTCGCGGTCTTTGGCCGGCACACCCCCGTGTTCCGATGGATGTGCGCCGTCCTGCCGTGGTTCTTCCGCTTCCCGAACGCGGTCTACTACCGGTTCGCATGCTGCTGGAGCCTGGCGATTTTGGCGGGAATCGGCGTGCACGGGCTGCTCGCCATGCCGGAGTTCCGGCAGCGCATGGGACGGTGGCCCATCGTTGGGATCTGCGTCGGGCTGGCAGCGGCAGGGATCGTCACGGCCCTGCTCTGGCGCGCCGGGCTCGAACGCGGGGCAGGCGGCGTTGCGGGCGTGCCGGGACACCGGACGTTGACGGTCTTCAACGAGTGGGACTGGTTCTGGACCGGCCCGTTTCTGTACTTCGCCGCGATGTCATTGGCGCTGCTGGCCGGGTTCCTCGCGCTCCGCCGGCAGTGGCGCCCCCGCCTGCTCCTGGCGGGCGTGATCGTTGAAGGACTGGCGCTGGGCGTGCTCTTCCTCTACGTGTCGCTATCGGGAGATGTCACCCGGCGCCCCCCGGACTACGCGTCCGACCCGGAGAACGAGCGATTCATGCGGCTCACCGACTACTGGCCGTACCAGTTCACGTCCCGTGTGCAGGGGCATTGCGGGGACAGGGCCATACGCTGGTGCTCCTTGTACGGGCAACCGGACAACCAGGCCTGGGCCCTCGACGGCCGCTCGCTCCTGGGGTATTCGGGGAAACCGCTTCTGCCGCGCTTCGAACGGTCAATCAAGCCCTTCACCCGTGCCATCCTCTTCAGTCCGACGATCTACCGCCTTCCGCTCCAGTTCCTCCGCAACATGAACGTCGGCGTGCTGGCCCCCTGGTTTCTGACCGATCCGATCCCCCTTCCGATCCTCGACGAAGTCGATCGTCACCCTATCTATGCCGTAACCAACGTTCTTCCATACGTCTACACGCAGAACCGCGTGCTGCCTCTTCCGGCCGAACAGCAGCGCACACGACTCGTGACCTCGGATCTTCGGACCGGCGTCTGCGTGGACCCCGAGCTCCTGGTCCAAATGCCGCAGATCGCTTCGGCCGTTGCCGACGCCGGCGACGTGGCGCTCTTTGAACGGCTTCAGAAACGGAATCCGATCCTCCGCCTGGATCGTTCCCTGGCCAATCGAACGTCGATCGACGTGAAGACGGAGGTCGCCGCCATGCTGGTCATCGCTGAGTGCTGGCATGCCGGGTGGACAGCGGAGGTCAACGGCCGACCGGCGCCCGTGGCCCGGGTCAACTACCTCCAGCAGGGCGTCTGGCTCGAACCCGGTCGGCACACCGTCGAGCTCAGTTTCTTCCCGCCCAGCATGAAGGTCGGCCTCGCCGTCTCCGCGGCGGCATGGGTGGTGTTACTGGGCGCTGTAGTGGTGGTACGCAGACGACGGAGAGAGAAAAGGTGATCGGTAATCAGTCATCGGTAATCGGTGGAAGGCGCATCTCACCGATCATCGATCACCGATTACTGATTACTGATTACCGATTACCGATCACCGATCACTGATTACTGATTACTGATTACTGACACCCTCGCCCCTGCCGGGCCTGGCGACAATGAGAGATCGTGTACGCAGGATATTCTCCCGAGGTCGACGTGACCTGATTGCCCTCGGCCTCCTCCTGCTGCTCGTTCTCCTGCTGCTTCTTCCCGCTCTCACGTTGAAAGCGCCGATGCTGAGGGGAGATCTCCTGAGTGAGAAGGTGCCCCGCCGCATGGCGATCGCACGCCATATTCAGGGAGGAAATGTACCCCTGTGGGATTTCCAGACCTACGCAGGCGGGCGCCCGTTCTACGTCGATGACGGCGCGCATCTGTTCTACCCGATCCTGCTGCCCTTCCATGCCATAGCCGATACGCAGGACGAGATGCAGGCCGTGATGTGCCTCGTGCTGGCCCCGTACGCGCTTCACCTGCTTTGGACCTGCGTGGGCGCGTATCTCTTCGGCCGCCTGTCACTTTCGCTGGGTCCCGCGGGAGCGGCCGTTTCAGCCCTGCTGTGGACGCTGTCGCCCGACATGACGGACTCGTTCGAATGGCTGTCAAACACGTACATCTTCAGCCATCTGCCCTGGATTCTACTCGCGTCCGAACGCCTCGTATCGACCGGCCGAGTTCGCTGGTGGAGCCTGGGTGCGGTCTGTCTCTTCCTCGTCGGCAGCATGGGCGCGGCGATCTACGCCGTTCGGATCTACTTCGTTGCCGCGTTCGCGACCGGGTTGTTCTGGCTGTTCCGGCAGCGTCGCACACCGGAGGGCCGCCTCGTGCGGTTGCTGGCGGCCGCCTCGACCTTCGTCGTCGCCGCCGGCATGGCCGGCTTCGCATGGGGACCCGTGTTCGAGTCGGTCTCGTGGCTCGACGAATTCATCGTAATGGACTACGGATCGGCAGCCACCTATGACCTCTGGAGCAGCACGCATCCCGTGTACCTTGCCACGCTGTTCATACCCGATCTCTTCGGCATCGTGGACTCCCGGCACGCGTGGGGCGCGGGCTACTCCAGCGGACTCCTGACATCGTCCGCCTTCACGGGAGGCCTGTTCGTCATGACCGCGGTTCTGGCCGCCGTTCTCTACCGGGTTCCGCGCAGGCCGCGAACCGGGAAAGAACGCGTCCTGGCGGCGTGGACGCGCGTGGCGGGGGTCGTGTTCATCGTGTTCCTGTTCGCCGTGATGGGACGATACACGCCGGTGTTCCGATGGATGTGTGCGATCCTGCCCTGGTTCTTCCGGTTTCCGCACGCAGTTTACTACCGCTTTGCCTGCTGCTGGAGCCTTGCCGTTCTGGCAGGGATCGGCGTCCGGGAACTCCTGGCCGCACCGGTGGCTCGCCGGGCGGCAGGACGTTGGCTCACGCTCGTCGCCTGCCTGGGCCCGGCCCTTGCCGGGATCGCGGCCGCCCTGCTCTGGCCGGCCGGGCTGGAACAGGGGGGAAGCGGAAGCACCGTGCCCGGCTACCGCACGCTCACGATCTTCGGCGAGTGGACCTGGTTTCTCACGGGACCGCTTCTCTACTTCGCGGTCGCCTCTCTCGTTCTGGTCGTCGCTTTCGCCGCGTTGCGACCGCCGTGGCGCGGACGCGTGCTGCTGGCGGGCATCTGCGCGGAGGCGTTCGTGCTGGGCTGCCTGTTCCTCTACGCGTCGCTGGCCGGGATCCAGAGCCGAAAGCCGCCGGACTATGTATCCCGGCCGGACCAGACGCGCTACCGTGTGCCGTCGGAATGCTGGTTCGTCCGCAAGGTCAAGGAGTTGCACACGGTCTACGGTCCGCTCGGCGTGCGATGGTCCGCCCCGTCGACGGACCTGAACAACCTGGTGTGGGCGTCCGGCGGATTCTCGTTCCTCGGTTCCCCCGCCAAGCCGCTCGTCCCGCGCCTGACGCGCGCCATCGAGGCTGCCGGGTTGCGTGCCGGCCGGGAACCTGCGCCACGCCCGTTCCCGCGCCGTTTCTTCGAGAACATGTGCGTCGGCGTAGTCCTCACAGCGAATCGAACACATCGGCTCGACACGGTCCTTCCGTACGCCTACACGCAGAACCGCGTCGTTCCCGCCGCGGCGGACGAACAGTTGAACCGGCTCGTGTCTTCCAACTGCCGTGACGCCGTCCGGGTAGAACAGGACCTCGTCGAGCGGGATCCGCGCATCGCCCGGGCCGTGTCGGATCCCGGCGACGCAGGGACGTTCGCCGCATTGCAGCGCACGAACAGGATCCTCGCAGTCGATCAACGCAACCCCAACCGCACGGTGCTCGATGTCGAGATCCGCACGCCGGCCATGCTCGTGCTGGCGGAGTGCTGGCACCCCGGCTGGACGGCAACACTCGACGGTGCGAGCGTGCCCGTGGAACAGGTCAACTATCTCCAGCAGGGGGTCTGGCTGGAGCCGGGCCGGCACACGGTCGAACTCCGCTTCTTTCCGAAAAGTCTGAAGATCGGGATTGTCGTCTCCGCGGCGGCATGGATGGTGTTCCTGGGGGTCGTACTGGTCGCGAGACGCCGTGGGCGCAGGCACGCGGGAAATCGACAGTCACCCCCTCAATCGGAATCCCAATCGTAGTCTCGATCGTGCTTCGGATCGATGACGATCGGGACTACGATCGGGATCACGATGAAAGAGACGATGGCATGACCACAACCAGGATTGGCATGCGGGTTCACCGTATTGAACGATGATGAAGCGCTTCGCACACCGTCACCGCCGCGATATCATCGCCGTCAGCCTGCTCTTCGCGCTGCTCATCCTGCTGCTGCTTCCCGCGATCACGAACCGTCTGCCCGTCCTTCGCGGCGACCTGGAGTTCGCCGTGTTCCCGCGCCTCCTGTCGGTCACCCGCAGCGTCCAGGCCGGATCGCTGCCGCTGTGGGACTTCACAACGTATGCCGGAGGGCGCCCGCTCTACATGGCCGATGATTCGCACCTCTTCTACCTGCCGATGCTGCCGTTCTACTTCCTGGCCGACGCGGACCGTTCGGTGCAGCCCGTCCTGGTGCTGACGCTGATCCCCTATGCATTGCACCTGCTACTGGGCTGTCTCGGCGCGTACCTGTTCGCCCGGCTCGCCCTGTCGCTTGTGCGTCCGGCCGCGTTCGCCGTCGCTCTCCTCTGGAGCCTGTCTCCGGACATGACGGACTACTTCGAGTGGCTGCCTCACACCTTCCTGTACAGCTACCTGCCGTGGACAATGCTGGCCGTGACGTGCTTCATGAGAACCGGCCGATGGGCATGGTGGGTCACCGGCGTCGTATGCCTCACCGTGATGGGCTCGATGGGCGCCGCCATCTTCTCGGTGCGCGCGTATTTCGTCATCGCAACCGTGGCGGGCCTGCTCTGGCTTTTCGATCTGCGCCGGACTCGCGCGGCTTCAGACACGGCAGGCGGAGACACGGGACCGGACTCGAACGCGCGCAACGCGACCCGCCGGCTTCTCGCGGTGGCCGGCATGTTTCCCCTGTCGGTGGGCATGGCCGGTATCGCCTGGGCGCCGGTCTTCGAAGCCATCCCCTGGGTCGAATCATTCGCCAAAATGGATTACCATTCGGCGGCGGCCTACGATCTCTGGAGCAGCACGCACCCGCTCTACCTTGCCACCCTGTTCGTCCCGGATCTCTTCGGGATCCTGGACTCCCGGCACGCCTGGGGCATCGGCTATGCGAGCGGGATGCTCACGTCCTCGGCCTTCGTGGGCGGGCTGAGCGTGATGACGGCCGTGCTGTCGGCGCTCATCTACTGGATCCCGCGCAGAGCCCGCAACGCCGACGAGCGCAGGCTCCGCACATGGACGCTGGTCGCCGCGATCGTCTTCATCGGTTTCCTGTCGGCCGTCCTGGGCCGCTACACGCCCGTGCTGCGCGGACTCTGCGCCGTGTTGCCGTGGTTCTTCCGTTATCCGCACGCCGTCTACTACAGATTTGCCTGCAGTTGGAGCCTGGTGATCCTGGCGGGCATCGGGATCCACGGCCTCCTGAGCATGCCGGACTTCCGACGCACCGTCGGGCGCTGGACAACCGTGGCGACCTGCCTGGGACTCGCCGCGATCGGCATCACTCTCGCGTTGCTGCTGCCTTCATCGCTCGTGCAGGGCGGCGGGGGCGCCCGCGTGCCCGGCTACCGGACGCTGGAAACCTTCGGCGAATGGAAGTGGTTCCTCGGCGGACCCCTGTTGTACTTCGGGTTGACGTCCCTCGTGCTGCTGGTCGGTTTCTTCCTTCTTCGCCCGGTGTGGCGCGGCCGGCTTCTGCTCGGCGGCATCGTTGCGGAAGCACTCGGAGTCGGTGTGCTCCTGTTCTACGTGTCCCTGTCGGGGGCCCAGAAACGCCTGCCTCCCGACTACGCATCCGAGCCGCAGCTCGCCCGGTATCACACCCTGTCCGAAAGCGGATCGTACCGCTTCGCCTCGGAGTTGGCGGCGTTGTGCGAGGACAAGCGGATACGCTGGTGCGCCCTGTTTGTCGAAGGCGGGAACCACGCGTGGTCGCTGGGCAGCCGCTCCCTGTTCGGTGACCATCCGGACAAGCCGCTGGCGCCCCGCATCGAACGAGCCCTGAAGACTATCCGCGAGTACTTCGAGAACAAGGCGCATGCCAATCGGCGGCCGCCCGCATTCTTCGCGAACATGAACGTTGGCGTGCTGGCGGTCGATACGGTACAGGCGCGCTCAAGCGACACAACGCCCGCCTCCGGCGATGCACGGCCGGTCGACCTGCACATGTTCGAGGACGTCCTGCCGTACGCCTACACCCAGGATCGGCTGACTCCGGTGTCCGACGAAGAGCAGTTCGATCGCCTGTTCTTCTCCGATTTCCACGATGCAGTCTACGTGGGTCCGGAATACCACCCCCCGGGCCGTTCCTCTCCTCCCGCGAGCGGCCACAGGTTCACGGAACTGCAGGCACGCAATCCAATCCTGCGTATCGACCAGCGGAAGGCGAATCGGACCGCGATCGAAATCCGGGTCACCGTCCCCGCCATGCTCGTCCTCGCGGAGTGCTGGCACCCCGGCTGGAGAGCGTGCGTGGACGGACGACAGGTCCCCGTAGAGCGTGTAAACTACCTGCAGCAGGGCATCTGGCTCGAAGCGGGCACCCACAGCGTGGAACTGCGCTTCTTCCCGGATAGCCTCAGGTACGGCAGCATCGTTTCGACGGTATTCTGGGCCTTTTTCCTGGGTATCACATTCTTTCACGCAGCGAGGAAGAGGCAGTGAGCGTCTTTCTCCTGAATCCGCCGGGCAAGAGACTCTACCAGAGAGGAGACTATTGCACTGCCGTCTCCAAGGCGGGATATCTCATTCCGCCGATTGACTTCGTGGTCATCGCTGCACGCCTCCGGGCCGCGGGGATCCGGTTTCGGTTTCTTGATGCGATTGCCCAGAGACAATCGGCAGCGTCCACGCTCGACGCCGTAGCCTCCGCCGCACCCGAGGCCGTATTCGTCGTCACGGGTCGTGCGTCCCAGGAAGAAGACACCGCGTTTCTGGAACGGATTCGCAACCGCGTACGGACGCGAATCTTCGGCATCGGGGGCAACCTCCTCGACTGGGACGAACAGCGCCTGCTGGCAAGTGTCATCTATGACGGGATCGTCCTGAACTACACGTCGAAGGACATCGTCCGTCTCGTGAGGTCGCACGATGGGACGCGCTTGGCGGGAATCATGTATCGCTCTGTGGACAAGGTAGTGCCACCGGCGCCGGATCGTCCGTTCCGGCGCTTGCCGATTCCCCCGCACGCCCTGTTCACCGGACGAGGTTACTCCCTGCCCTTCTCCCGAGAACCCCGCTTCGCGTGCGTTCTCGCATCGTTCGGCTGTCCGTCCGGATGCGGGTTCTGCACCTTCGGCACAATGCCCTTCACCATGCGCGATCCTTCAAACGTGATCGAAGAGCTGCACGCAATCCGAGCGCAGGGAATCAACGAGATCCACTTCTGTGATCCTAGTTTTGGCGCGGATAAACGGAGAAGCAAAGAATTGGCGGACAGGCTTTGTGCCGAGCTGCCGGGCCTGCGTCTCATCTGCTGGGCACGGGTTGATGTCATGCGCGGCGACCTTCTCCAGCGCTGGCGCAAGGCCGGCCTGCACACCGTCGTCTACGGGGTAGAATCGGGAAGCCAGGCAACTCTCGACCGCTGGCACAAAGGCTTTGCTCTGGACGACGTGCGGACAACGCTTGCCGAATGCCGGTCGGCAGGGATCGTGACGGCCTGCACGTTCATGATCGGGCTCCCCGGTGAATCCCCGGCAGGTATCGAGGAAACCGTGCAGTTCGCCTTGGCCAGCGATTGTGATTACGCCTCGTTCAACATTGCCGTTCCGCGCCCGCGGACCCAGCTGTTTCGTGAGGCCGTAGCAGCGGGGCACGAAGTGCATTGCGACATGGACCAGTCCGGCCGCTTTCTCGGTTCAACAAGCCCCACGCAGCCAGACTCCGCTGGACTCATGCGACTACGCAGGCAGGCTGAGAGGAGGTTCTATTTCCGACCTGCCTACCTCTTGCGCCGTGCGCTGGCAATCCGGAATGCAGGACAGCTCGTGCGGCTGTTCCGAGGCGGCATCGCACTACTGCAATGAAGAAGAATCCGGGCACGCGCGGCATCGCTGCTCGAATCCTGCTGCAGCGAGGCCCGAGATGGAAGAAGTCACGGAGGGGAAGGCCTTCAGTCGGGTATCTTGAGCCGGCGCGTTCCAAACTGCTATACTGACGCCCGACCATGAAGATCCTTTTTATCGACAGCTTCGAACGCATCGAGTTGGTCGGGATCATGCAGCTTTCCGCTGTGCTGAAGCAGCATGGCCATGAGACCGAATTCCTGGATGTGAGACTGGAACGCGATGTATCCCGGGCCGTACAGGTCTCGGCCCCGGATGTCATTGCCTACTCCGTGACCACCGGAAAACACAGGGCCTTTCAACAGCTCAACTCGGAGTTGAAACGCCGGTGCCGTTTCTTCTCGGTATTCGGCGGCCCGCACTGCACGTTCTTCCCGGATTTCATCGAAGCGGACGGCGTGGATGCGGTCTGCGTCGGGGAAGGCGAGTTCGCCTTCCCTGAACTGGTGGACGCCCTGGGCAATGGGAACGACATCACGCGCATACCGAACATCTGGGCCAAAGTGGACGGGACAATCCACCGGAACGAGGTGCGGGACCTCGTCGAGGACCTCGACTGCCTGCCGTTCCCGGACCGCGACCTCTGTGACAAGTACAACCACTACCGCCGCATGAGCATGCGCTACGTGATGGCGGGACGGGGATGTCCCTACAATTGCACCTTCTGCTTCAACCACGTGTTCAACACGCTCTACAAAGGCAAGGGCCGCATCCTGCGGCGGCGCAGCGTACCCAACGTGATCGCGGAGATGAAGGAACTGCAGCAGCGCTACGGGACGCGGCGGTTCAACATTATCGACGACACCTTCGTGCTGGACCGCCGGTGGGTCCTGGAGTTCTGCGACGCCTACGCGGCGGAGATCGGGGCCCCGTTCGACGTGAACGTCCGCGCGAATATGACAGACCCCGAACTCGCCGCCGCCCTCGGCCGGGCCGGGTGCCGTGTCGCCGCCTACTCGATCGAAAGCGGCAACGAGAGAATCCGTCGCCAGGTCCTGAAACGGGACCTGTCCGACGAGGAGCTCGTCCGCACGGCCGGCTTGCTCCGGCAGCATGGGATCAGGGTCCAGATCCAGAACATGCTGGCCCTTCCCGACGAGACGCTGGAGACGGCCTTTGAAACGCTGCGCCTCAACATCCGCTGCAAACCAACCTATGCGTGGGCCGCACTCTACCAGCCGTTTCCGGGAACGGAACTGTGCCGCTACGCTGTCAGCAAGGGCTATTTCGACGGGAACCCGGACCGGATGGAATCCTATTTCACGAGGAGCCCTCTCAAGCTCAAAGACGTCCGCCAGATGGAGCGGCTGCACCACCTGTTCTCCATTGCAGTCGACTACCCCTTCCTGCTACCCCTGGTCCGGTGGCTCATCCGGCTGCCGTTGAAGCCGCTCTACAAGCTCCTGTGGCTCGTGCATAAGACAGTCTACGTTGTGTTCAAGGCCCGATGGCTGCGGCCGTACGAACTCTTTCTTAGACGATGAGATTCCTTTTTCTCCAGCAAGGCGCGCTGGTCGCGCAGGGGCCGATGATCATCTCGGCAGTGCTCAAGTCGCACGGCCACGAAGTCGCACTGCTCATTGACGCAGCCGAGCGGCAGATCACCCGCAAAGCCCTGGCCTGGCGGCCGGACGTCGTTGGATCCTCCTGCTACACGGGGCAGTACCGCTGGACCCTGGATCGCTTCGCTCAGATCCGGTCCGGCGCGGGGCGGGATGCCCCCCTCTGCATTGCGGGCGGCCCCCACGCCACCTTCTGCCCCGAACTGGTCGAACATCCCGCCGTGGACATCGTCGCCCGGGGCGAGTGCGAAGGCGCGCTGCTGGAACTCCTGGACCGCCTCCGGGACGGCCGCGAGATCGCCTCGGTTCCGAATCTCTGGGTGAAGCAAGAGGGCCGGATTACGCGGAACGAGCTCGCGCCGCTCGAAGAAAACCTCGACCGGCTGCCGCCGCCCGATCGCGAACTCTACTACGAACGATACGCGTTCCTGAGAAGAATCTCCGTGAAGCACTTCCTGACGGGCCGCGGCTGCCCGCTTCGCTGCGGCTTCTGCCAGAACACCCTTTCCCAGGAGCTCTACCGGGGAAAGGGAACGTTCGTCCGCCGGCGCAGCCCGGAATCGGTCGTCGCAGAAATTGCCGCCGTACGCGACCGGTATGGGCTCCGCACAACGGCCTTCGCTGACGAGCTGTTCCCGACAAACATCGGCTGGCTGGAAGCGTTTCTTCCTCTCTATGAGAAGGAAATCGGTCTGCCGTTCGTATGCAATGTCATGGTGAAGCACATCAACGAGCGACAGATCTCACTGCTGCGGCAGCACGGTTGCTTCGCGGTCAAGCTCGGACTGGAGTCCGGCAACGAACGCCTGCGGAGAGGCCTCCTGGAGAAGGATTTCACGGACGGGGAACTCCGGGCCGCGGCTGCCTGGATCAAGAAGGCCGGTATCCTGCTGAGCACGGAGAACATCCTGGGGCTGCCCGGCGAGACACTGGAGCAGGCCTGGCAAACGCTCGACACGAACGTGGCGATCGGCGCTGACCACGCCGCCTGTTCCCTCCTCCAGCCGTATCCCTGGCTGCCGATCACCCGGCGGGCCATCGAACAGGGATACCTTCCGGCGACGCACGGTATCGACGACGTGGGAGGCGGTCAGTTCCGGCGCCTTGCCATCCGGACGCCTGACAGCCGGCGTATCGTGAATCTCCAGCGGTGGTTCGGGCTTGCCGTGCTCTTCCCGTCGCTCCGCCCGGCAATCCGGCCGCT
>Ga0272441_10012900_pt1 | contig 12115 bp, 7 predicted proteins | sample SSMProp6N_FD_193582 | JGI IMG/M metagenome (GOLD analysis project Ga0272441, IMG submission 193582) | Marine sediment archaeal communities from Little Sippewissett salt marsh, Falmouth, MA, United States - SSM-Prop-6N | ecosystem: Environmental > Aquatic > Marine > Wetlands > Sediment ...
GTCGAGCCGGCTGGTGAGCGTCTGGCTGAGAAAGAGGCCCTGCGTGTCCTTGGGGTCCTTCGTGATGATGTTGATGACGCCGTTGGCGGCATTAGCGCCCCAGGCGGCGCCGCCCGGTCCGCGGACAACCTCGATGCGGTCGATGTCCTCCAGGAAGACCGGCAGGGCCATCCATTGGGTGCCACCAAACCCGGGGTTGTAAACAGTCCGGCCGTCCATCAGGACAAGGGTGTTGTTGGCCCACTTGCCGTGCATTCCCCGGACACCGACGGCATAGGCGCCGCCGTCGATGCGTCCGACGTCGACGCCGGGCACCAGGCGAAGCAGTTCGCCCACGGTCATCAGGCCGCTGCCGTGAATCTGGTCCGCCGTGACGACGCTGACGGCGTTGGGGGCGCGGGTGGCGGGCTCTTCGCGGCGGGAGGCCGAGATGACGGTCGGAATCTCCTGCCAGAGCAGCAGTTCCGGCGCCTCGGCAGGGGCGGACGCCGCACCGGTTCCGGCGTCCGAAATCGCCTTGTCAGGCGCTGTAGACACATCGCCCCCCTCGGCCTCGGCCACAAGAGCGGGACTCAAACCCCCCAGCATCAAGGCCATCACGAGCGCGAACACCCTTCCGGGCGGACGGGCCACCCTGCGAAGTCGATGGCGCAGCGTTACCATGGGGACTCCCTCCCAGCGCTGGCCCCCTGACAGGGATTTTATCGGCGGGCCAAGGAGGCCAGGATTAGACCGATCTCGGCCCGCGCGCACGCCCGGATGGGCAAACGGGTCGAGATCGCGGCCCGGACCGTCAGGCATCGGCATGGGCGGCGGCCGGCGCCTCCGCGGGCGTCTCCCGCACCCCGGCCGGAACGGCCCGCAACGTGAAAGAGAACGTGGTGCCCCGGCCGGGCTCGGACTCCAGGCTGATCGTCCCCCCGTGCCGCTCGATGATCTTCTTCGTGATGGCCAAGCCCATGCCCGTGCCGGGGTACTCGTCCCGGCCGTGCAGCCGTTGGAAGACCCCGAAGATCCGGTCGCGGTACTCGGGGGCGATGCCGATGCCGTTGTCGCGGACCGAGAGGCGCCACAGGTCGCCGTCGCACTCGGCCGAGACGTGGATCTCGGGCGACGCCGTGCAGAACTTCAGGGCGTTGGCGACGAGGTTCTGGAAGACACAGGTCAGTTGGTGGCGGTCGCCCAGGACGGTGGGGAGCGGATCGCGGGTGACCGTGCCGCCGCTCTCGGCCAGGGCGAGTTGGAGGTTCGCAAGGACGTCGTCCAGGAGACCCTCGCAGTCGACGGGGACCAGCGGTACGTCACTCCGGCCGACGCGCGAATACTCCAGCACGTCGTTGATCAGGGACTTCATCCGCTCGGCACCGTCAACGGCGTAGGCGATGAATTCGTCGGCGTCCTCGTCCAGCCGGCCCTGGTAGCGATGGGCCAGCAGCTGGACGTAACTGGTCACCATGCGAAGGGGTTCCTGAAGGTCATGGCTAGCGACGTAGGCGAACTGGCGGAGTTCGGCGTTGGAGCGGCGGAGCTCCTGCTCGGCGCGGCGGCGTTCGGCCAGTTCGCGCTCCAGGTCGCGGTTGACCGCAGCCAGTTCCGCCGTCCGCTGCTCGACCTTCTGCTCCAGTTCCTCGCTGTAGGAGAGGATCTTGCGGCGCTGGCGCTGGAGACGTTCGGTCATGCGGTTGAAGGCGTCGGCCAAGGCGCGGAGTTCGTCCTGCCGGCGGCCGACGTCGACGCGGGTCGTCAGGTCGCCCGCCGCCACGCGCTCCGTCCCGGCCGCCAGACGCCGGATCGGCCGGGCCAACCATCGGCCGAGCAGCACCCACACCCCCACACCGCCCACCAAGACCGCGCCGGAGATCCACAGCATCTCCTTCTGATCCTGGAAAATGGCCTGGCGAATCGGCTCGTAGGTATGCCCGCAGACGATGGTGGCGTTCTCGGGCGGCGTGTCGGGCACCCCCGTGCCGGGCGCCGCCTCAATCATCTGGCGTGAGACAGCCACGGGGACAATGAAACGGACCATCTCGCCGGGTCCGTCCCGCACGTGGTGGACCTCGTGGGGCTCGGCTGCCGGCCGGACCAGCCCGGGCACCAGGTCGGGGAAGTCGGACCAGTTCTTGGCGGCCAGGAGGGAGCCGGCCTCATCGTAGAACGCCACGTACAGGAGGGTTTGATCGGCCGTGGTGTGCCGGCGCTCGGCCACGCGGACCAGTTCGGCCCGGTCGCCCGTCAGCAGGCCGTACTCCGCCTCCTGGGCGATGGCCTGGGCCTGGGCGCGGCCGAGGCGGAGGAACTCGCTGCGCAGGCTGGCCGAGTCCGCCTCGTACTCGATCCAGGAACGGACGGCCACCTGGACCGCGAGGACGGCGACGCCGCACAGCACGAGTTTGACGCCGATGCGGTTCAGGCGCATTCGTTGGCCTCCTGCCCCCCGGCAGCCGCGGCGGCGGCCGGTGCGCCGCCGTCGTCGGCCGAAGCGGGCGCCGGCCCATCGGTCGTCCAGATGCAGGTGCAGTTCCGCCCGGCCGCCTTGGCCGCGTAGAGGGCCTCATCCACGTGCCGCAGAAGACTCGTCGGGTCAACCGTCTCGCCGAGGTCGGCGACACCCACGCTGATGGTGACACGAGTGGTTCGGGTGCCGTCCGAGATGGATCGGTCGGCGATGCGCCGGCGCAGGCGCTGGCCGGCGGTGGCGGCGGCGCGGGAGTCGGTCTCGGGCATGAGAACCATGAACTCCTCACCGCCGTACCGGGCCACCAGGTCGACGTCCCGGGCCTCGTGCTGCATCACCGACGCCACTTCCTGGAGCACCCGGTCGCCGAACGGATGCCCGTAGGTGTCGTTGACGGCTTTGAAGTGGTCGACGTCGACCATCACGAGGGCCAGGCCGGCGCCGGTGCGGGCGGTGCGCCGGCACTCGCGGTCGAGCATCTCGAGGAAGTATCGGCGGTTCCAGACGCCGGTCAGGTCATCGGTGGTGGCGAGTTCCTCGAGGCGGCGGTTGACCTCTTCGAGTTGGGTGTTGGCCTCGGCCAGTTGGGCCTGGCTTACCTTGCGCTGGATGGCGTAGCGGATGGCCCGCCCGAGCAGGGCGCCGCCCGTCTGGCCCTTGACGAGGTAGTCCTGGGCACCCCGCCGGACGGCCTCGACGGCCAGCGATTCGTCGTCGAGGCCGGTCATGACGAGGACCGGCACGCCGGCGTTCTTCTGAAGCACCTTGGCGAGGGTATCGAGGCCGCGGCTGCCGGGCAGCGAGAGGTCCAGCAGGACCACGTCGGGCGGGGTGTCGGCCAGCCGGTCGAGGCCCCCGGCGAGGTCGTCGGCCCAAGCCAGACGAAAGGCCCCCTCGCCTCTCTCGGCCAGCGCCTCCTGGACGAGGCGGGCATCGGCCGGGTTATCCTCGATCAGGAGAACCTGGATCCTGTCGCGGTCCATCGCGCTACTCCTGAGGGAGGCGGACCATGAGTAGCCAGTACTGCTCGATGTTCCGGACCAGGTCCAGGAACTGGGCCAGGTCCACCGGCTTGGTCATGTAACAGTTGGCATGGAGGTCGTAGGCGCGGAGGATGTCTTCCTCGGCCTGGCTGGTCGTCAGGACGACCGTGGGGATGCGGCGGAGGTCGTCGTCGGCTTTGAGTTCGGCCAGGACCTCCCGGCCATCCTTCCTCGGCAGGTTCAGGTCCAGCAGAATGAGGTCGGGCCGCGGGACGTCGGCGTACTCACCCTCCTGGCGGAGGAACGCCATCGCCTCCACGCCGTCGTGGACCACGTGGACACGGTTCGCCACCTTCCCCTCATGGAGCGCCTCCTGCATCAGCCGCACGTCGCCGGGGCTGTCCTCAACCAAAAGAATCTCGGCCGGCCGCGCAAGCGACGGCTCGAGGCGCTTCGTCTCCAGGACCGTGTTCGTGCTCATCAGATGATTCCTTTCGTTCGGGAACCGTGAAGCGGAAGGTCGAACCCTCGCCAGGTTCGGATTCCACCCAGATACGTCCCCCGTGCCGCTCGACGATCTTCTTCGTGATGGCCAGGCCCATGCCCGTGCCCGGATACTCCTTGCGCCCGTGCAGGCGATGGAAGACGACGAAGACCTGCTCCTGCTGGTCGGGCTCGATGCCGATGCCGTTGTCGCGGACGCTGAACCGCCACTGGCCGTCCGTCTTCTCGGCCGAGACGTGAATCGCGGGCGGCCCCTCGCAGAACTTCAGGGCGTTGCTGATGAGGTTCTGGAACACTCGCGCCAGTTGGGACCTATCGGCAATGACCCGCGGCAAGGGGTCGTGGGTGACGCGGGCGCCGGCCTCCTTGACGGCCACCTCCAGGTTGGCCAGAACGTCGTCCAGGACCTCCTCGCAATCGGTGAGGGCGAAGGGTTTGCCCTTGGTGCCCACCCGCGAGTACTGGAGCAGGTCGTTGATCAGCGCCTGCATCCGATTGGCGCCATCGACGGCGTAACCGATAAACTCGCGGGCGTCATCGTCCAGGGCGTCCTCGTACCGCCGGGCCAGCAGCCCGACGTAACTGGAGACCATCCGCAGGGGTTCCTGGAGGTCATGGCTGGCCACGTAGGCGAACTCCTGGAGTTCGGCGTTGGAGTGCTGGAGTTCCTCGCTGCGCTGAGCGAGGGCTTCCTCGGCCCGCTTACGGTCGCTGATGTCGCGGACGGTGGCCTGGAGCATCACTTGGCCGCCCACTTCGATCCGCGTCAAGAGGACGGTGGCCGGGAAGGGCGCGCCATCCACTTGCCGGTGCGTCCACTCGAAGAAGTGGGAGCCCTCGCGGACGGCCGTCTCGATCATCTCCCGGGCCTTCTCGTCCGACGGCCGGCCGTCCGGCTGCGTCTCGGGCGACACCTCCCAAGGCCCGAGGGCCGTGAACGCCTCCTCGTCCTCCACTCCGAACATCGCCACGGCCGCCGGGTTGCCGGAGGTGAACCGCCACGAGAGGGGGGCCAGCGTCATGAGGGCGTCGCGGGAACTCTCGAACAAGACCCGGAATCGCTCCTCGGCCCGTTTGCGATCCGTGACGTCACGCAGAACTGCCTGCATCGAGACAACCTCGCCGCCCTCGACGACCGGCTTGCCGGAGGCCTCCACGGGGAACGGCTCGCCGTCGTTCGGCTGGAAGAGAAACTCGACGGTGGCGGGCTCGCCGGCGCAGACCGCCTGGGTGACGACCCCTCGGACGCGCCGCCTGTCCTCCTCGGTGGCGATGTACTTTGTAATCGGCTCACCGACCTCCTCCTCCGGGTCGTAGCCGCTGAACTCTTTGACGGCCGGGCTGCAATAGGTGAGCCAGCCGTCAGGCGAAAACGCGATGACCACATCGTGCTGGTTCTCGGCGAGGAGGCGGTACCGGGCCTCGCTGTCGCGGAGGGCCTGCTCCGCCCGCTTGGCCTCGGTGATGTCGCGGGCCATCTCGACGGCGCCGGTGACGCGGCCGTCCGGGCCGAACAGCGGCGTGCCGCGAACGAACCACGCCCTTCCGTCGGGCGTTGTCTGCTCGTGCTCGTGCACGCGGCCGGTTTCGAGGGCCTTCGCGACGGAACAGCCGGCGCAGGGCTTGCCGCCCTGCCCCCAGAACTCCCAGCAACGGTGGCCGACCAGGTCCTCCCGCCTCATGCCGGCCGACTCGGCCGCCGACGCGTTGGTCCAGACGATGCGCTGCTCGGTGTCGTGCAGGACGACGAACTCGGGGGTGGCGTCGAGGATGGCCCGTTTCTCGTTCTCCGAGCGGCGGAGGGCGTCCTCGGCCCGTTTCACCCCCGTCACGTCGCGCGCCGATTCGATGGCGCCGACGATCTCGCCCCGGCTGTCGCGAAGCGGAGCAGCCTTGCACCAGAGGACCGCCGTGTCGCCACCGGGCCTGCCGTATTCGACCTCCGAGGTCACCGTATCGCCGTCGCGCTCCAGGCTCCCATAGAGCACCTCGGCGTCAGTATCGCCGAGGGCGACGTCGATGAGCATCGGCCGCCGCTCGCCATAGACAGGGATGGCGTAGGCGTGGTCGCCCCCGCCGACCACCTCGTCCGCGGGGCACCCGGTCAGGTGCTCCATCGCGCGGTTCCAGGCGATGACGACACCCGACCGGTCGACGACAAACGTGGCGTCGGGCAGGAACGAGACGATCTGGCCGAGCCGCTCCTCGCTATCGCGCAGGTGGATCTCGATGCGGCGACGCGCCTGGACCTCCTGCCTCAGGTTCTCATTGGCCTTCTGGAGTTCCTCAGTGCGCTGGGCCACCCGCCGCTCGAGTTCCTCGGAATGGGCGGCGATCTCGCGCCGCTGGGCCGCCAGGCGGGCGGTCATGCGGTTGAACGCCTCGGCCAGGGTGGCGATTTCGTCTCGCCCGGAAACTGCCACGGCGTCCGTCAGGACAGAGGCATCGCTCTCGGCAATCGCCCGGGCGCGGTCGGTGATCTGCTCCAGCCGGCGCGCCACCACCAGCCGGAACGCTACGACGATACCCACCAAGAGCAGAACGATGGCCGGAACAACCACGGCGAGTGCGACGGGCAGCCCGGCGTCCGGCACCAGGTAACACAGGCTGACGCCGCCGAGGCCGAGAACGAGCAGAATCGTCCCGCAAACGAGCAGGAAGCTGGTTTCGACGCGCTTCATGGCCGGCCCCCATCCCCCGGACCCTGCTCCCACCGTGCGATGTGGGACGGAAAACTCCCGTGGCCAGCCGAGAGGCCGGGCGCGACGTGACAGGGAGATCCGATTCCGAAGGTCGGCCTGGCGGGGTCCCATCCCACGCGCAGTCCCTTCCCGCTGTTCAGCGGTACCCGGGTGCGCGGGAGACCGGCACGGAATGTATCGGCCAATTCCGGGGTCGGCTTCAGGGTTTATGGCCTGAGGCCCGTGCGGCGCCCATCGGCACCGCCCCGTTGTGGCCCGCCGACCGCGTGCTATAATGACCCCATGGGTCCCAAGACGCCGCGCATCCGCAACAAGAAGGCCCGCCGCGACTACGAGATCCTCGAAACCATCGAGGCGGGGATGGCGCTGGAAGGCTCCGAGGTCAAGGCCCTCCGCGACGGCAAGGCCAACCTCGACGAGGCGTTCGCCCGCGTCGCCGGCGGCGAGGTGTACCTCTACAACATGCACATCGGGCCTTACGAGCAGGCGGGCCGGTTCGGCCACGACCCGCGACGGACGCGGAAACTGCTCCTGAAGAAACGCGAGATCGACCGCTTTCTGGGCAAGGCCATGGAGAAGGGGCACACGCTCGTGCCCCTGGCCGTCTACTTCCGCCGCGGATGGGCCAAGGTGGAACTGGCGGTGGCGCGCGGCAAACGGGAGTTCGACAAGCGGGAGGACATCAAGCGGCGGGAACACCAACGGCAGATCGAACGCGAACTCGCCCGCCGGCAGCGGGGGCGGTGACCGGGCCCTGGCCATCGCCGATTAACCCATAAAGTCCCCGGAGAAATCTGCCGATTTCTCCTGTGCCATGACCACGCTAACGATGCCCGAATCGGATGTCCAGACCGCCCGTCCGCCCCTGGAAACGGCCTTCGTTTCCGTCGCGCTGCCCATCGGACTGGACAAGACCTTCACGTACGCCCTGCCGGAGGCCCTCCGCGGCACCGTCTGGCCCGGCCAGCGGGTCCGCGTCCCGTTCGGGCGAGGCAAACGGGCCCAAGTCGGCTGGATCGTCGGCGGTTTCGATGAGACCGACCTGGACGCCGGCAAGATCAAGCCCATCCAGGAGACGGTCGACCCGGCACCCCTGCTGACCGAGGACCTGGTGGACCTGGCCTTCTGGATGAGCCGGTACTACGTCTCGCCGCTTGGCCGGGTGCTCGACGCCATTCTGCCCACGGCCGTCAAGAAGGAGGCCGGATTCAAGACCGTCCGGTACGTCGAGCGGACTGACAAGTCGGAGGAGGAGATCGACCGGATCCTGTCGAAGCAGCAGCGGGTGCTGGAGCGTCTGGCGGCAGCCGAGGGCACCCCCCTGACGCCTCGCGAACTCGCCCGCCAGGCCGGGTGCACCACCGCCGTCATCAAGACCCTCGAAGAGAAGGGCCTCGTGCACATCGTCAGCCGCAAGGTCGAGGACTTCCCCCGCAGCGATTTCGTCGACCTCGACCAACCCCAGGCCGTCCATCTGACGGCCGAGCAGGCCCTGGCGCTGCAGCGCATCAAGGCGCTGGAGGCGGCCGAGCAGTTCGGCGTCGTCGTCCTCCAGGGCGTGACCGGCTCGGGGAAAACGGAAGTCTACCTGCGGGCCATCGAGGAGGTGGTGGACCGCGGCCAGCAGGCCATCGTCCTGGTGCCCGAGATCGCCCTGACGCCTCAGACCATCCACCGGTTCCGCCAGCGGTTCAACCGCGTGGCTGTCCTCCACAGCGACCTGAAGGACACCGAGCGGCACCGCGAGTGGCGCGACATCCGCAACGGACGGGCCGATGTGGTGGTCGGCACGCAGGTGGCGGTCTTCGCCCCCGTGCCGGACCTGGGGCTCATCGTCATCGACGAGGAACACGAGAGTTCGTTCAAGAACCTCCGCTCGCCGCGGTACCACGCCCGCGACGTGGCCGTCATGCGGGCCAGCCTCGTCGCCTGCCCCGTGGTGCTCGGGTCGGCCACGCCCAGCCTGGAATCGTACCGGAACGTCCGCACGCTGGACCATTACCAGGGAGCGCGGCTGTCGCGGCGGATCGGGGGCCGGCCCATGCCGCCCGTCCACATCGTGGACATGCGCGAGGAGGTGACCCAGCGCAAGGGCCATCACGCCCTCTCCCGCGCCCTGGAGAAGGCCGTCGCCGAGGCCTGGCGCAAGCAGCAGCAGACCATCCTCTTCCTGAACCGCCGGGGCTTCTCGACCCACCTGTTCTGCGTCCGATGCGGCTACGTGGCCGAGTGCCCCTCCTGCGACGTGGGCCTCACCTACCACGCCAAGGCCGGCAGGCTCCAGTGCCATTACTGCGGTCACAAGGAAGAGCCGCCCGAGACCTGCCCCGCCTGCGGGACCGAGACCGTCAACTATTGGGGCACGGGCACCCAGCGCGTGGAGCAGGAAATCCTGCGGAAGTTCCCCGATATCCGCCTCGGCCGCATGGACGCCGACGCCATGCGCCGCCGCGGCGGCCACTCGGTACTCCTCACCGCCTTCCGCGACGGCGAGGTCGACCTCCTCCTGGGCACGCAGATGGTGGCCAAGGGACTCGACTTCCCGAACGTGACGGTGGTAGGCGTGGTGAACGCCGATGTGGCCCTCAGCCTGCCGGACTTCCGCGCCAACGAACGCACGTTCCAATTGATTACGCAGGTGGCCGGCCGGGCCGGACGTGGCCCGAAGGGCGGCGAGGTCTTCGTCCAGACCTTCCAGCCGGATCACCTGACCATCCAATTGGCGGCCCGGCACGATTACGCGGCGTTCGCGGCCGACGAGCTGGAGTCGCGGCAGCGGCTGGGATACCCGCCGTTCGGAAGGTTGGCCCGCATCGTGGTCCGGGCCAAGAATCGGCAGAAGGCCGGCGAGGCCATCCAGGCGGTGGCGGGGCGGCTGGTGGATCCCGCCCGCGCCGCCGGCATCACCATCCTGGGACCCCAGCCGTGCCCCATCGCCAAACTCAGCCGCTACTGGCGGTACCACATGCTGCTGAAGGCCCCGACCGCCCGGGGGCTGATGCACTTCTTCGACCGCGTGCGGGCCGACCTGGAGGCCCCGGGCACCGTCCAACTCGCCGTCGACGTGGACCCACAGACGACCTTGTAACCCGCGGCGTGTGGCCCGGCCCGTGGGGGCCGGGTCACACACGCCACCCGCCACGTGAACCCGGACGGGCCATCCTCACCCACGCTGACCCGCCCCGCCGAAACACCTTCTACCACACCAGCCGAATCAGCGTCACGGCGCCCAGGATGAGCGTCAGCGCGCCGATCGCCAGCCGCAGGTGCCGGTCCCGCACCGCTCGGACCGAGTGCACGGACAGCGGGACCGAGAGCATCGCTCCGATGACAAGCGGCAGGGCCAGCCGGCTGTCGATTCCCGTCGTCACCATGTAGAGCGCGGCGCCTACGACGCAGGTGAGCCCCTCGGCCATGGAGGTGATGCCGACGGCCTGTTTGGCGTCCATCCCGGAGAGCACCTGCCCGCCGGCGACGACGGGTCCGTACCCGCCGCCGCTCATCCCTTTGTTGAACGCCGCCAGGAGACCCAGGCCGGTGATGCGTTTCCACGAGAAGGCGAACGTCCGGTTTCTCGTAACCAGGATCGTGATGCCGATGCCCAGAACCAGGAGGCCGATGTACCCCTTGAGGGCCCACTTGGGGATCTGGATCGAGATGGCCACCGCCACCAGCGTCCCGACGACGCTGCACGCCGCCAGCACCATCGCCACATGCCGGTGCCGGGACCCGCGCCGGAAGTTCACGTTGCCGGCCCCATGGTGCATGATGCCGCTCGTAATGCCCGTCACAAGTTCCGAGAGCAACACCGCGGGCACGATGGCGAGCGGCTGGAACCCCGCCAGGAGCAGGGCCGGCGTCAGCGTCGTGCCGTAACCCATGCCCAAGGTCGAATCGACGTACTCACACGCCAGGGCCGCCAGCATGATGACGAGCATCTGCCACGTGAGCAGTGAGAGGGCGGTCTCCGCCAGGCCGCTCTGGACAGCCGGTCCCGAGGCCGCAATAAACAGAATGGCGCCGGCGGCCACGAAGGCCGTGATCCAGACCGCGTACGCCTTCAGGATCCGCCGCGACCGTCGCCGCGGCAGCCCGACCGCCGTCTTCGCCCCCGTCTCCGGCGTGGCCTCCGCCTGCATCTCCGTCTGCATCGTGGTGGACATGGTTCGCCCTCCTCCTGGTCGGCCCGTCCACACGGAGCCGTGCCTCAAAAGGCTACGGGCCGCGAGGCACCTGGGCGGGGCGAACGACCCGTCCGCCGGGCCGTTCCCGCGCCGGGCTACACTCCAATAAGAGTGCGATTATAGTCTAATCCTATTCCGTCCGCTGTCAACCCTTTATCGGCAAATTACTGTAAACCCCTTTTGGCAAAAGGGATACACAAAATATGCCTTGTGTGCCGGCCGCTCGCCCTACACTCCATATGGGGTGTGACGGCCCTGTGGCTTGACCCATAGGGGCCGGGCCACACAGGCCTCGTGCCAAATTCATTCGCACTCGCCGCCCGAGACCTTAAGATGCATACGCCGTTCGAGCCTGCGCGGGGCATCTGGCACGCTTTGGCCCGTCCGGGCGCAGCGGAGGGCCTCGAAGTGCGAATCGCCTACGGCGTTCACGGGTACGGAAGGGGCCACGCCATGCGGGCGGCGGCCGTGCTGCCGGACCTTTCGCGGCGGCACGAGGTGCTCGTCCTGGGGGGCGGCGACGCCTGGGCCGCCCTCGCCGACGACTGGCCCGTCGTCCGCATCCCCACGTTGCGGTATCACGAGAAGCGGCCGGGCAAGCGGTCGGCCTGGCTGACGCTGAAGCGAAACCTGCCGGCCGTCCTGGACCTGCTGCTGGGCGGGCCGGGGGTCCAGATGGTCCGCGAGGCCTTGGCCGCCTTCCGGCCGGACGTGCTCGTCTCGGACTCCGAGGGCTGGACCCACCGGGCCGCCCGCGCGCTGGGCGTACCGCGCATCAGTTTCGATCACTTCGGCGTCCTCGTCTACTGCCGCTGGCCGATGCGATGGACCCAGCGGCTCGTCAACCGGGTGGAGGCGGCCGCGTACAAGGTGCTGGTGGCAGGGCCGGACCGGTCCATCGTGGCGAGTTTCTACGCCCCGCCGACCGTCCGCGACGACGTCGCGGTCGTGGGGCCGGTCCTTCGGCCGGTGGTGGGCGAGGTGACGCCCGAGGCCGGCGACTTCCTGCTCGTCTACTTCAGCCATCCGCGGCGGTACTACCGGCCGAAGGTCGAGGCCGCGCTGCGGGGGACGGGCGTGCCGGTCACCGTCTACGGCGCCCCGCGCGAGGGGACCGACGGCAACCTGACGTTCCGGCCCTTGGCGAACCGGCCGTTCGTCGAGGACCTGGCCCGGTGCCGGGCCGTCTTCTCAACGGCCGGCAACCAACTCATCAGCGAGGCGATGCATTTCGGCAAGCCGATCCTGGCCATGCCGGAGGATTCGCTGGAGCAGCGGCTGAACGCG
>Ga0272441_10012902_pt1 | contig 12114 bp, 7 predicted proteins | sample SSMProp6N_FD_193582 | JGI IMG/M metagenome (GOLD analysis project Ga0272441, IMG submission 193582) | Marine sediment archaeal communities from Little Sippewissett salt marsh, Falmouth, MA, United States - SSM-Prop-6N | ecosystem: Environmental > Aquatic > Marine > Wetlands > Sediment ...
GCGCAGGCCGCCGTCGCGGATGTTGTCGCGTGCGACGGGCATGAAGGGGCAGGGCTCGACGGCGCCTTGGGGGTTGATGTGGAGCGATTCCTGGCCGGCGGCCGAACAGCGGTTGGCGGCGCCGTATTCGTCGTGGGGGAGTTGGATGAGCACGATAGGCTTGGTGCGGCGCTGGTCGAGCACGCGTTGGCGGAAGGCCGCGCGGGTGGTGGCGTCGGGCACCCAGTCGGGGTGGGGGTCGGGGCCGCAGGGCACGTATTCGGTGTAGTAGCCGACCGCGCATCCGCGCTCGATCATCTCGTCGACGAAGGCGTCGGAGCCGAGGTGTTGGCAGTTGGCCTGGGTGTTGACGGCGGAGAAGCCGAAGCAGGCGCCCGCTTGGCGGAAGTGGCCGAAGGCGCGGAGCACGGCTTCGTGGGCGCCAGGCTGACGGCGGCGATCGGTGTCGTGGGCAAAGCCCTCGATGCTGCCGAGCGGCATCACGTTGCCGCTTGCGGCGATGCGCCGGGCGGCGTGGGGCGTGATGAGCGAGCCGTTGGTGATGGGGACGAAGAGCAGGCGGCGGTGGGCTGCCATCAGGTCGATCAGGTCGGGACGCATGAAGGGCTCGCCGCCGGTGACCACGATGGCCGACACGCCGAGGGCCTCGGCTTCGGCCAGGAGCGCGTGGAGTTCGGCCGTCGTCAGCTCATCGTCGACGGGGCGGCCGCGCGAGTAGCAGCCTTTGCAGTGGTAGTTGCAGCGCATGGTGGGGCTGATGCCCACGATGGAGGGCACGGGGCCGCCGACCTGTTGTTTCGCGCGGCGGCGGCGCCGTCGAGCCCACCACATGCGCCAGGCGATGCCGAGGAAGAACAGCAGGCGTCGGGGGTGCGACCGCCCCCATGCGCAGAGCGCCGATTTCATCAGGTCGCCGACGTTCTGATCGCGTGCCGAGGTAGGGGTGTTGTCCACGTGTGCGTGTCTCTGTTGGCGGGCGAAGTAGGGGATACGCGGCGAGTATGCCCGACGCGTGGGCGATTGTCAAGCTGGGCGGCGACGCCATGACCAAGGCGCCTCAGCTTCTGGAGCCGGGGCGCCTTGGTGGGGGTGCAAGCGGGGTGGCCCTATCGGCGATGACGGCGGCGCATGAGACCAAGCAGGCCGGCGCCAAGCAGGGCCATGGTGGCGGGCTCGGGCACGCCAAGGTTGAAGTCGGTGCGCACGATGTTGGAGTAGCGCACCTCGTCGAGGATGCCGCCGAAAACGCGGCCGTTGCTGCTCTCGAAGCCGCCGAGGTAGAGACGGCTACCGACAGTGAGTGGCGAGAGCTCGGGCAGACCACTGAGCGCGGCGACTTGGTTGGCCGAGCCGTTGAGGTTGCTGAGTGCCGTTTGGTAGAAGCGCACCACGCTGTCGGAGGGGGCGGCGCTGCGGGCGTCGAAGGTGACGGCCACGTGGTACCACTCGCCGGAGCCCCAGGTGAGCACGGGCGATTCGATGGCGCGCCACGCGTGTGTGCCGGCCTCCTGGATGCCCAGGTGGAGCTTGCCACCGGCGATGCTGAACTGGAAACGGCTGTCGCCGCCGTTGCGGTATGCCAGAATGCCGTTGTGGTCGCCCTTGGTGAGGTCGGGGTCGCGCACCCAGGCGTCGATGGTGAAATGGTCGGTGTCGAACTCCGCCAACTCAGCGGTCGAGAGCACGCGGGAGAGCTGGTCGGAGCCAGCGAGGAACGGGCCTGCCGCGGCCCCCACGCCCACGGGGCCGGCCGTGCCGTTGAGCGCCGAGGTGGTGGACGCGAGGTCGAGGCCGTTGGCCGATGCGTCGGTGACCGCCGTGCCACTGGTCTCGTCGAGGTGGTAGAGCACCGCGGTGTCGGCGTCGGGCCTGTTGGGCCGGATCTCGGAGTCGAACCACTTCTGCATCAGGTACCACTCGACGTCGGAACGGTCGGTCGCGCTGAGCGCGTGGTCGTAGACCAGCACCTCGGCAATGTCGCCGGCGAAGTTCCCGCCGCCATCGCCTACGCCGCCGACGGCCAACGAACTGGTGGTGGTGAACGACGGCGTGGAGGTGGTGCCGGGGCTCGGCTCCCGCCCGTTGATCCCAATCTCCACGTTGCTGTCGAGGCGGTAGGTGAGGATGGCGAACTTGCCGGCCTCGATGCCCGCGGTGTCGGTCTGGTTGGCGTTGGCGCCGAACCAACCGCTAGCCATGCCCGTGTTGTAGCGGAACTGGCCGTTGCCGTAGTGGCCGAAGTAGCGCTGATTCTGGTCCGCCGGCAGGTTGTCGGGCGCGATGACCACGAACACCGTCTTGTTGTTCCCCAGGTCCAACGTGCCCGTCTTGAGCGGATTGCCGGCGAAACTCACCACTGGCAGGCCGTTGGGCGCGTTGGCCACGAGCGAAGGCTTGCCCCCGGGCGGCGTGAAGACATGGCCGCCGGCCTGATCTGTCCACGAATCGACCGCGGCGCCGCTGGTAGCCACGCCCCGAGTCGCGTCGAGCCACAGGTCGAGCGAGCCCGCCAACGGCACGGCAAACGCTGGCGAGACCATCAACACGGCCACCAACACGACCACACTTGCTTTGACCATCGTTCGCATGAGCAATCTCCCTGAAATGGCAAACCATTGATACGTGTAGATGACAAGCAATCGCCGTGCCGTTCGGTTCCAGGAACATATCCCACGCAGGATTCGGCCTAACACCTTGCTGCGAATGTGGTTCTGCGATGCCGACGCCCTGCTTGCAGGCATCCCTGCCGTGCCTGCCATCGGGCGCAATGTTGACGGATCGCAACCTGCTGGGCGGCACTTCACGCAACTTCATGCAGGCGCGTCATTTACCATGTTGACATGTGGCAACGCGCCAGGCGTCGCGCCATGCGAGCAAATCATCCTGCGCGGCCCCCACCAGCCCCAATGCGCGCGCGGTGTAAACACCCCCCTTGAGGGCCAGGCGGCGCGAACGATGTCAGACCTTGCTCTGCGCAGCAGGCCCTGGTATAGTCCCTGAGCCAACACAAACCCTCGATTGGCGGGGAGCGCCGATGAGCAACTCGATCCTTCGCGACCTCGTGGCCCTGAACATGACACTGCGCCTGGGCATGGCCGAGTATGAACGGCTCGTAGGCGTGTTCGGCTCGCACGGGGCGCTCATGGAGGCATCGTCGGGCGACCTCCAGCGCGTGGGAGGCCTGGGCGCGCGCCTGGCCGCCGAGGTGGCCAGGCTCCGCACCAGCGACGATCCCGACGAGGAACTGCGCCAGGCCGCCGAACGTGGCCTCACGGTGCTGGCGTTCCACGACCCCACCTACCCCGCGCTGCTGCGCCGCATCCACAACCCGCCGCTGGTGCTCTACGTGGAGGGTGCGCTGACCGAGGCCGACGCCGTGGCGGTGGCGGTGGTGGGCACCCGACACCCAACCCACTACGGCACCACGCAAGCCGCACGCCTGACCGCCGAGCTGGCGGCACGGGGCCTGACGATCCTGAGCGGCCTGGCTCGCGGGATCGACACGGTGGCTCATCGCAGCGCACTCGACGGCGGCGCACGCACTGTGGCCGTGCTCGGCAGTGGGCTCGCCCGTCTCTACCCACCCGAGAACGCGACGCTGGCCGACGAGGTGAGCGGCCACGGGGCGCTCGTGAGCGAGTTCCCACTCCACACCCCACCATGGCGGAGCAACTTCCCGCGGCGCAACCGCATCGTGAGTGGCCTCGCGCTTGGGGTGCTGGTGATCGAGGCGGCAGGCAACAGCGGCGCACTGGTGACCGCCGACTGGGCGCTCGAACAAGGCAGAGAGGTATTCGCCCTCCCTGGCCGCGTGGACCGCAGACAGAGCCGCGGCTCCCACCGCCTCATCAAACAGGGTGCACGGCTCATCGAGACCTCGGGCGACATCATCGAGGGCCTCGGAGCCGTGGGCGAGGCCCTGGCGCCGGCCCGCCCCAAGCCCGCGACGCCCACGCTCGAACTGAGCGGCGACGAGGCGACCGTGCTCGGCGCCATCGGCGACGAGCCCACCCACATCGACGCCATCACCGACACCTGTGGCCTCCCCGCCCACCAGGTGGCCGGCGTGCTTATGGTGCTCGAGATCAAGAAGGCCGTCGACCAGCTCCCAGGCAAGCTCTTCGCCCGCACCGCCGCCACGCCGCTCTAGCCTGGGTCTGTCACCAATGCTTGGTGACAAACCCCGGAAGCACCAAATCACAAGTTCCAAATGGCAAACAAGCTCCGAATCCCAATGTCCAATGCTCCAAACACTGCGTGTCGTGGGAGCGACCTGTGTTCCCGGTCTGTGGCCTGAACTCGCAACTCTCGCGATGCTGGATGCTGGTTCTTCACTGCCGACCGCCGAGTGCCGACTTCTCCCCGTGGCTCGCACCACGTGGCCGGGAGTGTGGCCCCTGGTCTTTGTGCGCGTTGCCAACCCGGTCAGTCCGTCGTCGTGCCGCAAGCTTCAAGCCACAAGCCCGGAACCTGAAACCCGAAACCTGAAACCCGTATCCACTGTCCGGCGCGGAGTTCGAGGACGAGGGCGGTTGTGCTGCGAGAAAGGCCAGCGCAAATCCCAGGGGCCATACTCGGTGGACTAGCCCTGGCTTGATTGTGCTGCATCGTGGCGCTAGAATGAGTCTGTGGGCATTCTGTGGCGGTAGAGGGATTCCTGAGGTCAATCTGGTGGATAGCTCACTGCGAGGTGCCGCGGAAGCCGCGCGCCCCCTCGTGTTCTCAATCGATGCGCAACAGCGTATCACCTACGTGAGCGCCAACGTGCGCAGTGTGCTCGACTATGCCCCTGCCGACGTGGTGGGCACGCCCTACCTCGACTACGTTCACCCCGACGACTTGGACGCCACCCGCGAGGTGTGGGCGCACATGGTCGCGGGGAATCCCCTCAGGCACGTGTGGATCCGCCTGCGCACGCGCCAAGGCCGCGACGTGGCGTTTGTGTTGAACGCGGCAGCGCAGGTGGATGAACACGGGAACCTGACCAGCGTGGCAGGCATTGGCCACGAGGTGCGAACCAGGCACGACGCTGACCCCGCGGCGACACGCCTGCGCGAAGAGATCGACGGACTACGGCAGGCGGGCGAATCGCTCACACAGTCGCGCGAGCTGTCGCAGGTGTTCGACTACATGACCCGCTACCCCGTGCGCCTGGGCGCCGACGCTTGTTGGGTAGGGCTGTTCGAGGAGGAGACGCTCGAGATCCACCCCGTGGCCCATCGCGGCCCCATCGCCGAGGAAGTGGTCAAGGTGGTGAAGCAGTGTGCCCAGAACGACTCGGAGAAACAGACGCTGCTCGACCGCGCCGTGATGACACGCCAGATCATTGTCTCCGATCTCGATGCGCCCGACGCCACGCCCTCGCCTTTCGAAGAGGAGGCGCGCCGCCAGGGCTGTCACGCGCTGGCCGTGGTGCCCATGGCCTGCGGCGAGCGCACTCTCGGCGCCATCTGTATCGGCAGCCGTCAGCCGGGGTTCTTCGAACCGTGGAAGCTCGAGCTACTGGGCCTCTTCGCACAAAGCGCAACCATGGCGGTGGCCAACGCCAAGGCACTCGAACACGTCCGCCAGAGCGAGACCCGCTTCCGCAACCTCATCGAGCGGCTGCCGTGTGTGGCCTTCGTCGTCAAGCCGGGCTCGCCCCCACAGTTCATCTACATCTCGGGCACCGTCGAGAGCTTCACCGGCTTCCGCCCCGACGACTTCTATGCCAACGGCGATGTGGCGTTCCGCTGCGTGCACCCCGACGACTGCGAACGCGTGGGCGCGATCGTGCGCGACGCAACGCTCGGCGTCGAGCCCTACACCATCGAATACCGCCTCGTGCACCGCACCACCGGCGCCATCCGCCACGTGTCGCTCCGCTCCGCGCCTCAACTCGACGCCGCGGGCAACGTGCTGCTGCGTCAGGGTGTGATCCTCGACGTGACCGAGCAGAAAGGCCTCGAGCACGAGTTGCTCCACAGCCAACGCCTCGCAGCCATCGGCGAAATGGCGGCCATGATGGCCCACGAGATCCGCAACCCCCTGGCCGGCATGTCCCTCGCACTGCGCATGCTGGGCACCACCGACCCCACCGACGACCTGCGCGACGAATGCATCCGCGACCTCGATGGCTGCCTCCAGCGCATCAACACCACCGTGTCGCGCGTGCTCGACTTCGGCAAGGCGCGCCCGCTCGACACACGCCCATGCCATCTGCGCGACATCCTGGGCGCCGCACAGGATCTGACCGCCACCTACGTGCGCAAGTGCGACATCCAGTCCGATGTCGACCTCCCGCCCGACCTCCCCGGGCTCGTGGCCGACCCCGACCAACTCGAACAGGTGTTCGTGAACCTCATCCTCAACGCCTGCAAGGCTATGCCCGACGGCGGCCGCATCGCCATCCGCGCGTGGGCCAACGCACACGCCGTGTACACCGAGGTGTCCGACAGCGGCATCGGCATCCCGCCCGAAAACATGGATCACATCTTCGACACCTTCTACTCAGGCTTCGGCGATGGCGCAGGCCTCGGCCTCCCGCTGTGTCGGCGCATCGTCGCCGCACACGGCGGCACCATCCGCGTCGAAAGCACACCAGGCCAAGGCAGCATCGTGCGCATCGAACTGCCCCTGGAGCCCACTGATGCACCGCGTTCTGGTCATTGACGACGACCCCGTCATCACCAAATACCTCGCAGGCCTCCTCAAACAGAGCGACTACGAGGTCCGCACCGTGCTCGACCCCCGCAGCGCCCTGGCCATCGCCACGGGCTTCTGCCCCGACGTGGCGATCCTCGACCTGGCAATGCCCCACAAGGACGGCCTTGAACTCCTCCCCGAACTCCGCACGGCATGCCCCCGCACACAAGTCATCATCTACACCGGCGCCGGCAACATCGAAAAGGCCGTCCGCGCCATGAAAGATGGCGCCTTCGACTTCTTCCAAAAGCCCGAGAACTACGACGCCGTGCTCCTGAGCGTCCAGCGCGCCATCGAAACTCGCCGACTTCGCGACGAGAACACCTTCCTGCGCGAAGCCTACGACGCCAACCAAGGCCCAGGCGCCATCCTCGTGTTCTCCGACGCCACACGCGCCGTGCTCGACCTCGCCGCACGCTACCGAGCCAACCCCGACGTCTCGGTCCTCATCGAAGGCGAAAGCGGCACCGGCAAGGAACTCGTCGCGCGCTACGTCCACTACGACGGCACCGACTACTCTCTGCCCTTCGTGCCCATCAACTGCGGAGCCATCCCCAACGAACTCGTCGAGGCCGAACTCTTCGGCTACGTGCCCGGCGCATTCACCGGCGCGCGGGCCGAAGGCTCACCAGGCAAAATCGCCGCCGCCGAAGGTGGAACCCTCTTCCTCGACGAACTCGGCGAACTCCACCTCGCCGCTCAAGTCAAGCTCCTGCGCTTCCTCGAACACGGCTCATTCTTCCCCGTCGGCGGACACGAAGAGCGCACCGTCCACACACGCGTCATCTGCGCCACCAACCGCCACCTCGAAGAGGCCGTGGCCGAGGGAACCTTCCGACGCGACCTCTACTACCGAGTCCTCGTCGGCTACATCCGCATCCCCCCACTGCGCGAACGCCCCGACGAAATCCTCCCGTTCGCACACCACTTCCTGCACGAGTTCGCCGAACGATTCGGCACCCCCTTCGACGGCTTCGACCCCGACGCCGAGCAAATGCTCATCGAAGCCCCATGGCACGGCAATGTGCGCGAACTGCGCAACACCATCGAACGCGTCGTCCTCGTCGCCACAGGACCCCGCGTCGCCGCCGCAGACCTCGCGTTCCTGCGCGCCACACGCCCCGGCACCGCAGCCGAACCCACCGGACCAGCCGAAGCGACACTGCCGCCCGACGGCATCGACCTCGAACAAGTCATGGCCCGCCTCATCGAGCGCGCGCTCCAGAGACACAACTACAACCAAAGCCGCGCCGCCCGCTACCTCAACATCACCCGCGAAGCCCTGCGCTACCGCATGCAGAAACACAACATCATAAACAACAAGCACATGGAAGACGACAACTGAACCGTTCGCGTCGCGCCCGAAGCGCATGCTGGCTGCGTGACAGCCATAACGCACGAGCAAACGCCAAAGTATGATCCGGAATGCACAAACGCCCGCTCGATGTGTGTACACACACACGCGCTGCCTTTGCCGCGATGCGGACAGGGGGGTGTGACGTAGGATGCAACGCCTGTAAGTGTTTTATTGACAACCGCTTAGCATTTCGATGGCGTGCGGATGGCCTGTTGGCACGTCGATTGCTGCGCTTGCTATCGAGTAGGTAATTCGCATGGGGGGTCACGGCAACAGCGGCGGCAGCTCCTCCCCCTGCTTCCGTTAAGTCCCTCTGACCCCCCACTCCTCTCGTGCAGGCCCAGAGGGCGCTCCAGCCACCCTGAGTGTGCACCTTGGCCATAGAGGCCCACTCGTGCAGGCGCACATACTCATCGCTGAGGCCGACCCCACCATCCGCAAGCACTTGGAGTGCCTGCTACGCGACCTTGGGCATGCGTGCGCAGGCGTTTCGTCGCTGCCCGCCGCGCTCACCGAATTGCAGGGTCAACCCTACGACATCGTGATTGTGGACCTCGACCTCGCGAGAGGCGGCCAGGGCGACTTCACCGCTCAGCTTCTCGGGGCGCGGCGTTCCGTGCGCCTGATCGGTCTCGACAGCGCCGGCGGGCACGATAGCCATGGCGCCCTGCACCGCAACCTCGATGCTGTGATCCCGAAGCCGTTCCTCGCCGAGAACCCTTGCTCGCCACACTACCTGCCTTGCTCACCGCGCGCGGCGGCGCACAGGCCGAGGCCTGACCACCTCGAGCCCCCAGGCCCGTCTCCTCCCCCTCGTGACAGCGCCTCCTCCCCCCGCACCATGGCTCACGCCCTCGGCTTGCCATCGGCGAACACCGACGTGCCACGGGCACCGGCCCAGGCGGTCATACGCCGCGGGTCGCCACCCCACAACCTATCCTTGGCCCACGGCCGCGCGATCGGCCGACCCGCGCATTCGAGCTTGATCACGGGGAACAACGCCGTCGGCCGCTCGGCAGGCAGCCCCTTCACCGTCACAGAATCGTCGGTCTGCTCGATGCCCAGCTCCTGGCCGGTGGTGAGGAGGGTGGCGCGGTCCACCCGCGTGTCCAGGCCCGCGAGGGTGAGGGTCGGTCGCCCATCCCAGAATCGGATAACGAGATACAGCGTGTTGCCCTTGCGCACCTGGCGACCGTAGGTCACAAACTCGCACACGTCGCCGGGCTCGGATCCAAACACCACTTCGCCATGCACGTCCATCCAACGCCCGATAGCGTCCATCCGCTCCACAAACTGCGGCGGGAGCTGACCATCGGGCTGTGGGCCGACGTTGAGCAACAGATTGCCACCCTTCTGCGTGGCTTCGAGCAGCATGTCGAGCAACAAGTCGGCGGGCCGCCAGCGCTCGCCGATCGTGTAGCCCCACAGACGCCAGTTGGGCACCTGGCAACTCTCCCACATGCGGTCACGTTCGGCCGTGATTTGGTGTTCGGGCGTGCCAAAGTCGCCGAGCGTGCGGCTCTCGCCCGCGCCCAAGCCACCGTCGGCCGACGGGGCGGCGTCGGGCGGGGCCACGCCCAGGCGGTTGTTGATCAGGATGTGAGGCTGGAGCCCGCGCATCATCTCCACCAGTTCCAGGCTGCCCCACTCGGCCTGGTCGTGGGGCCAGGCGCCATCGAACCAGAACACGTCGATCTGCCCATAGTTCGTAAGCAACTCGCGCACCTGACCATGCACGTATGCTCGGAAGGCAGCCCAGCCGTCGGGATCGTGCTCCGGGCCCTCCCAGTACGCAGGGATCCGCCAGTCGGCCAGCGAATAGTAGAGGCCCACGCGCAGGCCCGCGGCCCGGAACGCCTCCACATACTCGCGCACGAAATCGCGGCCGGCCGCTTGCGCCGCCGTCGAGTAGTCCGTCAGCTGCGAATCCCAAAGGCAGAAGCCATCGTGGTGGCGGGTGGTGAGCACGGCGTAGCGCATCCCCGCCCGCTTGGCCGTAGCCGCCCACGACGCGGCATCGAAATGCTCGGGGTCCCACCCACAGGCCCGCGCGGCATAGGCCCGCTGGTCCAGATGCTCGCGGAACAACACCTGCTCGCCGCGGCCAACCTGCGAGTAGGCGCCCCAGTGAATGAACATCCCGAATCGGCTCTCGGGGAACCAACGCCAGTGCTCGGGCATAGTCTTCATCGGCACACGTCCTTCTCAATCGGGGCCAGTGGGCAAGCCGCGTCACGCCAGACAGCACTCTACTCCCCAGTCGGGGCAGATGCAAGCACGGGTCCGCGCCCAGGCAGAGCGCGCAGTGTTGATCCTGGGGCATCGGGTGTTGCGTCTCGGCAACAGGGCGGATGTGGGGCGTAAGTGTCGGGTTTGCAGTGATTAGTGGGCCTGTGTGGTGGGCGCAGGCCGCAACCACGTTGCAGGATCGCCACATGGGGCATCCCCGGGGCGGAAATAGGCGGAAAAACCAGTAGCCATAAGCGTAGGAAATAGTAAGAATTACGAAAAAAATTCTGCGCAACAGGATATGGCCCTGGATTTGCGATGCCCCACTAAATGACGTGTGAACAAGGTGTGAATTGACCCCAGTAGTGCCCGTTTTGACGGGCATGACGGGTCGCGCAGATGGGGTGCGCCCTTGACGACTGGCTAGCTCTCTGCTACGGTGTGCTGCCTCAGGTCAGCCTCGGACGGCTGAGTGGCGCGAGCCTGTGACACCCATCCCCGTGGGTGCCGGCCGGCGGCTCGCTTCTTAGCGTCCCCGTAGTGCGAGGTAGCCGAGATCATGAAACCCACCCCCTCTGCGCACCGTGCGTTCACACTCACGGAACTGTTGGTCGCCATGGGCATGGTCAGTGTCCTGGCAGGCCTGCTACTCCCCTCGGTCCAAAAGGTCAGGGAAGTCGCGCGCCGCACCAAATGCCTCTCGAACGCGCATGGGCTAGCTCAGTGTACCAACGTATACCGCGAGGACAACCGCGACTGGTATCCGCCCATCTGGAGCGGCGAGACACGCTGGATGCATCTCCTCGAGGAATACGTCGATGGCGCAGACATCTACGATTGCCCGTCGAGCGCCAGCCTGCCGTGCCCCTACGCACCCGAGTTCACCCTCGGCTACGGCATGAACGTCTACAACTTCGGCGGACTCTGCCTCTACTACGGCCTGCCCGGCGACAGCGTCCGCGTGCCGTCCCGCACCATCCTGCTCGCCGACTCGAGCAACGGCAAATACTATGTAGGCAGTGGAGTACGCTTCCGCGACCCCGTGCAGAACGTGGCCTACCGCCACCGCAACGGCTTCGTAGCAGGCTACTTCGACAGCCACGCCGAACACCTGCGCACCACATCCAGAGACCTCTGGTCGCTGGCCAAGTAACACCCCGGCCCCCCAACACCGGCACACCCCCCACCCATCAAACAAACCACGAAAGGGCATGGACGCCATGTCTCAACCACGCATGAAGCACACACTGCGCCTCGCCGCAACCCTCATCGCCCTAGGCATAACCACTTCGGCACAAGCTATTTACACCTTCGACGGCTTCACCCCACAAGTCATCCAATCGGGCCACGAACTGCCCAATACGGCCATCCACGTCGACGCAGGCGGCCTCTTCTCATCCGCATTCCAGGGCGTGACCGACGAAGACATCGTCGCCCCCGAATTCGCCTTCAGCCTGCCCGCAGGCAGCGGCGTCCGCTACGCCCGCCTCAACATCAGCTGGTGGGGCGGCTCGGCCGACTACACCACCACCCTCGACGCCACACTCAACGGCCAGCCCCTCACCCCCTCCCCCCTGGCCTTCGGCAGCACCGCCGACGCCAACCCAACCTACGCCCCCAACGCTACTTCCGTCTACGGAGCCGGCGCCGGCATGTGGCTCACCTGCTTCGACGTCACCGACAACGTCGCACTCGGCCAAGCCAACCAGGTGGAACTCGACCTCCCGAACTTCGACACCGAGGACTTCGACGGCCGTTGCTACCACTGGGAAATCATCGCCGTCTACGACACCCCCACCGACCACCTCCTATCCTACGAAATAGCAGAGGGTTATGGCAGCCTC